>Ga0316217_10002815_pt1 | contig 20570 bp, 18 predicted proteins | sample 1anoAmetaG_FD_203633 | JGI IMG/M metagenome (GOLD analysis project Ga0316217, IMG submission 203633) | Freshwater microbial communities from Trout Bog Lake, Wisconsin, USA - 1anoA | ecosystem: Environmental > Aquatic > Freshwater > Lake > Hypolimnion/Profundal zone | place: USA: Wisconsin...
AGGACGCGAAAAAACAAGGGAAAATAACTCCAGTTGTTTGTGATACACTACACTAGTTTTTCCCGGAGGCGCGTCTTCCAGCGACGACACGACTTCATAATGGTCCTTAGCTGGCGGAAACGTCCACCGTCTGCCCCGGGGTCGGAACAAGTACCTGCGCCTTGGGCTTGAGAGCCCGGAGGCTCTCGGCGAAAGCCAGGGATTGCGACTCCTCGCCGTGGATGACGCATATCTGTTTGATGTCCCCCGTCAGGCCCGCGACGTAGCGACTGAGTTCCCCGCGGTCGGCATGCCCGGAAAAGGAGTCCAGCGACTCGACCTGGGCGCGCACCGCGTGCGGTTCGCCAAAGATATTGACCGGGTTTTGATGCGCCAGGATCTGCGCTCCCAGGGTATGTTCGGCGCAGTAGCCCACGAAGAAGATGAGATTATCCGGGTTGCCGATATGGTTGGCCAAGTGATGGCGGATACGACCGGCTTCCGCCATCCCCGAGGCGCTGATGATGATGGCGGGGTCTTTCAGGTCGTTCAACCTCATCGAATGCGCCACCTCCCGTATGTAGGTCAAGTTCTCCATGCCGAACGGGTTTTCCTTCTCGCGGAGGAACTGGTAGATCTGCTCATTAAAGCACTCCGAATGCAGCCGGTACACTTCCGTCGCGTTCACGCTCAGGGGGCTGTCCACGAAAATCGGCACGGCGGGCAGTTGCCCCGCCAGGGTCAACTGATGCAGGGTATAGACAATTTGCTGCGTGCGGCCGACGGAAAAAGAAGGGATGATCACCTTGCCGCTTCGCTTGAGGGTCTCGCGGACCCGTCTCCCGACTTCGGCGTTTGCGTTCGCCTTCGGCGCGTGGTCTCGCCCGCCGTAAGTGCTTTCGACCTGCAAGAAATCAACATCCTCCACTGGCTGCGGATCCCTCAGGATATCGTCGCCCCCTCTTCCGATATCTCCGCTGAACAGGTACCGAAACTTGCGTCCATTCTCGCGAATATCCAACACCACCTGCGCCGCCCCGAGAATGTGTCCCGCATCGCGGAAGGTCACCGATACCCCATCGACCACCGGGAAAGACCGATCATAATTGATGCCAACGAACTGACGCACCGCCTTGTCGGCATCGGCCACGCTGTAAAGCGGTTCCACGGGGGGCAACCCTTGCTTGGCGCGCTTTTTGGAAACGAACGCCGCATCGTCACGCTGGATCTGCGCGGAATCTTCAAGCATGATCGCCGCCAGGTCGCGGGTGGCGAAGGTGCAATAGACATTACCCTCGAACCCCTGCCGGCAGAGGTTGGGCAGGTTTCCACAATGATCAATGTGCGCGTGACTGAGCACCACGGCATCCAACTCCGCGGGCTTGAAGGGGAAATTCCGGTTTCGTTCGATGGCCTCGTCACGGTGGCCTTGATATAGCCCGCAATCCAATAACAACCGCTGACCGTTGATCTCCAACAGATACATCGACCCGGTCGTAGTCCGGGTCGCGCCTAAGAAATGGACGCGCATGAGCCCAGCATGGCGAACCAGGGCCGAAAGTCGAGGGCGTAGATCGACTGAAACCGCCCGCCCCCTTCAGCTCTGCCGGAAGGTGATCCGCGCCTTGCCCAGATCATAGGGCGACATTTCCACATTCACCCTGTCGCCGACGCTAATGCGGATGAAGTGCTTGCGCATCTTGCCCGAGATATGGGCGAGCACTTCGTGCCCGTTGGGTAAGGCCACGCGAAACATGGTGCCAGGCAGCACCTGGGTCACCGAGCCGGTCAATTCGATTGGTTCTTCCTTTGCCACTGGACATTCGCTCCCCTGCTCAACGGGGCTTCGCCCTCAGGGATACAAGTCTTTACTTTTTGTTTGCAAGCGCAAAGCAGCCGTTTACGGCATACCAGCATGGCCATTCCGCCCTCGGAAATCAAGGGAATTCCGAGCAAAAATGCGCGGCGCCCGCGCAAAATCGAGTTGGACAACCCTCGGCTCGCCCCCTAGAATTCAACGATTGATATGAAGAACAACCCGTTAACGACGATTCTGATTGGAGCGTTAGCTCTGAGCGCGGTCTGGTCTGTCATCCTCTGCCTCCAGTATGTGAGCAACACGCGTGAGCTGCGCACCATGCAAGGCCAAGCGCTGAACATCAATAACCGCCAGATGACAGCCCAAGCCATCCTTAACGAGGCCATCGAATACGGCAAGAAGAACCCAGCGATCGAACCGCTCCTGGAATCTGTGGGCATCAAGAAATCCGCGGCTGCCCCGGCCGCCAAACCCGCGACCCGCTAGGCCTACTATGAACGATCTCGACCACCAGATTCCGGCCCAGAACGACCTCGCGCGGCTGCAAGTCCATTACGATGCTTTGCGCCAATTGGTCAATACCATGCTCATCCTGCTCGTCGTCGTCAGCGGCACCTTGACCATTTTCCTGCTCCATCAATATAAGCTGGTCCACCGGGAAGTCGTTAACTTCCGACTCCAATATAACAGCATCACCGCCCAGTACCAGCAGATCAAACCGAAAATGGACGAGTTTGAACGTCGAATAGGCGACTTCGCCCACACCCACCCGGACTTTGCGGCGATCCTCTCCAAATACACGCCCAAACCGCCGGCCGGAGTCTCCGCGACGCAGACCAAGAATTAGCTCGGGCGCTACCCGCCAGCGACAATTCGCACAATCTCCAATCGATCCCCGGGGCGAACCGTACGGGAGGCGAATTCGGAGGGAGCCACGGCCTCCCCATTGTGTTCGACCACCACGCTGCGGGGGGGAAGTTTCTGGGCGGCCAGAAACTCCTCCAGTGAGCATGGCAGCGGTCCGTTCATCGGATGACCATTGGCAATTACTTCGGACGGATTCATCGTGGATTCAACTAAGTGGTTTGTCTGAGGTCCTGCGAAAGCCCCCGGGTCACGTCGATAGCGCCGCGTCCCAGTCCTTCCAGACCGGTTCGTAGCCTTGTCCGCGAATGGCCGCCGCCACCTCCAGCGGCGAGCGCGCGTCGGCTATGTGGAATTGCTCGGTGGCTCCGGACGGGTGTTGGACCGTGGGAAGCGTTGGGGCAAAACCGGCCCCCCCCTCTACGGGCCGACCGCGAACCGTCTGGTGAAGGTGCTCCCGGCCCGCCCCGGTGTAGCCTCCCGGCTCCGTGTGGCTGCCGGCGCTCATCAGCGTAACCCCCAGCGACATCATGCCATTGCGCATTTTTGGCGTCTCACGCGTCGAAAGCACCAATCCCACATCGGGGAACATCAATCGGAAGGCGCACATTAGCTGCACTAGTTCGCGGTCGCTGATATGGGTCAAGGGTTGGAACTCTCCCGCGCAGGGCCGCAGCCTCGTTAGCGAAATCGTGAGGGCCGCCTTCCAACAATGCCGTAATAGGTACTGCGCGTGGGCCGCGACGCTGATCGCCTCCAACCGCCAATCGGCCAATCCGTAGAGCGGGCTAATCCCCAGGCGGCGGAATCCGGCTTGATAAGCCCTCTCGGGAGTCTCCAGCCGCCACTCAAAATTGCGCTTGGGCCCGGCCGTATGCATTTCCGCATAAACCGCTCGGTCGTAAGTCTCTTGGTACACCACCAACCCGTCCGCCCCCGCGCCCACTAGAGGCCGATACCCCTCTACCTCTAACGGCCCGACCTCCAGCGACACCGAGGGGGTCAACTCGCGCAGCGCCGCCACACTCTCGCGCAAATACGCCGCAGAGACCAACTTCGGGTGTTCTCCGGCCACCAGGAGAATATTCCGAAACCCCTGTTCCGCTAGCGCTTTGCCCTCCCGTCGCACCTCATCCACGCTGAGCGTTACCCTCATGATTGGGTTGTCCCGCGAAAACCCGCAGTAGCGGCAGTTGTTGACGCATTCGTTGGACAAGTAAAGCGGCGCGAAGAGCCGGATTACCTTCCCGAACCGCTGCCGGGTCATCTGCTGGGACTGACGTCCCATCAACTCCATCAACTCCGCTCCCGCCGGTGAAATGAGACAAGCGAAATCCGCGAGGGAACGTTGCGGCCGGCCCAAACTCTGGCGCGCCGCCGCCGTGGACGCGTTCAAAGATCGGCCCAGCAACGCTTTCAAGGGTAGCGAATCGAATTCAATGGCAAAACTCACAGCTTTAACCTACCAAACCCCCGGCGATTGTCGAGACCGCCATCGCGCGACGCAGACTCCGTCCTTGACTCTGGTTTGGCTAGATGGTGAAGATGGGGATGAGATCACGCCGGCAGGCCCAACAACGCCGGCAAGGCCCGTCCGATGGGGACGGCCGAAGCGAACATTTTATATGGCTGATATTAAGTTCAATTGCCCTCACTGCAAACAGGTCATCCAGTGCGACGAACTCTGGGGCAGTCACACGATCCAATGTCCCGTCTGCAAAGGTGAGATGGTCGTACCGCAGGCGCAAGCCGCCCCCCCCCCGGCCGCCCCCGCGCACTCATCGATTGCCACCGCCGCCGAGATCGGCAACCCGCTCGTCCCCAAACCCCCGGCGGAGAGCAAACTCTCCGCCGGCAGGACGCAAGTAGCCCGCTCCTCGACCCCCACCGGCGTGCCTCAAAGATCGTTCCAGAAGTCTGGAAGGAAAGGGCCCAACCCGATCATCAAATATGTGATTATCGGCCTTTCGATGGCGGTCATTGGCGGGGGGGGATATTTCGGTTGGAATTATTACCAAGACTATACCGCCAAGAAGGAGGAGGAAGCCCGGAAAGCGGAGGCCGAGAAGAAGGCTGCGGAGGCCAAAGCCGCCGCCGAGGCGGCCGAGGCGGCCAACCCCACGCCCAAGGCACCCAAAGAACTGCCGATCATTCCTCCGATCTACACGCTCGATCCGGAGAAGGCTCGTATTCCGGAAGGCAAGGTGAACGGGTCCATCAGCGGCACGGCCTTTGTCCCCGAGATCGCGCGCATCGACCGGAGCGGCGGCGCCTATGTGCTTACCTTGTGTCAAGGCGCGGTCGCCTCGCCGGACCGTGCTATTCGAGTCTTCCTGCATTTCAAGGCAACCGAAGGCCCCACGAACCAGGAAATCGAGGCCTCGGCCAACGCGAAGAACGCGGTCATCGGTCAAATTGCCAAGCTGTATAAGACCGATCCTAAGTACGCCCCCAAGCGCGAGAATTTCTCCTCGGGCTACACTCTCAAACTGGAATTAGGCAAGATGGCCAATAACCAGATCCCGGGCAAGATTTACCTCGCCTTGCCGGGCGATGACCAGACCGTGGTGGCAGGCTTGTTCCAGGCCTCCGCCCCCGACCCGAACGCGGCGCAGAACGTGGCCGCGCCCGCGCAACCGCAGGTCCAGGTCGCCGACCCGCGCGGCAAAGCGGCCTTTGACCGACGTTACGGGACAAAAGGCCGTTAGATGATTCAATGGCTCCGAGACCCGACTCGGGGCCGGTATTGGAAAAGCAACCCGTTGATCCCGGCGAGCTTCGGCTTGCTCCAATACTGGTACAAGCTCGAGTTGAGTGATATCTATGGCGGTCAAATCCAGTTTCCTCGACAAGGTCCTCGGCCGGATTGGACGCCTCGACAACGAGGGGCTGCAGACCGTCGTGCAACGGCTGGCGCGGGAGCGTAGTTTCCTTGAAACCCTTTTTAATACGATCGAGGACGGCGTCCTGGTGGTCGATGAGGCGGGACGAATCCTCTACTTTAACTACGCCGTCACCCGCTTTCTCGGTCTTCAACCCAACGTGGAGGGCCAGCCCATTACCAACTTTATCCCGGACTTGGACTGGGTCAAAATTGCTCGGGTTGGCGACAACGGCGGCCAAGCGGTCGTTCGGCATGAATTTGAAGTCCATTACCCACGGCCCCGATTTCTGCGGCTCTACGCCGCTCCTCTCGGCGGACAGGAATCCGACAGTTCGGGTGTTGCCCTAATCCTCCACGATGCCACCGAAGCCCGACAGGAGGCCTACGAAGCCATTGAAAGCGAGCGCATCCAAGCCCTCACCTTGCTGGCAGCCAGCGTAGCCCACGAAATCGGCAACCCCCTCAACGCGCTCCATATCCACCTCCAGCTCATGGAGCGTGAAATCAAGAAGCTCAAACATCCCACGGGAATGGCTCCGACTCCCGCCCCAGGCCGCGGTTCCCGCTCGCGCCCGCGCCCGCCGACCCCGACGCTACAGGCCGATACCGGGGAAATCGCCCACAAACTTGAGCAATACCTCAGCGTGGCCAAAGGAGAGATCAACCGCCTCGACTACATCGTCACTCAATTCTTGCAGGCTATTCGTCCAACTCCTCCCCAATTCCGTCCCGCCTCTCTCAACGATGTCGTCCAGAAAACGCTTGAACTCTTGCAACCAGAACTGGACAACCGCGGACTGGCCGTAAAAACCCGCCTCGCGCGTCAACTGCCGGTCACGCCCATCGATCCAACACAGATCCAACAGGTCCTCCTAAATCTTATCAAGAATGCGATGCAGGCCATGACCAAGGGTGGCACGCTATCTCTACAGACCGGAGAAGGCGCCGACGGCGTGTGGCTAAGCGTCGCGGACACCGGAGGCGGCATTCCCTCGGAGCAGCTTAACCGCATCTTCGAGCCTTTTTACACCACCAAGAAAAAAGGCTCCGGTCTGGGTTTGATGATCGTCCAACGCATCGTTCGCGCCCACGATGGGCGGATCGAACTCGAGAGCCAAGTCGACCGGGGCACCACTTTTCGTCTCTGGTTTCCCCTCCACGAACGCAAGCCTCGCTTGCTGGAAGCCCCACCCGCCCTGCCACCCCTACCGATCGATTAGAAACGTTGGATCTAAAGTCAAGCCACTCCGAGGCGCTCAGGCTCGGCGAGGGAACCGCGAAGAATCTCTGAAGCTTAAAACACGTGGTAAGTGCGGCGCAACTCGGAGGGCAGGCAAGACGGCTGAGCCAAGGCCTGAAGGCGAAACTCCGTTCGCGCAGGGAGCGCGCTGGCGCTCAGAGCACCCAGAACGCCACAAACGACACGAGCACCAGAACGGCCGCCAGCCACCACAGCCAGCTAATCCCTTGGGGTTTTGGCCCCCCGCCCCCAAATTCGCGCCTCACGTACTCCCCGTAGTCGAATTCGTTGTCCGGAAGGTTTAACCCCGACGACTCCGCAGCCTCCGACCAACCCGTCGCCTCATCGGCGCCGCATTCCGGACATGCGCGCGCCGCGCACGGGACCGCGGCGCCACAATTGGGACACGCTTCAGGCGCTCGACTCATTACCCCATTCCCGCATACTCCTCGTCCGTTTTCAACTCCAGACCCATGAGGATGTAATCGTGCTCTACCGCCTGCATGTCCTTCACATAATTTTCCAGACGCAGAAGATTGCTAAAGCCCAACAAGGCGAACATCTTGATCGCCGCTTCCTGCCCGCCGATAAACTCCGCTTCTACTCGGTCCAAGCCCTGGTGGCGCGCGATCTCAACGATCTCCGAAACGAGCGCCCGCGCTAACCCGCGTCCGCGATATTGCGGCAGGACCAATACGCTCACCCGACCGATATGGCGCTTCCAACCGCCCAACTGCTGGTGCAATGTGGCGACGCCCGCTATCTTTCCGGCAAAAATACCCAGCACTGGCAGATTCCGGCCAAAATCGATGTTCTGACACCATTCGCGAATCACCGGCAGTTCCGTCACTCGGTGCTTGATAAACATCCGCTCGGCGGCTGGCACTGCCTGAAAAAACCGAAGGAATTCCTTTTCATCCTCCTTGCGCAGCGGTCGAAATTGGCATGAGGACGCATCCCTAAGTTTAATTTCCTTAGGATACCGTTGTAGTTCCAATTCAAGAGCCATAGGGTTGTTTTGTCTTGAACTTCGCGCCAGATCGCCAGATGTCAAGTCTGCAAGACCTTCACTGCCGCCTCCAAGCCCGCGCCGTCGGCGATATTGAGCACTTGCGCCTCTTTACTGATTCGTTTCAGGAAGCCGCTCAAGGCGGCTCCCGGCCCCAGTTCAATAAACCGGGTGAACCCTTGCGCCAGCAGATAGCGCATCGATTCCTCCCATCGCACCGAATTGGTAACCTGCTCCACCAAGCGGCCCCGGATCGAGTCCGCACCCTGATGCGGTTCGGCCGTAACGTTCGAAACCACCATGACGGTGGGGGAGGCGATGTTGAGGCGCGCCAGTTCAGCAGCCAACTTGGGCTGGGCGCTCGCCATCAAAGGCGAATGGTAAGCGCCCGCCACCGGCAGCGGCAACGCCCGCCGCGCCCCTTTGACCTTGGCCAAGTCGCACGCCTGGCGAATGTTCTCCGTGGCCCCGGAAATGACCAACTGCCCGGGACAATTCAGATTCGCCAGCACGACCCCGGCCTGCTCGCAAACCTGGCGAGTCGCCGTCTCATCCAGACCGATGACCGCGGCCATCCCACCGCGCGTCGCCTCGCAGGCCTCCTGCATGAACCGCCCCCTTTGGCAGACCACGCGCAACCCGTCCTCGAAGCTCATGGCCCCCGCCGCAGTCAACGCCGTGAATTCTCCCAACGACAATCCGGCGGTAGCTTGAAACTCTAAGGTCGGCAAACGCTCTCGGAGCAACTCGAATGCCACCCAACTTACGAGGAAAATTCCTGGCTGAGCGTGTTCGGTCTTGGTCAGGTCGGCCTCGGGACCATTGAAACAAACGCCCGCCAAATCGTAACTTAGCGCCGCGTTGGCCCGTTCAAACCACGCTCTGCCGGAGCTCGACATCGCCAGATCTTTGCCCATCCCCACCACTTGCGCCCCTTGGCCCGCAAACAACAATGCTGTCTTAATCATAAAGAATGGGGCGCAGATTAAGGCAAATGAACCCTGGATTTCAAGGTCATTGGAGAACCGTCGCGCCGTGGGAACCAACCGGGCTCGGCCTTTGGTCGATCTTAGTAGTGTCTCTTTCTGTTTTCCACGACGCTTTTGTAATGGCGCAACTTGTGAAACAGTGTAAAACAAAGACTACAGGACCGGATGCGGCCGGGCAAGCAAGCCCGGCCGGCACCGGCCAGAGTTTTGATGCTCGCTGGCTAGCCCTGCGGAAAACACGAAGAGTACGACGATTATGAACATAAAACAATGGATCACCCCGGCCTTAATCATTGGTTCCCTCATGCTCAATCGCGCCGCTGCGGCGGCTGACGCGCCAACACTTGATTCCATCCTGGCCAAACATGTTGACGCCATGGGCGGGAAAGAGGCCATAGAGAAAATCCATTCGCGAGTGGCTCGATTCACCATTGAATCGGACACCCTCGCCAACAGCCAAGGAGAGGTGCTCGCAACCGTTCCCAACCATCAGCGCACCCATTTGGAATTGGGTGGACTAGGCACGATCGATGAAGGCTTCGACGGCGCGATGGCCTGGGCGAAGAACCCTTGGCAGGCCCTGCGGATAAAGGCCGGCGACGAGCTGGCCAAGGTAAAAAGGGATGCGGATTTCCATCGAGACCTGAAGCTCAAGAGCCTTTACCCAGGACTAGCCTACAAGAATAGTGAGAAGGTGGGTGAGGAGGAAACCTACCTCTTGGAATCTAAACCCTCTCCCTCCAGCAAGGAGAGGTTCTGGCTGAGCGCAAAAACCGGCTTGCTGGTTCGACAGGAATCGGAATTCGAAGGACCGCAAGGGACCGTCAATGCGACCGCCATCTTCCAGGATTACAAGGCATTCGACGGGGTGAAATACCCCGTGGCCGTCAAAATGAAAATCTCAGCCAGCGGCCAGAACTTCGAATTCACGATGAAGACCTCCGAGGTAAAGAATAATGTGGAGGTTGACGCGGCGAAATTTGCCAAGCCGTCCGAGTGAGGCCGCGCGGCGGCGAGGAGCTTGCGACGGGGTTCCATTTCTGTTCCCTCAGGAGATGAATCATCTGACAAATCTGCGTTTGGGTCAGCGGTTGAAATGCAGCAGCCTGCTGCCGGCGGTGGCGGCCGTTTTCCTATGCGCTTGCCGGGCGGTGATAGCCGGAGAGCCCGCGGCGCCTCAAATCGAAACGCGTTCTTTCCGCCTCAGCCTCTCTCCGGCGACCGGCCGGTGCGAGATTCTTGACAAACAGTCCCATGTAACTTGGAGTTCAGCTCCGGACCACGTCCGTTTCGGCAGCGTTGTCTTGGGTTCCCTTGGTCAATCACGCCGCATTGACCTCACCAATTGTGACGTGCGGATCTCCGGCAACGAACTGATGGCTACGTTCCACCCTTTCCCGGGAACGCCCTCGCCCTCCCTGCAAGCGCGCTTCCGGGCTTTGGATGACAGGACCATCGAGATCACCTACCAAGAGGATCGCGAATTGGATATCTCCAGCATCACCCTGCTCGAGGACGTGTTCGGCGTAACCAGCGAGGCGAAAGGCTACGTGATTCTGCCCGTGCGCGAGGGTTTGCTCGTGCCCGCCGACAGTGGCCTCGCCTTTACTCACCGATTTGACTCGTACGCTTACGAAGGCTGTCACATGCTGATGCTGGGGGTGGTCCGGGACGGCACAGCCGCCCTCGTCACCTGGGAAGACCCTTACATATCGGTCACGCTCAAGAGTGCGGCGACCGAAGGCCGCCCCGCATTGCCGGTTGCTGAAGCAAGGCCTGCCGCGCCATCTTCCTTGGTTCCCCAGCAACGCATCTCTCCCGACCTTGCGCTCTCCAAATCGGCCCGCGGTTTCCGCGTCCAGTTTCTCGGCCGTGGCGACTATGTCACGATCGCCAAGGCCTATCGCGAAGTAGCCCGCCAGAAAGGGTGGCTGGTCACGTGGGACGAGAAGCTCAAGACCGATCCCGAGCGCGCCAAACTATTCGGCGCCGCCAACATCAAGCTCTGGAGCGCGCTCGACCGCCGCATGAACGAGCAAAGTTCCCAGGAGGAATCGGTGAAGGTCAATTGGACCTTCGCCGAAGCCGCGGAGGTCGCAGAACATTTCAAGAACGACCTCAAACTCGAACGGGTCCTGTTCACCCTGGGCGGCTGGATCCATCGCGGTTATGACAACCAGCACCCGGACATCCTCCCGGCGGCGCCCGAATGCGGCGGCGATGAAGCCCTCGCTGACTGCGCTCGTCGTGTTCTCGATCTCGGCTACCTGTTTTGCCTGCACGACAATTACCAGGACATTTACCGCGACTCCCCGTCTTGGGACGAAAAGTGGGTCATGAAGACCGCGGACGGCAAACTGGCCCGCGGAGGACATTGGGCGGGCGGCATGGCATTCCTGACCTGCTCCCGCCAAGCTCTCGAACTCGCCCGCCGCCCTCAAAACCTCGCGGCAGTTCGAAAGCTTTCCCACGCCAACGCCTACTTCATCGATACCACCTACGCCGCCGGCCTCCAGGAGTGTTTCGACTCCGCCCACCCGCTGACGCGCCTCGACGACATGCATGCCAAGCAGGCCCTCTCCGATTATGCCCGCCAGGTCTTCGGCGTTGTTGGCAGCGAATGCGGCCGTGAATGGGCCATCCCGCACAGCGACTTCTTCGAGGGCCTCACCGGTGTCAGCGGCGGGGATTACCATGATGCCAAACTCGCCCCCAGCCTCGGCGCCGCGGTCGTACCTTTGTTCGACTTGGTTTATCGGGACTGCATCGCCATGTACGGCAAGTATGGGTATGATCCGCGACAAGCCGCCGCCTATGTCCTCCACCACGTAAGCCTCGGCCGCCCGCTCAACTACCATGCCATCCCCGCCCACCTCTACTGGAAACAACCTTCGGCTCAGCCCCCGTCCGACCAGAAAACGATGTCCGGTCGAGCCGACCCGGCCCTGTTTACCCGCGCCGACGGAGGTTGGGGCGATGGCTTGCTCCCGCTGGACCGCTTCATTAAGAACACCTGCGAGGTGCTCTCGCCGCTCAACGAAATGACGGCTCGACTCCAACTGACGCGCCACGAGTTCCTCACCGTCGATCGCAAGGTGCAACGCACCGTTTTTGGCAAGGACGACAACGAGGTCGTCATTGTAATCAATGAGGCCAGCAGCCCCTTTGTGTGCAGTTCCAAACTCGGTGGGCGAGTCGAATTACCGCCCTTCGGTCTGCTCGTAGAATCCCCGACTTTCGTCGCCTTCCACGCCTCGTCGTGGAACGGCTTGGGCTATGATTCGCCCCCGTTGTTCACGGTTCGGAGCCTGGACGGGAAACCGCTCTCTATCTCCCAAAGCATCCGGGTATTTCATGGCTTCGGAGATGACCGGATACGGCTGGGAGGACTCACCCGTATCGTTAAGACCGAGACGAGCCTAACCCTCTGAATATCTGTACACAAATATCCTGCGGTCGGTGTCTATTGGTTAAACTGCAGAACTCAATGGTAAATGCCAGCGTCCACAACGGATGGTGCGAGACCTTGTATAGGACCAAGGCGGCCGAGCTGATTCTTTATGGCCGGGCGCTGGGCTTGAGCCATAGCGAATCTGAGGATGTCCTGCAGGAGACGTTCCTGGCGCTCATGCGGCGGCCGGAACCCCCGGTTACGCCAGAGTACTATTGTATTCGCAGTTTTCGTAATCGCGCCTTGAATTACCGGCGGAGTCTCTGGCGTCGGCTTGCCCGTGAATGGGAGTGCCTGGAGTGGTTCGAGCCTTCACGCGCCGAGAGTCCCGCTGAGCGCTCCGCCATGCGCTCTCTGGCGGACCTGCCGCCGGAGCAACGCGAGGTCATTGTCCTCAAGATCTGGCATGAATACACCTTCGAGGAGATCGGCAAATTGCTTGAAATTTCTCCCAACACCGCCGCCGGCCGCTACCGCTACGGCTTGCAGAAGCTAAAACACTTCCTGAAAGATCCCGATTATGAACGAAATGAACGACCTGGAGAAGCAATTGCGTTCGTGGGCGCCTCGCCGCCCCTCGGCGAAACTTGAATACCGTTTGTTTCCCCGTCCGATCGTCGCAGCTGAACCTGCGCTTGGTTTCCGCCTGAATTGGCTCGCCCCGGCGGGTGTCACGCTCGTACTCCTGGGTCTGTTTATAAGCCAGCACAATAACCCGGCCATCGGCTCCGCCAGCCCAGGCCCGATCATCGCCATGATTCTGAGCAATCAGAGCGCCGCCGCCTACCTGCCCGGCAACTTTCCAAGCGAACAAAACCGCTTGCCCAACGGTTACGAGTGGACGCCTGCCACTAACCCCGCCTCCAACCCGAACATCTTGCCGCTCCGCCAATTCTCGCTCCACTCCGTCCACTAGCATTGAATGATACCACGAGCGCCCGCCGGGGCTTGAATCAATCCTTTTGAAGTGACGGCTAAGAGCTACCCAGTCGCCCCCGAGCCTCCCACTCCTCGAGCCCCCCAATGCGCGAAAGCCCCGCGGTTTTTCGGTCGCGTTGATTGGTTGACTTTTCTCTTGGTCTTTGGCGCGGTTGGGCTCGGTTATTTTCTGACCCTCGCGCCCGAGGTGACCCTGGAGGACTCCGGGGAATTGGCCACCGCTTCGTTCTATGCCGGCATCCCCCACCCTCCCGGTTACCCGGTCTGGACGGTCTACACTTGGCTATGGACGGTTCTTCTTCCTTTTAAGAACATTGCTTGGCGCGTTTCCATGGGCGAGGCCGCCGCCGGGGCCTTGGCGGCGAGCTTACTCGCCTTGCTAGTCTCGAGAGGCAGTAGCCTCTTAATTGAAGGGCTCGATGAGCTAAAGACCCTCCCCAACCGCTCGCGAACGGGGATCTGCATGGTCTCGGGGTTTGTCGCCGGTCTCCTTTTGGGTTTTAACGGCTTCATGTGGAGCCAATCAGTGATCGTCGAGGTCTATTCCTTCGGCGTCCTCTCCCTCATGGTCGTCCTGGCGTGCCTGATGCGCTGGATTTACGCCCCACAAAAACACCGTTACCTCTATTTCGCGCTATTCTTTTTCGGCATCTGCTTTACCAATCACCAGACCCTCATCGTCGCCGCGATGGGGATTGAAGCCGCCATCGCCGCGGCGGATTTCCGACTGGGGCGCAACCTGTTCCTGGGCAACACCATCCTCTATTTCTCCGGCTGGGCGCTCGCTTCCGCTCAAGTCCTCTCCGCTCTGCCGGCTAATCCCGCCGTCTATGTCATCTTTCATGTGGTCGGCCTCTGTTCCGTGGCCGCCTATGCCGGCTTTGCCTTCCTGACAAGGGAGACCTTGATCGAGTTGAGTCACGATGGGCTCTATGCCGCATTCTGGATTCTGCTTGCTCTTATCCCGGCGCTGGGCGCGGTTGGGCTAATTCTGGCGCTGGGCGCCTTGGTCAGCTTCCTGAGGTTGAGTTGGAAGGATCGCCGTGTCGGCCGCGAATGGCTCGTGGTATTGCTTTGTGGTTTCTGTTGGATCGCTGGCGCCTCGTTTTATTTCTACATGCCGCTGGCGGGGATGACCAACCCGCCGATGGAATGGGGCTACCCGCGAACTGTGGAGGGGTTCATCCATGTCTTCACCCGGGGACAGTACGGGAAAACCAACCCCACGGATCTGTTTCACGATCCCCTGACTTTCGGACTCCAGTTGATGGCCCTCGTCCACGGGATCATCGAAGAATTCAATTGGGTCGGGGCCGCTTTGGCCTTGGCGCCATGCTTTTTCTTCCGCAGCATGCGTCGTTCGGAACGGGCGTGGTTCGTTGGTATCGCGGCCATCTACGCGTGCCTTGGCGTGCTTTTGCTCATCCTGCTCAACCCACCTCCGGATCGCTCGGCGCAGCAATTGCACCGCGTCTTCTTCACCGCCTCCCACACGCTGATCGCCATGCTTGTCGGCTATGGATTGACGCTGAGCGCTGCGTTCATGGCCGCTCAATACCAGCGCTTCCGACCTTGGGGTATTCTCGGCGGTCTGGCCGCGATCGGCCTCGCCGGCGTCTCCTTCGCCAATTTGGTCCAGGACGGCTATTTCGGCGAAGGCTTTGCCCCAAGCCTAAGCCAAATCCTATCCTTGGTTGCCAACGCCTTCCGGAATCAATATCAGTACGCCCTGCCCATCTACGCGGGGTTGGGGCTCATTGGATCGGCCTTGGCCTTCCTGGCGGCCGTGGTTTTTTGCCGTCAACGCGCGCCGGTAGCCGCAACCCTAGTCCTTTTTGCCCTCCTCCCAGCGTATTCAGTTCTTTCCCACTGGTCTGACAACGAGCAGCGCAACCACTGGTTTGGCTACTGGTATGGTCACGATATGTTCTCTCCGCCTTTCAAGGCTCCGGATGGCAGGCCGCTCTACCCCGAGATGCCGCGCAATGCTATCCTCTTCGGCGGCACCGATGCCGGCCGATTCTGCGCCACCTACATGATCTTCTGCGAGAGCTTCACACCGCGTTGGTGTCAAACGTCCGAGGACCAGAAATTCGACCGCCGCGATGTCTATATCATCACGCAAAACTCTCTCGCCGATCCCCCTTACCTGAATTACCTTCGCGCCCAATACAATCGCAGCCGCCAAATCGATCCCCCCTTCTTCCAGGAATTTAGCCGGTTGCTTTTGCGCGACCAAGCCTCCCAGACTAACCCTCTGGCCCGCGTCGTCTGGCCACTGGACCGGCTTTTCACCCAACTCGGAGCGCGGATTGAGAAACGCCGCCGAACCGCATCCTCCCAATTCAAACCAGAGGACTTTCTCGACTTGCCGGCGTTCGCCGCCCGCCTGCGGCCTGGAGCCCAATCGAACTCCCTGGCTCAATTCCTCTCCGATCATCTGAGCCCGGAGACCCGCCAACTCCTTCGCGATCCCAAGACCGACGACCGACGCCTGGGCCGCTGCCTGGCTACCGACCTCAACCGGTTGTTGGAACAGGAGTCGACGCCCGACATCTCCGCCCCCAGCCAGCCATCAAGTTCCTCATTCGTTCCCCCTCTTTACACCCCTGAGCGCTTCCAAACAGTTGCCATGGGTGATTATCTGGCGGATTTTCTTCGCCAAAACCCTTCCGGATACGCCCGACTCCGCCTGAACCGCCTGCTTCTGGAAGCAGCTTTCCCCGCTGAAATCGCCAAGACGCCGGGCGGAGTCTATCCCGACCGTGAGATTTACATCCCTACGCCTGAGGATGCGGGTCATTGCTACGAAGATTACAGACTGGACGCTCAGCGCCGAAAGGCTCAAAACCGATTGGAGCCCGGCGAAATCGTGAACTTCGCTGACGGCAAGATGGTGCTGGACGGACAAGTATCCATCATGGCCATCAACAGCCTAATCGCCAAAGTCATTTTCGACCGCAATCCCAGGAGCGAGTTCTTCGTTGAGGAAAGCCTCCCCGTCAAGTGGATGTATCCTCACCTGACCCCCTATGGAACGATTATGAAGGTCAACCGCCAACCCGTTGCGGAGATGGACGATGACACCATTCGAAGAGACCACGAATTCTGGAGTCAGTACTCCGACCGTCTCGTTGGCAATTGGATTACCTATGAAACCAGCGTCAAGGACTTAGTCGCCTGGGTGGATCGCCTCTACATGCGCCACGACTACACCGGGTTCACGGGGGACCGTAAATATGTCCGGGATGACCAGGCGCAAAAGACGTTCTCCAAGCTCCGAACCGCCCTTGGAGGGCTCTATGCTTACCGTATGCGAACGACGAATGCCCAGGAGCGCCAGCGCATGGTTAAGGAGGCAGACTTTGCCTTTCGCCAAGCCGTCGCCTTTTGCCCCTACAATCTCGAAGCGGTCGCCCATTACGTTGAACTTCTGGCCAACCTACACCGCTTCGACGACGCATTGCTGATCGCGCGGACCTGTCTCAAACTCGATCCCAATAACGGCCAAATCGTTACCATCCTTAACAACCTGGAAACCTGGAAACGCCAGGAGGCTGAGCGCGATCCGAACACAAGACGCCTGTCGGAAATGGAACTGGCCGTGCGGAACAAACCAACCGATTTCCAGGCCGCCTTCGATCTTGCCGCTTTTTTGCTCGCGATCGAGCAAACCAACCGGGCCTTGGGGACACTGGATGGGATCGTGAACAACCCCCAAGTCAACGCGCCAGCCCTCCAGGTTGCCGTTCAGGCCTTCGGTCAATTAGGCGATTCCCCTAGAATCCAAAACGCCCTCGAGAAATCCATCCGGCTGAGCCCCGAACTCCCGGAGGCGTGGTGCAATCTGGCTGCCTTCAAGGCAGTGACCGGCCGCACTAATGAAGCCCTCGCCGACCTTCGCCGGGCGGTCCAATTCAACGCCAAACGGCTCCGACATGATCCAAAGGCGCCCGATCTGCTTCAAAATCTCCCCAAAGACCCGCGACTGGAAAGCCTCCGGCAGCACCCCGAGTTCCTACGGTTGCTTACTCCCGGAAACTAGTCGCGCCATCGGGATAGCCCGGATTGCGCGGCCCTCACTCAACCCTGCGACAAGGGACAGACGATCCCGGTCGGCGCAGAAAGCGATGTCTTCCCTCAAGTCGGGACAGTTCAAGAGCCTGCGGCCGTTACGGGCTTGGGCGAAAGCCGCCGGCAGGTCCCGTTCCTCGAGCAGGAAGAGGCGGCGAGCCAGCAAGGCGGAGTCCGCAACCACTCCCTGCTTCCGTTCTGGCCAAAGGAGGTTCGATAGCGCGCCCGCGCAGAGGACGTCTTCATAGGCCGCCTGTTCCCCGGTGCCACTGCAAACAAGGGTCAGATTTTGCGGGTTCATTCGCGCAAGGAATTCCGCAGTAGCGCGGAGGTTGAGAAAACTGCAGATAAGCGTGGCCTTGGCCTTCGCGCAAGCGCGCAGGGCGCGCGTTCCATTAGTCGTAGTCATCACCAGCGTTTTGCCCTTCACCGCTTCCGAAGTGAATTCGCGAGGGGAGTTGCCGAGATGGAAATCAACCCCGCCAGTGATGTTGGACCGTATCCGTACGCCATCACGTTCGCCCGCAAGCAGGTACTCGGGATGCCGCTGGTATAAATCCAGGGCCTCCGGAATGCTGGCCGCTGGCAGAATCTCCTCCGCCCCGTTGGCCAATGCCGCGACCATGCTGCTGGTGGCACGCAAAACATCAAACACGACACAGACTTTCTCGTCCTGGTCCGAGCGCCTGAGGGCTTCAAAATCGGCGGGGGTGAACAATACCTCAAACGTGGTCATAAGTTTCGAATTTAATCACTTACACTATAGCTTCGGCACCTTGGCTTCCATGCGTAGGTAGTGGAACAAGTACTGTTGGGCAAAACCGCCTTGCGGACCGAAGTGCGTGTCCGCGAAACGACGCAACCGATCCAAGCTGACTTGGCGGCGCGGAAAATAGAGCTGGCCCAGTCCCCGAATCATCCAGACATCCATGGGGAAAGCCTCCAGACGACCGTAGGCAAAAAGCAGGACGCAGTCGGCTACCTTCCGGCCCACGCCGGGCAGGCGCATCAATTCCACGCGAGCCAAGTCAGTGGGCAATTCGCCCAACCCAGTCAACTCGCAATCACCCTTGGCCACACGGAGCGCAGAACCCCGCAGGTACTTTGCGCGAAACCCCATTTTGCATTGGCGCAAATCGGTTTCCGACACCTCGGCTAACCGGGCAGCGCTCGGGAAAGTGTGGGCTGGCATCCAGCCTGCCGGGACGGTGATGGATTTGCCGTAGCGCTCGCAGAGAAGGGCGATGATCCGACGAATCTGAACGATTTGCTTCGTGGATGAGAGAATAAACGAAGCCAGGCACTCCCAGGGATCCTGCCGCAGCAGCCGCAGGCCCCGGCACGCGCTGACCGCCGCCCGCATCGGCGCATCGTCGGGAAACGAACGAAGCACAGAGTCAATATGCAAGTCGGTTTGAAGATAGCGTCGAAGCCAAGCCCAGTCCTCCGCGGCAGGGGCCGATTCCACTTCGATTCGATCCAGCCTCGTTTGCAGGCGCACACACTGCTCGCCCACCACCCCAATCCATGCCTGAGACTCGGCGATCCAATGCCAGCGGAAGGCTTGGCCGCAAGAAAGCGTGGAGTCGAGATCGTAATCCGGGGCCGTGAGGCTATGAAAACCCGAGAGAGGACGAACCGCGCCCTCGGACGCACCGCCTGTTGCCTTGGCTGTATTCACGTCACTTCAATCCACGGCAGGAGAACAGTTGCAGCGGACGCAACAAATAACGGTTATGATACAAAATGTTAGTGACGCCCAAGTCAGTCACCGATTCAAATTCGCCGACCAGGGGCAAAGGCGGTGGCAGCGGATCTGGATGGTCACGGTCCAACTCTCGCACGTAGATGGCATTCTGCCCCTTGCGGGATTCGTAGCCGGGCCAAAAAAAGAATTGGTTTTGCGGAAACGGAGTGGATTGGCAATAAACCACCGGCAGGCCGGAGACTGCCGCCTTGGCCTCGGGCAATTGGAAGGAGATCTGCCCAGCCATGCCGTAGTGGCCGGTGATAATGAAAACCGGCTTACCCTCGGTCATCAATGCCTGCCGGGCCCCCTCCACGGCGAGCGCGGTCTCGTCCCACTGCCGTACCCGATGAAGTGGGTCAAGTTTCACGGGGAGCGGGCGGCCGACGAGTTTGCCGAGGAGGTCGCTATTGTGCCCAAACAAAACCAGGGGCAGGCCGACCGCCAAGCCGGCAATGAACCAGCCTTTGACCTTACTGGCGCCCAACCGCCATTGAGTATCCCAGTACAGAACCATCAGGCAAAAGAGTGGCAGTACGGAGGGAGCGATCCAGTTGGGCAAGACCCTCGCGTGGAAACTGTGCAGCAGATAGGCGAGGAAAAGCGGCGCCCCCATGCTAAAAAAATAGACCATCCGCGGGTTGTGCCGGCCGCGTCGCCAAAAGGCAACGGCAGCCCAAACCATACCGACGAAGAAGATCGGGTTGAGCAAGGCCGTTTCGACCCCCAGAAACTCTCCTACCAATACGCGGCCCGGCGCGCCCACTTTCGCATCACCCGCCACGTGGCTAATCGTGATCCAATGGTGCTGCCAATTCCAGATGACAACTGGCAGCCCGCAAAGCGCGTTTACTATCAAGGCCAGGTAGGGCCCGGGACGGCCGAGTTGCTTGCGGGCGGGTTTCCACAGCACAAAAAACACTACCCAGCAGAGCCACTGAAAGAGCTCGGTATATTTGCTCAGAAAACCCAAGCCCATCCATAATCCCACCCACAACCAGTCGCGAGTCGAGGAATCCTCCCGCACGGCCCGCCAGCCGGCGATCATGGCGGCAGTCCAGAAAAGGACCGACAGTGGATCCACCGTCATCAAAATGGAACCAACCGCCATGAGCGGCGTGGCGGTGAGGATCAGCACCAGGAAAAAGCCGGCGCGAGCATTGACCTCGCGGGCGAAAAAGCGAAGCATCGCCACACTCAAGATTGCGCTGATGATGGGTGAAAAGAAACGCACCCCAAACACGGTGTCTCCCCATAGCCACGTGCCGAGGAACTGAATGTAGGCGATGAGCGGAGGCTTGCTGTAATAGGACAGGGCCAAGTGCTTGGACCAGAGCCATTGGTAGGACTCGTCCTCGCAGAGCTGGATAGCGCCGCTTGCGATATACGCCAAGCGGGCCAAGAGCAACACAAAAACGAGCACATAACCCAAGCGCGCCCAATGCTCATCCTGGGTCATGTGAGGCGGACGGAACCCGGGTTGCGCCAGTCCCTTACGGGAAGGCGGAACCGGGAATTGGTCCAGGTCCGACTCCGATTCCGGCTGCGCCAGGGGCGTCAGCAGCGACGGAAATC
>Ga0316217_10002816_pt1 | contig 20548 bp, 18 predicted proteins | sample 1anoAmetaG_FD_203633 | JGI IMG/M metagenome (GOLD analysis project Ga0316217, IMG submission 203633) | Freshwater microbial communities from Trout Bog Lake, Wisconsin, USA - 1anoA | ecosystem: Environmental > Aquatic > Freshwater > Lake > Hypolimnion/Profundal zone | place: USA: Wisconsin...
TTACGGTCGCGGCTCTGAAATGCCCAAAAATCCGGCTACACCCTAATGACTTGCCCGGGTCCAAGCGGTGGCACGGACGACCGGGCTGTGGTACAAAATGCGGGCAATGGCCTGCTTTACATAAGGAAACGAGTATGAAATGGCTGATGGTCCTGGCGGTGTTGGCGTTCTTGTGTCCGGTGAGCTTGCGTGCGGACGATGCGGCGGCGACGGCTGGGGCCGACCAGTTGGGCTGGAAACTGGCGGTGCATTCCTACACTTTCAGCAAGTTTTCGATCTACGACGCCATCGATAAGACGGCGGCCGCGGGCATCAAGTATATGAGCATATCGGGCAGTGTGATGCTCGACGACCATGGCAAGGTCAAGGGATCCCCGACCACCGGGTTGTCGGACAAGGAATTTGCCGCCATCCAGGCGCACATGAAGGAAAAGGGAATTACGCCCAAGTTTCTGAACATGGGCGTGGTTAAACCGACCGGCAACGAGCCGGAATGCCGCAAGCTTTTCGAGGCCGCCAAGCGCCTGGGCATTGATGTGCTGGTGGCGGAGCCGGAGATTCCGGGCGTGCGGAGCGACGATGCCAAGTCGCACGACAAGCTGATGGAAGAGCTGCCCAAGGTGATGGATGTGGTCGAGAAGCTGGCGGTGGAGTTCAATATTAAGGTGGCGATCCACGAGCATCCCAAGCCCAATATTTATTGGAATCCCGACACGGTGCTGGCGGCGGTCAAAGGCCGCAGCCCGTTGATCGGCGCCTGTGCCGATGTGGGCCACTGGAAGCGCTCGGGCCTGGACCCGGTGGAGTGCCTCAAGAAGCTCGAAGGGCGCGTGATCGCGCTGCACTTCAAGGACCTGGTGCCGGGCAAGGAAGGCAGCCACGGCCTGCATGATGTGCCCTGGGGCACCGGTACCAGCAACGCGCGGGGCATGCTCGAAGAGCTCAAGCGGCAGAAATTTCATGGCACGTTCTGCGTGGAATATGAGTACCACTGGGAGAATTCCGAGCCGGAAGTGGCGGAATGTGCCAAGTGGTTCTATAAGACCTGTGATGAGTTGGCGAAATGATGAATGACGAACAGCGAATGACGAATGACTAATGACGAATTAAACTCCAATCACCCAATGATTCAATGACGAAAAGTTGATGGCACAACACCTGGGTCATTGGTGTCGCTCTGCGGGTACGTTCTTCTGGAGTCCATAATGAAGCTCTGCACTGTCCTCGCGGCGTTGGTCTTGTTGGCCGGTTCGCTGGCGCTGGCGGCTGATGCGCCGGCGGTTGATCTGCTCAAAAGTGGCGATCTGAGTGCGTGGCGCGAGCCGACGCACAAGTGGATCATGGCCGGCGATGTATTCATCGTGCCGACGGATAACAAGAAACTGGATTTCAAACCCGGCACCGGGATTCTCTACAACGGCGGGCGCTCGGAGGACATCCTGAGCCGGCAGGAATTTGGCGATATCGAATTGCACCTGGAGTTCATCATCTCCCGCCATTCCAACTCCGGCGTCTATTTCATGGGTTCCTACGAATTACAGATATACGACAGCTTTGGCGTGGAAAAGGACGCCTATCCGGGCATTGAATGCGGCGGCCTGTATCCGCGCTGGATTGATAGCAAAAATGTCGAAGGGCACTCGCCGAATGTCAACGCGGCGCTGCCGCCGGGGCAGTGGCAAAGTTACGATGTGATTTTCCGCGCCCCGCGGTTTGACGACCAGGGAAAAAAGATCGCCAATGCCGTGTTTGTCAAAGTGACCCACAATGGCAAGGTGATCCACGAGAACGTGGAACTTAAGGGGGAAACCCGCGGGGGCTTTAAGGAAAAGGCCACCGGCCGCTGCGCCTCCAGGGCGATCACGGCCCGGTGGCATTTCGCAATATCCAGATCAAGCCGTTGGGGGATGGGAAGTGACGGACGATTACGGCTGGGTCGTAAAAATATCGGTGATCAGATAATCATCCGTGATTCCCGCCGCCAGGGCGTTTTTCTGCTGGGCGCCGGATTTGGGCAACTGGTACATCGCCTCCAAGGTACGCAGCAGGTTCACGTGCGTAATGCCCCGGCCTTCGGGATACGCGCCGGGCTTGATGTGGGCGCCGGCAATGATGGTGGGGATGCGGTTTTTCTTCTCGATCACAGGATCGGCCGGATCGGTCAAGCCGGATGGGCCGTGGGCGTTTTCGTCGAAGGTGACGATCAGCAGGCTGTTATGCCCTTTGGCCCACTGGTAGTAGGCATCCAGATGTTCGTGCAGCCACTTGTCGCCCGCCGCCACGCTGGTGGGGGCGCTGCCATCGTGCATGTCGTTGATCAGGTTGGGAATCACAAAGGCTACGGTGGGCAGTTGCGTGTAATCCGCGGGAAAATCCTCCCAGCGCAGATTGGAGGAATCCGCCACCGTGTGGCCGTTGGGAATGTTGGAGAAGCTGACCCACGGAACGTGCTTGCGCGCGTATAGCCCGGCATGGGTTACTGTTGACCCGATGGCCGGCAGGCCTTCGGAATAACCCTTGAACGAGCGTCCGGCGGCCAGCAACTGCTGGCCAAGGTTGCTCGCCGCGATGGACTGGGTCGGGATGGCGTCCTTAAACCCGATGCCATGGTTGGAACCGGAAAGCAGCCAGAAATAGTTGCCCTCGCTGTGGTGCTCCTCGGCATAGAGCTGCGTCAGGTCCGCACCCTGGGCCTTTAAGGTGGCCGAGATGTACGGCGTGGCCGGCGTGTCGACGATCTGCTCATAATCCTTGTTCTCTTCGAGCACAATGACAATATGATCGTAAACCGGGCCGGTCCAGGTGGCGGCGGAGGCGTGCCGGGTCAGGGGTCCGACCACGGCCGCGGCCAGCAGCAGTGTGATGGCGGTACGACGGAAGTTTTTAAGAATGGTTTTCATTACAGGGTCCTCTTATCGGCTCATCTCATAAGCCTTGGTGGTGGTGTAATACTTCGCGATCATATTGGGTACTTCCCAGTCGGGCAGTTTTCCCGCCGCCAGGTATTTGAGATAGTCCCGCGTGACCTGGGCAAAGTGGGACTCGTGACCCACATCATACTTGGCGGGAATGGTGATCTGCCAACCCGCGGCCAACGGCTGGACGCCCACGCCCGGATAGGTGGCCTGGAGTTTGGCGATGGTGGCATCGAGGGCGGCGGCAAAGGTGGCATTGCTTTGGCCGGAGGTGTTTTCCACATACAGGGATGGTTTGTAGTCCTGCTCTTTGCCTTGCTTGATGATCAGGTTGGCGCGGGTGCCGCGCATCATGGAATAGTGCGTGTCCTTGGTGCCCGGGGGGGCCTGGAAATTCCAGGTGACCGAGACGCGGGCATGCACGCCTTTAAGCGTGTAATCAAATTGGCCATTGGAAAACACGTTCAGCGTACCATCGGGGCCGACATCCTTTTTCAGATAGGCCGGATAATCCGCCAGGCCGGTGACCTTTTTGAATTGTTCGGGCGCCAACCGCGTGGCCCAATGGCGGGCGGTGTTCACCTGGATATCCTTGTGCCAATCGATGACCTGTTCGGGGAAGCACTCCCACTGGATCAGGTCCACCAGGTGCGTGGTTACATCCACGATGCCCTCGCCCTGCTGGGTGACATCAAAAAACCAGGCCGGACGGGTGAGCGGGGCGCCGGCGACTTCCTTATAAAAATGATGCACGCTGACCTTGGTGACCGCCGGCTCTTCGGCGGTGCCGTTTTGCAATGTGCCGAAGACTTCCGGCACGCGCGAGAGTTCGCGCTGCAACGTGGTGGTGATCTCGTGGCGTTCGGTCATGATGTCGTAGAGCAGCACGTTATTTTTCGCGGCGTGAGCGAAGGCCTGACGCAGGAGCTGGAAATCGGCCGGGGTGATGACCATCGGTTTATCGGCCAGCACGTTGAGGCCCGCATCGACCGCGTCGAGAATATATTGGGTTTTCCTGGCGTTGTTGCCGGAAAGCACCACCACATTGCCGGGTTTTTGGGCCAGCATCCGCGCCAGGAAATCCGGCCCCGTGTACACCTGTTCCTGCCAGTGCGTGGGATCGTCGGTGCGGCTGTTAAAGGCGTTGATGCGCTTGAGGTGTTCCTGCACATCGGCCCCGGCCGGGGCATACACATGAACCGTCGGGTCCACCTGCGGATACATGAACTTCTGCACCAGCGAGGCATGGAAGTGGCCGGGATCCAACGTGATCAGCCGCACATTGCTGACGCCCGCGTGGGGTGTCACACCTGTGCATCCCACGGGCATGCCACAAACCAGGGACAAACCCGCCAAAAGTACCATCAGCCGCTTGTTCATTGTGCCATCCCAAATAAAAAATCGACAATCGCAAATCGAAAATCGGCAATTCTACCCGATCCATTCCTTCCGCCACGGCGGCTGAACGTATTGTGCGGCATCCGGAGCGCCGCGTACCAGCATGTTCGGACCGTCCCATGCAATGCTGTGGCCCAGGCGCATGGCTACCACGGCGGCCAGGGCAATTTCGGTTAAATGCCCGCCAATTTCAAAATCGGAGAATGTCGGCGGCCCGCCGCGGCAGGCGCTGACCCATTCATCCATGTGCGCCCGGACGCGGGGCAGGGTGACGGGGATATTCCTGGTGGCGGCGTGCCAGAGCACATCTTTAAGGCGCGGCTCGCCGGTGAGCTTGATCAGGCCGCCCTTGTTCCATACGTCCGTATACATGATGCCCTTATCGCCGATGAGCAGAACCCCCTGCTCCTGCGGCTTGCCGAACAGGGCGGTGACGTCCTGCACAATTTCCGGGGCGGGGGTTGGGCCGCCATCGTACCAATGCACCACCACCGGTCCGCGCTGCTGCCGCGCGGCAAAATGGAGGCGCAGGCGATTGGCCTTGGCATAGGTTTCGATATTGGTGGGGCGCGTAAGCAGTTCGATCTTTTCGGGATAATCCAAGTCCAGCCCGCGCAGGGGCAGGTTCAGGGCATGACAGGCAAAGTTGCCCACCTGACCGGTGCCAAAATCGTACCAGCCGCGCCAGTTGTAGGGGTGATAGATGTCCTTCTTGTACGGGCGCTGCGGTGATGGGCCCACCCAGAAATCCCAGTTCAGGCCCGGTGGCACCGGATCGGCCCCCGGCGGGCGCTCCATGGAGTGCGGCCAGGTGCCACCGCCGATCCACACGTGAATATCATGGACCTGCCCCAGCACGCCGGCGCGGAGTAATTCCACGCAGCGCCGCATGGAGGCCGCAGCGCTGCCCTGGTTACCCAACTGGGTGACGACGTTGGTGGTTTTGACCAGTTCGCGCAGCGCCCGGGCTTCGCCCACGGTGCGCGTCAACGGCTTTTCGCAGTACACATGCTTGCCGGCCTGCATGAAAAAGCGGCACAGCGGCGCATGCCAGTGATCGGGCGTGCCGATCAGGACGGCATCGAGCGTCTTCTCGCTATCGAGCAGATGGCGATAATCGCTATAGCCATGGGCGTGGGCGGTGGCCAGGCCACCGGCTTTGCGGGCGGTGGCAATGGCGGCTTCATCCACATCGCACAAGGCGATTACGTTGGCAGCGCAGCCCAGCAGGGCTTTCATATCCCCGATGCCTTGGCGGCCACAGCCCACCAAGGCGACGTTGAGCTTGTCGGAACTGGACCTTTGCCCCGCGGGTTTGGTGGTGGCTGTAGACTGGGCACAGGCGCCCAATGCCGCCGAACCCGCGGCCATGGCCGAGAGCTGTAAAAAGCGGCGGCGCGACAGGTCGGTATTCCGGTGACGGCGTAAGTGACTGTTCTTCATACCCTTGACTAACGCTTATGGAGGGGTTTTCTTGTCCTGAGTTTCCTGCAAGCCAACTTCCAGCTTCCAACTTCTTCTTCGTGGTCCTACTCTTCCTCGATCACCTTCAGGGCCATGAGGTCCTGGACGTCCACCAAGCCGACGGGCCGATCGTTTTCATCCACCACGGGGATTTCGTCGATGCGGTATTCGCGCACCAGTTGCACGGCATCGCGCACATGGGCGGTGTGCAGCAGCCGGCGGGGGGTGGGGGTCATGACGTCGCGGATGGGGCGGGCTAAGGCGGCGGCTCCCTGGCGTACGAGCAATTTGGCCAGGTCGGCATCGGTAAAGATGCCGGCCAGTGCGCCGGCGGCATTGACCAGCAACACCGCGCCGGCCCGGCGGCCGCCGGTGGCGGTCTGATGGAGTACCTGATCGACGGTGAGGGCATCGGAGATCAACGGCAGATTCTTGCCGGCATGCAGGCGCAGGATATCGACGATGGGCAGCATCTGCCGGCCCAGGTTGCCGCCGGGATGGGATTTCTTGTAGTCTTCGGCGGTGAAATCCTTGGCGGCCGAAACGGCGATGGCCAAGGCATCGCCCAGGGCCAGAATGGCGGTGGTGGAGGCGGTGGGGGCCAGGTTGTGGGGGCAGGCCTCAGCCACATCGCCCACGCACAGGTGAATGTCGGAAATGCGTGCCAGGTGCGAGTCCCGCTTGGCGGTCATGGACAGTATGCCCACGCCATCCTGCTTGGCCAAGGCGGCCAGCGTGAGCACCTCTTCGCCTTCGCCGCTGTAGGAAAGCAGCAGCAGCAGATCGGACTGGCGAATGCGGCCCAGGTCGCCATGCATGGCTTCGGTGGGGTGAAGAAAGTGGGAGGGCGTGCCGGTGGAGGCAAACGTGGCCGAGAGCTTGGTGCCGATCAGGCCGGACTTGCCCAGCCCCGAGACAATCAGCGAGCCTTTGGCGCCGGCGATCAACGCGACCGCTTTATCGAAGGCGTCGTCGAGTTGATCAATGACCTGCAACACGGCCTGGGCCTCGGCACGCAGGACACGTTCGGCAATCTGGCAAGGGGCAGATTGGGGCATGAGTTACATTTCCACCTAAGCAATGAATCGCTCGGAATTGTAACCGGAGCCGAGAAGTCTGCCAAAACGTTATGAAAATAAGACACACATCTTTTCACGCATTTGGCTTGCTTCACCAAAGCGAATCACGTAGAATGTCGGCCATGGTCGCAGGCGGCAGGTTTTGATGGAAGGAGTGTGCCCGTATGGCTATAGCGCGATCCAAACTGGTTGATGAGAGCAAGTGCGGCGTATATCACCTGATCAATCGGTGCGTTCGCCGCGGGTTTCTGCTAGGGCACGAGTGCGACCATCGCCGGGACTGGCTGCAAAATGCCCTGCGGGAAAAGACCGCCATCTTCGCCGTTGATGTCCTGGCCTATGCGATCATGGACAACCATTTCCATTTGATTGTCAAAACCCATCCGGAACGGGCTGCCACTTGGAGCGCGTTGGAAGTGGCTCGACGCTGGCTGGAGGCTTGTCCACCCAAGGACTTGCAGGGGCAGACCGTGCGGGCCGGCCGCGCGGAACTTGAGACGCTGATTGCCAAACCGGGTTGGGTGGAACAGCGCCGAAAGCGTCTGGCCAGCATGTCGTGGCTGATGAAACTGATCAAAGAAAAGCTGGCCCGGCAGGCCAATAAGGAAGACAAGGTCACCGGTCATTTCTGGGAAGGGCGCTTTAAGAGCGTGGCGTTATTGGATGAGGCGGCGGTGATTGCCGGAATGGTGTATGTGGATTTGAATCCGATTCGGGCACGCAGTGCCGCAACGCCGGAAGAATCCGCCCACACCAGCGTGCAGGAGCGGATCGTGTTGGCCGCCGAGGCTCATTTGCCGCGCAAAGCACGGCGTGTGGATTTTCAGGGCGCGGCCCCGGAGCGATTGGCGGAAATGCGGCGCATGGTGCTGCAACGTAAAGCCGGCAAGACCATCAAGCCGTGGGTGGTGGCGATCAAGGAATGTGCCCCCGGGGCCCAAGGCCAGTGCCGCCTGACGCTGGCACAGTACTTGGAGTTGGTGGATTTAACAGCGCGGCGGGTGCGGCAGGACAAACGCGGAGCGGTGGACAAGACGCTTGAACCGATCCTGGACCGCTTGGGGTTGGATCCCGAGCAGTGGCTGGAAGTAATGGCACTGGGGGGGCGGTTCCGCGGGCGGGCGGTCGGTTCGGATGAATCACGCCAAGCGCACCTTGCGACTGGTGGTGCGGGGGGACAATGGATTGCCGATAAGACGCCGATTTATGCCACCGTGGATGCGAACGTCGGAGTTTCGCACCAGCCCAGCGCGGTGCAGTGAAAAAAACCGGCGAAATGGTGGGTTTTCGATGCTGGAAAAGCCAGCGGTGCGCGCCGTCGTGGCGGTGGGCGGGGTCCGCCGATCGTTGGCGCAGGCGCAACGTGAACTCCAAGGGTAGATTGAAGCGTAAGTGATGTGCAATGGGGGGGCGAGGGCAGGCGGCCACAGGAATGAAATAAAAATGCATGTCCTGTAATGAGGTATCCAGAAAGCGGTGAAAAAGCCGTATAATCGCATCGGGGCTTTCGAACGGTAATTTCCCCCCAAAGGTTCTGGTTGAAATTGGAATAATGCCTAAGGTGTTCATTATGACAAACTCATTGAGGTCTTCCGCTCCTGATGGTTCCGGCAAGAGTGGCACGGTGCCCGCGGGGCACGCGATACCCGCCGTGCCCGTTGCACTGCGCGGCCAGGATGTTCTGAGCAATGCCCGGATCAACAAGGGCACCGCTTTTCCGGCCACGGAACGGCGCAGCCTGGGGCTCGAAGGCCTCCTGCCGCCGGGCATTTCCACCATCGCGGACCAGGCCCAGCGCGTCTATGCCAACATCATGGCCAAGCCCGATGCGCTCGAGCGGTACATTGGCCTGGCGGCCTTGCAGGATCGCAACGAAACCCTTTTTTACCATATTCTGCTCGAACACCTCGAAGAGTTTCTGCCGATTGTCTATACCCCCACGGTGGGGCTGGCCTGCCAGCGCTACAGCCATATCTATCGGCGGGCGCGGGGTGTGTGGCTCTGCCCGGAACACCGCGGGCGCATGGCCGAAGTGCTGGCCAATGTCGAATCCCGTGATATTCGACTGATTGTCGTCACGGATAACGAGCGAATCCTGGGCCTGGGCGATTTGGGCGTCGGTGGCATGGGCATACCCGTGGGCAAGCTGGCGCTGTACACCGCGGGGGCGGGCATTCATCCGCAGAATACCCTGCCGATCAGCCTGGATGTCGGCACCGACAACCAGGAACTCCTGGCCGATCCCTTGTACCTGGGCTGGCCACACGCGCGTCTGCGCGGCAAATTGTATGATGAGTTTGTCGAAGAGTTTGTGCAGGCGGTGCGGCGCACGTTCCCCCTGGCCCTGCTGCAATGGGAGGATTTCAAGCAGCAGAACGCCATGCGTCTGTTGGAACGCTACCGCCGGCGGCTGCCAACCTTTAATGATGATATTCAGGGCACCGCCGCCATCGGCGCGGCGGCGTTACTGGCTGGCGTGCGGGCCACGGGCCTGCCACTGAACCAGCAGCGCGTGGTGATGCTGGGCGCCGGGGCGGCGGGCATTGGCATCAGCCGCCTGGTGCGCAACACCCTGCAACGGGCCGGCATCCAGGGCGATGACCTGGTCGGCCGCATCGGCGTCCTGGACAGCGGCGGCTTTCTGCACCAGGGCCGCACGCTCAGCGATGAAATGAAAGCCGAGTTTTCCTGGCCGGTGGAGATGGCCAAGGCTGCGGGACTGAAGGTTGATGGTCCCATTGACCTGGAAACCACGATCCGGGCACTTAAGCCCACGGTGCTGGTGGGCACCTCGGGCCAGCCGGGCATATTTACCGAGTCGATTATCCGGGCCATGGCCGCAGGCACCAACCGTCCGGTGATCCTGCCGTTGTCCAACCCCACGAGCAAGTGCGAAGCCAAGCCGGCCGACCTGATCGCCTGGACCCAGGGCCGCGCACTGGTGGCCACCGGCAGCCCGTTTGATCCCGTGCCGTGGGAGGGGCGCACAATCCGCATCGGGCAGGGCAACAATGTCTTTATCTTCCCGGGCGTGGGCCTGGGCGCGCTGGTGGCCCAGGCCAGCCAGGTGACCGATGCCATGTTCCGCGTGGCTGCCGAAACACTCGCGGCCCAGGTGTCGGATTCCGACTTGGCCGCCGGGACGCTTTTCCCGCGTCTGCGCGAACTGCGCCGGATCACCCATGCGGTGGCGTGCGCGGTGGTGCGTCAGGCGCGCGACGAAGGCGTGGGCTGCCCGGTGGAGGATGCGGCCATTTCCGCCGTGGTCTCCGCTGCCATGTGGGAACCGGAATATGCGCCCTTGGAAGCCGTAGCGCCTTGTGCCGGTTAACCTGGATGATGCCGCGGAACCGCCGATGAACGCGGATAAAATGACCACTGACGGGTGCCGTGAAGACCCTCCACTGAAAGGATAAGACGATCTACCTGCATGTGCAGCGCTGGCCGGGCGCCGTGCTGACCCTGCCGGGTATTCCCGCGAAGGTGGTGGGACGCCAGTCGCGCACCGGCGGCACGCCGACGGTTACGCAGACCGCGGAAGCCATCATCAGCCTGCCAATGACCGACCGGCAACGCTTATCGCTTTGGAGTTGGATTGTGCGGCGACGGACCCGTCGCCCCTGGACGTCCGGATGTCCCAGTCGCTGGCCACCGGCAAGAAAGCCACAGCCTCGAACGTCTTCCAGGGCAGCGCCGAATACGGCGCCGCCAAGGCGTTTGATGGCAATGACGAAACCCGCGGGGCCACCGACGGCGGCACCACGGCCGCCTGGCTGGAAGTGGATTTGGGTCAACCGGCGGTGGTGGGGCACGCCGTGATCGCGCAGGCGTTTTCCGGAGCTTAAGCGGGTGCGCACGTTTGCCATTGAGTATTGGCAGGACGACCAATGGAAGCCCTGCTGCACCGGCCAGGATAGGGGTGCAACGCTGGATATGAGCTTCGCCCCGGTAACCGCCCAGCGGTTCGGGCTCAACATTACCGAAGCGACCAATGGGCCGACCGTCTGGGCGTTTGAGTTGTTTGGACCCAAAGGGAAGTAACTGCGGCTCTGAAAATCCCGCTATAGCCGTCGCCATAGCGGCGACGTTGCGGTCCGATGCGCGTGGCCCATTTTCATTGACTCCGGGCGAGCTGACGCTCGTGAGCGACCGGTAGCAACTTTGATTTTGCGACTGTTTGGCCGAAACGGGAAGGACCCGCCGGGAGGGTGTCACGTTGCCGCTGCGAACATCGGCGAGTTCCGTCGTGCCGCAACGGCTAAAAGTTCACAGTGCTGAGGCGGTGAAGTTCGACGTTGTCAAACCAGCAGACATCGGCATCGGTTTGCTGGCCGTGGACGTCAAGCAGGACGACAAGTTTGCCGGCGCCGGGGGGAACAGTTACGACACCGAAGGCGGTTTTCCATTCACCGGTACCCGGCTTGAAGGTAAAGGTGCGGTCATCTACTTCGTGGGTCCACTTGTCCTGGGCCGTTTGCCAGCGGATGGTTACGGCGGGCAATGTTGCGCCGTGGGTGCGGCAGTGGGCCTGCACGGCGTAGGTTTCGCCGGGCGCGGCGGAGATCTTCTGGATAAAGCAGCCCCAGGATACTTTCGTGGCGCGGGCACAGCCGCCGCCCACGGTTTGGTCCCACGCAAAAGTTCCGGTCACATGCTTTTCATCCTGCCAGGCTGACCAGCCTGTTGGCATGGAACTGCCCTTGGCCGGCGGCGTGCTGAAGTCCGCATTTAGCAGGAGATTCTTCGCCCCGCCCTGCGCCTTGAGCGTGGCCAGTTCTTCCCGGGCCGCGGCCTCCGGGTCGCGGACCCACGCGATCGCCCGGGTGATGCCGGGAAGTGCTTCCTCCCACGCGCGGCCTTTGCCGACGGTGTTTTTCAGTTGGTCGGCACGCCACGGCTTTTCTTTGGCCAGGCCGCTCCACCAGCGGCACTGCTCGCCGTAGATCCACACGTACTCATCGGCCGCATCACGGGCCGCACCAAGGTTCTCCACCAGATGCTTGAGCCGCGAACCATCCCGCGGCCCGCGGTAGTAGTGGTTGCCTTCTGCGTTGGCGAACATGTCCAGATAAAAGCCGAAACCCGCCTGCACCTGTGCGCGGTATTTGGCGCGGTTTCCCGGCGCAACCAGTTTGAGCGCCGGCCCGTTCCACGCCCGCATGTCCAGCGCGGCCCGCTGGTATTCCGCCACGCTGTCCATGTAATAGCCGCCCTCGCAGCCGTCCACGATAACCATGTCCGGCGGGGCGGCATCGAGCATGCCGTTCAGGAAGGCCGGCAGGAGCCCGTAACCCTCCTTGGCGAGCACGGCATCGGGATTGTCCACGCGGCCGGCCCGCAACACCACGCTGTTGAGAAACAGTGTCAAGACCACCGCCCGCGGCATTTCCGCACCGATGCCGCGGGTAAATTGCGCCCCGCGCTGGCGTGCCAGGGCCGCGGTTTGGGCAAACGTTTGGCCGGGCACGGGATTGAATTTCCATTGGTTCTCGTCGTAGGGCTCAAAATCCGGCGCGATGCCTTTGATGCCGGATTCCCGGGCCAGCCACGCGCAGATCCGCAATTTGTTCTCCAGCGCGTTCCAGCCTTCGTCATCGCTCCAATCAATCCGTTTAGGCGTCGCGTTGAACCGAATGAAGTTGTCCGTGAACTTGGTGAATCGGCAGGACTTCAGATCCTCCAGGGCCGGGGCGAACCATTCCTTTTTCCACGGCTCGCGGCTCCACGGAGCCCCGGTGCTGACTTCTTTGCCATCCTCCGCTTTGGCCGCAACGTTGAAAAGCACGCCATCGAACGGCGCTTCGCCTTCCATCTCTCGAAAATGTTCGCGCAGAAACGTGGTGTCGGGAATGTCCCAGCCCAGTTCGATGAATTTCTTATCAGCGGCACTGGCCATCTGCGTCAGGATGGCGACGAGTATGACAGGGAGAAACAGTTTCATAACGGCACCATTCCTGTGTTCAAATTATACCATCGTGCCGGACGAAACAACCAGCCGCATCACCGCGGTGCTCCATCCGTTAAAAAGATCTCTCCGTCCCCAGCGGGTACGCTGCAACGGCGCAGCTTTTCGCCGGTGGATACCCGGGTGTGGGGCTGCGCGAAAGTCACCGTAACCGCCGTGTTGCCCAGGGGGTTGTACACGACTAATCCCCGTTCGAAAGCACGCTGGAAACTGCCGTCGCCCATGCGGATGCCCCGCGCGGTGGCATGGCCCAGGCTTTTGTTCCAGAAGGCATACCAGTCGTGGAGATGATCCGGCGTGGGCAGCGGATTGGGGTCGGAAAAAAGGCAGTAGCCATCCGACAGGGTCAAGCTCAGCGTCGTCGTGGCCCGCATCAGGTTCAGATCCTGGCGCGAAGCATGAAACCAGGTTTCCAGGCAGTTGATCCGCGGAGCCTGGAGGTGTGCTTCAGCCCATTGCAGTGTCGCGGCGATTTGCTGCCAGTCCGCGGCGGTGCGCGACTGGTAGCACTCCATGAAGTAGCCATTGATAAACGGCGCCGTTTCCGGGGTGATCCGGTCGTTGGCATTGACCAGGATCAACGCCTGGTCTCCGATGGCGCCGCGCACGGCCTGCACCAGCGCCCGGCGGTCCGCATCATCCGTCCACCAGTCCAGCATCACGCCGTCAAACACGCCGGTAGCCACCGCCGCCCGGGCTTGCCGGGCGACCTGGCCGCGGAATTCAGCATTGGCCAGGTCGAGTTGGATGTAGCCACCCTCTGGCCAGCCCGGGACGAGTTGCCCGTCTTTTCTCTTCCACCAGGGGTGCCCCGCCGGCAGATAGGAGGGCGGCGCATCGCGGTAACGGATCTCCGCCAGCACAATGATATGCGGATTGAGCCGTTGCAACTTATCCCGGAGTTGCTGTGCGCCCGCGAGGCTCTCCGGCACGAATTCGCGGGCCAGGCCCGTAAACTTATCCGTCCAGCGCAAACCCAAGAAGCCCGGGGAGTGAAACACCAGATCATGCCGGGCCACGGTCGTCCAGCGGTCTTCGCCTTGGAGATTGTCCGCGGGGTTCCACGCCTGGAATACGGATGGAAAGGTGCGGGACGCAATGCGCTCCCTGGGAAGCGCTGGCGTTTGGGCCGCCGTAACGGTCGTAAAGACGGCTGGGAGCGACACCCCCAGCATCCATGTCATGAAACGCACGGCCATGCATCTCCTTCGCCGGCGGTGGGCCGGCATCCCCGCTTTGATATCTTCAATACGGTGCGGGCGTGGTGCGGGGGCCTGCGCTCCGTGCCGTTTGGCGTTCAATGGGCCCCCGCGGCGGCGGCCACGCGGAGGCAGTCCAAGCCCAGGTACGTCTTTGCGCCCCGCGTGTTGGGGCTGGGTTCCAGTAGTTCGCAACGGATGACGAAGGTGCTGTTGACCGGATTGGCACGGCCGAGCCTGATGGTGTGCACGCCGGGTTGTTCGCGGTAACAATCAACCTTGTCGGCCACGACCCGCCCATTAACGGAAATCCGGGCGACGCCGAAATCGTAGCTGGTCGTCGCCACCAGTTCCAGATCGGCCGGCGCAAATTGTTCCGTCAGCGTCAGTTCCACGGAGTTTTCTGGCTGTTTGGCGGCCATAAAAAAAATGGCACTCGTCACTCCATTGTTCCGGACGCATCGACTCGCCGGGGCACTGATTCGCAAATTGCAGGCCCGGCGAATGGGCCGTTGGAGTCAGGGCTTCGCATTCCATGACGCCCAGCAGCGACCAGGGCGCGCGGGCCTGCGCCGCGGCCATGGCTAGGTCGGCCAGCGCCATGACCGGCTTGGCGGCGGTTTGGGGCAGGGGCGGGCGGTGGTGGGTGGTGCCGGGCCGCGCGTACCAATAGACCACCGACGAGTAACCCAGAGAATCGTCCGCCTTGCGCCGGTTGACACCGGGCGAAGCCTCCATATCAAAGCACAGCCGGCGCGTGAATGGAATCGCATCAAGGCTGCGCGTCCCGCCAGAGCGCCCGCACCGCGCCAACCATCCACATCCCGCGTCCGCCCTGCGCGCTCTCAGTGCTGCCGCCGCCTGCGTCGCGTTGCCGGCGGCGAGTGCGCGTGCCAATCCACCCCGCCCATCTTTCGTGCCCTTTCGTGCCTTCGTGTTAAATCCTCTCCAGTGTCCCCCTGGCAAATCACCGCCGGATCCGTCGCGCCGTGCTGGTCAACATCGTGTCCACTATCGTCCGCCGGCTAGGGGCAACGGCCGACGCCTGGATCGAAGCACGCGAACGCAGCGCTCCGCCAGGTCTCAGGACCCCGGACCGAGTTTCCCGCCCGACCCTGCATCAAGCCGCGGCCTTCCGGCACGCAGCTACCCATCGAAAATTGAAAATCGGCAATCGAAAATCGGCAATCTCCCCTCCCCGCCCTCTCCTGGGTATACTATTTCACTTATGGCAACACTCACTTATCGTACCGCGGGCGAGTCCCATGGGCCGGCCCTGATTTCCATTGTTGAAGGCCTGCCGCATGGCCTGCCGCTGGACCTGGCCCTGATCAACGGCGAATTGCGCCGCCGGCAGGGGGGCTATGGGCGCGGCGGCCGGCAGAAGCTCGAAACCGATACCGCGGAGTTTCTTACCGGCGTGCGCCGCGGGGCCACCATCGGCTCGCCGCTGGTGGTGGAGATCAAAAATCGGGACAGCCGGCTCGATGACACCCCGGCGCTGCTTAAGCCGCGGCCGGGCCATGCCGACCTGGCCGGGGCCACCAAGTGGCTCACCACCGATTGCCGTGAAACGCTGGAACGCGCCAGCGCCCGCGAAACCGCCAATCGCGTGGCGGTGGGCGCCATCGCCCAGTGCCTGCTGCGCGAGTTTGGCATCACCGTCGCCGGCTTTGTGGTCAGTATTGGAACGGCGGCGGCAACTATTGATCCGGCCCTGACGGTGGCGGACCTGCTTAAACAGCGGGACCAAAGCGAAGTGTATTGTCCGGAACCCGCCGCCAGCGCCGCCATGATCGCCCTGATCAAGCAGGCCAAGCAGGACGGCGACACCCTGGGCGGAATCGTCGAGACGCGGGTGTTCGGGTGCCCGATCGGCCTGGGCAGTTGCGTGCATTGGGATTGGAAACTCGACAGTCGCATTGCGGCCGAAGTGATGGGCATCCAGGCGATCAAGGGGGTGGAGATTGGCCTGGGCTTCGCCTCGGCCAGCGTGCCGGGCTCCCAACTCCACGACCCGATCGTCTTCGACCCCGCCCAGCGCCCCACACCCAACCTGGGTTTTACGCGGGGCACCAACAACGCCGGCGGCCTGGAAGGCGGCATGACCAATGGCCAGCCCATCGTGGTGCGGGCGGCGATGAAGCCCATCGCCACCCTGCTTAAAAAGGACATGCCCAGCGTCAACCTGGAAACCAAGGCAGCCGGCAAGGCGGATTACGAACGCAGCGATGTCTGTGCCGTATCGGCGGCCGGCGTGGTGGTGGAAAACGTGATCGCCTTTGAAATCGCCCGCGCCCTGGTCGAAAAATTCGGTGGCGACTCCCTGGCCGAGATGCGCCAGAATTACGCGAGCTACCTGGCGGCGGCACGGACGCTTTGAGTGCCCCAGCTGCTTCAACCCAAGGCATAAACACGAAGCCGCGAAGGCACGAAGACGCACGAAGAAGACAGGCACGACGAGAGAAGCTGGAAGTTGGAAGTTGGAAGCGCTCGGTAACGGAACAAATCGACAATCGAAAATCGGAAATCGACAATCGCCTTAGAGGCTGGCCATGGATGAAGCCGCAAAAAGATTTGCCCGCCGCGTGCTGATGCTGCACGTGATCCTGCTGTTTGTGGTGGTGGGCGTGGCCCTGCTCGGCGGGCAGGAACTGTTTCTCCATGCCCGCGCCCAGGCCCTGCACCAGGAGCAGGAGCGTGAAAAACTGGTGGCGGCCCAAACCGCCAGCGGCATCGAAAGCTATTACACGTCCATCCTGTCCAATCTCGAACTCGACAAACGCGTCGCGGGCGACCCGCTCATGCCGCGCGGCCGCTCCCCACTGGATACCGACCTGCGCTCGCGCCTCACCAGCCGCCTGCTGTGGCACCAGTTGGAAGATCGGGCCATTGGCCTGTTTAGTGTCGATGTGCACACCATGAATGTGCAGCGCCCGCCCGAAGAGCCCTTGTCCGCGGCCGAACAGGCGCTGCTCGATGGTGCCAAGGACTGGCTCGCCGCCCTGCCCGGTCCAGCCCTCAGCGAGCCACGGCCCTACCCCAAGGGCGCGGTGGTGCTCCTGGCCAATCCCCTGGCACCCATGGGGCGTACGCTCGTGGCGCTGGTGCCCCTGCGCGATCTGGACCGCCGCTTCTTCACCGCCCCCGATCGGTTTCCGGGACTGGAACTCGGCCTGCTCGACGCCCAGGGGCGGACGATCGTCGCGTCGGACAACAGCTTCGTGGGGTTGGCGGCCCCCCCGACGGGCAGCACGCTGCGGAAATTTCTCGAGGCGCATCTGGGCCGCCGCGCCGGTACGGAACTGATCACCACCACTGTCCCCGGCTTTCCGCCGAGCATCTTAAGCATCCAGCCGCTCAACCTGCCCGGGGTGCATTGGTCGGTGGTGGTGCGCTCCAGCACCGCGGATATTGACGATCTGGTCAATCGCCTCTTTGGCCGGCTGATTACCTGGGGCTTGTTCCTGGTGGCGGCGGTGGTGGCGATCCTGGTCTCCACCGCCATCCTGCTTATTCGCGGGCGCGTGCGCATGGAACGCCTGGAGCACGACCTGCTGACGCGCGAACTGGCCAAGGCCCGCACGATTCAACTTGACTGGCTGCCGGATCCCGCCCATATCCCCGCCTGGCTGGCGGTGGCGGCGGTCAATCAGCCGGCACAGCACATCAGCGGCGATTTTTACAACTGGTTCGACCTGCCCGATGGCCGCCATGCCATCGTCATTGGCGATGTGACCGGCCACGGCATGTCCGCGGCCTTCCTGATGTCCACCACGCAAATGCTGGTGCGCGCCGCCCTGACGCGCGTGGGCGATCCGGGCCATGCCCTGGAGGTGATCAATCGCGAGTTGTGCCTCCAGCCGTTTCGCGGGCAGTTTGTCACGCTCCAACTGCTGGTGGTGGATCCGCGGAAGCGGACGGTGGACCTGGCCACGGCCGGGCACCCGGCGCCGCTCATTGGCATCGACGGCAGTTTCAAGTCCCTGCACCTCGAGCCGCAGTTGCTCCTGGGTGTCGAGCCGCATGTGTCCTATCACACCGAATGCCTGAGCCTGGCGCCCGGGGCGGTGCTGCTGTTGTATACCGATGGCGTAACCGAGGCGGAGGGGGCCGGGGGGCGGCAGTTTGGGATCGCGGGCCTGTGCGCGGCGCTGCAGGGTTGCGCCGCAGCGCCTCAAACCGTGGTCGACCGCGTGATCGGAGCGGTGCGCGACTATTCCTCCGGCGGCGAACTGGTCGATGACCTCACGCTGGTGGCGGTAGCGGTGGCCGAAATCAAACGTTCGCCAAATGCTTGATCAACTCCCGCATCGGGGTTTGGACGCAACTGAAGATTGGCGTGTCGCGCAGGGTAAAGCGGCTGCCTTCGGTTTCACGCAGTTCCTGCACCAGGTCCAGGAAATCGCCCGGCACATCGGTTTCGAAAGCCACCACAAACTCCTGGTCGTCCAGGCCGAAACTGTAGGTGGTGTTGAGCTTGACGGACTGGTACTTTGTTCCAATTTCAATATGTTCATCCATTATGCCCTGGCGCGTCTGCTTGCTCAGCAGGTACCAGTCGCGGGTTTTGACGAACGGGTAGACGAACATGTATTTCCGCCGCCCCGGCACAATGTTGGTGCGCACCGTGTCGTGCGCCGGATCGATCTTGTCCAGGTACGTGCTCCGCTTGGACTGTGCCAGGTAACTGTAGGGTGTCGCCAGGTAGCCGCCGATGGGCAACCGGTTGATCGCGGCGGTAAAATTCTGCAGGCACTCCAGTTCGTAACTGATCTTCCAGAACAACAGGTCCACATCCGGGCGCGTGCCCACGCAGCTATAGGTCAGCAAAAGCATTTTTTCACGGTCGTTGCCTTCGACCAGGGCGGCCCATTCGCCGAGCATGGCCGCCTGTTGTTCCTGGGGCAGGCGGCGGAATTCCGGCAGCAGTTTATAAAAGTAGAAGGAAATAAACTGCCGGCGCATTTTACCGGCCGCGGCTGCGGGGGCGGCGGGGATGGCTTGCACGGCGGCGGCGGGTCGTCCGGGATGGGACGAGGCAGGTTGCGACATGGGGAATCTCCATTTGCGTATTGCGTAATTTTAGTGGCAGCCCATTTTAGGCGCCACATTCGCAGTTGTCGCTCCAATCCTGCCGCCGCGCATCTTCATCCCGAATCCGCCCTCCAGCCGATAGGTACTAGTTGCTGTTTTTCGTGATTTTGCGATTTTATCGTAAGGATTAGTTTATGCGCCTGCGCGTTTCCCAAGGGCTGCTCCTGCTGCCCGCGGCAGTTATGATCGTTACCATGGTCGGCTGTAATGCCGCCAGCGCGGTGATGGGCAAGGGTAATCTTGGGGCCTCCACCGGTACGGGTTTCATGATCAAGACGGTGCATAACGAAGACCGTAATCGCAAATACGCGGTGTTTATTCCGCACGCCTACAAGCGCGAACGGGCCTGCCCGGCCATTGTCTTTCTGCATGGTGTGGGCGAAGGCGGCACGGATGCGGAGCACAACCTGACGGTGGGCCTGGCCCCGGTCGTCGCCGAGCGGGCGGCCAATTTCCCGTTCATTGTGGTCTTTCCGCAGTCGGCCAGCGGGCATTGGGATGAGGATTCCAATGCCGCCGCCGATGCCATCGCCGCGCTCGACCAGGTGGAACGGGACTATAACGTCGATCGCCAGCGGGTGTTCCTCACGGGCCTGTCCACCGGCGGCTATGGCACCTGGGCCATCGGGGCCAAATACAAGGAGCACTTTGCCGGCCTGGTGCCCATGTGCAGCTATCCGGACTTCAAGGATGTCGACCGGCTCGTCGACATGCCGGTGTGGTGTTTCCACAACAGCGGCGACCCGTTTGCCCTCGCGGCCGGGGCGCATGCGATGTGCAATCAAATAAATGAGCGTGGCGGCAAGGCCCGCTACACGGAATATTTTGCCCTGGGCCACGATGTCTGGATCCGTGCCTATCAGAAGGACGAACTGTATCAATGGATGCTCGAGACGCGCAAGGGCCCGGCCGTTGGCGCCGGCAATCGCCCGACGATTTCCGCCAGTGCCATGAGCACAAGTAGCCTGGCCACCGCGCCGCTGCCGCCGGCACCAACACGCACGGTAGCGCCCGCCGTAATGCCCGCCGTAATGCCGCCCGTGGCGGCCCCGGCGCGCTCGTACCCCGTTCCGCCGGTCGCACCGGCACCCACGGTGGCTCCCGCCGCGCCCCAGATGCCCACCCTCCCGCCGCCGGCAGCGCCTGCGCGGAAAGCCAACGGCAAAGCCGATAACTACGTGCCGATGGTTTGGTAAGGGGCGCCAAACACATTAGCGTGCCTAAGAAAACAACCCCAACGCGGCATGGCCGCAAGCAAAAGAATAAACACGAAGCCACCAAGCCACGAGGCCCACGAAGAAGGGCAACGAGGGGGAGCCACAGATAAACACGGATGAACAGTGCGCCGGCCAAGCCGGCAAGGTGTAAAGGATGAAAGTTCCTCACGGTGAAGATATGGCAAATCACACCGGCCTCGAGTCCTGCGAAGGC
>Ga0316217_10002817_pt1 | contig 20543 bp, 15 predicted proteins | sample 1anoAmetaG_FD_203633 | JGI IMG/M metagenome (GOLD analysis project Ga0316217, IMG submission 203633) | Freshwater microbial communities from Trout Bog Lake, Wisconsin, USA - 1anoA | ecosystem: Environmental > Aquatic > Freshwater > Lake > Hypolimnion/Profundal zone | place: USA: Wisconsin...
GAATCGCCTGCTCGGCGGCCCCAACGCCCAGGGCTGCAAGTGCGGACGCGGCCCCTGCTGCTTTTTTTGTTGGATTCATCGAACCCCTCCCCAGATGCCTACGATACAACCGAATCGTACGATTCGGTTATTTCCACAACCGCTTTCAGGATGGTTCGGAATTCATGAGCCACGGCGCCGCCTGCCTCCAGCAGGGTCCGCTTGTTCGCGTAGGCCTCTTCGATGCCCACCCTGGCACCCAGACGCCCCAGCCAAAGGTAATCCGCTCCAGATTGGGCGCGCAGGGCAGCTTCAACGCCCCTGGCCCTGCCGGTCTCCCTGGCCAAGTTCAGGACAATGCCAACCTGGATTTCGGGGCGAACCTTCCGGACGCGCCGAGCCACGTCCAGGGACCGCCCCAAGGCCACCATATCGGCATCACCGGTGCGGCAGGGGATGATGAGAAGATCCGCCAAGGCCACAGCCGTCAAAGCGATCTCCGACTGCCCTGGAGGGCAATCAACGACGGCCCCCCCTGCCCCGGAGAGGGCCTCCTTGGCTTCGCTCGCTGTCGGAACGGCCGTAACGTCCAGCGAGTCGTCCCCTGCCTCTCGGCGGCCCCGCCCCCAGCGCAAGGCATCACCTTGCGGGTCAAGATCCAGCAGCCGCATCCCCAGCGTTACGGCAAGGGAGGTTGCGAGGGTCGATTTCCCAACACCCCCCTTGTCGGCCCAGATCACGATGTTCATCCATGGCTCCATATGAATCGTTCGAATCGAACGATCTAAAAATAAAGCCAAGTTTCGTTCATGTCAATGGAAACATACGTTTCATTTGAAGTATATGATTCGGTTGACTCGTACGATAAATATGATTCGTATTAGTCCGCTGTCGTTTTCAGCTTCCGGCCAAAGCTCCAACTCCACGTCGGCGGAGGTTCAGCACCGGAAACTAACAGCTGCCTTGGCTCCTTCGGGCATCCCCAGTTCCAATGGGCGCCAATAGGCTTGGCCTCCTGCGGTGGAGAAGACCGTGACGCCTGCTCCATCAAGGTCAAGATGTATGCTGCGGGGGTCCAGGCCGAAACCAAGCCCCATGGCCTTCAACAGGCTTTCCTTAAGGGTCCATAGCCGGAAGAAAAAATCCCGTGCCTTCAGGGGTGGCAAGGTGACGAAACGCCCAAGTTCCTCAGGAGACATGAGTGCCTCTACCGGGAGCCTTTCCCAGGATCTGACTTCTTCCACGTCGATGCCCACGGGCATGTTGTGGACAGCGCAAAGGACCCAGGGGCCGGAATGGCTCAGGTTGAAGTGGATTCCAGGGTTGCCAGCCAACCTTGGCTTGCCCCACCTTCCGGATTCCATGAACATCGCCTCGTCTGTCATCCCAAAGACTTCTGCCAGGGCGTGCCGAAGCAGTGCCTCGGCGCCCAGGCACCGAAGCACGTCCCCCTGGCGCCTGAACTGTTTGGCTCGGGTCAAACGCTCAAGACTGGCGTGGGGCATCAGGAGCGTAATCCATGGCCCTGGATCCGGGGGAAGCGCCAACAGGTAAATCGGCACAGGGCCAGCAGCAATTTGATGCAAACACGGTGATATGGGCGAACCAGAGGGCCAAACCTGCGCCGGGACCAGTCCAGGCAAAGACAGAAGGTTAAAGGGCTCAGGAACATGGCGTCCGATCTCAATCACCCCTTGCCCCAGAACCAATCTGCCAGATTGCCTCGCCGCGATGCGAATTGCGCAAACTTCCCACCCGGCAAGGCAAAGGGCACTTGAATACGCCCTGCCCTACACGGATGGATCGACCTTGATGGGCAGGCAGACATCACCTTTCCAGACCAGGTCCGATCGGTACTCGGGCCCATGCCCGGGTCAGGAGCACATGGCGGTCAACAGTCGCTGCATTTCCTCAGGCGAAACGGTCTTCTTGTGGGTAGCAATCGTCCAGGTGTTGCCGAACGGATCGAGCACACGGCCTTCACGCGTTCCGAAGAACATGTCTTTGACTGGGCTCAGTTCCTTGGCGCCTTCCTTGATGGCCAAGGCAAAGGTTGCGTCGGAATCGGGAACGAAGATCTGCGCGAGCAATGGCTGCTCTGGCCAACCCTCCATCGACTCCCCGAGGTTGATCCGGGAATCGCCGATCTTCAGCTCACAATGGACCACTTTCCCGTCAGGCATTTTCAGGCGCAACACTTCCTCCGCACCAAAGACCTTGGTGTAGAATTCCACGGCTTTGGCCACGCTTTCGACGATGGCGTTTGGCGTGACGGTGCCAAATCCTTGCGGCTTCCCATTTGCACTCATTGACGACTCCTTGTATGAATTGAAAATCATTGCGCCTGTGGCAATTTTTGCCTTGGATGGCCGTTGAATGGCCGTACTGCTTGATGATTGGGTGCCTGATGGTCTGGTTTAGTTCCTACCCGTGGCAGGTTCATGCTCCCAATGAGGCACCTCCATCGACGTACAGATCGTGCATGGTGATGTGGCTCGCGGCATCGGAAGCCAGAAACAGGACGGCTTCGGCGATATCGTCCGGAACGGCGATCCTGCCCAAAGGAACGCCGTTCCGGAATGATTCCAACGTTCCAGCGACAATTCGTTCCATGGCATCGGGCCCACTCCACAGGGCCCGCTGCATGGGCGTATCCGTCGACCCGGGGGACACGACATTACAGCGGATGCCCAGCCCGGCCAGTTCCAGGCCCAGGCATTTGGTAAAGTGCACTGCGGCAGCCTTGGAGGCGGCATAGGCGCTCATGTGCATGCGTGGCACCTTCGCCGCGTTCGAGCCAACCGTGATGATGCTCCCCGCGCGGCGCGGCATCATGCGGCGTGCCACGGCCCGCGACAGCAGGAACACGCCGGTCACGTTGACCGCGAAGGTGTCTGCCCAGTCGATCTCTGCAAATTCGTCGATCCCGCCGGGGCGCAATAGGCCGGCGCTATGGACCAGCACAGCGATTGGCCCCAGTTCACGTTCGACCCGATCCACGATCGCCTCGAGCGCTGCACCGTCCCGTACATCCGCCGGTGTCGCCAGCGCCCGCACGCCTTGGGCGCGCAATTCGCCGACAATACGCTCGATATTTGTGCCATTCACATCGAGCAATGCGACCAGGCCGCCGTGCCCGGCAAAGGAGCGCGCAACCGCTTCGCCGATGCCCTGACCGGCGCCGCTGACCAGGCAAACCGCGCCACTGATGCCGGCGCGGCTCACGCCACGACCTGTCGGCGCAGGCTTGGCGCAGCCTCGTCGAGGTCCAGCGCGGCCGCCATCCCCATTGCCCGCCGCCCCAGGTACTGGGCCACCGGCACCGGCGTTGGCGGATGGAAGCGGATCGCCTGGGCATCCCGCCAAAACCGTTCCAAGGTTGAGGCCCGGGAATAGGCGATGCCACCGCAGGCATCGGCCAAGGCGCCGAGCGCCTCAGGAATGATGCGAACGGCGTGTTGCTTGAGCCCGAGCGCGGCAGCCAGAAGCAGTTGCGGGTCCTGCCTGGCATCCATGGCCCGCGCCAAGCCGGCGCACGAGGTTTCCAGCGTCAGGAGCGCGGCGGCCTGCTGGCCCAGGATCCCCTGGAAACTTGGCAATTCGGCACGCACGGCGTCGAGATGAGCAATCCGGCTGCGCTCAAGCAGGCCACCCGCGACACCCAAGGCCGCCTCGGCCAGCCCCAGATAGCTGGCGGTAATGATCAGGCAGAACCATACGATGCCGGCCACGATATCGTCATCGGCGGCGGCCCCGGGCTGACCCCGGTAGACCACCAACGGATCGGGCACCAGGCAGCGATCCAACACGAGGGTGTCCGAACCTGAGCCGCGCATCCCCATGGTGTCCCAGGTGCGCTCGGTCGAGAGTCCCGGCATGCTTCTAGACACCAACGCCACCAGCACTTCGGACGGGGCATCGCCGTCCGCCTCGGACTGGAATTGCAACGTGATCAGATCTGCGCTGGCCGAGAATGACAGGGGGCCTTTGCGTCCGCTCACGTCCCACCCTCCGTCCACTTTCCGTGCCCGCAACGTCGAACGGCTCACCGAGCCACCCAGACTGGGCTCCGCCACTGCCGACGCCACGATCAGGCTGCGGGTAGCGACCGCCTCCATGAACACCCAGGTCATGTCCGGATGCTTTGCGTAGTGCTCATTCCACACGCCCACCGAGCCAAGATGCATCGAGCAGGCGATGGACAGGCCCGGATCGGCCCCGCCCAGCTTGCGCTGGACCGCGCAACATTCCAGGAGCGAGGCGCCCAGTCCACCGAATTGCTTTGGCACGGCCAGCCCCGGCCACTTGTGATGGCGCAGCAACTCCAGTCCCACCTCGGACAGGCACCCTTCCCGATCAGCCTCCTCGGCCAACCCCGCCAACTCGGCTACCACTTCGGGCGCCAGAAGGTGCCCGACTTGTGGCCAGATTCCATCGGTTATTCGCTTGCTTTCGAGCATGATTGCCTCACCTTCAACGATTTCAATCGGTTAATGTGAACGCCCCATTGGTCTCCAGCGCCGCCATCACCTCCTGGCTGGAAACCACCGAACCACAGCACCTGGCAGCATAGGAGAGCGCCATCAGGTGGTCTTCCTCTGACAAATCAGCCAAGGCATCCGACACCATGAATGCCTGAATGTTGTGCATGAAAGCGTCGAGCGCCGTCACCAGGCACCCGAGATGGGCATAGACACCGCAAATCAGCAACTGATCGCGGCCCCGGTTGCGCATTTCCTCCAGCAAGGTGGTGCGATGGAAGGCGCTGTAGCGGTGTTTCCTGACGACGATATCGCTGTCGCCCGGCGCTAGGGCATCGACAATGCCCGTCATGCTGGCGCCGTCCCCCATGCCCTTGCCCCAGAAGTCGCCGACCAGACCACGTTCGGCAGGGGTTTGCGCGCCGGCCTGGGAATAGAGCACAGGGATCCGCAAGGCCCGACAGCGCGACCTCAGCTCCGCGATATTGGCCAGCATCTCCTTGACCGGCGAACCACCGCTCGGGAAAAAGCCCAGATAATAATGCTGCATATCGTGGATCAGCAGCCCACAACGGCGTGGATCGGGGGTCCAGGCTGTCCGATTGGGGGGCCAGGTACCGGGCTTGGGCATGGCATAGCCTTCAATGGTCGGTATTCGCATCAATCGTTTTCCTCCTTGGTGGGCATGGGAACGCGGGGATCCGCCTCAAACGAAATGGAGGAATTGTCCGGCGTAACGGCGAGCAGCGTGACGGAACCCGGAGCCCATTGCCGGTGCCACACGCCGCGCGGCACCACCAGCACACTACCGGCCTGGACCTTGGTCAGGACCGGCTTGGGGCCAGATAGCAAGGTGACTTCCACCTCGCCCTCCAGGACGTGCAACAGTTCGTCCGCATCGGGATGGCATTCCCAGGGCGATTGGCCGCTGAAACGCCCGACGTAGACCGCCCCATCGTTGAAAGTGACCAGGCGCGGGAATGCCGCGGCATCCTCCTCTGTTGAGCCAACCGGACCCGCCACCACCCCGGACAGGGCGGCCTGCAGATCGTGGGCGTGCAAATCGAATCCACTCATAATCCAACCTCCTTGCTGGCCTGTTCTTCGGCCAGAATCTGCACGATCCATTCGCGCAGAGCTTTCTTGCTGACCTTGCCGACGCCGGTCTGCGGGAACGATTCCAACAATTCCAGGCGGTCAGGCAACTTGAATTCGGCCACCCCGCAATCGCGCAGAAAGCGTTTGATGGCGGGCAGGTTGGGCGGTGCTTCTCTGGCAATCACAAAGGCGCAACTGCGCTCCCCGAGATAGCCATCTGGCATCGCCACCAAAGCCACATCCAGAACGGCCGGATGTCGCAGCAGCATGGTTTCGATCTCTTCCGCCGACACCTTGTCGCCGCCGCGGTTGATCAAATCCTTCGCTCGCCCCTCGACCACCAGGTGGCCGGACGGCAGCTGTCGCACCAGATCGCCGGTGCGATAGAAGCCGTCCAGGGTAAACGAACGCCCATTGTGTTCCACTGCCTCGCAATAAGCCCGGATGGTGTAGGGTCCACGGGTCAGGAGATGGCCGGTGGCCCCTGGGGGCAAATCGACATCGTCATCGTCGACAATGCGTATTTCATCGGCATCCGACATGGGTCTTCCCTGGGTGCCTGTCACCATGCCATCGCTGTCGTCGAAGCGGGTGTAGCACACCAAGCCCTCAGCCATTCCGAAGACCTGCTGCAGATGGCAGCCAAGCACCGGCCGAACCTTGCGCGCAGCCTCGACGCTCAGCCTGGCTCCACCGACCTGCAGAACCTGGAGGCTGGACAGGTCGGCATCCAGGCTCGGCGCCTGTTCCATCCACATCAAGGCCAGCGGTGGCACCACAGCCGTGATGGTCACCCGCTCGCGGGCGATCAGTTCGAAGACCTGCTCGGGATCGCCGTTCTGCGCGAAAACCACACGCCCACCCGCATGGAGCACCCCCAGGATGCCCGGCGAACTGAGGGGGAAGTTGTGGGCCACCGGCAGCACCGCCAGGTATACCGAATCGATATCAAGCTTGCAGATCTCGGCGCTGGCACGGATGCTGTAGCCGTAATCGGCATGGGTGCGCGGGATCAGCTTCGGGGCCCCGGTCGTTCCACCGGACAACTGGAACAGGGCCACCTGGTTGGCATCGGGTGGTGCTGGCATTGCTGCATCGGCCGCGAGGTACAGGCTGTCGAACGGCAGGTGAACCTGGGCATCGCCATTGGCGATGATGGTGTGGCGCAGGACCGGGCACAGGGCACGAAGCTCGCTCGCCAGCAGACGATAATCGAACCCCCCGTACTGCGCTGCAGCCACATAGGCGACGGCCCCACTGTGGCCGCACAGGGGAACGATCTCGTTGCGCCTATGAGCAGGCAATGCGAGCACTGGGATCGCGCCGATTCGAAACAGGGCGAAACACAACACCACGAATTCAATGGAATTCGGCAACTGGACCACCACCCGCTGGGTCGGCCCGATGCCGAGACGGTGCAGACCGGCCGCAAGACTTTCGGCGCGCTGGTACAGTTCCTGGTAGCTCCAACGCCGGCCGCCATCCACCAGCGCGATGCGCGGGCCATGGCCTCGTGCCCAGCCGCGCAACCAGTCCCAGAAGCTTTCGTCGCGCCAATACCCGGCGCTCCGGTAGCGGGCTGCGAAATCGGCTGGCCAGGCTTCTGTACCTTTCAACATAGGGTGCTCCAAAGAATCAAGCAGTAGTTATGAGCCCGCCATCCACGGGAATCACGGCCCCCGTCAGGAACGCACCGGCACGTGCGCTCAGAAAGATGACCGCGCCTGCCGCATCGTCGGCATTGCCGATGCGCCGAAGTGGCGCGCGAGCCGCCATTTCGGCACCCATGGCAGGATCGGTCATGGCCGAAACGAACGGCCCTAGCGCCAGTGCATTGACCGTAATGGCCGGCCCCAGGCGTTTGGCCAGGTGCCGGGTCAGATGGTGCAGCGCGGCCTTGCTGGCGGTATAGGAATAATTTTCCATGGCCGGAACATGAAGGCCATCCACTGAGCCGATGTTGATGACCCGGGCCGGATCCCCTTCCCTGGCACCACGCTCAAGCAGTGGGCGCAGGAAGCGGGTCAGGTGGAACACACCCTTCACATTGACGTCGAACACGCTGTTCCATGGCTCATCCCCGAACTGGTCGAAGGGCGCCCCCACCGTCACGCCCGCATTGTTGACCAGGATGTGCAACGCGTTTTCCCGTCGGCCCAATTCCTCGGCGAGGCGCGCGCAATCGTTCGTGGCCGCCAGGTCGGCCACGAGGGACCGACAATCCCCCCACACCGAGAGTTCGGCAGCGGTTTGGGCGCAGGCTTCGGCGTTCCGCGAACTGATGTAGACCCGCGCCCCCCCTTCGAGCAGGCCTTTCGCAATCATCAAGCCAATGCCACGGTTGCCGCCCGTGACCAGGGCACACTTGCCTGCGACCGAAAACAGGGCGCTCATGGTTCCAACCCCATTGCGCTCAATACCGTGCGGAACTTCGCGGAGGTCTCCTTCAGTTCGGCTTCCGCATCAGAACCTTCGACGATACCTGCGCCGGCAAACAGGCGGATACGGTGCTGTTCCACCTCCGCACAGCGGATCGTGATAACCCATTCGCCGTCCCCATTGTCATCAGACCAGCCCACCAGACCGGCGTAGAAGCCCCGTTCGAAGCCTTCCAGTGCGCGGATCGCCGCATGCGCCGGCGCCCTCGGCGAGCCACAAACGGCAGGGGTCGGGTGCAGCGCGGTGGCCAGGGTCAGCGCGCAGGTCGAGGCTATGCGCAAATGTCCCTGAATCTGGGTCGACAGATGCCACATGGCCGCCGTCTGAATCAGCACTGGTTCTGCCGGCACACTCAGCTCAGAGCAAAAGGGTCGCAGCGACTCGACCACAGCCTCGACGACGAAAGCGTGTTCACGCTTGTCCTTTTGCGAATGGAGCAGAGCCTCCCCCGCGCACCGATCCTGGGCTGGATCGGAGCGGCGCGATGTCGAACCCGCCAAAGGATTGGCCAGGACGGCTCGACCGCGGCGTGCCACCAGTAATTCAGGGCTGGCACCGATGAGGGTGCGTGACGCGTCGGTATCACCGACCTCCACCGCGAACGTGTATGCGCCTTGGTTGCGCCGAACCAGATTCCGCAGCAACCATTGAATGTCCAATTCATTACCCGTGCTCATTTCAAGTGAGCGAGCCAGCACAACCTTTTGCAGGGTCCCAGCACGAATCTGCCGAAGCGCCTGCTCAACCGCCTTGATGTAGCCCCGGCTGGATGGTACCGGGCGTAGTTCACCGATCACGATCCCGTTTGTCCTCTGCCCTTCAACGGCACCGAGCGGCCCGGCCCAACTGAGGGTTTCAGGCACAACCAAGTGGGCCGACAGGTTCTCGTCGAACGGCAGGGCCCCAACCAGCACAGCGCGGGCATGGCCTTGTTCGCGCACCTGTTTCCCAAGCAGATCCTGCACCTGCCCGGGGAGCGCCTGCCACTGCCCTGCCCCGCCGCTGGTCTCAAGGCGGGCCCTTACCCCACATGCCAGCAACGTGTGGATTGGCGTGGCCAGGAACAGCGAGGTCCCGGGCCGATAACGCTCCAGCAGTTCGTTCGCTGCTGCGTCAACGCTGATCATTGTGCGCCCCTTTCATTAAGCGTTTCCTGCGCCCGGTGCCAAGCCTGGTCCCCCACCTGCGGCGCCAGATCGATCTTGTCCACGCCCCAAGCCAGGAGGGCTGATAGGCGCGGCAGTTTGGGGGACAGGATTCGGCTGAGTGCATAGCGGTAGACCGTGAAGGGGGAGATGCCGCGCAAGCCCTGCTCCAGCCTGTGCAGGATTTCTTCCACATCCGCATCCGTGCTCGATATCCGGTGCAGGAAGCGCATCAGGAAAACAAACACGCCGCAGCGAACGAAAATCAGGTGCGCCATCGCCATTTCCAACAGATTCCCCAGCTTCGACCTGTGGTCGAAGGGGAAATACCTCGAATTCATCGTCAGCAACAGCATCGCCCCGCTACCTCGGACCGTGCCGAACAGCTTGGATTTGGCCACAATCTTGCGCAAACCCGCTTCCAGGGCCTTTTGGCTGCGCAGCGCGGTTTTACGCCGCCCGGATTCGGCTGCCCTCGACAGCGCGTTGAAGGCGATGTTGGCGGATAGCTGGTTGCGATAATGCACCTGCAGGCGGGCGACATGGGGCGCATTGGCTGCCAGCGCACGCGCATAGACCTCTTCGGTGACCAGCACTGCGGCCATCGGCAAGGTCATGTCGCTGAGCGTCTTGCCGATGCTGACAAGATCGCTGCCGCGCACCTTCCCCTGATGAGTCAGATAGTTGGCGCCGGTGCGCCAGCCTCCGGTAAGCACTTCGTCGACACCGATCAGGTAGCCGAACTCCGCTTTCAGGGAATCGATCACATTCAGCAGTGGTTCGGGCAGAAGTTCACACATGCCGCCCCGAATCATTTCGAACCAGACCAGGGCGACATCGCCTCCGCGCAGCACGGCGGTGAGCCGGTCGAGGGCATCGGCGGCGAAGGGATCGATATACACCAGTTCGGAGTAGTACGGCCGGAACGCATCCTGGTCCGACTCTGTCAGTTGCGGGCCGTGCTTGCTGAGATTGAGGGCAAACAGGGTCTTCCCTGAGAAATTGCCCTTGAAGGTCACCACTTTCTTCCGGTTCGGATTGGCCAGCAGACCCAGCGTCGCTGCAATGTCGACTGCGGTGGCACCGCTGACGGCAGGGAAGACACGAGGGAATTTGGTCAGCTGGGCCAGCAGGCCTGACAGGTCGGCGAAATAGTCGTGGTCCGGGTTGTGCGCCCGCAGCAGGGCAGGAATGTCCGATGCGTTATGGCCGCGCAGATTGCTGCCAAAGCCGCCACTGCAATCGAGAATGTCACGCCCGCCGCCGGTTCGCAGCCGCCCACCCCATGCCTGGCGCACATCGAGGTCCATGCCGAAAATCGGCCCGAGCTTCGCCATGCCAGGATTGACATACTTGCCCCAGGCTTCGAGCATGGCGCCAAAATCGGCGTCAATGCGGCCACAGTGTTCGCGCTGCCCCTCCGATACATGGCCATGCCGTTCCAGCGCCGCCAGGGCTGCCGCGGCACAGACACGGTTCCCACCGAAAGTCGAGGTCTGGGCAAAGCAATCGATGTCGTTGTTCCAGACCGAATGGGCCTGGCTGGTCATGGTGAAGCAGCCAAACGGCACTTGCCTATCGGTCAGGTTCTCCCCATACACCGTGACATCCGGGACATAGCCGGGCTGGCCGAAATCCGGGTCGGCCAACCCAATTTCGGAATCGATGGATACGATCAAAGCGCCGCGCAGTCGGGCCTGCTCGGTCAGATGGAGGATGCCTGGCAGGGGCATCCCCGCTGCTGGTCGTCGAACATGAAGCAATGCCGACCATTGCCGGTGCAACAGTTGCTGGCAAGCCTCCTCAACCGAAGCGGCCACAACGATATGCGGGGTGGCACCCGCTTCCTGGCCACGCCCGGTAGGGTCGAGGAAGCCGGGAAAGCGCCCGTCCTCGTCAAGCAGCAAGATCCAGCCCTGGTCTTCCTTGCGCTGGCGCACCGAGGTCTGGCGGGCCAGCTTGATCGCGCCGGAAAGCGCTTCGAGGCTTGAATTGACGAAAAAGGTGCGGTACGGGGCCGTCTCCCCACTGTTGCCCGCCAGCCTGGAACTCAGGACCAGGCCAAGCTTCGCGGTCTCGGCGTGCATGTAGTTGCTGGAGGTGAGAAAGGTGCAGCGCTTTTCATCGTTGAAGCGCAACAACAGCTCCAAGGTTGCAGGCGTGGCGGGCTGATACACCGAGGTGGCCAGGTTTTCCTCATGCATGTTCGAATTCCCTTTCATGGCAGCAAGGTGGACGGGCCGGGCGCCGTTTGTGGCTCCCCGGGCAGACAGGCGACCATCATCCGAACCAGCTCATGCCGTTGGGCCAGCAGGTAGAAATGACCGCCTGGAAAAAGGTGTATCGAGCAGGAGGCTCGGGTGTGCTCGGCCCAGCCCGCCATATCCCCGGCATCGGCATCGGCTTCACCGTTGCAGGCGCTCAGTGGACAGGCCAGAGCCGCTTCTGCCTTCGCGGTGTAGGTTTCAATCAGGCGGTAGTCATCCCGCACCGCCGGCAACACCAGGGCGCGCAGTTCCGGGTGCTGCTGCAGCAGCGCATCCGGGGTGCCGCCCAGGGTGGCCAATTCGGCAAGCAGACCTTCGTCATCCCGCCGATGCACTGAACCGCCGGGCCGTTGGCGCGGCGCCCGCCGACCTGAAACAAACAGGTGCCGCAGGTCCGATGCGGGCCCACATTCCAGACGAAGCGCCACTTCATAGGCCAGTACCGCGCCCATGCTGTGACCGAACAGCAGCAAGGGGAGGGCTGGTAGGGTCGCCAAGGCGGCGGCTACGGCGTCAGCCAAATCAAACAGGCTGCTGGCAAACCGCTCGTTGAGGCGGTCCTCGCGGCCCGGGTACTGGACCACGCGCAGATCCACCCCTGATGGGAATTCTTGGCCGAAGACCCGATAGAAACTGGCGGCGCCGCCGGCATGCGGGAAAATCACCAGGCGCGCGACCGCGGGTTCCGCGGCGCGCCAGGAACGCAGCCAGAGGTCTGCCAGGGTGGGTTGCTCGGGACTCATGCCAGCCCCCCTGCCGCCATCTTGCGGGCAGCCAGCTCGGCCCCGTCCAAGGGGCGCGGCAACGCCTGGCGCATTAGATCCGGATAACCGAGTGCGGCAGTGGCGTCTTGCCAGATACGGCACAGCGCCAGATGGTATTGCCCCAGCTTGCGGGGGTCTTCGGCGCGGCTGATCGCGCCGTGCCAGTCACACAGGGCGGTTTGGACCCCCGCAGGCCAGATCCTGCCGAACAGTTCGCGGAAGGTTGGCACAGGATTCGATCCCAGCATGTAGCTGCTGGCGAAATCCAGGTGGTCAGGCAAGACCCCAGACAGGTCGAAGGCTTCCCGCTGTGGCACCGGCAAATACATCGATGGCTGGAACACGACCGGGCCATGGCTGTCGACCAGAGTGAGGGTGCCTCCATCGGTACCCAGGGTGATCCGGTGCAGCAGATGCATATTGCTGTCCGGATCTCCTGGGTCGACCTGATTCTGAATCCGAAGCGTAAAGGGAAGGCCGGCGAGGCTGCCTTCCAGGCTTCGGAAAACCGATGCGCCATCCAAAGCTGCCGGCAGCGCACGCAGGCCCCAGGGGCGCAACTGCCCCAGCATCTGGCCAAGGATGTCGAACAGGGGATAGGCGACCTGGATTGCGCATGCAGCGTCGACATAGACAGGCTGACGACAAGCAAGCAGCTGCGCGGCCACCTTCAGGAAATCGCGCACCGGCTCGATTGATGAATAAAAAGTATTCACCCGGTAGACAACGCCGCAGCGATGCGCCTGCGCGAGACAGCTCACCAGTTCGTCGTAGTGCACAGGGTGTTCTTGCATGACATGCAAACCCCGATTCATCAGGGTTTGCGCCAGCTCGGTGCCGCTGCCGCCCATGGCACCGCTGCGCACCACCACACAAGCCGCCTGGGTTTCCTTTGGCAACTGCCCGGGATCCGTGAACAGCGGCACACCGAAACGCCTCGCACAAGCCTGCGAGCGTGCGCTGCCCTGGGCCAGGATGCCGACCAGTTCCATGGGCAGGCCGCCGGCCTGGAAAGCCTGCAGGTACAACTGCCCGAACGTGCTGCCGCACACCACCACACGCAGGGGTCCCGGGGCGCTCATAACGAACCCTCCTCAATGGCGGCTTCCTGCGGTTTCCGTTCCAGCATTTCCCAGGCAGACAAGGCAGTGCCCGCACGGAGGCGTTGCACTGCCCACGCCGGGTCAAGCACCGCAGAAGCGTTGTTCACCCCTGCCACCACTTCGCCTGCCAGCAGTGCCTCCGCGGACAGTGCGACCACCGCCCCGGTGACAGGGGCGGCGCTGTCGGCGCGCACCATCAGGGTGCGGGTGCAGGCGACCCCGGCGTTGGCGCCCTCGAGCTGGTAGAGGTAGATCAGGTAAGGCTTGCGCCCGGCCAGGTCCAACTCGGCCGCGGCGGCCAGATCGCGCGCTTTCGCCCGCAGTTGCTCTGAATCAAGGGTGCGCCCAGCCACCCCTGCCAGCACGCCAGCTGCATGTTCGCCATCAAGGACATTGTAGAATTGCGCCCGCTTCAGGCCCAGATCCTGCGCCAGCCTTGCCCCTTCATTGTCCAAGTAGGGGTGGACCGTCAGCCCAGGAGGAAAGTAGGGCAGATCCACGCCATGTACCCGCCGCGCCGCACCATGAATCAGGCGCCCGTCCTGCCAAGCAGCCATGGAGTCACTGCTCCCCAGGCCCTCCAGGTAATCTTCAGCGCTGGCAGGCGAAAAATGGTCCAGCACACCGATATGGGCGGTCAGGCTGGCGCCCGGATCCATTCCCTGCGCTAGCCAGCGGGGCAGGATACCCGACAGCCCCGGCAGCATGCCGGCCGAAAGCACCCCACGCCAGTACGGTGCCCCGGATGCCAGAGCCCCCAGACCTGCCAGCAGGAACGCCGATTCGGCCGGATCGACATAGTCGGCACCAGCAGCCAGCGCAGCACGGCCAACTCGATCGCCCAGGATGTGCATTGGTCCCGCGCAATTGATGACCACCTGGCAACCCGAGCACATTGCCACCAGTGCCGCCGGGTCCAGTGCCTCGGTCAAAAGCAGTTCCTCGTCAGGCCACCCCCCCAGCGCCGCCAGCGAATCGGCAGACCTGCCACCCAGGCGCAGGCGCAGTGGAGCCTTGTGCCTGCGCAGGCTGGACACGACGGAACGACCGACCGCGCCATACGCACCAAGGATGCCGATCAGCGGGATGCTCATTGGAGGGTCCTCGGCGAATGGACAAGGTCGAACACCAAGGGCGCCAGGGTTGCTTCGGCCGGAGTGGCTCCAAGGGTCACTTGGCGAAGCTCACCAAGGATCAGCGCACCCCAGTCGATTCCGCCGAAATGGGCACCGGCATCGCTGCGGAGCAGGGTCACATCGCCCAGATAGGGCGAGGCTGTCTGCACTGAGCTGGCGCGCACAGTGTCCGCAAACATTCGACGCAATACCGCCTCGTCGCTGATCTGGTCGATTTTCGGCCAAGCCGGCACCCCTCCCATTTCCAGTTCAAACAACGCGTCCAGTTCGGTGTCCTCGATGGGGTGGCTCAGGGCGCGCGGGTCCAACAGGGTCATCGCCAGCACATCTACACCCATTTCAATCAGCTGGCGCGCCAGTTCCAAGGCCAGCAGCGCGCCGAAACCGCGTCCAGCCAGTTGCACGCTCCGCTGGCCATGGGATTGCAACTGTCGGGCATAACTGGTGGCGCGACGTTCCAACAGGGCGGCAGGCCCCGGATGCAGATAAGAACCCGCCTCGGTGACAGTCAACCCCAACAAGGGACCGGTTGATTGCTCGACCTCAGGCTGTTCCTCCCAATACGGCACCAGCTCGCGATAGGCAGCCAGGCGTCCCGTGCCGTCGTGCACCAGTATCCGAGCCGGCCCAGCGCCTAGCGTTGAACCGCCGAGGCGGACCAGCGCTGGACTGGACCGCACCGGCACCGTCTCGGCCTGCCCCAAGCTGCGCTGGGCTTCCAGGTAGGCAGCCAAGGCGGCAATGGTCGGGCTAGGCAAGAGTTGGCGGACCAGACTGTCAAAGAACAGGCCGGCCGCTTCGGGCACGCTCTCCCGCACCCGCCCGACCAGGCGAGCAGCGCGCAAGGAATCTCCGCCCAGGCGAAAGAAGTCTTGTTCGCGCCCGACTACCGGCAGTTCCAGCACTTCCGCCCAGATCCTAGCCAGACGTCGTTCGAGATCGGAGCGCGGCTCCTCGCCGCCTTGCGCCTCCTTCGCTGGCATTGCGCCGGCCATGAGACGAAGGGCTTGCCGGTCGACCTTGCCATTAGCGCTGAGGGGCAACTCGGGGACGATCTGGATGCGCCCAGGAATCATATAAGGTGGCAATAGTAAGGCCGCATGGGCTTCCAGCACTTCGGATTCAGGTGCCGCCACCCCCTGCCCCGCTTTGCCTGAGCGGGGCGCAACGAACGCAACCAGGCGACGATTCAGCCGCTCATCGCCGGCGACAATGACGGCCACCTCACCCACTGCCGGGTGGGTCTTCAATGCTGCTTCAACTTCGGCCAATTCAACCCGGTTGCCTCGAATCTTCACCTGGTCGTCTTCGCGCCCCAGGAACTCGATGCTGCCGTCACGCAGATAGCGGCCCAGGTCACCGGTGCGGTACAGCCGCTCGCAGGTGTCCGGATGGGTCAGGAAGCGTTCCGCAGTCTGCTCGGCATCACCCAGGTAGCCGATGGCCAACCCCGCGCCACTGATGTACAACTCCCCGGCCACCAACTCCGGGCAGGGGCGCCACCCCTCGCCGAACACATGGAACTGCTGGTTCGCCAGCGGCCTGCCGTATGGGATGCTACCCAATTTCGTCTCAGGCGCACTTCTTATTGGTTGAAATATGGACCAGATTGCCGCTTCCGTGGCCCCGCCCAGGCTGACCAGTTCGAGTTGGGGGATGTGCCGACGCACCTCCTGGGGCAGGCCGAGCGGTATCCAATCCCCCGAAAGCAGGGCCAATCGCAGCGAGGGCAGCGCCTGGTCCGGGGCCCCTGCCAGGTAATGCTCAAGCATTTGCAACTGCGCGGGCACCGAATTCCACAGGGTTACCTGGTGGCGAGCAATCAAGTCGGCCCAATGTGATGGATTGCTGCGCCGGGCAGCATCGGGCAAGACCAGGCACCCCCCCACAGAGAGTGGCCCGAAAATATCGAACACCGACAGATCGAAACCGAGGTTGGCCAAGCCAAACACCCTGTCGTCGCCGCTCACGCCAAAGCGGCGGTTGACATCGACAATGGTGTTGAGCGCACTGGCATGGCTGACCATCACGCCCTTGGGTTTGCCCGTTGAACCGGAGGTGTAGATCACATACGCCAGGTCGTCTGGGCTGACAGGGGTTTTCGGCAGCGCCCCAGGGGCCTCCAGCGGTGCCAGGGTGTCAATGGCGACCGTGCTGCGCCCGGGCGTTCGGCTCACTTCATCCAGCAGCCAGGATTGCGTCAGTACGATGCGAACGCCTGCATCGCCGAGCATTTGTTCCCGTCGCGCCGCCGGCTGGTTGGTATCAATCGGCAACCAGGCGGCGCCTGCACATAGCACGCCCAGCACCGCCACAACCTGCTCCCAGCCCTTGTCCATAAGTACCGCCACCCGTTCACCGGGCCGGCAAGCAAACCGCCCCAATTCAAAGGCCACGGCGGCGGCGTAACCGGTCAACTCGGCATAGCTGAACGCCCGCGGGCCGCTCACGAGAGCACAACGTTGGGGCGAACGCAGTGCCGTGACGAATACCTGATCGTGCAGAAGGCCGCTTGGCAGCGGCGCGGCCGTATCATTCGCGCTCCGGCGGTGCTGGACCTGCTCCATCGGCAAAGTCAAAGGCACTTTCCTTTGCCAGGCCGAACTATCATTGGCCAACCGTTCCAGCAACTGGGAAAACGCACCGAACATGTCTTCGGCGATGCCATCGGCCAGCACGCCTTCCCGGATATCCCAGTTCACCATCAATTCGCCCTGCCAATCCATCGCCTGGCAGTCAATCCAGACCTGAGGGGTCTGGGTGATCCCCCAGCCGATTTCCGGCAGGTCCGCCGCATCGGATTCGGCACCTGCCACATTCAGCCCAATCGCGCTGGTGAAAACCACCGGCATCAGGGCAGCGTCGCGGCCCCGTCTGCGGGCGATTTCCCGGATCACCTCGACCCCGGAAAACAACCGGTGGTCAAGGTCATCGAACAATTGCGCCGACAATGCCTTGGCTCGTTCGCCAAAACCGGTATTGCGATCGTTATCCACCGCAAGCAGGTTCACGGACGTGAAATCGCCGACGATGCTATCGACGCCGGGATGTATCGGCAGGCGATTCAGCAAGGTCAGATTGAGCGTGAAGCGCCGCTGCCGGCTCCAGGTGTCCAGCACTTCGGCATAGGCGGCAAGAACCGCCGTCGACGGGGTCACACCGTTCGCTGCCGCCAGGCTGCGCAGCCCGCTCCAATGCGCCGGTGCCATTCGCATGGTCCAGCGCCGGAAGCGCGCTGCGGCGGCCTCCTCCGTATTGGATCGCTCCAGTGCCAACGGCAGTTGGGGCGCAGGGGCCAACTCGTCAATCCGCGCCAACCAGTATGCGCGGTCACGCTGGTAGCGCATGCTCTCTCGGTTGCGCCGCTCTGCCAGCACATAATCGCGGAACGACAATTCGAGCGGCGCCAGGGCGCTGCCCGGGGCACGGCGCAATTGCTCCAGTTCGCCCAGCAGAATGCGGATGCTGGCCCAGTCGGCGATGAGGAAATCAACCGACAGGTGCAGGATTGCGTTACCCACCATCGGCGTCAGACGCAATTCAAACAGCGGCCACCGGGCCGGATCGCGCATCCTGTGGCCCATCTCCTGACGTACTTCGGTCAGGCTGGTCCCGCACAGCGCGATTGGGTAGTGAGGCACCTGTTCGAGCACGCGTTGTGAACCGTTCGGGTCAATCACCGCGCGCAGCATGGCATGGCGCTGGATCAGGGCGTTCCAGGCCCATTCCACAGCCACCGGATCGCTCTCGCCGAGCACGATCTCCACATACATATGGCAAGCCACGCCGCCAAAGTCGGCGTGCCGCCCAAACAAGTATGCCGCCTGGACATCGGTTAGCGGGAAGGGCTGGTGGTATGAGCCAGGATCAGGCTCCACCGTGCCAGTCGGCGCTCGGAGGGCCTCGATCAGCATGGCGCGGTGGTTGGCAATCGTGGCCCGGCGAGCCTCAGTGAGTGCGCCTTTCGGTGCCCGAAAGCGCAAATGCCCGCCCTCTTCCCATAGTTGCACCCCAGCCTGTTCCAACTCGGAAATGATCTCGAACGCATTCATAGTGAACCTTCCTCGAACTCCTGGGTGGTGGCGCTCTGGGCCACGCCCATCAATGCGGCCAGACCGGCGATGGTGGGGGAGGTGAACAGCATCCGGAGCGTCAGGTCCACCGGCCATTGCCGCCGGATCGCCTCGACCAGCCTGGTCGCCGACAGGCTGTCGCCGCCCAGGGCGAAGAAATTCTGATTGCGGCCAATCGCTTCCAGCCCGAGGATAGGGCCCCAGATGGCCGCAAGGCCCTGTTCCAGTTCGCCATGGGGCGGCTCCTGGTCGGATTGGGCCGGGGCGCTGTGGCGCAGCACCAGGTCCACTACGGCATGGCGGTCCAGCTTGGCGTTCGCATTCAAGGGTAGCTTAGGCAGAAGTAAAATATTCTCAGGCTGTTGGTGGGCAGGCAAACGCTCCCGCAACCACCCGCGAAGCTGTTCCAGGTCAGGGGTGGCGACCTCAAGGGGTTGTTGCGCCAGGATCAGTAGCATCGGGCCGCTGCCGCAAACCCTGGCGCCCTGCCACGCCCCTCTGCCCAGCAGCGCCATCCATTCCGCCCTGTCATGCAAGCGGGCGCCACCGCCGAAGTCTTGATCCAGCAGCGAGGCGCTCAGAAACATCAGCGGCGAGGCATTTGCGTTCTCCAGGGCCAATAGGGCTCCGCCGGGCGCCAGCAGCATCTCCGCAAGCGCCAAGCCCGCCCCAGACTCCTTGAATCGATGCAAGGCATTGTTGGCAACCACGGCATCGAAAGCGTGCAGCCATTCCCACGGCAGGCAATCCAGGGCATGGCTGTGGCAACGAACATGATGGGGTGAGTCTTTCAGACGCTCCTTGGCGCGCTCGACCAAAGCCGTCGATTCGTCCAGCAAGGTGTAATCGAGCACCTGGGGCAGCAATTGGCCCAGCAACTGCGCGGCGCTGTGCCCGCTGCGGGCGCCTATTTCGGCAACCCGAAGTGGCCGTCCAAGCGCTTCGGAAAAACAGCGCAGCCGACCCGCCACATCGGCCAGCCCAGAAGCGTTGGCCGGATCTGCGCCCAGCAAGGCCTCTGGCGACAGGTATGGGTCATCGAGCAAGGTAATGGCCTCGCGCCGTCCACAGACGATCTCGGCCAGCGCCGGCATGCGCCCCCGCAACGCTCCGCCTCGCACGCCACTGGTCCAGTTGAGCGCGGCAGCCCAGCGCGGGCCAGGGCCGATGAAATGGCCCAGGGCACTGATCACATGCCGCTCCAGCAACCAATCGAGCCATTGGCAAAAAACCCCTCTGGCTGCAGGCGTAATTCCAAGATGCTCGGCCAGCCCCCTTCGGGGCCGGGTTGCATGCCAACCCAGTTGGAGGGCGAGCAGATTGACCAGCAGTGCTTCAACCATGCACGCGTCGTTCTCAGGAGTACCGGCATCGGTGTCGATCACCGCATCAGGCACCAGGGGTGCGGAGGCTGCGCGCATAAGGTCGCTGGTCGTGGGGCTATGGCCGCCAGTTCCGCAAACGATCGCCGCACTCAAGCGCATGTTCCCGCGGTCCCCGGTGGCAACAGCCACCGCGGAGCTGATATCGGGATGAGCGGCCAGCGCGGCCTCGATTTCCCCGAGTTCGATCCGGTGGCCCCGGATCTTGACCTGCTGATCGACCCGGCCGAGGAATTCCAGGGTGCCGTCCGGCCAGTAGCGCCCAAGGTCGCCGGTGCGGTACCAGCGCTGCCCCGCATGGCCGACGAACCGCTCTGCGCTCAATTCCGGCTCGCCCACATAGCCAAGGGCGACACCTACGCCGCCAATCCACAACTCCCCCGCCACCCAATCCGGGCAATCCCGGCCGCGCTCATCAACCACCCGGTAGCACTGGTTGCGCAGCGGCAGACCATAGGGAATCGAGCGCCAACCCGGTTGCACCCCTTGCACCTCAAAGGCATTCGACCAGATCGCAGCCTCGGTGGCGCCCCCAAGCGCCACCATCCGGCACGCCGGCCATGCCCGGGCCAGCCGTTCCGGGAGGTCAAGACCGATCCAGTCGCCCGAGACCAGCGCCAGCCGCAGGGTCTGCCCTGCGTCATCGGCCGGAAGCACCATCAGCAGCATGTCGAGC
>Ga0316217_10002818_pt1 | contig 20541 bp, 25 predicted proteins | sample 1anoAmetaG_FD_203633 | JGI IMG/M metagenome (GOLD analysis project Ga0316217, IMG submission 203633) | Freshwater microbial communities from Trout Bog Lake, Wisconsin, USA - 1anoA | ecosystem: Environmental > Aquatic > Freshwater > Lake > Hypolimnion/Profundal zone | place: USA: Wisconsin...
ATCCACATCCAGCCGTTGTCTCCCAATTTGCTGGCCTTCTGAGCGGGCACGCCGCATTCCAACCTTGATGCGCTCACCCCCGAGGGATTTCTCAAGGGCAGCGACATTACGGAGAGTGTCTATGAACGCCCGCCCCGCCGCATCAGAGGTATCGATATTCTCCTTCAGCGACACGAATCGAATCCCGAGGCCGTCGAGTTCTTCCATGATCTGACTGAGGTGCTTGGTGGAACGAGCCACGCGATCAATGGAGGAAACAATGACGACATCAAACTCTTTATTCCGGGCGTCATTCATCATGGCATCAAGGCCGCGACGACGAGCTTTAAGCCCAGAGACACCTCGGTCTGTGTACACCTTGATGATTTCAAGCCCGCGTTGTACAGCCTCCTGCCGAAGATTGTTAAGCTGGCACTCGATGGACTCATCGGCTATAGCTACTCGGGCGTAAACGCAAGCAGCTTTCATCAGCTACCTCCAGATTTTGATTTCCGCTTTCGGTTACGCTTGGCCAGATAGAATCGTGCGCTGTCCATGGTTTCGGGTTCTGGGTCGCCCTTCTGATTGCGAAGCCTCTTCACCAGCTTCAATGCAGCGTCAAACGAGACACCTTCGGTGATAGCCAGATAGAGAGAAACCACGACCACGCTGCGGCTGGCACCGAACAGGCAGTGAACAAGGACTCGCCCAGACTGTATATGGTCGGCAATGGCTTGCAGTGCCCGGTCGAAGGTCACTGCCGAAACGTCACCGTCGTTCATAGGAACGTGAATGTTGGTGATTTCGCTGATTTGGACATCGGGCTCATGTGCGACGTTGACTACAGTTGCTATGCCGAGCGAATTCTCGAACTGGAGCATCTCAGCATCAAGGGCGTCACCGAGGAAGAGGTTGTCAGTGATCCTTGTTGCCATTCGTCCCCGCCTTAACGGCAAGCCGCATGGGCTCACGGATGATGAGTGATTTGCCAGTGTCCCAGTCAACGATGGCATGGCTGACTGGGAAAATCCGCCCGCCGCTGCCCTTCTTGGTGGTGTGTTCGGGGTAGAGTTTTTTCGCGGTAGCCAGAGCCTCCGAGTGGCTTCGAACCAATACCAGAATCGTGATGCCGAGGTCTTTGGAGTGCCGATTATTGGATTCCACCGCGAACATGGCCTTCTTTGGCTTCTTCACTCTTCGCTGCCTCGAAAGTTGACTTCTACCTTTGATATACCGAGGCGACCGAAGTTTTGGCTAAATTGATCTTGGGCTCACACGGAAATTGAGGTTGTTTTCCCTACCACTGCGATGTGCAGGTTGCAGTGGCGTCGGGTGCGGAAGCACGCCATAGGGGCGACCGCCAGCTAGAGGCCGGAAACATACTTTCGGCTGTACAAAATGGTTGCCTGAAATGTGGTAGAACATAGATGAAGTCAACGTTCTTAACGGAGGCTATCCTTTTGCCTGAAGGAGCGGTGCCGCTACAGCTACTCACTTTTGCCGAAGCGTTGGAACAAGCGGAAGGAACCAAACACATCTTGCTCGGCAATGGATTCAGCCGGGCGCTGCGGAACGACATCTTTGCGTATGACGCACTCTTCCTTCGAGCCGACTTTTCCAGACTGTCACCAACCGCTCGGGACGCCTTCAGCGTTTTGAACACGACTGACTTCGAGATCGTGATGCGGGCGCTTCGTCTTATCGTTAAATTAATACCTCTGTATCGCAACGACCCTGACCTGATTCGGACTCTTATCGCTGATGCGGATGGGCTTAGTGATGTTTTGGTTCTGGCCATCGCACAGAACCACCCGGAAGGGACATTTGAGATAAGCGACGAGCACGCTGTTGCTTGCCGAGCATTCCTAGCGCCGTTCAAGCATATTTACAGCATCAATTACGATTTGCTTCTGTATTGGGTATTGATGCGAAGCGAAATCCTACCAGTCGTTCAGTGTGATGACGGGTTTCGAGCGCCTGAGGATAGAAATGCTGAGTACGTCACTTGGGAAGTTGAAAACACGGATAGACAAAACGTCTTCTATCTGCACGGTGCTCTGCATATCTTTGACGCCGAAAGCGAATTAAAGAAGTACACGTGGGTACGCACTGGCGTCCGCCTTATCGAACAGATTCGGACTGCCCTCGACGATAATCTCTACCCGCTGATCGTGGCTGAAGGCACAAGCGAAGAGAAAATGACCAAGATTCTCCACAGCATGTACCTAAGCCGTGGCTATCGGAGTTTTGCTAAGATTCAGCACAACCTATTCGTTTATGGTCTGGCCTTCTCCGACAACGACCGACATTGGTTTGAATTGATTAGGAAGGGTAAACTTCAGCGAATGTTCGTCGGTCTATATGGTGATCCCGAGTCAGACGGTAACAGGGCGATCCGAAGCCGATCCCTTCAGATTGCTGATGAGCGTAGCAGACGGAATCCCTTAGACGTGAAGTTCTTCGATGCAGTTTCAGCTAACGTTTGGGGATAATTAGTTGCGTCGATCAGTTCGATAGTCCCAGCAGATTTGTCCCACGCGACCCGCAGCACATTCGGCTTGCAGCAGACCTGTCAATCCTCGATGTAGGTCTGCTTCGTCCCCGCCGAGGGATCGACAGTGGTTTCGTTCCACTCGCCGCAGCCCGCGCATTGAAAACCTGAAGTCATTTCGTGGTCGAGTCGGAAATTCCCCGGACTGCTTTGGTCAGGACGGGCTCATCCCACGCCATTGTGTATTTCGCACCAAAGGACATGAGCGCCTCGTAGGCGGCTTCGTCGTTCTCCTTCAGGAGCAGGTAGGTGTACATACGGTCTGCGGCGGCTTTCATGATCGTCCGCATCTCGTCCTGAGTGATGCGAGAATACTCCGGGTTGCCGTCGCAGGTGGGGCAGACTTTTCCGGCATGGACATCCTCGATAGGGCCATTCCGAAACGCCAAGGCCACCAGAGCCTTGGCCTCCCGTGCGACCGCCGATAGATGCTCGTGTGTGATTTCCGGCTTTTTCATCATGTGCCTTCTGATGCGGATTCGGCATCAGAGGGAGCGCCCTGCTTCAGTGCCGCCCCTACCAAACCAGACCTTCGCTGCTAAGGGGCTTCCTTCACTGCCGTCGTGGCAACGCTAAGCGCCTTCACCGGAATACGCTTCCATCACTGGACGTTAGGTGCGCCGATCCATCTGCCCGCAGTCCCCTTGGTAATCAAGAACTGCGTTCCATCCTCCAGCACCAACACACCTTCGCACTCGTGAATCTCGCCGCCATATGTAGTCTCTAGCTCGGCAATGATACCCGTGCCGGATGGACTCAAGTCATCTTCCGAGACCGTATAATTCACTGCAATTCGCTGTGCGGAAGTGCAAAACAGACCCCGACCGCTCCGGATATCTTTCTCCATATCGCTACACCTTCGGCGTTGCCTTTTCAGCCACCGGAGCCTTCGCTGCCTTCTTCTTCACTGCCCAACGCTTTTGTTGAGCTGCTGCCATCTTCTTCCGGCTCTCGGGGCTGAACACTCTCTTGGCTTTCTTGGTCGCTACTTTCTTCGGGGAAACCGCAGCAGCCGCCTTCTTTGCAACCTTCTTCGCAGCAGGAGCTTTGGCTGCTGGCTTCTTTTCCGCCGCCTTCTTTGCAGCCCAACGCTTCTTGGCCGCTTCGGCCATCTTCTTCCGTGAGGCTGCACTGATAACCCGCTTCTTTGCGCCCGGCGCGGTAACGGTTGCGGGCTTGCGACCGGGCTTGGCGGAAGAGGAAGCGGTGCCGTCGAGTGCTTCGAGTGCGGCGATGGCCTGATTGAGGCGGTCACGCTCAGAAAGAAGAGCGGCGAGGATTGGTGTTGTGTCCATAGGTAGGCTTACTCCTTGTGTGGTGGATGGTACCAGCATCAGACACGCGGCACAATAATCGGTGCTCCGAGTCATAAGAAAAGACCGACTTTGGTCGGCCAGTTCTTAACTACGTGATATCAGGAGCTACTTCTTCGCAGTTGCCTTCACGGGAGCGATGGCGTCCTTCACCGATTTTGCGATATAGAACTTTGCGGTGGTCTTGGCCTTAATCTTGATGGCCTCGCCAGTCTGCGGATTCCGACCAGTCCGTGCCGCACGCTGAACCTTCTTCAGGCGACCGAGACCGGGCACCACGAAAACGTTATTCTTCTTAGCTTCCTTCACCGCAAGTTCAGCCAGCGTCTCCAGAAACAATGCCGCCTGTTTCTTGGTGATATCGATCTTCTCCGCCATTAGGGCGACCAACTGGGTCTTCGTCATTGTCGTAGCAGCCATTTGTACTTCCCCCTTGTGGGCTTCACGCCCTTCGTAGCTGAAGTTTACAGTACGTAGTTGGACGGGATAGTGACAGACTGGGTTACTCCTTCAACTTCGGCTTGTCCTTGTTGGCCTCAAGGAATTCGCGCAAGTCCTGCGCCTTGTCCAAGAGCTTGATCCACTGCTCGTAGTACAGCGTGACCGGGAAAAGCCAAATCGGTAAATACATCAGGCCAATTATTGAAGCTCGTCCTTGGCTTCATCGAGACTACCTTGCACATCATCCGCATCAGAGTTTGCGGATTCTGCTGCAACCTCTGCGTCTCCGCAGACCGAATAATCTGAAGCCTCTGACTCGGCATCTGCGACGTTGCTTTTTAAATCATCTAGGTGACTCTCCGCATCCTCAATGTGCTCACGTGCAGAAGCAAGTTTTGCCTCCAACTCCTCATTCTGACGTTGTAGGGCGTCATACTCGCGGTCGCTATGGCAGGAAAGCAACGGGACACAGATCAGCGCAAGCAACAAGCAAATGAGCACTATCCGAAGTGCCTTCATCGCTGACCAGCTCCTTGCATTTTGATCTGAGCTTGCGCATGGGCAATGATTTCTGCCGCCCCACGGTACTCTTCGATAGTTCCGGTCACACAGATGGCTTTGTTTGCATACTCGCGCTCAGGTGTTCCGAACTTTCCCCGGTCGCTCCCCCAAATCAATATCGTGAAGATTTGGTTGGGATATGACTTGTCAAGGTTCAGGAAGGTCGGCTCACCCCGGCTCGATGCGGCGAAATGAGTGCTGGCAACAACGCCGCAGACAGTTGCGTTTTCGCCGATGTGGCTTTTTGCTTGCTCCGATGTATAGGTGTTTTGAGCAGCGAGCTGGATTGTGGCCAGCAGCATAAAAATAGTGATATTTCGGAAAAACGTCGTCATAGTATCTCCTTCGACTACTCAGCCCAGCGGCGACCACATTATATCGGTGAGAGTTTGCGCTGAGCGACCATCAGTTCGAGTCGTGCCCAAAGTTCGACTTCGATAATCTTTCACAAACAACTTGTCTTCAGCGAAGGAGAGTAGCACAATTCATCACGATCAGGTTCATTGTTTCAGGAGGCACAACACTATGAACAAGCAACATGGACGTAAATTGCTTTCAATTATGGTGCTACTCGGGCTTTTCGCATTCCCGGTGTTCGCAGGGAATACGACTAGCACTCAAGCTGCTGAACAGCGATCACTTGCGACTGCTTCTCAGACGGCACTGACGCTCATAGCTGATACAAAGGGAAATCCGAATGTTAAGGTCTGGGTCAACACAAACTCGGGTGTATATCACTGTCCCGGCACTCGTTGGTATGGAAACACCAAAGTGGGCGAGTACATGACCCAGAAAGAGGCGCAAGAGAAAGGGTACCGCCCAGCCTACGGGAAGTTTTGCGAATGACAGTCCGGTCGAGGCGGATATTGGCAAAAGTTCTGGTGTTTTTCGCCGCCATTCTTTTGCTGCCGAGCATATCTTGGGGCTGGGGTCATGAAGGTCTCCAGATCATCGCCACGGGTGCCGAAGACCACCGTCTCACTCTTGGCACGATTCATTGATTAGAAAGAAAGTCGGAGAACTATAAACAGTCCTCTGCTTCAGAAGGCGAAGGCTCGCCAAGTTCCGAGCATATCTTGCGAGCGACTTCTCTTCATTGTATTGCGCTTGCTTCAAAACAAGAAGTTGGGTACGGGAATCGTCTGTGCAGATTTGTTTCAATAACTCACTGTCCACAGCATAAAGGCCGATAATCCGCGTTGAAGTGGAACCGAACATCTGAATAATCAATGGTTCCAAGGTCACGACATACACTGGCGTGATTGACGCTTTAGCCAACGCATTTGCAGCCAATCCGGGAGCTATGCGAGACACGAACTCATCCTCTCTCGCCCTTTCCCTGAGATTCGCAGTCACCACCCCACACAAAACGGCATAAATACAACACATCGCAATTGTTAAACTACGACCCTTTCGCAAGCGGTGCGACGTGTATTGGATGATCGATGCGAGTCCGCCTCCAGCGAGTATTGACCACCATGTCATGCAGTTCATCAGAAATCGCAGGTGACCTTCTGGAGCCACTGTAACGCCGTGAATTTGATAATAGCCGTGCAAGTGGGACAGGTACACAGTTACATACGACAGCAGCATCCCAACGATCAACAATAAAACGCTTTTTGTTCTGCAAGCATTGAAAATTCCAATCAAGACCATCAGCGCCGTAAATCCATACCATTCGGGTGTCGCAACGCACTTCAGGAAAGACGGAATAAGCTGAATCGCGTTTAAAAACGAAAATGGAAATTGTCCAAATTCATGGCTTTCGTGCATTAGGCTTCCTGAGATTGAAAAGCCAGCGATACTGCACGCAGACACCATTCCGCAGATCAAGAAGGCGGTCATCAACTTCTTATTAGTAGGGAGTGGAGTGACGCCCGCGCACTTGCCGAGAAAGGATAGTATCGGAAAAGCCAGCAGGAATAGAATATTCTCCCGCTTGATGACAACCAAAAACGCAAGGGTGAGTGACAAAACACAGCAGTTTAGAATCATACCGACTCTAGTTTCGTGCTCGCAGTATAAATACCGGACATACCAGAGGGCTGCGACTGTCATGCAGGTATTGGATATAGGTTCCGAATATGCTGCCATTCCATACACGGCAAAGGCTGGAGTAATCGCGAATAGTACGGATGAACACCACGCGACCTCTTTGGTCAGGATCAAGGAGCAGAAAAGATAAATACAGACAACAGACACACAACTGGCCAGCAAGTTCACGTAAATCGGCAAGGTGGCCGCATGGGGGAAGACTCGCCTCGCAATACGAAGGATTGCGGGCCAACCGATGTAGTGTCCAGAGAATGTCTCACGCTCCTTACAGGAATCAAGGCTCCCAATGACGCAAGTGCGAGTCAGGAAGCTAGATTCACTTTGGTGCCTTCCTACTTCATCAATCGGCGATAAAGCGGACACCGTGTACACGTACGAATCTTCATATTCCAATCCGTAAAAAGGCAAGGCGTAGGCCGCGACTCGCCAGACCAGACAAAGCAGTAGTATAAAGATGAGCGACTTCCAATTCTGCTTTACGAGCAATCTCAAGCGGGCATCAAGAACGGCGAAAAGCATCCCGGAGAACAAAGAAAAAAGAAACAATATCTGTATTTGACTAAACGCCGAAATCGAAAGCCAGTTGGAGAACATGATTCATCGTCCTGAGGAGCGAAGCCAGCAAGCATCGAGAACGTTCAAAAGTGGGACAGGATTTTGGCACTGCCGAACAGAACCTTGAGCAACCTTGCACCAAAGCTGCTTCCGCGACCGACGCTTGCTGAAAAACTGCCCGGTGCTGCATCAGCTTTTTCCCTCAAACTATCACAGTTGATACGTGATGGCCATCACATTAGCACAGCATCTCACTCGGCTATAATCGGTGCTCACTAAGGAGCGGTCAATGGCGAAGACTTCAAATCGCATTCTTTCGGTCTCGTTGGCAGCAGCCAGCCTACTCGTCAGTGCGACCTCGGCTCTCGGATCAGTTGCGCCAGCTTCAGTCGCAAAGACACAGCCCGTTGCAGAGGTTCTTGTGTCCAGCACGGCGAGGAATATTCCTGCACCCCTCGTGTTGAGACACGCGAACTCGAATCAGCAGCTTGTTGCCCAGCATGATTCTCATTCGTCGCACGAATCTCACAGCTCTCACAGTTCCCATAGTTCACATTCATCGGGTTACTGAGAGATGGCCGTGAGTGGTATCGCTACGAATGTGCTAACCGATGGCACTCAAGTTGTGAACTTCAATACAAGCGTCTACAGGCTCAATGCTATTAAGAAGTCCGCCTATAAATTTGGCGGACTTTTTCATGTCCTCATAGAGCAGCGCGACCGCATCATTGAAGTTCGATTAAAGCCCAAAGAATCCTGCAAGTCTCCAGATGCGTTTGTCGGCGAGTTCTGCAATGAGGTGCTTGACCAAGAACTCAGGGAGACGGTTGCCGAAGAGACGGCTGGCATTCGCGACCTTCTGTTGGCTCAGGCGTTCTCCAAGACATCCCTCATAGATTCCGAGTCGGAGACTGGCGACTACGATTCCGAAAATTGCGCTGAAGCTCCCGGCAACCAGTAAGGAATCTTCTGAATGCCCTTAAGCTTGGTTCCAAGTCATAAGAAAATTCACCCGCCAGAGGAATTCTCTTCAGAGGCGGGTGCATACCAGCTTTTGCCATTTCGGTTCGTTCCGCTTGATTCAAAGAAATATGTTCTGAGCAATTTCGTTGGCGAATATTGCGTGGTTGAACGGGAGATTCTTCAGGCACTTATTTCCAAGACACTGCGGCCAGACAGCGCGGCATATTCGTTGCTCAAGTCCCGGCATTTCTTTTTCGACGTAGGAGAAAGCTCGGCGCTCCACCTCCTAGCGACCAAATACAGAACCAAGCAGACCCCGCTGGCGGAGTTCACGAGTCTGCACATGATCGTGCCGACGCTTCGATGCAACACCTCCTGTGTTTATTGCCAAGTCTCCCACAAGGGCGCAGCAGCCGGGTCGTGTGATATGACGGAGGCTGCGGCTGACCGCGCAATCGATTTCATGTTCCGAAGCCCGTCCTCTCACTTGAAACTGGAGTTTCAGGGTGGGGAGCCATTGTTGAACTTCGAGATGGTGCAGTACATCATCGAGAGCACGCGGCAGCGTGAACAGCAGACGGGGCGGAAGGTGAGCATCATCATTTGCTCCAATCTTTCGCTCATCTCAGATCAGATTCTCCAATTTTGCGAAAAGCACGATGTGCAATTTTCTACCTCGCTTGACGGCCCTTGCGATCTCCATAATCAAAATCGACCAAGCGCCGAGTTCGATAGCTACGACCGTACCCGAATCGGAATTACCCGCGTGAGAGAAGCGTTGGGCATCTGCGGCGTTTCTGCCCTGATGACAACAACACAAGCCAGTTTGTCCCGTCCCAAGGAAATTGTGGACGAATATGTTGGGCAGGGCTTCAAGTCACTTTTTCTTCGTCCCATCAATCCGTACGGGTTCGCCACAAAGGCTGGGGTGCTCACGCGCTACTCGACACTGGAATGGATGGAGTTCTATAAGACCGCCCTCGACTACATAATCGACCTGAACCTCCGAGGCATCCACATTCGCGAGGAGTATGCAGCTCTTCTGCTTCGGCGAATGCTCACTCCATATGGAACGGGCTTTGTTGATCTCCAATCCCCTGCCGGAATCGGGATCAGTGCCATTCTGTTCAATCATGATGGCAATGTCTATGCATCAGACGAAGGCCGGATGCTCGCAGAAATGGGTGATCCGCATTTCCGACTCGGCAATCTTCTTCATGATAGCTACGAAGATATGATGCTCTCAGATGTGCTCATCGAGACTCTCACCCAGACGATGACCGAGGGAGTTCCGGGGTGTTCAGATTGTGGCTTTCAGGCCTACTGTGGGAGTGACCCCGTTCGCCACTATCGTCTGCAAGGTGACATAGTAGGGAATAAGCCGACGAGTGAGTTTTGCCAGCGGCACATGGCCTTGTTCCGCCACATCATTGGACTTCTGGAGGGCGGGGGCACCGCCGCCAATGTTCTGAAGGGATGGATATACTGACATGCTCCTCAGCGACAGGACGACCACCAGATGGAACGAGCCGCCCTTTGTCGTGCGCGTGACCACTGACGCATCCCGCCCATCTCCGCTGAGATCGAATGAGGCATTGCTGGTTAAAGACCGTGCCCTTCAGTGCCCCTCTGGCTTCAAGATGTACTTTTCTCTTGATGACTCGCCCGTCACATGTTCGAACGATGCCCGCGTTGCTGCACTTCCTTCAACGCTCTCCTATGTTCAGGACGGCGACATCGTGATTGTCCGCCCAATGACGGGCGGGCTCCGAGTGATGTACCGAAAATCGTCTCACCATAACTCCCTGATGGTTACCCCTGCGTGCAACAATTTGTGCGTCATGTGCTCGCAGCCACCGCAGAAAGCAGATGACGAGGTGTTCCGCCTTGTCTGGGATGCAATTCCGCTGATGGACATCGACACTCCAGAACTGGTGCTTAGCGGGGGTGAGCCTACGCTTCTCGGGCATCGACTGGCGCAGTTGATTCGACGGCTGAAGAGCTATTTGCCTTCGACATCCCTGCATGTCCTTACAAACGGTCGGCAGTTGAAATTCCTGAGATTTGCTCAAGATATCGCTGGCGTTGGGCACTCAGACATTATGCTGGGTATTCCGCTTTACTCAGATGTGTCGCATGAGCACGATTTCGTGGTGCAAGCACGCGGGGCATTTGATGAAACCGTGCATGGAATTCTGAATTTGGCACGCTGTGGCCTTCGAGTGGAACTGCGGGTTGTGATTACCAAGATCAATTTCGAATGGCTCCCGCGTATTTCCCGATTCATCTCGCGGAATTTTCCATTCGTTTCCAACGTCGCATTCATGGGGCTAGAACCAGTTGGACTGGCAAAGGGGAATCTGCGGGACGTGTGGATTGACCCTGCTGACTACGGCACGCTGTTGGAAGAGGCGGTTCAGGAATTGAAGTGGCACCGCATTCCAGTATCGGTTTACAACCACCAGTTATGCACGATCAGCCCAACATTGTGGGATGTCTCGCATCAGAGCATTTCCGATTGGAAGAACGTTTTTCTCTCGGAATGTGCCGGGTGTGGCGTTAGGCATCGCTGCTGCGGCTTCTTTGCCTCTGGCACGGAAGTTCATAGCAGGGCGATCAAGCCGCTTGCGTCCTGCGACTGAGCCCGTACCGACCTGTGGGCGGCAAGGTCTGCCAATGAACTGACGAGGACTTGTAGTGTCGAGAACTGTCGTGTTCATCGCAACGTCATTCCCGCACCCTGTATCGGAGTTCCTCGCCGAAAACGGGTACAACGTCATCGAGGCGGATTCTGCGGACGACGCTCTTGTTCTTGCGAGCGCCCATGATGTCGATGCTGTCATCATTGCCGATGGCGGGCCATATCCGGGGCTCGCTGACCTTCGGCAACGCCGAATCACGGTGAACCTGACCGTTCACGCGACCGGGCCCGAGGTGTTTTTCGAACTCTCACACATTTTGCCATCCGCACCGACGAGACCGCAGTAGCATCTACCGGGCGGCTCAGCCGAGCAACCCTGCCGTCTGCGCCCGGACGAGTAGTTCGCAGTCTTTCTCCCAACAGGTCGCCTTCGCCGCCCCAAGGAGAAGCATAATGGCTATTCCCGTCGCACAATACCTTCGGATGTCTACCGAACATCAGCAGTACTCCATATGCAACCAGATGCAGTTCATCGCCGAGTACGCTGAGGCGCGAGGCTTCTCCATTGTTAGAACGTTTGAAGACCCCGGAAAAAGCGGCCTCTGTCTCAAATCTCGTCCAGCTTTACGCCAGCTCCTCAATGAGGTCATGTCTGGAAGCGCAGGATTCAAGGCCATTCTGGTTTACGACGTGAGCCGCTGGGGACGCTTTCAGGATGTCGATGAGTCAGCTCACTACGAGTTCCTTTGCCGAAGTGCCGGGATTCCGATCCACTACTGTGCCGAGCAGTTTATCAACCAAGGCTCGATGGAGAGCGCGATTCTCAAGACGCTCAAGCGTGCCATGGCGGCTGAGTTCAGCCGAGAGCTTGGGGAAAAGGTCTACCGAGGCCAGAATCGACTAGTAAAACACGGTTTCAAGATGGGGGGACGCTCAACGTATGGGCTCAGGAGAATGCTCGTTAGCGTCGATGGCAAACCGAAGCAGCTTCTAGCTAAAGGCGAGCGCAAGAGCATTCACAATGACCGGGTCGTGATCGTGCCGGGACCGGAAAGCGAGCTGCAAATAGTCCGCGAAATTTACGCTTTGGCTGTCGGCGGCAAGAACCCAACTGATATCGCAATTGAACTCAATGCCAGAGGCGTTCGATTCACTGCCCAACAGCCGATGTGGAAGCCTCAGACTGTAGCAAATCTCATTCGAAATCCGGTCTACGCGGGGTGCAATGCGTGGGGCCGGACTACCCAACGGCTGAAGAGCGGTAACCACGATTTGCCGTCAGCACAGTGGATAGTTGCACCGGGCTCACTTACCCCCATCGTGACTCCAGAACTATTCGATGCAGCTCGCACGGCAATCTCTTGGAAGCTGACTGACGACGAGGTTCTTGAGGGGTTGAGGAGAGTGCTGAAGAAGTATGGTGCCGTCACCGAGGCGATTCTCGCCGCCGAAAGGGATGCGCCGTCTTACATGAGCTGCAAATACCACTTCGGGACGCTTAAGGCCGCTCTGGAGAAGATTGGCTACAACCACCGGGTCAATTACAGCCTTGCAAGAAAGCGAGGAAAACAGATTCAGCGAATTCACCGCCAACTGGTGAACAAGATTGCCAGCAGGTTTCCGAAGAGCGTTCGAGTCGTCTCTGAGCCGCACAGCCCAAAACGACTACTACTGGTCGATCAAGCCGTCCGCGTCCATGTTCAGTTTGCCGTTCCTCGCCAGACCTCGCCCGGAAGCTGGGCATGGCGAATCTGCCCGCGCAAGCGCGAACTCAATGAGATGAACCTCTGCTGCTATCTGGACACTCGGGGACGAATCAACCGCTTGTACTTCCTACGCTGCTTGCCCGCATCAAATGCAAATGCGGTGACCATTCACCCCGAGAGCACGGAGTATCCCCACTTCCGAGTGAAATCCTTAGGGAGCTTCTGCCGGGTAGCTCGGGAGGTCGCGGCGAGTTGACGAAGAAGCAACGGGAAGACTTTCCCTTGGAAGAGATTCTTCTCGCGAAGGCTCGCGGGTGGTACGATTCTCACTTCCGAAGATGAAACTCCTCGTCGCCATCACGGATTCTGACTGGTTCAACTACCTGTCAGAGCTTCGTCCCGACGAACTCAACTTCTGGCAACCTAGCGGCTCGGACTCATTCCGTGCTCTATCACCCGGTGAGCCGCTTCTCTTCAAGCTCCACAGCCCAAATGATTTCATCGTTGGTGGTGGCTTCTTCAGCCACTACGCGATCCTTCCCGCAAGCTTTGCATGGTCTGCATTTGGACAGAAGAATGGAGCCGTGGATGAGCCCGAGATGCGGCGGAGGATCGAGAAGTACAGACGGGTGGAACCGGGTTCGGCTTCAGACTACTCGGTAGGCTGCATTCTCCTGCAAAGCCCGTTCTTCTTTAGCCGCGAGGAATGGTTCCCTGTGCCTGAATGGCATCGGTCAATCGTGCGGGGAAAGGGGTATTCCACGGACGATGAGGTAGGCCGTCAGCTCTGGGCTGAAGTGCAATTGCGGCTACAGGCACGTGCAGTCCCACTTGTAGAGCCCGAGTTGGTGGCTGACGGCCCCCGCTTTGGCCAGCCGCAAACCGTTCTGCCGCGACTTGGGCAGGGGGCATTCCGGGTGATCGTAACCGATGTCTACAAGCGGCAGTGCGCGTTAACGAACTCACATATCCTGCACGTGCTCGATGCCGCCCACATTCGCCCTTACGCGGACGGCGGAACCCACAGCCCTAATAACGGGTTCCTGCTTCGGCAAGACCTGCACACTCTGTTCGACCGAGGCTACCTGACCGTGACTAAGGACTATGCTGTCGAGGTTAGTCACCGCCTCAAGGACGAGTTCGACAATGGCAAGGAATATTACGCCTTGCACGGTAAGAAAATCTTGTTGCCGGATGCAGCCGCGTTCAGGCCATCGCCTGACCAGTTGGCGTGGCACAACGAGCATGTGTATCGACCTTGAGTAATCCCGGCTGGCGGAGCATAGGAACGTGCGCTATTGGTGGGTAAATCAGAACCAGACATTCCGGCAGGAGATTAGCGGCGGCTATCTCTGGTCTCCGAAGCGGAATGCCAATGGTGCTCGAAACCCATTCTATGAATTCATGAGGGAGATTGCACCGGGAGACCTCGTATTCTCCTTCGCGGACACGCGCCTCATAGCCATTGGTATTGTCGGCTCTTACTGCTACGAAAGTCCCAAGCCGAGCGAATTCGGTGAAATCGGCTTGAACTGGGAGCAAGTTGGCTGGCGCGTCCGAGTGACTTTCTCCCATCTCATAAACAAAATCCGCCCCAAAGACCATATCGATCTGTTGAGGCCATTGCTGCCGCCGCGCTATTCTCCGTTACAGACTTCCGGTAATGGCATTCAGTCGGTTTACCTGACTGAAGTCCCCTCCTTGCTCGCGGAGGCTCTCATTGGGCTAATCGGAGTGGAAGCCAGAGTCGTAACCGGAAAGGCCGAAGAGGTCAGCCTGCAAGCTGAGACGCTGACTGACAACGCTGATGTGGAACTCTGGGAACATCATATCGAGGCTACCATTGAATCCGATGTTGCCATCCCGGAGACCGCCCGCGAAGCACTCATCATTGCTCGAAGGGGGCAGGGGCTCTTCAAGCAGCGGGTTATGCGAGTAGAGCACGCATGTCGGCTGACGGGCGTCACCGACCTCGTTCATTTACGGGCGAGCCACTGTAAGCCATGGCGCGATAGCACAAACGATGAGCGCCTAGATGGAGAAAACGGACTCCTGTTGACCCCCACGATGGATCACCTGTTTGATCGCGGATTTATTAGCTTCGAGAACTCAGGCGAATTGGTGATTTCACCTGTCGCTCATCAACCCTCTTTGAATCGAATGGGGGTGCCAACCGACAAAATCATCAATGTGGGCAGTTTTACGGATGGCCAGAAGCACTTTCTGGATTACCACCGCGATTCAGTTTTGCTGCGTGCGGCACGTTAGCTGGGCATGCCCCTATTTTCCCTACCTCGACAATCACCGGACAATGATCGCTAAGCTTCGACCATTGTTGGTAGTCTCCGACCTCGACCGTCCTCAGCCGGGGTAGCGGGCTGCACATTCACCGGGGCGATGCGTTGGTTACCGTGCAGCTCTACCTCTGCCGTTCGCAGGTTGCCACGATGCAGCCCCAGATGCCCTCCACGTCCCCGTCGCCTTCCACCCCAAGGCACTGCAACGATAGCATCAAGCGGTCTTGCGGCAGAGGATGGATACCCGGCTGGTGAAGTTTGGGGCTACGGCTTTCGAATGACAAGTGCCTTTGGTCTACATGTATCTTTATACGACCTGCCTACGACTATCGCAAAAACGATGGGCACGCTCTTCGGCGGTGCTGGGTTCCCCAAGGCAGTTCGTGTTGATCGTGCAAATGCCCGAAAGTGTCTATTTTCTTGCTGGACAATGATTACAGATGAAATGCCAATCTATGTTGACCCAAGATTTAATCGCGACAATAACGAGAATCAAAGTAATTAGAAGATAGAACGGCCACACGGACACTGTGAATGCAATCCTCAGCGTGGTGGCGACTTTGATACCCTCCGTGCTCATTGTGAACGTGTCACTATTTATTTTGCCAGCAGCAACACCTTCATAGAGTCCTCTAAATAGCCTTTCTTGATGAAGATAGTAGGCATCAAGAACCCAGAAAGCGACAGTAGGTACTAGGGCGATAAAAACAAACTTCGGGTTTGAATCTTTCGCTGCCAATGCAAATATTGCGGCAACTAAGACAACTGTCCACCCTTTTACAAGGAAGGAGTTGTTGCCCATTCTATTTATAACGGCCTGAATGAAACCAAGGTGTGCAATCTTCTCTTCATTAGCCATTCGTTTCACCGTAAAGAATATCTAAAGCTCGTACTCCCTTCACTCTGCGCTCACGCAAAGCAACTAAGTTCGTTCCAGTCAACTCTGTCAGATTCCCTAAATAAAGATCATATTTGACACGAAACTCTTCGTTTAATGAATCTACGGCACGGCCAGCTTTAACAATTAAGCCTCGGTGTGCTGAAGGTGACCTCTTCTGCACGAGATTGGTCATTGATATCTCAGAGTAAATCCAAGGAGAGTCTGTTGTGCCTCCTCCTTCGATATATTCTTGGGGCGAGATTGAATCGGGAGTATTGACAAACATGACGCATTCACAGCTATATATCATCTTGGAGAGTGCGGTCGAAAGCATCATGTGAACATGGCTCGTTGACCTATTTCTCTTGGAATAGTTATATGTTCTTGAGGCTGGCTGATAGCAGTAATCGTCATCAATCAATCTTAATAGGTCCGCAGAATATCCCCAAATGCACGAGTCTATGAACGATGTTAAACCTAATTCTTCTTTCAGAAATCCAGACAGTCCAATGACCGCATCCTCATCTTTGTGGGAGTGAGAAAGAAATATATCGGCGTTAACCGGAGGAAACCAGTTTGCAATGATCCCTGATGCAACTAGATTTCCATCTTTGTCTTTGAATGATTCAAGTTTTTCCCGGACTAGTTCCTTGTTCGCTCTATGGATACTGCGTCCTTGGTCGACAAAATTGGAAAAATCTAGGTTTCCAAGTGTCAGATTGTAGCCTCTGTACATCATAGCTCCTTGCTTGCTCGATGGGCTAAACACGAGCCCACCGACTCACCAACAACATGGAAGGTTTTACCCGGATTATAGAAGTCTTGCCCCACAGCCAAGCCAGCCAGCGACAGGACTACCGCTGCTAAAATCGTGACCCTCGTCATAAGCTCCCTTTGCTAACGAGTCGAACGATACACAAGGATGCCACACACGATGGGCAGTAGTCCCTACTGGATTGTTATGGATTCTTGTGTCTTAGACGCCACGGCTTTGGGCGGCTCAAAGGATGTTACAAACGCTGCCCATGCCTTTAAAAATCGGTCTAGCGGTTCCGGCGTCGAAAGCTCGAACTCCTCCCACAGGCCGCTTTCGCTTTTCAACGACAACTCACCATAGAGGACGATTGGAATGGGATGGTTTTGTGCAAACCTTCGGTCAGGACCTCCGTCCTTGTTTGCCTTAGCCCATGTCTGTCCTATCACTTTAGAATCGCTAGGGATAGTTCCGTCTTCTTGAAACTTGAGATGGGCACCAGCGATTTTTACGTCGTGAAAGCTGATGACCGAGAACGCCTCTCTAGCCGCACGATAGAGAATAAAACCGGGGTACAGGTAAATATCCCCGCCTTTTGTATTCCGTAGATGAGGAACTTTCTGCTCCCACTGAATGAGGTCACTACTGTCCAACGAGAACGTCACTCGCTCTCGCGCCAGCATTTTGTCTGCGGTTGTCCGCTCTCTGAATTTGTTCGTCGCTTGCTCTGACTTTACATCCCATATCGCTGAGCATCCCGAAACGGCCGCGAATTCATCCCGCATACGGAAGTAGGGTTCGGCTTGTTCTCTCGCCATCTCTACTTGCGTTGCCACAGTCGTCAAGCGAAGCTGTTCTTCGAGTTCTTGAACCTTTGCAGCAGCGGTTTCCGTATCAACTTTGAGCTTTGCAAATGCATCCTTGAAGAGCCTCTTAAACAGGAATCCATTTTCCCAACGGCGAGTCTTGCCCGAGAGCTGCACGCTTTCCGCTCTAGCAGTTCCAAGTTCCCGGCTAATTTCCTCACGTTGTTCATGGGTCGTTTGGATGAGCCGCTTCAATTCTTTCAGGCTCTCACTTGTTAATAGTTCCGTGCTCGCACTACGGATTTCTTGAACAGGAGCCGAACTGACCGGGATCGGGAGCGTAGGCTCAAAACTGGAAAGAGGCGCGGGGAGTGAATTCGGGGAAACGCTCGGAATCGAATGCGGTGTGGAAGACGGAGAATTAGAGAAGTGCTGCCGATATGAAATACCTGTTCCGGGTATCGAAATCGTGCCCATCATTCCATGCTGTCCCATATTCAAGGTGATAGGCGCACCTCCGATGCTGGCACTCAGCCCACTCTTCGAGAGGTTCAGTCTGACTCCGGGTATCACCCTGAATGATTTGCGAAATCTCCAGCCCATGTTTTGAGTCCTTCAACAAGAATTCGACCAAACGCATCCACGATGCTGAGAAAAGACGTATGTAGGAGGTGGTAGTTTTTCAGATTGAGCTACTTACGTGCAATGCTATGGATCACTTAAGGGTGTGACCGGGGCAGCAACCGGAGCCATGACCTGCGGCACCGGGGCGGCAGGAGCCGGGGTGGGTGTCGGTGAGGATGAGGATGTTCCGTAGATCAGTAGGCCGACCGCGAACAGCGATTTTGGGCACCCGCACGCCGAAGCTGTACCGGATGCCGGAACAGGCCGCACATCCGGCAAGTGATTTGGGCACTTGTGCTCTGCCGCCTACCCGTCTAAAGTGCTGTCCATGCGGCTCACTGCTTCGGACATCATCGGCCTTTATCGACCCACACCATGCTCACTCCGCGTGTACCTGCGCGAAAATGGTGTGTCCGAAGCCCAATCTAGCGCCTTTGAGGAAATTCTCCGTACGCTCGGCCAGCGTCACGAGCAGAGGCATCTGGCCACACTCGGGGCTTGCGAAAACCTGAGCGCCATTCCGCCAGAAGAGCGGGTACAGAGGACGCTTGATGCGATTCGGAATCGAGCGCCAGTCATTTATCAAGGCGAGCTTGCTCTCGACTCGATCATCAGCGGAACCCCAGTCATCATTGTTGGCCGTCCAGATTATCTGATCCTTGACGGCGACGGTTACCTCATCCGGGACTCGAAGCTGTCCCGGCAGGTGGACGAGCAGCACCACGTTGAGATCAGCCTTCAACTTCAACTTTATGGTTGGCTGTTCGAGAAATCGGTTGGCGTTCCGGCCAAGGGGCTGCAAGTCCACACGGGCAAGGGAGACATCGTATATATCCCGTACGACGGTGGAGTTGCTGCGCTCTCTGAGCTAACGGACATTCTGCGACTGAAGGAGCTTGGAACCGAGCCGTACGAGCCTGTCGGCTGGAGCAAATGCGGCGGCTGCGGATACCACGACCACTGCTGGAAGAGAGCGGAGGCCAGTCAGGATGTGTCGCTGGTGATGGACGTTGACCAAGGTCTCGCCAGAGCATTGAATGCGGCGGGGACAACATCTGCCGCCCAACTGCTTGCCAACTTTGATGCTACGAGTCTGGGTGACCTCAAACGCCCATGGGGAGAGAGGCAGCAAAAGGTTGGGAAGAAAGCGGAAAAGATTCTCGTGTACGCCAATGTTCTGACGAGTGGCAAGGAAAGAATGCTCGCCCCTGTTGCGATTCCGGCGCATGACAATTACGTGATGTTCGACCTAGAGGGGATGCCGCCGAACCTCGATGAGCTTGAGAAGATTTATCTCTGGGGAATGCAGGTCTACGGTGAACGCCCAAGTGCGTTCATGGGCGTCACAGCCGGGTTCGGCACGGATGGCGACCGGGAAGGATGGTTCGCATTTCTCGATGCCGCGAAGAGAATCTTCGAAGACTATGGCGACATCCCATATGTTCATTGGCACCACTATGAGCGCGTCCACATCGAGCAATATATAGACCGTTATGGAGACCCGGACGACATCGCCTTTCGCGTGCTGGGGAACCTGCTCGACCTGCTACCAATGACGAAGAACTCGATTGTGCTTCCATTACCCAGCTACAGTTTGAAAATCGTGGAGGGCTACGTCGGCTTCGAGCGCACTCAGGAGGAGTACGGCGGCAGTTGGGCGATGGCGCAGTTCATTTTGGCTACCGAGACCGACGACGAGGCTGAACGGAACCGCCTGATGGCCGAAATTCTGATATACAACGAGGAAGACCTCGCCGCGACGTGGGCGGTGTTCGATTGGCTTCGCTGCAAGGGGACTGCTGCTCAGGCAGCTACTCCTTAATATGTACTGCACAATTCAGTCGAACTGAAGGTGTATTCTTCTGCCTTGGAGATCACCTTGAACGCTGAAAAGCTCAAGTCCCTGCTCAACCTCGTCCCGCTGTCCATTGAAGGCGGCTACTTCTCCGAGACGTACCGTTCGTCTGACATGATCTTGAAGGAGTCTTTATCAGATCGATACAGCGGATCGAGAACAGTGGCAACTTGCATCTACTACCTGCTTGAACCCAACACCTTCTCAGAAATCCACCGCGTGGCTTCCGACGAAATCTTCCATTTCTACTTCGGAGACCCGGTTGAAATGCTGCAATTGTGGCCGGACGGTTCTGGCAAGCGGGTTCTCATTGGCTCTGACCTTGAGGGTGGGATGGTTCCACAGCTTGTGGTGCCGCATGGGGTATGGCAGGGAGCGAGGCTCGTGACCGGGGGAGAATTTGCATTGCTGGGCTGCACCGTCAGTCCCGGATTCGAGTATGACGACTATGAGAGCGGGTCACGCCAAATCCTCAGCGAGGCGTACCCAGAACAAAGGGAGATGATCCGGGCGCTAACAAAGTTGTGAGCGACGACTCCCAGCCTAGGTGCGTCCGCATA
>Ga0316217_10002819_pt1 | contig 20538 bp, 22 predicted proteins | sample 1anoAmetaG_FD_203633 | JGI IMG/M metagenome (GOLD analysis project Ga0316217, IMG submission 203633) | Freshwater microbial communities from Trout Bog Lake, Wisconsin, USA - 1anoA | ecosystem: Environmental > Aquatic > Freshwater > Lake > Hypolimnion/Profundal zone | place: USA: Wisconsin...
GCAGAAAATGAAACTCTTCCTGGATAAAAAGCAGGTCGAGGAATTCGATTACAAATTACGCTGAAAAACTGAGTGTCCACGATGTCTTGTCACTGAAAACCGTCCACGATGTAGTGGCACTCAACACCTAGAAACTTGTCTTGCAGTCATCGCAATTTGCATTCCTCGTTCGTCCACAGATGGTGGAATGCATCCCGGTAATTTTATAAGAGAAATTAGTTTTGCAATATTGAATCTTATATCTAAATCAATTTGCCCTTCATTAATGTTCAAGTTTATAAAGTAATCAGCTTTTTGAAGACATTCTTTTACGTTTACATGAGATACCCATTCTGCAATATTTTCTTTAGTTTTGGGGTCAATAATATCGTTTCGCTCCCGTCTTTCAATCATATTCATCTGATCCGGTGTGAAATCACGCTTATCTCTCTTTGAAAAATCCTTTAGTGTACCAATGAGATAAAACTCCGAATACCTGCGTTTAAAGAATTCAACTTCATAGGGATTCTTAAACGACTTCATAATGAAATGATTCTTGTCTCTGAGGAGTCTGAAAGACTTTATTACTCTACGAGCAGCTTCAGGCAATGTATAAAGTGCATTCGGCACAGGTACATCCTCCGGGCCAACACATATTTTTCCGTATTTTCTTAAGATGCTGCCATAGTTTTGCATATTCTCCACATATTCATAATTATCTTTAAAAAAATCTTTAAATATTGGGTATTTAACTGATACCGTCTCATATAACTTTAATATATTATCTGCAATATCATTATCAACGCGTAGGTCATAGTATAATTGATTAAAATGATCTTTTTGCGACTCTAAATCCGGACAAATAACGACTTTAATTTTCTGAATTATCGGATCAGATGGAGTTTCTTCTGAAAAGGCACTATCTATCAAAAAACAAAATATTATTATTGAAAAATCAATTGTACAAAATTCAATCCAAGGTAACTTGCTCCATACTCGTTCTAGCTTCCCATATATTCGTTCATTTAGATGACCTTTTTTGGAATGCGGTAGTACACTACATGCCGGTAATGCCGGCTTTATTTTGCTAGTTAAGACCTCATGAACTTTCTTAAATCCTGAATTAAAGTAACCAGTAAGGCCAATAATAACAAATCCTCTTTTTGCTTTGAATATTGATTCAGCGTAGGTCATTCTAAGTCCCCTTAATTGTATTTAACAAATTTGGATAGCATGTCCTAATGTTTCCTCATAGAGTATTTGTGGTTAGTGCAGTAGGCACTTCAAAATATGAATAATATTGACCCAACCACATCTCCCAGACCTTCACCGCTTCCGCGCCGCAACCACTCCCTCAGCCTCCACTCCCTCTACAGCCTTCCTCTCAACCGGCTCTTGCGCGGACACGACAAAATCCCCCAGCTTGGCTTGAAGCTCCCGCAGGGCATATGCCCGTTTAACCTGAAACCTGACTATCGGAATCTCCGCGGCTTTCAGCGCTGCATTCAAGAACCAGTCCCTTGCTCTTCGCTCACTTTGCTTATGGGTGCTGTCGTCAAGCTCGATTACCATCTCAATGGCGAGGCTCCGTGCGTTGCAGATCACAAAATCCACGTGCTTGCTGCTGATCCTGTTAAAGGCCTTCTGGTGCGTTCTTTTATCCAGGTCGTTCATCGTCTCGATGATGTCGCACAAGCGCACCTTGCCGTAAATCCGGTAATTCTTGTTCAATGATTGTTCCAGGGTATTAAGGAAATTAAGCTCGGCAGGGGTAAAGAGAACATCTCTGCTTTTATAGGGTAGAAGGTCGCTCCCGGATATTTTCCTGCGGAGAAACCTTTCCCTGGTCAGAGATAAAATCATTGCTCCGACAATAAAAATGGAAAACAGGTCTGCCACGGAAGGCATTGTTTGAGAGAAAGCGCCTTGTACTGCCGGACTCAACTGCCCTGGGGTTCCGGTTCCTGAAAACCACGCTGGTATAATCAATCGGAAAAAGATATTTCCAAGGACAAGAGCAATCCCACATACCCGCCAAGGCCACTTGAGCAGACTTTCCATAAAGCTCATATCCCTTGCCATTCGATGACCTTCTTTTAAAAATAATCTTGTTAGAACCTATTCTCTACTACTCCTCGCAAACACAAATTTCAAACATAATTTCAATATGTTAAAAATATTAACACTATTTCAGGAGTGTTAAAAAAATTAACACTTTCAGGCTATTCTTTCTGAACTCCTTGTTATCACAAACCAAAAAAACACTCGGAACGCTTCCTGACGCCTTTATTTGTATCGTTTTGACGCAACCTCGATAACCAGTCTCCCGCAAGATGCGGATTTGGCATTTCCCCGGCTGGATTTGACACTAAGGCGCCTCATGTTCTATTCTGATTGAGGTGCGGCATGCCGGAAGCTGAGGCTTGAATCGAGGTCGTCTGGTGGGGATAAAGGACAGCTTTCGGCCGCTCGCATAGCGAAGTCTCGTAAAAGGTCGCACCTGCATTTCCCGATTAGTGTATAATTTCAGGAACAAAGGCTAAAAGGTAAAGCAACCATGAATGGCACAGGGGAAAAACCCTTAAATGTTAAAGGGCTTCATATCGTAGCGCTCTTCGAGGGGGCAAAGGGGGCCATTGTCCTCTTAGCCGGTTTTGGGGTGCTGGCGCTCATCCATAAAGGTGTAAATCAGGCTGTCGAACAACTTGTCCGGCACTTCCATGTCAATCCGGCCAGGCACTATCCGCACATTTTCATCGATGCGCTCACGCGTGTTTCGGATATGCAGCTCTGGGTGATTGCGTTTTCCGCGTTATGCTACTCGATCGTGCGATTCGTGGAGGCGTACGGGCTTTGGAGACGGATGCCGTGGGCGGAGTGGTTCGGCCTGTTGACGGGCGGGATGTACATACCGCTTGAGCTTTATGAAGTGGCGCGCAGGGCAACCTGGCCGAAAATTACCGTACTCGCCGTGAACCTGGGGGTGGTGGGGTATCTGGCCTACGTTCTGCTGCAATCAAGGCGGAAAGATCTCCATTCCCCGGACCTCCCTCCAAGCAACTCCAACCATCCTTAACAGGCTGTTGAAAAACGTCATGGCTGCAAATTCAACCGATCCCCCCTCCTAACCTCCCCCCGCTGGGGGGAGGGAAACCATTCCCGACTGAACATTCATCATTCTGCGGAAGATGAGAGCTAATCAGATGAAACAATGCGAAGGACGCCACAGAGGCAGGGTACCGTATACATAATGGAAATTCACGTACAACTGATTATAGTAGAGGAGGCGAGATGAGGCGTTACTGACCGGGGAGGTACTAAACTATGCGGGAATACAATACCGTCAGTATCTTACTCAAGTTCGGGCATATAATTTCATCCTGCATATGGTTTGGAACCGTAGTCAGTATCGGGGTGCTTCTCTATCTCAACCATGAATCCGGCAGCAGTGATGAGTTGAAGGCCTTCAACCTCGGTATCCACTACCTGGACAACTTCCTGATCGGTCCATCGGTGGTCGTCAGCATTATGAGCGGGGTATTCCTCTGTTTCAGCAATAACCTGCAGTTATTTGCCTGCAGGTGGGTACTCAAGAAATGGTTGTTCAGCCTGGTCGCCGTGGCATTCGGCCTCATATGGCTTGCCCCGTGGCTGAGGCAGATGGAGATCATTTGCAGGATCAATCAATTCATGGTCTTTACCATACCCGGCTACTACCGCACATACTATTTGAACCAAGTCAGCCTGTTGCTTCAGGAAGTCATGCTGCTCAACCTTATCCTCATCTCGCTTTTGAAGCCTTGTGCCGGCCATAAGAATTGTGTTCACTGCCGGGAGCGCTTCGCATACGTTGAAGTGCGCAAGACGAAGCCGACGCAGATAGCGCCATGATCTGAATCGGTGTCAGGGTGCCGGTGCGACCAGGCGAAATCCCACGTCGTTCGTATGTTCCGCCGGCGGCAGCGAGCTGCGCACGGAAGCCCTGACGTTCCTGGGGAGCATGTACCAGCCCCCACCCTTGATGACACGACTGGAGCCTGCCGAAGGCCCCTGCGGATTATCCTTGACGGAGGAGTATTTTTCTTCGTACCAGTCACTGACCCATTCCCAGACATTCCCGCTCATGTCAGTGAGCCCGAGCCCGTTCGGTTGTTTCCTCCCTGCGGGTTGAGTATGGTTGTCAGAGGTGCTGAAATACCAGGCCACCGCCATCGCGTCGTTGCCGCCGCAGTATTTCTCGTTCTTGCCGCCGCTGCGGCAGGCGTATTCCCATTCCGCTTCCGTGGGCAGACGGTACTCCTTGCCGCTTTGCCTGTTGAGTTTTGTGATGAACTCCTGCACGTCATTCCAACTCACGTTCTCCACCGGGCATTCGTCGCCGCAGGTCTTGAAGAATGACGGGTTGCCCCCCATCACCTTTTTCCATTGTCCTTGGGTGGTTTCCTCTACTGCCATTTCGAAGTCGGAGACACAGGCATCATGGGCAGGTTTCTCGTTGTCGGCGCCGTCGCCGAAAGTGTCGCCCATCTTGTAGCATCCGCCGGTGACATGGGTAAAATAGATGCCGGCGACAGGTTCGGCATATATCTTGGCCGAGGCACCAAAGGATGGCGATGCCGCAAGCATGGGCAAGATCCAGATGCAGGCCGTGACGAGCGACAGTTTCTTCATGAAGTTGTCTCCTTTCGTGTCCCCTGCGGTTAGTCACGGGCAAGTATCGCAGCAGGCCGGCCCATACTATGCCTTATTTTTATCCTTTTTTCATCATCAAAACTACGGTTGTTCCCATCCGGAAACTCCGGATGAAAAACTCGCTGTTTTCAATTCGGAAATGAGCAATTTTTTGTCATGGCAAGGAAATTAAGGGATTGCGCGGAGGCCCTCACCCGGCCTTTGGCCACCCTCTCCCAGGGGGAGAGGGTAACGGTATCCCTTCTCCCTCAGGGAGAAGGATAGGATGAGGGGCGGTACGCCGCACAATTCAGCTTGTTTCCCTCCGGAAACTCCGGATGAAAACTAGGGTTGAAAGCCCCATGGATAATTGCTATAGTTTCCCGGCATATTACCACCGTGACATTGTCATGGCATCCTTTGGGGAGGCTTTTCGTGGAGATCTCAGTTGTACCCTTACCGGTTGACAAGATGAAGTTCAAGGACGAGTCACACCTGGGTTTTGGCAAAATTTTTACCGATCGGATGTTTCTGGCCGAATGGAGCGTCGACAAGGAGTGGCACGACGCCCGCGTCAAGCCGTATGAGCCGTTCGTGCTCGATCCGGCATGTCTTGTGCTTCATTACGCCCAGGAAATTTTCGAAGGGCTCAAGGCCTACAAATGGGAGGACGGCAGGATCGCGCTGTTTCGTCCCGAGATGAACGCCCGGCGTTTTCAACTTTCCGCGGACCGCCTGTGCATGCCGGAGGTTCCGGAAGAACTCTTTTTAAACGGCATCGAGAAACTGGTGTCCCTGGAGCGCGACTGGATTCCAACCGCGCCGGGCACCTCGCTCTATATCCGGCCCACCTTGATTGCCGTGGAGCCGGTGCTGGGGGTAAAACCGTCCGATCACTTCTACTTCTACGTTATCCTTTCGCCAGTAGGCGCCTATTATGCGGCCGGTTTCAACCCGGTCAGCATCCTGGTGGAAAACAAGTACGTCCGTGCCACACCGGGCGGCACCGGCGAGGCCAAGACCGGCGGTAATTACGCCAGTTCGCTCAAGGCCGGCCTGGAGGCCAAGAAAAAAGGGTTCGACCAGGTGCTCTGGCTGGACGGCCGTGAACGGCGCTACATCGAGGAAGTCGGTGCCATGAATATGTTCTTTGCCTACGGCGATCACATCGTAACCGCCCCCCTCAATGGTTCGATCCTCGCCGGCGTCACCCGCGACTGCGTGCTCAAGCTGGCTCAGACCATGGGATGCACGGTGGAAGAGCGCCCGATAGAAGTCAACGAGCTGATGAGCGCTATCAGGAGCGGCAAGATCACCGAGGCATTCGGCAGCGGTACGGCAGCGGTGATTACACCGGTCGGCAAGCTGTGTTATAAGGATGAATGTGTTTCCGTGGGGCAGGGGGTGGGCCGCCTGACCCAGAAGCTGTATGACACCCTGACCGGCATCCAGACCGGCAAGATCGCCGACGAGTTCGGGTGGGTCCGTTTTATAGCCTGAACCGCCTTGCGAAAGATGAAGCGACTTCAGGCCCCGGAGGGTCTTCCCTCGGCTGTGCGAGGACCCTCTGGAGCCTGATGGTCTATCCGGAATGCATACTGTTCCCCTGTCCATGAGGGTAACCATGTCCCAAGCGAAAAATAAACAAACTTCCCACAACCGGCTGTGCGGTTCATGCCGCCGCCCGTGCAAACAGGCGGCAAACGCCGTTGTTGCCAAGTGCCCCCGCTACTACCCCTTCAGCCGTACCACCAGGAAGCCTGAATTTACATGGAAACAGCTCGATCTGGGCCTCTTCTAGATTTTTCCCCGTCCGTACCCCATGTAGACGTCAAGCGCTGCTCTGGTTGCGGACGTTGCGTCGCCGCCTGCCTTTCGCACCTGGTGACCCTCGACCCGGAGGGCACCCGCAAGGCGGCTCGAATCAGGCCCGCGGAGCGCTGTACCCGTTGCGGCGCATGTGTCGGAAGCTGTCCCATAGGCGCCCTCACCACCACACTGTAACAGGCAGTATCGCATATCTACTTTGGCTCCTCCCCCCAGCGGGGGGAGGGGAACATATGTGTAAACTTCAAATAAGGGGCGTAAAAGGGAAGGTATCGGGAAGAAGGATGATGGGATTGCGGGCCTAACGCAAGCCAAGCCTTGACAATAGGAGTCCCAGAAATTTGTTGACGAAAGCGTCGCGAGGCATTGAGGAGATGACCGGCGGTTTCCGCACGCCGATACCATCCAGCAGATCTTTTATCTCCGGATCAGGGGCGCGGTGCATCCCCTCCCTGAGAACCGTGACGGCATCCGCCATGTCGTGTCCCAGCAGGTGGATACGGGCCAGGTTCAGGTAGTGAACCGGGGTGTCAGGTTCCTTTTCCAGCGCCTTGCGGCACAGGGCTATCCCTTTCTTGACATGGCCCCGTTCCTTTGCCATGCAGTAGGCGTAATATGAGGCACAGAGGCTGGTGGGGTGCGCGGACATGGCCTTTTCAAAATGTCCCAATGCCCTCAGGATATTGCCTGCCTTGAACAAGGCCAAGCCGCTGTCGAACTCCTTGCGCGCATCAATATCGGTCATGCACAACTCCCGGCGGATTGGTGGGGACACGCGGGCCGGCCCTGTCCGGCACTGTCCGGCGTTATTCCTTGAAGGCCCTTATCATCAACTCGTAGTCCTCCAGGAGCGCCTGCAGGTCTTCCTCATGCTCGATCTCCTGCTGGAGGATCTGCAGAATCATGTTATGGGTGATGGGGTCCTTGTCCCTGGTGATTCCCAGAAGCCGCGTATAGACACCGATCGCGCATTGTTCCCCCTTGATGTTCTGGTTGAGGATGGTCTTGACCAACGGGTCGTCCGGGGCGTCATAGCCGCAGTTTGACAGTTTGTACCACTCTTCCGGCTTGGTGACAGGCATTGCGCCGAGTTGGATGATCCGCATGGCAATCATGTCGGCGTGCAGCAACTCCTGGGTGGCGTGCTGGAGCAGTTCGGCGCCCACGGCGTCCTTCATGGGGCCCTTCACCAGTTTGGCGCCCAGCCAATACTGGTAATACGCAAACCATTCGTCGCAAAAGGCCTTTCGTAACAGATTGATGAGTTCGTCCACATCCATGCCGATTATTTCACGTGCCTTTGATCCCATTTTCTCCTCCTTGCCATGAATTGTAGTATGTTCCATGCCGCAAACGGATCTGCATCCCGAAGGAAGCATGAATGAAAAGGAACGGCTTCATTGTATCGCAATAGCAGAGAGTTACAACCTAAAACCGATTGCCGCCGTTTCAATCTCAAAAAAAAGAATCGGCGTTTTTCTGACTGCCTCGTCGGGTATCGCCGCTGCCGGGTGGCGCAGGAGCCTGGCAGGCGAGCCGGACCAACAGCAACGACAGCAAGGCCAGGAGCAGGTTCAGGCCCACCGTCGTCCAGGATAGGGGACGGGAAAGGTACGAGCCGAAGCAGCCGCAGTTGAGGATCGGCACCTGGCGCAGGAGCATGAAGGTGCTAAAGCCGGCATAAAAGGCGTGCAGCCACAGCGAGGTCCAGGCCGCCTGCCGCAGATGGCGGCCCCAGCAAAGCCATGACCCGATCGCGAGTTCGGATAAAGCTATGATGATGGCCGCCGGCCACCACCCTTGAGGGAGGAACCGGTAGGAGTGCAGTACTGCTACAAAGCCCGGCAGGTTACTCAATTTTCCGATCGAGGCCGCCAGGAGGACCAGCCCGAGCAACATCCGGACAACGGTTTTCATGATCTGCTCCCATTCCTAAATAAATAAAGATCGAGTGAGTATAGTACACCTGTATAAATTCGTCATCAAGCTGTTCATCACGCACTGGTGTGCTGTGTGGTTAGTCGTGCGAGGTAACCACTGTACGCTGGGAATGCACGTCTGTTTGACAATGGCGCACACCATCCCTATACTAACAGGCTGTTGAAAAACAGCCATCTCGCCGCCATCCTCAAAAGCCTCCTTGTGCGGCGTAGCGCCCGGCCTTCGTAGCCAAAGCTGCTTCGGCGGAGTAGGCCTGCTACGCCTCCGCAGGGCTTTTTGCGGGTGCAACGATCTGACTATTTTTGAACAACCTGCTAAATGCCTTGTGCGCCTTGGCACCAGCCAGAATAGCTCATAATCTACATCCCACGGGAACTTGCTTCAACACCAGGAGCTGACAGCATGAACAAGCAGATTTACGTCATAGGGCACAGAAATCCGGACACCGATTCCATAGCGGCGGCAATCGGCTATGCCGAACTGAAGAAGCACACAGGCCACGACAATGTCCTGGCTGCCATGGCAGGCCCGCCCAACCCGCAGACCCTCTACATCCTCGGCCGCCTCGGCATCCCATTGCCTGTCTATCTGGCCGATATCCACCCCAAGGTGCATGATGTCATCACGCGCCAACCGGTCACGGTCCGGGCGGAAGTGTCCCTCAAGGAAGCCCTTGAACTGTTCCACCGCCATAGCATCCGGGTGCTGCCTGTGGTGGATGGGGAAAATGTGCCTGTCGGCCTCGTCTCGCTGCTCAAGCTCTCGGAAAAGTACCTGGTTGCCGGATCGGACCGCAAAAGGGGGGTGGACAGCTCTCTTGGCACCCTGGCCCGCTGCCTGGATGCGGACTTTCTGTGCGGCTCCACTTCGGACCGGCTGGAGCACCTCCATCTCTTTATCGGAGCCATGAAGGAGGATTCCTTTCTCTCCAGGATTGACGGCTATGACCCGGCGACCATGCTGGTTATGACCGGCGACCGCCCCACCATTCAGCAGGCCGCTATCGACAGGGGGGTAAGGATTCTGGTGGTGACCGGCGGTCTGCCGGTCAATGAGGATCTGGTGGCAAGAGGGCTGGAGGCCGGTGTCGCCATCCTTTCCACCCCCTACGATACGGCAACTGCGGCATGGCTTGCCAGACTCTCCACACCGCTCTCCTGCTTCATCGAACCGGGATTCGAAAAGATCGGCGTGGGCGAGCCGCTGGAGCATCTGCGCCTCAAGCTGCTCCACTCCGGCGAACCGGCGGTGGTGGCTGTGGAAGAGGACGGCTCCATCGCCGGGGTTGCCACCAAGTCGTCGCTGTTGGCCTCTTTTCCCCATGCCCTGATCCTGGTGGACCACAACGAGTTGGGGCAGGCCGTTCCGGGTGCCGAGACGGTCGAGATCCTGGAGGTGATCGACCATCACAAGCTGGGCAATCCTCCCAGCAACCAGCCTATCACCTTTATGACGGCCCCTGTGGGGAGCACCTGCACGGTGGTGGCGACCCTCTATCGTGAACGCCGGGTGGAGCCGGAAGCGAATATTGCCGCTTTATTGCTGGCCGGCATCATGTCCGATACGGTCATCCTCAAGTCACCCACCACGACAGACCGGGACCGTGAGATGGTTGTCTGGCTGGAAGAGCGGGCAGGCCTGGATCACGCTGCCTTCGGCAGGGACATATTCTCCTCGTGCAGCGGGTTCAAGGCTTATGAATCGTTGGGGAAGGCCGTTCGCGCCGATTTCAAGCACTTCTCCGCCCATGATACCCTCTTCGGCGTCGGCCAGGTGGAGGTGGTAGGTTTCGACGAGTTCTACGAGCTGAAGGAAGACCTGCGCCAAGTGCTCCGACAGGTCAAGGACGAGGAAGGGCTGCATATGGCCGGGTTGATGGTCACCGACATCTACACCGAGAGTACGCTTTTCCTGGTGGAGGGAAAGAACGAACTGGCCCATATCATGGAGTATCCCCAGTTGGAACCCCGCCTGTACGAGCTGAAGGGGGTCATGTCGCGCAAGAAGCAGATGGTCCCGCATCTCTTAAAGGTACTGGGCGCGCTGTGACCGGTACAACAGGGAAAATGACATCGTCCATGGAGCCATCAAAATGACGCAAAAGGCAATGCTGTGTCCTCGCTGCCGGCAACTGATCGGCAGCGAGGAATCCATCTGCTCCTGGTGCGGGGCGAAACGCTCCAGCGCCTGGTGGCGCTCACTGGCCCGGACCCCCGGCGATGTCGATGGGGCCTGGCTGGTCAAGACCATAATCACCATCAACATCGTTGTCTACGCATTTTCCATCCTCCTCGGCATGGGTCGGGGGGGCGCCGCCTGGCCTATGGCCATCTTCAGCCCGGATCAGATGAGCTTGAGACTTTTGGGCGCGACCGGAACGATACCCATCGACCGTGGCTGGTACTGGACTCTGCTCACCGCCAACTACCTCCATGGCGGCATCCTGCACCTGGGATTCAATCTCATGGCGTTTCGTCAGATAGCCCCACTGGTCAACCAGGAGTACGGCCCTGGCCGCATGTTCACCATCTATACCCTGGGGGGCATCTTCGGCTATCTGATATCCTGCCTGGCTGGGGTTCCCTTCACCATCGGCGCCTCCGGGGCCATCTGCAGCCTGATCGGCGCGCTGCTCTACTACGGCCGCAGCCGCGGCGGGGTTTACGGCTCCATGGTTTTCCACGAGGTAAGCGGTTGGGTAATCAGTTTGGTGCTGTTCGGCTTCATCATGCCCGGCATCAACAACTGGGCTCATGGTGGCGGCATTGTGGGAGGGGTTTTCCTGGGAATGATCCTGGGCTACAAGGAGCGGAATAAGGAGAACGTTTTCCATAGGATGATGGCCCTGATGTGCGCCGGTTTGACGTTTTGCGTGTTTGCCTGGACGGCTTACGTGGTGGTGATAAACATGAGGATGGGCTATTGATCGGCCTCAGCGTGTCCCGAACGGTTGGTCGTGGGATGTCGGACAGGGGAAAAGGGTAGGGCAGGCCATGAAACGATTGCTTATGTTAATGCTCCTCATACAGGCATCCGGCGTAAAGGCCGATGTCTACACCTGGACCGATGCCCGGGGAACAGCACACTACACCAACAAGGAGTACGAGATCCCGCAGCGCTACAGGGCCAAGGCTAAGCCCATGCATATAGAATCGGTGGAGTCCGTAGGCGCGCACCAGCAGGGCGCGCCTACTCAACCACAGGGAACACCGTCCACCCCCACGGCTGCTGCGCCGTCGCCACCGTCCCCGGCCCCGCCGCCGGTAGCCAGAGCGCCGGTTTCACCGGCATCGGCGGGGAATGCGGCGCCGCAGGGCAGGCGCAAGGTGCAATCAGGTAAATGATGCGTAAGGGGATCATCTGCCGATAAGTCCTTTAACAGCCGTCATTATGTCAGCCGGGAGCAAAAGGGTTTTGGTGTTCGTTGATTCCGACAGCTTGCGGATGCTTTCGATGTAACGGTCTGCCAGAAGGAAGTAGGCAGGCAACTCCTCGTTGCCGACAGCATCCCTGATCTTCTTTATCGCTTCAGAGGAGGCATTTGCCAGAAGAATCTGTGCCTCTGCCTCCTTTCGGGATGCTTCCAATTTCCCTTCCGCTTCAAGGATCGTGCCTTGCTTCTTGCCTTCCGCTTGCAGGATTGCCGCCTGCTTGAGCCTCTCTGCACCGGCCTGCGCTTCCATTGCCTGCTGCATGCTCTGCGATGGCCGGATATCCTGAATCTCGACGGATTTTACCACTATCCCCCAATCGGCAACCTCGTTGGAAATTTGATCCTTGAGCTTGGCCTTGATCTGATCGCGCGAACTCAATGCTTCATTAAGCGTCATGCTGCCGATGATGGCCCTCAGATTGGTCATTACCAGAAACTGGATCGCTGCTCTGTAGTTGGATATCCCGTAAGCAGCCTTGACCGGGTCAAGCACTTTGACGAAGGTTATCGCGGTACACAGGATTACGGCGTTGTCCTTTGTGATCGCTTCCTGTTGTTCGATGTTAAGCGGCTCGTCTTTCGTGAGAAGCTCATATGCGACCTGGTCGATATAGGGAACAACGATCGACAGGCCCGGTTTGAGTGTGACGTGATACTTGCCTAGCCGCTGCACAACATATTCCGAACCTTGCGGAACGATCTTGATGCCGGCAATAAGGGTCGCAATAATGAGTACTGCAATTACCACCATGATTCCCAAAAACATTTCGCGCCTCCCTGACGTTTATACCTTTTTTACCCTAACCTTCGTCTCCACTATTTCCGTCACCACGCACCGGTCTCCTTGGGAGAGCTGTTCATCGGAAACATACTCCCATACATCGTCGCCATGAATCGGTACTTGAAAACGCACCTTGCCGCTTGGAGGATCTCCCACGTTGGCCGACACGACGGTCCCCGCTTCGCCGATCACACTCTCTTTAGCATACCGTGCCCTGGCACTCATTTTCATGTTATCTCTCAGCCAGCCCCACCCGATGGAAAAGAGTATAATCGAGGTACCGGAAAAGACCACCAGCTGCAAAGCGATACTGCCGACCCAATACGAGACAATCCCCGTAATAAGCGCCGCAAGCGCGAACCAGATGGTGACGAAGTGGGGCACCAGGATTTCAACGATCAATAGTGATGTACCGCAAATCAACCAGAACCAGTAAGGCATTTTGTTTTAACCTCTTATCCAACCATTGGAAGCTTGTTTCTTATATATGATGCGCTCTTTCACTATAAGATGTTTGTTTTGGTTTTTATATAAGAAACTTCCGGTCCTTCAATAAATGCGACTTAAAAAAATTCCTCATTCTAACTCTTGAAAGACTATCCGAATCAATACTTTTGAACCGTGATTTGACAAATTCGAGTTCCAAGGTAGCATCTTTTGAGATGATCACTATTCATGCATGGAGGATAACCATGAAGATATCGGCGGCAACTCTCACCATTTTGGCTTTTTCGCTGAGCCTGGCAATGGCGGACGAACAGCCTTCCCTTGAGCGGGGCAAGGAGCTGTTCAACAGCACGACCCTTGGGACAAACGGCAAAAGCTGCGCCAGTTGTCATGCAGAGGGAAAAAAACTGGAAAAGGCCACTGGCTATGACGAGGAAAAGCTTGAGAAGGTAGTAAACCAGTGCATCGTGAGGTCGCTCCAGGGTAGAGCCCTTGCTCCAGGTTCCCGCGATCTGTCCTCGTTGGTCGCCTACATTAAGACGCTTGCCCCGACCGCGAAGAAATAAGAGGGTTGTCCCTTACTCCCAGGCAAAGGCTGCCATGGAGATGACCCCGTAGGTGAAGGCCCGGTGCATTGCCCTCCCTTTGCCGCCGGCCCCCATTGCCACGAACAGCGGCAAAAAATGCTCCGGCGTCGGGTGGTTGACCATGGCGTGCGGGCCCTTCTTCAAGTAATCGAGGAGCGATTGTCTATCGTCGTTTTCCACTGCCTCGCAGAGCCAGTCGTCGAACTCCCTGGCGTAATCCACTGGAGCAGAGTCAACTGTGCGCCCGAAGAAATCCCTTAGGTTATGGGTCGCCGCCCCGCTTGCAAGGATCAGAACCCCTTGATCCCGCAAAGGACGAAGGGCGGCACCGATTGCCGCGTGATGGGCCGGGTCCAGGAGAGGTTGCACCGACAACTCGACCACCGGTATATCGGCATTGGGATACATCAGCTTGAGCGGCACCCAGGCCCCATGATCGAATCCCCGTGCCGGCTCCCTGCCCGCCTCGATGCCATGATCCTTCATATGCTTGATGATGCGTTCCGCAAGGGCCTGGTCGCCCGGTGCCGGATAGGTCATGCGGTAGAGTTCATCGGGGAAGCCGCCGAAGTCGTAGATAAGGCCCGGCCTCGGTGCCGTGTTAACCATCGGGGCAGGTGTGGTCCAGTGGGCTGAGATGCAGACGATAGCCCCGGGTTGTTCCATTTCGGAACCCAACCTGCCCAGGAATGCGCGTGTCGGCCCCTGTTCCGTCAGAAGGGTGGGGGCACCGTGGGAAACAAATAGCGAAGGAAGTCGGCTTTTCATGGTGATCTCCTCGACGAAAGAGCCTGCCGATTCTCGTGATTGGCAGGCTCTTTCACTTTTATGGGAGTGCTTGTCAGTCCTGCCGCTTACCGGCCGGTGAAACGGAGGGTAAGTTCGGCAACCCGTTGTCCCAGAAACGAAGCGGTTTCGTGATCATTTATCGGCGGCGCCACATCCGGACCCTGGTCGTTATTTGATTGCGCCATTACTCCCAGGAACGAGCCGAGACGGTTGACGTCGCTATTGCTGGCCGCGCTGGAATTGTTGCCGGGCAGAAGCCCCAGGCTGACCCAGAGCATGCCGTGCTGGGCGGCAAAGATGGCTTGCTGCACGAGCGTATTGAGCTTGTCTCCGCTTTGGCTGCCCGAGTTTGTGAAACCCGCCGCCAGTTTGTCCTTCCACTTCTGCTCCATCCAGAATTTGGCGCTGGCTTCGGTAAATTTCTTGAATCCCGCTGAACCGCTCCCCATGTAGGTAGGGCAGCCGAAAATGATCGCATCCGCCGTGTGGAGATCGTCCCAACGCTCTTCGGCTTCGGCAACGGAAAGCAAGACAGTTTCGATATTGGCGACTTTTGATGCGCCGCTCTGCACCGATCTGGCCAAAGCCTCGGTGTGGCCATAGGTGCTGTGATAGACGATTGCTATTTTAGCCATGACGCTTGCCTCTCTTTTTTATTTAGCTTTGAGCAGTTCCACTTCCAGGGAGATGATCACCTCTTCGCCGACCATCACGCCGCCCGATTCTATGGCCTTATTCCAGGTCAAGCCGAAGTCCTTGCGGTTGATCCTGGCCGTTGCGCTTGCGCCCCGTTTGGTGTTGCCCCAGGGGTCCTTATAGGCATTGGTCGGTCCGTCCACATCCAGGACCACTTCCCTGGTCACGCCGTGCAGGGTGAGGTTGCCGTAGACCTTCAGCTTGTCGTTACCGGCCTTTTGGACCCTTTTCGAGACAAAGGTCATGGCCGGGAATCTGGCCACATCGAAGAAATCAGGGCTTTTTAGATGCTCGTCCCGCTTGGTCACGCCGGTGGTGATGGAGGGGGTATCGATGTTGACGACGACTTTCGATTTGGTCACGTCCTTGTCGTCGATTTCCAGGGTGCCGTTGAAGTTGCGGAATTCGCCCTTTACGTTGCTTACCATAAGATGTTTGACCTTGAAGCCCACATTGGAGTGATCCTGATCTATGGTCCAACTGGAGGCTGCCGCAAAGACTGGCAGGACAAGGGCGATGATAGTGCTGACGGTAATGATGAAATTTTTCATGATAACGCTCCTTTTAAGTAAGTAATTTAAATCGATGTCATTTAATATTGAACTATATGCGCAAATTTTTTTCCCTCCTAGGCTACCCCCTCCCTTCCTGCATGCCGAGCTTTTTGCACAGGACGCCCAATGCCTCCTGCTCGTCGTTGTTCAGCACCTGCATCTCCGCCACAATGGCCCCCTCCACCCTGGCAAAGACCTGGCGGATCAGCTCCAGCCCCTGGCCGGTCAGTTGGACCGTCAGGTAGCGCCGATCCTCGTTGGTGCGTTCGCGCCTTACCAAAGACCTCTTTTCCAGGTTGTCGATCACCAAGGTAATATTGCCGGTGCTTTTGAGTATCTTGGCAGCGATGTCACGCTGGCAGAGTGGGCCTTTATGCAACAGCGCCTCCAGCACCCCGAACTGGCTTATGGTCAGGTCGGCCGCCGCCATGGTGCGGCCAACGCGGCTGGTTACCGATTCCGCTGCGCGCATGAGCTTGGTGTAGGTGTTCAAAGCGCGATATGTCGTTGTGTCTGACGGTTTCATGCGATCTTCCTGGATATCAGTTAATGTCATATTGTTTAATATTAAACTATATGATCCGGCTTAAAGTGTCAAATGTTTTTTGCCTGTCCATGACACGAAAAGTGGCACTGTCCCTGAGTCGCAGGGCGATAAAATTAAATGAACGGGTGGCCGCCTATCAATATAAATATATGTATAAACAATGGTTTATAATATCAAACTTCAACCTGTGGTGCAGTATTGTCTGACGCAGCAGGAGTGGTAATCGGAAAATATTCATAGCGTGCGCAGACGCACCAAGGCGGATAACTAAGATATCATCCTTGCCCTGGTGCGCCTGCGGTTATGTGGGGTGTTGAGGGGCGTTGCACCATCGAATTGCTTTAGAGTTACTTCTTGTTCCTTTGAGTCTTGCTCCGCAGCAAGTCACCAAAGGTACCCATCCCTTTGGGCGCCTCGTCTGCCTGACGGCGGAAATCGGCCAGCGTAGTCTCCTCCTCCTCGGCGGCCCTGGCCGCACCGGCCAGGCTCAAGGAGATGCGGCGCTCGGAGCGGTCCACGCTCTCGACCTTTACCTCGACAGTTTCGCCCTCTTTGATCACCTCGCGAGGGTGAAGGATGCGTTTGCCTCCTCCAAGCTTCGAGATGTGGATCAGACCGTCGATCCCGTCGGCCAAGGTGACGAAGGCGCCGAAGGGGGCAAGACGCGATACGGTGCCGGTATGGAAGGAACCCTCGGGATAATTCTGCACAGCCAGGTCCCAGGGGTTGGCAAGGGTGTCCTTGAGGCTCAGGGAGACGCGCTCCTTCTCCCGGTCGATGGTCTTGACCACCACCTGCACCTGCTGGCCAACGCTCAGGACATCGCTTACCTCCTTTACCCTGCTCCAGCCGATCTCGGAGATGGGGATCAACCCCTCCAGTCCGCCGATATCCACAAAGGCGCCAAAGCCTTGAAGGGAGGTTACCGTGCCGGTGACCGTCATGCCCTCGCTGATGCCGGCTGCGGCTTCTTCCCTGAGTCTGCTCTGCTCCTCTTCCAAAAGGACCCGGCGGGAGACGACGATGTTGCGTCCCTTCTCGTCATAGGCGGTGATGCGGAACGCCAGGCGGGTTCCGATAAACGCCGCGGGGTCTTCGGTGCGGCGCAGGGCCATCTGGGAAAACGGGCAGAAGGCGCGAGTCGTTCCGGCCAACTTGATCTCGTACCCCCCCTTGATCTCCTTCTCCACCATTCCTTCCACCGGCACGCCGGTCTGGAAAGCTTCCTCCAACTGGGCGTTGCCCGATGCGCCGCCGCCGATCCGGGTAGTGAAACGCATCTCTCCGTGGCTTGACGAGAGGAAGTAGGCGGCGATCGTGTCGCCAACCTTGACCGTGGCGTTGCCGTCCAGGTCCATGAATTCCTTGGCATCTACGACGCCCTCGCCCTTCTGGCCGGTATTGATGAAGATCCAGTCGCTGCTGACCTTCAGCACCTCTGCGGTAATCTTCTGTCCCGGCTCCAGCCATCTGCTCTTCTTTTGAGCGCTCTGCTCGAACAAATCGGCAAAGTTCTCGCCATCGGTATCCTCGTCGTTCGGCTGTTCCATATCGTCGTTGTCTATCATGGTGATTTCCCGTCTGTGTGAATTGCTGTCGCGGCTTGTCGGCCGGCTGTCGTATAAAGCGTATCCTTTATTCAGTGCTCATCTTCGCCATTCGGCTACAGGGTCAGTTCCGCGTGGCCGTGGTACAGCTGATCCCGTTCCCTGGTCACGTCCTCGCTCTCCAGGTATTCGTCGAATGACGTCACCCGGTCGATCACGCCGCCGGGGGTGATCTCGATGATCCGGTTGGCTATGGTGGAGACGAATTCATGGTCGTGGGAAGCGAACAGCACCACCTCCGGGTAGGCGATCAAACCGTCGTTCAGGGCGGTGATCGATTCCAGGTCCAGGTGGTTTGTCGGTTCGTCCAGGATCAGTACGTTGGCGCCGGAGAGCATCATGCGGGACAGCATGCAGCGTACGCGCTCGCCGCCGGAAAGAACCGAGGTCTTTTTCGTCGCCTCGTCGCCCGAGAAAAGCATCCTCCCCAGGAACCCGCGGGCAAAGGTCTCCCCCTCGGTGGGGGGCGAATATTGGCCAAGCCAGTCGATCAGGCTCAGATCCTTCTCGAAATAGCTGCTGTTCTCCTTGGGAAAATAGGCGTTGGTGATGGTCACGCCCCAGCGGAAGGAACCGCTGTCCGGTTCCAACTCGCCGGCCAGTATCTGGAACAGGGTGGTGCGGGCAAGGGTATTGCCCCCCACAAAGGCGATCTTGTCGTTTTTGCGCACTATCAGGTCCAGGTTGTCCAGCACCTTGACACCTTCGATCTCCTTGGAGAGGCCTGATATCTCAAGGATGATGTCGCCGCAGGGGCGCTCCGGCTTGAACATGACATGGGGGTACTTGCGCGACGACACAGGCATCTCTTCCAGGGTCAGCTTGTCCAAAAGCTTCTTGCGCGAGGTGGCCTGCCTGGCCTTGGAGGCGTTGGATGAGAAACGCTGGATGAATGCCTTTAACTCCTCTGCCTTATCGGATACCTTGCGGTTTTCGTTCTGGCGCTGCTTCAGGTTCAACTGGCTTGCGTGGTACCAGAAGTCGTAGTTGCCGACATAGACCTGGATGCGACCAAAATCGATGTCAGCGGTGTGGGTGCAGACCTGATTGAGGAAGTGGCGGTCATGGGAAACAACGATAACCGTATTGGGGAAGCGGAACAGGAAATCCTCCAGCCAGGAGATGGACTTCAGGTCCAGGTTGTTGGTCGGCTCGTCCAGAAGCAGAACATCCGGGTTGCCGAACAGTGCCTGGGCCAGCAGTACGCGTACCTTGTCGCCCCCTTCAAGCTCCTTCATCTTCTTATGGCGCAAATCCTCCGGGATGCCCAGTCCGTTCAGCAGCACCGCTGCCTCGGATTCGGCCTCGTAGCCGTTCATCTCGGCAAAGTCTGCCTCAAGTTCTGCCGAACGGACACCGTCTTCTTCGCTGAAGTCGGCCTTGGCGTAAATCGCATCACGCTCGACCATTACCTTGTACAGCTCTTCATGCCCTCTGATAACGGTGTTGAAGACCGTCTCCTCGTCAAAGGCGAACTGGTCTTGGCGCAGCACTGCAAGGCGTTCGCGGGGGCCGAGGACAATATCCCCCTTGTCCGGGGTAACCTCGCCCGAGAGGATTTTGAGAAAGGTGGACTTGCCGGCGCCGTTGGCGCCAATCAGGCCGTAACAATTGCCTGGGGTGAATTTGATGTTCACGTCCTTGAAAAGGACGCGCTTGCCATAGCTAAGGGCAATGTTTGAAGCGGTAATCATCAGTATCGGTTCCTTTCAGACAAATAAAAAACCACAAGGATGATCCCTGCGGTTCAGGTATAAGTTAATATATCATTTTTAGCGTCTTATCGGCAATCAATAATTAGATAGTTTCCGTCCGGAAACTCCGGATGAGAAACTATTGGTTTCCGATTCGGAAGGGAGGGATTTTTCTTCCAGGCAAGGAAATCAAGGGATTGCGCGGAGGCGTACATCGGTACGCCGCACAATTTGCTTGCTAATTGGACCGCGAAGGCGCCCAAAGGGTGAGGCCAACGGTCGAAGTCACAAGTAAACCCGAAGATTGACGCTGCATGGGGTCAGCTCACGAAACGGAAAAAATCGTACGTTAAGCCCAAAGGAGCATTTTGCCCATCCCCCGAAATTGTAAAATCAGTCCAAAGGGGGGTCCCTTCAGAAAATACATGATCGAGTGCACTGGTGGCGGAATTTACACCGGCATCGCCAAGGATGTGCAGGCAAGATACGAGAAGCACGTTGCAGGGAAGGGAGCGAAGTACACAAGAATGAACCCGCCGGTGAGACTTCTCTGTCAGGTGGAATATTTAAATCACCGCGAAGCGGCGGTGGCTGAGTATGAAATGAAACAGCTCAAACGTGGGGAAAAGTTGCGGTGGGCGTGGGCCTATGGGGCAGAATTTAACTTTCCGGTGTGATAACTGTATTCATCGTGCCCCTGAGTGTGGTTGTCGCCTCTGGTTTAGTAATATCAATAACCGTACCGTACTCAGCAAGGCGTTTCACCTCCACATGGGTATCACCAAGACCCACTCGCGACCATATACGAGTGACGACAATCCGTTTTCCGAGGCGCAGTTCAAGACATTAAAATATCGACCTGATTTCCCAGATCGTTTTGGGAGTATCGAAGATGCCAGACAATTTTGTAGAACGTTCTTCGCCTGGTATAACAACGAACACAAACATACAGGGATCAGCCTGTTATCTCCAACTGTCGTACATC
>Ga0316217_10002820_pt1 | contig 20537 bp, 18 predicted proteins | sample 1anoAmetaG_FD_203633 | JGI IMG/M metagenome (GOLD analysis project Ga0316217, IMG submission 203633) | Freshwater microbial communities from Trout Bog Lake, Wisconsin, USA - 1anoA | ecosystem: Environmental > Aquatic > Freshwater > Lake > Hypolimnion/Profundal zone | place: USA: Wisconsin...
GTCGTCCTGCTGTTTATCGACAACATCTTCCGCTTCTCCCAAGCCGGCGCGGAGGTCTCGGCCCTGCTGGGCCGCGCCGCCAGTGCGGTGGGTTACCAGCCGACGCTGGCGGCGGAAATGGGCGCCCTCCAGGAACGCATCACCTCCACGCGCAAAGGCTCTATCACCTCCTTCCAGGCCGTCTATGTTCCCGCCGACGATTTGACCGACCCAGCGCCAGCCACCACCTTCGCCCACCTCGACGCCACGATTGTCCTCGAGCGCGCCATCGCGGAGATGGGCATCTACCCGGCAGTCGACCCGCTGGCCTCCACGTCGCGTGCCTTGGCCCCGGAAATCGTCGGACAGGAGCATTACGACGTCGCGCGGGGCGTACAGAAAGTTCTGCAACGCTACAAGGATCTGCAGGACATTATCGCCATCCTGGGAATGGATGAACTGTCCACCGAAGACAAGCTCACCGTGCTGCGGGCACGAAAGATCCAGCGGTTCCTCAGCCAGCCCTTCAGCGTCGCCCAGGTATTCACCGGCCGCGAAGGCAAGCAGGTCCCCGTCGACCAGACGGTGCAGGGCTTCAAGGAAATCCTGAATGGCAAACTCGACGACGTGGCAGAAGGGAACTTCTACATGAAGGGCGGCATCGAGGAAGTCCGAGCGGCGTGAACGGAAACGGCCCGACACGGCCCGAGCCCCTCTTTGCAGATGTGACTATGGCCAGCATGCTCAAACTCCAGATCGTCGTCCCTGAGGGCGTGGCCTACAGCCAAGACGCCCAAATGGTTACCCTCCCGGCCATTGATGGCCAACTGGGCATTCTCCCGGACCACGTTCCCATTATGACGGAGATGGTGCCCGGCGAGATCATCGTGCAACGCGACGGAACCGACGACTACCTGGCCGTGGGGCGTGGTCTGGTGGAGATCACCGGCGACCACGTGGCCATCCTCACAGACATGGCCATCGCCGCCGAGAGCATTGATGCAGCCAAGGCCGAGGAAGCGCGGCAACGCGCCGCGGCCCGACTGCGTGAGAAAATCTCCGCCGAGGAAGTCGCAGCCGTCAACGCAGCCATGGCACGGTCGCTGGCGCAACTGCACGTCAAACGTCGGCAGCATACATAAATTGTGAAAATGGAGTTTTCCTTAGATTCTTACTTCGGGTGCTGATATGACTGGTATTACCTTTCCCAACGCCACTACGGAACGCTGTCATGACGCCTATGAGGCGTTGCTTCGCCGCTGCAACGCGCTTCCACCAGTCGTTGCCGCCGTCGCGTATCCCTGCGAGCAGACGGCCTTGACGGGCGCCGTGGAAGCGGCTGAGGCGAGGCTCATCTCGCCAATCCTGGTAGGCCCGGCGCAGTTGATCCGCCAGGTCGCCAAACTGGCAAAGCTGAATATCGACTCCTATCCGATCGAAGACGTGCCCGACCCCAAAGCTGCCGCCGCCAAGGCCGTCGAGCTGATCCGCGCAGCGCAAGCGGCAGTTCTCATGAAAGGGAGCCTCCACACTGATGAATTGTTGAGCGCGGTAGTCTCCTCAGCCTCGGGCCTGCGCACAGCAAGGCGCATCAGTCATGCGTTTGTCATGTCGATACCGACCTATCCCAAGCCCCTGATCATCACCGACGCCGCCATCAACATCGCACCAACCCTCGAAGAAAATCGCGATATCTGTCAGAACGCAATCGACTTGGCCCAGTGCCTGGGCCGGGCACAACCGAAAGTCGCCATCCTCTCAGCCGTCGAGACGGTGACCACCAAAATCCCCTCCACCATCGACGCCGCGGCATTATGCAAGATGGCCGATCGGGGCCAGATCACCGGCGCGCTGCTGGACGGCCCGCTGGCCATGGACAATGCCATCAGCCCCGAAGCAGCCAAGACCAAGGGTATTTCTTCGCTCGTTGCCGGTGACGCCGACATCCTGGTGGCTCCAGATCTCGAAGCCGGCAATATCCTGGCCAAGCTGTTGACCTTCCTCGCCAACGCCGATGCCGCCGGAATTGTCTTGGGTGCTCGTGTTCCCATCATCCTCACCAGTCGGGCAGATTCCGTGCGCGTTCGCATGGCGTCATGCGCAGTGGCGATGCTGATGTCCCATGCCCAAAGCGCCGGTCAGACTGGTGCAACCCATGAATTGAGCTGATGCCCTACGCACTATATCCCGATGGTTCACGCCAAGTCACGGAGATTCCGCATGTCACAAGCATCCATTCCCGGCACCCGTACCACAGCGCCGGTGGCCATGCCCGCGTGGGAAGCCATGGGATTCCCCTCGGCTGCCGATTATGCGGCGGATTGTTGCCAACGCTCGCTGATCTTCCTCGACATCCTGCGCCGCTCGGGAAATCAGCAGGCCCAGATGACCTCAAAACCAGTGAACGCCGTCTTGATTTACGACTATGAGGTCGTCCTGAAGGGGACCAGCCTTCCGCGGCCGGTCAACTATGCTCTCGTCCGAGTCGTGCCGCCGCCTGGCACGCAGATCGACGATACCAAGCGGCCCGTGATGGTGATTGACCCACGCGCGGGCCAGGGGCCGGGCATCGGGGGGTTCAAACCGGTCAGCGAAATCGGCCAGGCGCTCGAAGCCGGCCATCCGGTCTACTTCATCGGCTTCATCGCCGATCCGCTAAAGGGCCAGACGATCGAAGATATCGCGCACGCGCATACGGTCTTCCTGGAAAAGGTGATTGAGCTCCAACCCAAGGCCATCGGCAAGCCCATGCTCATCGGCAACTGCCAGGCCGGCTGGCACGCCCTCATGGCTGCATGCCTGCGCCCAGATCTCACGGGGCCCGTCGTCCTCGCCGGCGCCCCCGTCTCCTATTGGGGCGGCGTGCGGGGCGAAAATCCCATGCGCTATTCCGGCGGCCTGCTCGGCGGGAGTTGGATCGCACGCCTCATCAGCGACCTCGGCGGCGGCATCTTCGACGGCGCGTGGCTCATCTCGAACTTCGACAGCCTCAATCCGGCCAACACTCTATGGACCAAGCCCTACAACGTGTGGGCCCATCCAGACAAAGAAGAGAAACGCTACCTCGAGTTCGAAAAGTGGTGGGGTGCGTTTGTGCATCTGCGGGGCGACGAGCTCCAATACATGGTCGACAACCTCTTCATCGGCAACAAGTTCTCTACCGGCCAGATCGTCACCAGCGACGGGGTGCGCCTCGACCTTCGCAACGTCCAATCGCCCATTTTGTGCTTCTGCTCCAAGGCCGACAACATCACGCCCCCGCAACAGGCGCTCGATTGGATCCTCGACAACTACGACAGCGTCGATGAAATCCGCGAACACGGCCAGACAATTCTTTATTGCCTCCACGAAACGGCGGGGCATCTCGCCATCTTCGTCGGCACCAAAATCGCAGCCAAGGAGCACTCCGAGTTCATCAACTACATGGACCTGATCGACGGCATGCCACCGGGACTCTACGAGATTGTGATCACCAAGCAGAATCAGGGCGATGTCGGCACCGAGCTTCTGGCCGGCGACTTCAATGTACGCATCGAGGAGCGCAGCCTGGATGACATTCGGGCCCTGGGGTACAACAGCGCCGACGACGAGCGGGAATTCGCAACGGTCGCCCGTGTCTCGCAGGTCAACAATGCCTGGTATTCGACGTTCATCAGGCCCTGGGTGCAGGCGATGGTCACGCCGCAGCTGGCTTCCACCGTGCTCGCGATGCAGCCATTGCGTGTGAAATACACGCTGTCTTCCGACAAGAACCCGATGATAGGCGCGATAGCACCGTTGGCTGCAGAAGCCCGTACTTCGCGCAAGACGCTCCAGCCTGACAACCCTTACGTCCAGATGCAGGAACAAGTCTCAGACTCCATGACATCGACGCTCCAGGCCTTGGGCCAGCTCCGCGATCACACGCAGGAGGCCGTTTTCCACGCGATCTATGGATCGCCGGTCCTTCAGGCGCTCATGGGATTGCCAAGCGGCAATGGTCGCCCGCGCCCCAAGCCTGGCACGTCACCTGACCAGCAGGCGGCACTAGCCGCAACGATCGAACGGCTGCGGAACAGAATGACCAAGGGCGGCCCTCTCGAAGCCGCGGTGCGGGCCCTGCTCTATATCGCCAGGGGCCAGCGATCCGTGGATGCCCGCTCGTTCGAGGTCCTACGCCGCATCCTCAAGGACCACCCCGGCCTGACTCTGGCGCACTACAAGGCGGTCGTCCACGAAGAGTGGGCCATGCTCTCCATCGATGAAGAAGCAGCCTTGCGGGCACTGCCCCAACTCCTGCCCGCCACTATCGACAGGCGACGCTCATTGTTCGAAAAAATTCGGGCCATCCGCACGGCGGCGGGCGCCCTTGAGGGCGAAGCGCAGCACCGCTTGGAAAGGGTGGAAAAACTGTTCGACCTCGGCAAGAAAGTCAGCTCGACGCCGAAGCGCCTTAGCAAGGGGGAGGCCAGATCATGAACGATGCCATTATCGTCCTCAATGCGGGTTCCTCGAGCCTGAAGTTCTCGCTCTACCTCGTCTTGGAGACGCAGCTGCAACTCGAGGCGCGTGGCCAGATCGAAGGGCTCGGCACCTCTCCCTGTTTCAAGGTGAAGGATCGTGAAGGACGCCTTCTCGTAGATCGTGCTTTGCCGGATTCCGGCAACCTGGTGGGACACGCCGAGGCATTTGGAGCCCTCGCGCAATGGGTGCGCGATCAGTATCGTGGCGAATTATCGCCTATTGGCGTCGGGCACCGCCTTGTTCACGGAGGTGCGGCGTTCCTAGCGCCCACCTTGATTGATGCAGCATTCATGGCCAAGGTCGAGCCCCTGATCCCTTTCATGCCGATGCATCTGCCGCACAACCTGGCCGGCGTAAAAGGTGTGACCCAACTACGCCCCGACCTCCCGCAGGTCGCCTGCTTCGATACCTCGTTCCACCGTGGCAGAGCACGCGTGACCGAACGGTTCGGCCTGCCAGACGACTTGTTCCAAAAGGGCATCCGCCGCTGGGGATTTCATGGCTTGTCCTATGAGTTTATCGCGGCACAGTTTCGGCGAATGGCGCCGAAAGTGGCCAAAGGTCGCGTCATCGTCGCGCATCTCGGCAGTGGCGCGAGCCTCTGCGGAATGAAAAACGGCCAGAGCGTCGACACCACCATGGGCTTTTCGGCCTTGGACGGACTGCCCATGGGCACTCGGTGCGGGAGTCTCGACCCCGGCGTGGTCTTCTTCCTCTTGGAACGCATGACCCCACCCCAAGCTCAAAAGCTCCTCTACAACGAGTCCGGCTTGCTGGGCATCTCCGGCGTCAGCAATGATGTTCGCCAACTCCTCGCCAGCGACAACCCACGGGCCGCCGAAGCGATTGACTACTTCGTCTACCGCGTCATCCGCGAGATCGGCTCCCTCATCGCAGCGCTCGGAGGACTCGACGCGCTCATCTTCACTGCGGGAATCGGCGAGAACTCACCCCTGATTCGCGAACGCGTGTGCGATGGCCTCCGCTGGCTTGGCATCTCCATTTCAGCAGAAGCCAACAACACCGGTCGTCCGTGTATCACGACCGAGGGCATGAAACCTTCCGTGTGGGTGATCGCCACCGACGAGGAGATCATGATTGGAATGCATACGCTGAAAGTGGTGTCGTCAGTTCCAAGAACGCCTTCGTCATGAGGATGTTAACGGCCTGTCGCCGCTGCGGCCCCAGCCGTTGCCCTTGGTCAATGGCACTACCCATCGCGAATCGAGCATAGAGATCTTTCGGATATGTGAGGGAGCCCTCATGGACAACGAGAAGCACAACGGCAAACTGAAACGCAAACAATACGAAAAGAACTTGCGCCGACTGCAGGAAGAGCTCTGCACGCTCCAGGACTGGGTCAAGCACAAGGCACTGCGCGCGATCATTGTGTTCGAAGGACGGGACGGCGCGGGCAAGGGGGGGACGATCCGGGCTATCACGGAACGAGTGAGTCCTCGGGTCTTTCGCGTGGTGGCGCTGCCTGCCCCCTCGGATCGGGAAAAGAGCCAAATGTATATGCAGCGGTACATCCCTGCAGCCGGCGAAATCGTTATCTTCGATCGAAGCTGGTACAACCGCGCCGGCGTCGAGTACGTGATGGGTTTTTGCACCAAGCCCCAGCACGAAAGGTTTCTGCAACTCTGCCCCGAATTCGAACGCTACATCGTCGACGCAGGGATCATTCTCATCAAATACTGGCTGGAGGTCAGTAACCAGGAGCAGGAACGGCGGTTCCTCGCACGGATCCATGATCCGCTGCGCCAGTGGAAGCTCAGCGCCATGGACCTCCCCTCCCGGGCCCGCTGGTTTGACTACTCCCGCGCCCGTGACGCCATGCTAAAGAGCACCGACACCAAGATAGCGCCTTGGTTTGTCCTGCGATCGGACGACAAGAAGCGCGCACGCTTGAACTGTATTTCACACCTCCTCAAACAGATCCCCTACAAGAAGCTCTCGCGAGAGAAGATCCGAATGCCGCAGCGCTCCAACAAGGGCGCGTACGACGATCAGGCCAGTCTGCGGCACCGACAATTTGTCCCCGAACGCTTTTGAGTTGCGCCATTCAAACGACGTGGGTTTTCCAGGGCGACACGGAGTTCGGATCCATAATGGTTATGCTGACGTACTGGAAATGGGCGCAGACTAGCCGACGGGGCTGCTAGGCGACGAATCCATATCCCAACGCGACTAATCAATGCTATCACAGTGGGTTTCCCGCGGCCTATTGTCGCCTCCGCTCCGGGACAACACGCCAAGTAAGTGGAGATGCCATGATGAATCGAATGGCGCATATCGCGGTCCCGATCGCATTTTGCCTCACGGTCACGGGCTGCGGGCTCAACCAGTGGGTAAAGAATGGGTTCAAGGTCGGGCCGAATTACGCTACGCCCACCCCTCCGCTGGCCGAACAGTGGATTGACTTCCGCCACGACAAAAAGGCATCGGCACCCGCGGCGGATATGACACAATGGTGGGGGGTGTTCAATGACCCGGTGCTCAATTCCCTGATGCACGACGCTTACGCGCAGAATCTGACCCTGCGCGAGGCGGGCCAACGGATTGCCCAGGCCCACGCGGTCCAAGGCATCGCCGTGGGCAACCTATTCCCGCAACTCCAAGATCTCACCGGCAGCCACACCCTAAACAAGGCCAGCAGCCGCGCCGCCAACCCTCTGTCGAACCAGTGGTTCCAAGACGTGCAGACAAGTTTTAACGTGGGCTGGGAAATGGATTTCTGGGGGCGTTTCCGACGATCGCTGGAGTCTGCCGACGCGGCGCTCGATGCGTCGGTCGCAGATTATGACAATGTGATGGTCCTCTTATTGGCCGACGTGGCCTCCAACTACGTGCAGTACCGCACCTTTCAGCAGAGGCTTACGCTAGCGCAGCAAAACGCCGAAATTCAACGGCAAGCCTACGAACTCGCCCAGAACAACTTCAAAGCCGGAGCTGCCACCGAACGAGATATGCAACAGGCCCGGCAAGTCTATGAACAAACGCGGTCCTTGATTCCGCAGTTTGAGCAAGGCGTCAGACTGAGCGGCAACGCCCTATGCACCTTGCTCGGCATCCCCGTCGTCGACCTGGCTCCCCGATTGGGCCAAACCGACGTCATCCCCGAGGCGCCCATAGCCGTGACTATAGGCATCCCCGCCGAACTCCTACGCCGACGACCCGACGTACGCCGCGCAGAACGCCAGGCGGCTTCCCAAAGCGCCCAGATCGGCGTGGCCGTCTCAGACCTCTATCCCCATTTCCTGCTCAACGGGTCCATCGGGCTCGAAGCCGAATACGTTGGCGGCCTGTGGCATACGCCCGGCAGCATGACCGGCTCGTTCGGACCGGCGTTCCAGTGGAACATCTTGAACTACGGACGGATCGAAAATTCCATCAAGGGTCAGGAGGCGAAGTTCCGCGAGTTTATGTTCGCTTACCAGCAAACAGTGCTGCAGGCGGATCGTGAGGTCGAGGATTCCATCATCTCCCTGGCCAAATCCAGGGAACGCACCGTCGCGCTGACTGAGAGCGTGACGGCCGCACGCCGAACCGTGCAGATCACCTATGACCAGTATCGCGCCGGGGCAGTGGACTTTACGCCCGTCTACCTGTTCGAGTCGACGCTGACCCAGCAGGAAGACCAACTCGCACAATCCCGCGGCGACATCGCCTTGAACCTCGTGAACCTGTACCGCTCGCTGGGCGGCGGATGGCAGGCGCGGTTGAAGCCCGGCGGAATTGTGGGCCCCCCGGCAACGGCGCCCACAACCCAACATACACCGCTACGGCCGGACGTTCTGACGCCGGCCACTACGCGCGCCGCCACCCGACCATGAGGCCATGACATTCCGCCGGCACCGCCACTTGAGGAGTTCCTATTATGCACCTACCTACACACGCCAACATTGTCCTGCTAACACTGGCCCTGCTGACCGCCAGTTCCTGTAACTCGTCGGCACCGCCCCTAACCCCGCCGCCACCTAAGGTAAACGTGGCCCACCCCCAGACCAGGGAACTGGCCGACCACGACGACTACAACGGGTGGGTCGCCGCGACCAAGACTGTGGAAGTTCGGGCCCGCGTCCGCGGGCATATTCAGCGCGTCGCCTTCACCGATGGCCAACTCGTCACCCAGGGCCAGCTGCTCTTTGAGCTCGATCCCCGCCCGTTTGAGGCCAACGTCGCACGCGCCAAAGAGCAATTGCATATCTACGAGGCTCAAGGCGTCGCCGCCCTCAAGGAAGAGGCCCGCCTCAAAGACCTCCTGGCTAAGGGCGGCTCGAGCCAGAGCCAAGTCGAAAAGGCCGAGGCCGAACGACTGTCGCTGGAGGCCCAAGCCGAGTCGGCCAAACAGGAAATCGCCCGTGCCGCCCTGGATCTGGAGTACTCCCGAATCACCGCGCCGTTTTCAGGGCGGATCAGCCGAGCCCTCCTCGACGAGGGCAACCTCGTCAACGCCGGCGGCAGCGATCCGCTGTTGACGACGATTGTCACCACTGACCCTGTGTACGTCTACTTCTCTGTGGATGAACGCGCCATGCAACGCTACATGCGCCTCCGAGCGGCCCAACCTCCGACCACCACACCGGCTTCGGGCGCCATCCGCAATTCCCAGCTCGCCTTTCAACTCGGCCTTGAAACCGACAAAGCCTACCCCTACCAGGGCATCATGGATTTCGTCGATAACCAGGTCGACCAAACCACCGGCACCGTGCTCGTCCGCGGCGTCGTCGACAATCCCACAGGCCTCTTCGTGCCCGGCTCGCGTGTGAAGGTACGCATTGCCGTGGCCGATGCCAAGCTCGCCACGTTGATCCCCGACATCGCCGTACTCTCCGACCAGGACCGCAAGTACGTACTGCTGGTCGATGATAAGAACATTGTTCAACGCCGCGACATCTCGCCGGGCCGGCTCCTTGACGACGGCATGCGGATTGTGCTGCCCCCAGACAACGGCGCCGGCCTGTCGCCCACCGACTGGGTCGTCGTGCTGGGAATCCAGGCAGCACGCATCAACTACCCGGTTGAGCCCGTCAAGCCAGAGACTCAGCCAGCCACGATGGCCAGCCGCTGACGACCGCAGCAGCCCTCGGCCCATCCAGAGGCACGTTCCCGATCTCATTGGCCCCTGCCTGAGGTGATTCGTGATCTCGCATTTCTTCATCGACCGACCGATTTTCGCCACCGTGCTCTCGGTGGTTATCGTGATTATTGGTGTCGTTTCGTTGACCAAGCTGCCGATTGCCCAATACCCCGAGGTCGCCCCGCCCACCGTGCAGGTCACCGCCAACTACCCCGGCGCCAACGCCAAAACCGTGGCCGACACCGTCGCTACGCCCATCGAGCAGGAGGTCAACGGCGTCGAACGCATGCTCTACATGTCCAGCAAGTCCACCAACGACGGCCAGATGAATCTCGACGTCACCTTTGAACTCGGCACAAATCTCGACACCGCCCAGGTGCTGGTGCAGAATCGGGTCGCCATTGCCCAAGCCAAGCTGCCCGACGAAGTGAAACGCACCGGCGTAACCACCAAAAAGAAGTCCCCGAGCATTCTGCTTTGCGTGAACCTCATCTCCCCCGACAGTCGCTATGACCAGCTTTACCTTGCCAACTTCGCCGCCATGAACGTCAAAGATGAGCTCGCCCGCATCAAGGGCGTCGGCGATGTGTCCTTCCTCGGGCCGCGCGACTACAGCATGCGCATCTGGCTTGATACCAACCGTCTGGCCTCGCTTCAGATGACCACCAGCGACGTCATCAAGGCCATCCAGGAACAAAACGTGCAGGTGGCCTCCGGCCGCATCGGACAACCCCCGGTGCCGCCCGGCGCCATCGTGCCCTTTGACCTGCCCATCAACACGCTGGGACGACTGACCACCGAAGAACAGTTTGAGAAAATCATCGTCAAGACCGGCAGCGACGGACGCAACGTCCTGCTCAAGGACGTGACCCGAGCCAAGCAGTTTGACACCCAGGGCCATCCAACCCTCAAGGGCATCGAACTGGGCGCCAAGAACTACGACGTCAACAGCTACCTGGGCGATGGCACACAACACCGCTACCCCGCCGCCACCCTCGCGGTCTTTCAGATGCCAGGCTCCAATGCCATCGAGACCGCCAATGCCATCAAGGCCAAGATGGAGGAGCTCAAAGCTCGCTTCCCCGCCGGCGTCGAACACCGCATCGTCTACGACACCACCGTCTTCGTCCATGAATCCATCCTCAGCGTCTACCATACCCTCATCGAAGCCTTCGTCCTGGTGTTCATCGTCGTGCTGGTCTTCCTTCAGAGCTGGCGGGCCACCGTCATGCCCATGATCGACGTGATTGTCTCCCTCATCGGGACCTTCGCCGTCATGGCCCTGCTGGGCTTCTCACTCAACAACCTTTCCCTCTTCGGACTGGTCCTCGCGATCGGCATCGTGGTGGACGACGCCATTGTCGTGGTGGAAAACATCGAACGTCTCATCGCCACCGGCCTTTCGCCGCGCGATGCCGCCCGCAAAGGCATGGAGGAAATCACAGGCCCGGTCATCGCTATCACCCTGGTGCTCTGCTCGGTCTTCATCCCCACCGCCCTCATGGCCGGCATCAGTGGACAGTTCTTCAAACAGTTCGCCCTCACCATCGCCGCCTCCACCATGATCTCCGCCATGAACTCGCTGACCATGAGCCCCGCCCGCTGCGTCGCCCTCCTCAAGCCCCACGGACCCGGCCACGCCCAGGCCGAGGCCCTGCCCAAATTCGGCATCGCCCTCATCGGCGGCTACCTGGGCTATCACTTCCTGCTCGGCCCGATCGGTCATCTCTTTGGTATCCAGATCAGTGGTCACAACACTGAACCCGCCGCCACCGGCTACGCCGTATGGGCCCTCAAGCTTGGCACGTTCGCCGTCGGCCTTGTCGTCGGCTGGATCCTCGCCCCAATCGTCAACCGCATCCTCGGCTGGCTCTTCCGCGGCTTCAATAAAATCTTCGATATCGCCATTAATGCCTATGGCAAAACCGTCGGCATCCTCCTGAAACTCAGCGTGATCATGTTGATCATCTATGCCGGATTGCTGGTCCTCACCGGCCTGGGCTTCAAGGCCGTTCCCACCGGATTCATCCCCGAGCAGGACAAAGGCTACCTCGTCGTCAATGCACAACTGCCCGACGGCGCCAGCCTCGGCCGCACCGACGACGTGGTCCGAAGGCTTAGCGAAATCGCCCGAAACGTCCCCGGCGTGGCCTACACCATCGACGTACCCGGATACTCCACCCTCCTGAGCACCAACATCAGCAACGTCGGCGGCATGTTCGTCATCCTCACGCCCTTCGAAGAACGCGCCGGAAAACCCCGGCTTGGCGCGCCGGCCGTCATCGCCGAACTACGCAAACGCTTCGCAGAGGTTCCCGACGCCCGCGTGGCCGTATTCGGAGCCCCCCCCGTGGAAGGCATCGGCAACACCGGCGGTTTCAAAATGCAGATTGAGGACAAACGCAGCGCCGGTCTACGCAGCTTACAAGGGGCCGTCCAGAATCTCTCGCTGGCCGGCACCCAGGATCCGCGCCTGACCTCGTTGTTCAGCAACTTCAACGTCAATCAGCCCCAGTTGTTCGTCGACATTGACCGGGAAAAAGCCAAATCCCAGGGCGTCTCCCTTGACGACCTCAACCGCACCCTCCAGGCTTCCCTCGGATCCTACTACGTCAACGATTTCTCCTTCCAGAACCGCAATTGGCAGGTCAATGTCCAGGCCGATCCGGCCTCTCGCCTGCGCGTCCAAGACATCTCCAGGCTCGAAGTACGCAACGCCTCGGGCCAACGCGTACCCCTCGGAACCCTCGTGCAAATCCACGACACCAGCGGCCCCGCCATCGTCAACCACTACAACCTCTATCCCTCCGCTGAACTCAACGGCGCCGCAGCACCCGGCGTCAGCTCCGGCCAAGCCATCGCCCTGATGGACCAGTTGGCCACCGAGAAACTTCCCTCCACCATGGGCTACGAGTGGACCGAGCTAACCCTCCAGCAGATCCTCGCTTCCAAAGACTTGCTGACCAAGCTCGTCTTCCCGCTGGCCGTCATATTCGTGTTTCTCGTCCTGGCTGCCCAATACGAAAGCTGGTCCTTGCCCACCGCCATCGTTCTGATCGTCCCCATGTGCATCCTCGCCGCCTTCGCCGGGATCATCATCGCCCGCTTGGACAACAACATCTTCGTCCAAGTCGGACTCGTCGTGCTCATCGGACTGGCCGCCAAAAACGCCATCCTCATCGTCGAGTTTGCCAAGCAGAACGAAGACCAGGGCATGGTGCGGCGCGAGGCCATTCTTGAGGCCTGCCGACTGCGCCTTCGCCCCATCCTCATGACCTCCCTCGCCTTCATCCTCGGTGTCGTCCCTCTCATCCTCTCCAAAGGCGCCGGCTTCGAAATGCGCCAAACCCTCGGCATCGCCGTCTTCAGCGGCATGCTCGGCGTGACAGGATTCGGAATCTTCTTTACCCCCGTGTTCTACTCGGTGATTCGCTGGCTCTCCACCCGCCGGACGCCCAAGAAACAACCAGCACCTGCCACCGCACCGGCGGACGATCACGATCGCACTGGCCCCTAGCCCGGCCTTACTGGATTCGGGGGCGAGGCGTGCGGCTGGTCCGCCGGTGACCGTCATCTCCCTTTGCTTTCACCCTCCTAAATTCGTACCCCTTTCAGTACCCCTTTCCCGTCCTCGATACGGTCGTCTATCCCCAATATCCCCAGCAGCGGACGTTTATTTGCGGTCGATCCGAGCATAAAAAAAACCGCTAAACCCTTGTTTTTGCAAAGATTTAGCGGATTACCCACAAAAACGAAGAGAAAGGGATTCGAACCCTTGGTACAGGTTTAAGCCCGTACACCGGTTTAGCAAACCGGCTGGAGCCAGCCAGTTTGCCAACAAACTCGATGGTTTTTGACGGATTACCCTTTTCCATTACCCGTTTCACCTGAATTACCCCCCTACTTTCAACTACGCTCAGGAAGAAGGTCTTCATCGGTTTGAAGATGCTTGTTCTAAATTTTCTAATGTTCACTTTATGGGAACAAATGATATTTTGGAACAACATGTTCCAAAAACAATGCCGTTCACTTATAATGAACAACGCCATTATGTGATCTTAGCCGATAAGAGAGCTATGCGATTTACACTCGAAGTTCTTGATCCCAAAACCCTTGACCTCTTCACCGCCAGCGAGGGGGCATTGAAGCAGTTTGGGGCAACGAAGTTGGTCGAGAAGTATGCGGCAACCAACCGTGCCGCCCCTGACGGTTTCTTGACCGTCTTCCACACCCCAAAAACCAGCACTCGTTACGTTTGCCAAGCCAAGCGGCAGATCAACTCCCAAATCCTGCCCTCCGTCATTGCCCAACTCAAAGACGCAGCATCCAAGAACGGGATGAAACCGATGTTGCTGACCGAATATGTGAACCCCAACCTGTCGGAGACACTTCGGTCACAAGAGGTGGCTTACATCGACCAAGTTGGAAATGCACGGCTCATCGATCCGCCACTCTTCATCTGGCTTCAGGGTTTCAAACCTCTTGCTCAGCCCAATCGGACTTCCCGAGCCTTTCATCCAACCGGCCTACGACTGATCGCCCTGCTCTTGGCTAAGCCCGAGGCCATCAACTGGCCTTATCGAAAACTGGCAGAACAGGCCGGGCTTTCTCTGGGTTCGACCGCACGAATCCTCAGCGATCTTCGAAGCCTCGGGTTTATCAACCTCGCGGGGCTCAATGAAAACGCCCTCATTCAACGCTGTCGTCTTTTCGAGCATTGGGAATTCGGCTATCTCTCTCGATTGCGACCAACCTTGAAACCTCAGACTTTCCGGCAGGCTACTACTGCATCCATCGATGAACTGCTCGCACTGATTCCACTGTCCATGCGGGAGGATGTTTTGCTCGGCGGCGAACTTGCCGCCTCTGTCGCAACAGGTTATCTCCGACCTCAAAGTGCCGTGCTTCATCTGCGGCCCCACCGCCCGATATTCCCGCTGCTGCGGGATTTGCGATTGGTTCCTGATCCTCACGGCAACGTAACGCTGATCGAACAAATCGGGGGTGCGGCCACATGGCAATGGGAAGGCATTAAAGAAGCCAACCTCATCCATCCACTGCTTGTCCATGCCGAACTGCTGCAAGGTCAGGCCGATGACCGCCTGCGTGAAACGGCCAGCCTAATATTCGATAAATGGCTCAAACCTGTGCTAAACGATGGCGTATGACCTGACCGACAAAGAACTCAAATGCCTTCGGACCATCAAGCAATTGGCGGATGCAACCGGTGTTCCAATCGTCGTCGTCGGGGCCATGGCCAGACGGTTGGTCTTTGATTTACCCCACGGCATTCGGCCCCATCGCTTGACGCAGGATTGGGATTTTGGCGTGCGTGTGCCCAGTTGGGACGTATTCAGTCAGCTTCGATCCGCCCTCCTGAGCACGAAAACCTTCCAACTGGACGCCGCCCGAGAGCACCGCTTGATTCACACGGCAACGGGCATCAAAGTTGATCTTGTCCCCTTCGGCGGACTGGAGTCGGGCGGGCACATACTTTGGCCGCAAAGTAAGTCTGAAATGAACGTGATCGGGTTTGATGAAGCTTACGTCAATAGTATCGAAATAGAATTGGAGGAGGGGTTGCCCCTGAAAGTTGCGACCGCACCCTTGCAGGTTGCTCTTAAACTCCTCGCCTTCGCTGATCGGAGAGACGAAACTGACCGAGACTTAACGGACCTTTGGCACTTCATGAGAAATTACATGCTTGGTGGTGATTCGTCCCGCCTGTGGGAAGACCCCATCGGCACCCACATTGACGATACATTTGACTTCACCCATGTGAGCCCATTTTTGTTGGGCTACGATGTGGCATGTGCATGCAGCCCAGCGACAGTCGAACGACTGATACAGGTGATCGCCTTGTTGGTGGACCCTTACTCCAAATATGTCGGAGTGTTGATTGGACACTCCTATTCGCAGTCGGAAGAAGAGGTCAAACGGCAGGAAGTCAGCCAAAGTTTTTTATAGCTGCATAAAGGCATGTAATTGGCTGTACGACTGAGAATCGTTCGAAGAGATTTACCATGAGAAGCAAAGTCAGGCTCATTCGTCAGAAGACGGGAAATCCAATCCGCCGCACAGCACGACGGACAATTCCACCATTTCCACTTTTGATTCCGCAGGCCGATCTTGGAAAGCACCCGCAGCGTCACGCCATGTACACTATCGGATGTTTCATCAATGATGGTGTATGGGAATCTGTCACTTCAAAGGCAGCTTCGTCGGAGGAACGTTGCATGAAATCAGCTTTCTTTTCGACCATGCTGCTATTCCAGTCCCAACCGGTGAAACTGAAAGGCCAAGAACCGCCACTTCCCGTAATTCTCGTATGGTCGCACGGCCTTCTTCGGTGAAATTGCCTCGCCGCCAAAATGCGTCTCGCTCAGGAACCGGGTCGCCTCGGTATCCACCGGGATCGAGTCATAGCAACCGAGCAGGACGAGGATGTGGCTGAGGGCGTATGGACCGATGCCCCAAATCGGAGAAAGCGTCTCTCTGATCTTGGCGAAATGCTCCTGTGCCGCCCAATCATCTAAAGGCAGTTTCCCATCCTCGTGGAGCCGGGACAGCATTAGAACGGTCTTGGCTCGATAGCCGAGGGGCACCGCCGCCGCCAACCGCCGCTCGTTGAATGCCAAAAGTGACGCCGGTGTGGGAAACGCTCCTCCATCCAATCGACAAAGTGCTTGGCACATGCCTTTGGTGTTGGCCCATGAACAGTTCACTGTACAGACGGTCTTAATAAGGTCTTCAAAGAGGTCGGGCGCACGCAGCATCCCGCCACAACGGTTTCGGGCCACATATCGAAGCTGAGGATCGGCGGCACAAACTTTGTGAAACTCGGTGAAATCCTCGTCCAGCCGCAGCATCCGCCGCATGGCATTGCGGATGATCGCCCTTTCATCTGGCGGAATACTTTCCTTGGCAGTCAGGATTACCCGGCTCGACGATCCAGCCCCTTGGACTCGGACGGCCACGGAGACGTGGCGTCCGTTCTCTACAGTGATCGGGTGAGAAAGGGTTTCGGTGTCTTCGTTCCACACAAACGGTGCTAACCATGCCCAGCCATGGGAATAGACCAGTTGGGAGAAGTCGAACCGGGGGACGGTGAAGGTGATGCGGGTGGTCATTTCGGCCACCATAGCCTCACCTTCAGCACCCTGCAACGGTTGGCAAACCCGCCCAACATGGTGACAATACATGCAGGTGGGGCTGTGTTTTTTCAAGGGAGCCTCAAATGCCCAATATCACTTCCGTCCTCAACGACCAAATCCGCCGCCTTGCTAAGAGGGAGATCAAAGCCAACACCGGCGTGATCCGCAAAGCCACCACCCAATACAGGCACGCCATCGCCGCCCTGAAGAAACAAGTCGCAGCCCTAACTAATCGGCTGCCCCGCCCGCCGCTGACGCCGTGGCGCTGCCGCAGTTGCGGCCAAACGAAGCATCGTGCCAGCATCCAGATTCAAACCGAAGGTGAAGAAGATTTTGTCGGTGAAACGGATGGTGCGGTTGATGCGGCTCGCTGGCCGGATGGATTCGGCTGGTTCAGCATGAGCATCAAGTGCGCCACCTGTGGCATGGAGACCCCCGAGGGGGTTTCCTATGAGGCGATGTAGGCGAGGCCGACCTCCTCGCCTGACCTAGAATTGTGCGATCAGTTCTCACTCTTGTTCGAGCGAGAGTCGTATGGCTAAGAAATCAGGCATCACCGGCAATTTCCGCATCACCCACATGGACGAATGGGATCAGGACTTCGTGGATATCGAAGTCCCCGGCTTCATCCGCTTCGATGCCGATGATACGGGCGAGTTCCATTTTGGCTGCGTCCACGGGGAGATGACTGTCGAACAGACCGACCGGAATGGTAAGCCCGCCGTCGAGTGGACTTGGGAAGGCAACGACGAGATGGACGAAGCCAGTGGACGGGGCTGGGCGGTGCTGCAAGAGGATGGTTCCCTGAAGGGCAAGCTCTTTTTCCACAGCGGCGATTCGTCGGGTTTCACGGCCCTCCCCAAGTCAAAGGGGGCCACCAAATCGGGGCGGACGGTGCTGGCGAAGGATGTAAAGACCGGCAAGGTCCGCAAGGTGGATATTGAGACCATCAAAGAGGGGAAAATACGCCATGGCGGTCTGCCTGCTGGCCTCCTGCGGCGGATTCGGGGGGTTCATGAACACGTCAGGGATATTCTTGGCCGAACCTTGGAGCAGTTTGAGATTGGCTTCATGCGGGACATGGACCCGGAAAAGGAAGTGGTGATCTGGGAGCGGTTGGTGGCGGCAATGGCACGGGTGGAGCAGGCGTTGCCGGAAGTGGACAAGAATGTGGTGCTTAGAACTCTTCTGGCCTACTCGATGGGGGCACTGGCCCCCGCCGAAAAGGCCAACCCCTTGGTGAAGAAGATCATCAAGGTGGCGACCGGGAAATAGGGGGGAGTTGCAAGGAGCGGAGAACGGGACAGGCGGGGAATCGGGAATCGTGATCATCTCGGGAAGTTCCTTGACTTCCGCCGATACTGTATACATAATGTACGCAGTGGATCGAAGGAAGGGACGATGCGGCTGATTGACCTCAAGACGCTGAAGCAGTTCTGGCTCAAACACCGGGACGCCGCCAAACCGCTGACCAAGTGGTATCAAACGGCCAAGGAAGCCACATGGCAGAGCTTGGATGAGGTCAGGGCGGTGTATCCGCACGCCGACGCCGTAGTTGTCGCCAGCGGGAAGACGGCCACCGTCTTTAACATTGGGGGCAACAAGTACCGCCTCATCACCGCCATCCATTACAACACCCAGATCATCTACCTCATGATGGTCCTGACGCACGCAGAATACGACAGTGGAAACTGGAAGAAGGTTTTATGAGCACCACTAAAAAAGCCCTCGCCAAGGACACCTACCTCGAACTGGTCAAGCGGTTCCCGCTGGTGTCGATTAAAACCGAGGGACACTATGACGAAGCAGTCGCTTTCCTGAAGAAGCTGGCAATTCGGGACGAGGGGACGTTGGATGTCGGGGAAGCCGCCTATCTCGACGCCCTGACGCTGTTTGTGGAGGACTACCAGAACAAGCACCACTGCATCGAGGCCCGGCAGATGACGCCGCTGGAGGCCCTAAAGTATCTGCTGGACGAGAGCGGGATGAAGCCTGCCGATCTAGGGAGGGTTTTGGGGAACCGCAGTTTGGCAAGTCAGGTTCTCAAGGGCTACCGGGAACTGAGCAAGAGCAACATCGTGGCGCTGGCCCATCATTTCCATGTTGGTCCCGGCTTGTTCCTGCCGGTGGCGTGAGTTACTCCCACTGCGCTGTCCCCCCTCACTGCAAAATATCCGGGTAAGCCTTGTTGAGATAATTGAGCAGGTGCCGGTGGGACACATGCCCCTTATTTGAATCGCTGAACTTCCGGTAGTTCTTGAACAACAAGGGGAAGTTTCGCATCCCAAATATGGCCAACTGTTGCCGCACCTCCTCGTCGGGGCAACCAGCAAGCATGGTCTTGACCTCGTGGGTGTAGTATTGGCCCAATGTCACGGTTTGGCCTTCGCTTTCCACCATGGCGACGAGCCGGGGGCCAGCGCATCGTAGGCGTACTGCGTGACTTGGCCGTCCTGAACGTACCAAAGTACCATGCTGCAATCTCTATTTCTCTCCGCCAAACATGTCGTGGCCCGCCAGAAACGCCAGAACGAACCAAACGGGTGCGGCCCAGACGTCTTCGGAAGATGAAATGCCGCGTAACCATTGCTCCAACTCCTGGGCTTGGGCAGTGGTGAAGCCGCTGGGCTGCGCAGCATTCTGTTGCTCCAACGCTTTGGCCAACAACGTCGTATCGACGTCGCCGGTGCCCAGCATGTCTTGGTCCTCCTCAGCAATGGCCACAATTGGCTTCCGAAGATACTGAAGCGCCCCCGGCAACGACTCCAGAGCCTTCGTCAGGCGCATTTTGTCCTTGGCCCGCATGCCGCCACGTTTGACGTTCTTGATCGCCGATCGCACTGAATCGCGGGGTGACTTTCCTGTTTGGGTGGGGGATTGCAGAGTCAGGCTGGTGATGATTTTCTGGGCCATGCTCTCAAAGTCCTCACGGGAAGAGCGGACTTGAGCGCCTTATCCGTTTCATCCCAAAGCCGCCATTTCGCATATACCTCAGTCTTTTCTCTGAGCCGTTCAATGCTATTGCCCTTTAGCTCATAGCGCCTCAGAGTAGCCGTTTCGGTATTGCCAAAGCCGCAATTAAGCCCCAAGAGCATAACGGCTTGGTCAAGGTCTGTTTCGCAAGCATTATAGAGCTTAGTCAATTCATCCATTGTCAGATACGGCGCTTCAGGGGTGGTCATTTGGTCGTGCCGTTCCTTGAGAGTTAATTGAGGGCGGTTTTGCTTGAACGTCCGTTCATACTGGCGCGGTTTATCCCATAGCTCAGATTCATGCGCCCAATTCAAAAACCATTTGAGCGATTTTAGGATTTGCGTAGCATAGAGCGCCGACCATTCATGAGGGCGAGCGCAGAGCGATAGGACGGCGGTGGTTAATTCCTTGTCGCCAAGGGCGGATAACGGACGAGCCGATAGGGGCAGGTAAGGGAGCGCTTTGGCAAGCCGCCAAGTCTCATCGTATACGTAGCGCTCGGTGATTTGTCCGCCTTGCTGGCGCGCTCGCAATTGAGCAAGGTAGCGCTCTTGAGCTTGAGCGATGGTTAGGGGCGCTTGAGCCGCCAAGCATTGACCATTGAAGCGCCGTAGGAATTCCCCATCCCAAGCCGCCTTTCCCATCTTGGATAACTCAAGCCATTTCTTTCCCAAGTCCAAAGCCGTAGCAACTGCTACCGACTCATCTGAGCCAAGGTAAAAACAATAGGGTTTAAGCTCGACTTTTGCCAATTTAGTGCCATCATCCCGTGCGTGCGAGTTGATCCAGCAGGAGATGGCGTAAAGGCGTCGGTAGTTTTTGAAAGGCCCGGTGGTGGGCGGGCC
>Ga0316217_10002821_pt1 | contig 20530 bp, 15 predicted proteins | sample 1anoAmetaG_FD_203633 | JGI IMG/M metagenome (GOLD analysis project Ga0316217, IMG submission 203633) | Freshwater microbial communities from Trout Bog Lake, Wisconsin, USA - 1anoA | ecosystem: Environmental > Aquatic > Freshwater > Lake > Hypolimnion/Profundal zone | place: USA: Wisconsin...
TGCGAGGTGATCCATCCGCCATAGAAGCCGCCGGCCTGCGGCCGCGCGCGCTCGCCATCGACGAAACACCCCTCGAACGGGGCGGGATAGAAAGCCAGATGGCCCGCGAGGCTCGCGAAGCCCGGCGCCGGCCGCTCGTAGCTCCAGGCGACGTCGGGCAGCGTCTCGCCGGCATGGCTCAGCGTGAAATAACGCGCCTCGCCCTTCCATTCGCAAAGCGAACGCCGCGGCGTCGGCGCGAGCAGCGACATGTCGATGTCGTCGCGGGGGATGTAATAGCTCGGCGGGTGGCTCGTCTCCAGCGTCATCACCGCCCGCGTCGTCCGCGCGATCGCCACGCCGCGATGAACGATGCGGATCTCGAACGCGCAGGGCCGCGCGACGGCGGGCCGGGGAAAATCCCAGACGCTCTGTTGTCCCGGCTGGACCGGATCGGGCCTGGGCGTCGGAATTCGCATGCCTTCCCTCTCAGGACGCCCGATCTGGACAGGCGCACGCCCACAGCGCTATTTCGCTCTCTCGCCTATACGACGACGCCGGGATGGAAAGCCACATGGTCAATTCTGTTTTCGCCACTTGCGGCACGTCGATCTTCGAGACGATGTCGCGGCTGGCCAATGAAGTCGGCGCCGTCAATCTCGGCCAGGGCTTTCCGGAAGCGCTGGAATCTCCGGCCGTCGTCGAGGCCGCCATCAAGGCGCTGCGCGACGGTCCGCACCAATATCCGCCGATGCTCGGCCTGCCGGCGCTGCGGCAGGCGGTCGCCGAAAACCAGAGGCGGTTTCACGGCCTCGACGTCGACTGGGAACGCGAGGTTCTCGTCACCTCCGGCGCCACGGAGGCGCTCAGCGACGCCTTTTTCGGCCTGCTCAATCCGGGCGACGAAGCCATCGTGTTCGAGCCCGTCTATGACAGCTACGGCGTCATTCTGCGTCGCGCCGGCGTGACCGTGGTTCCGGTCTCGCTGCATCCGCCGCATTGGGAACTGCCGCGCGAGGCGCTGCGCAAGGCGATCACGCCGCGCACCCGCGCCATTATCGTGAACACGCCGATGAACCCGATCGGCAAGATCTTCGCGCAGGAGGATCTGCGATTCATCGCCGATCTTCTGCTCGAGCACGACCTCGTCGCCATCGCCGACGAGGTCTACGAGCACCTCACCTTCGACGGTCGGCGCCACCGCTCGCTCTTTGCCCTGCCCGATGTGCGCGACCGCGTCGTGCGCATCGGTTCGGCCGGCAAGACTTTCTCGGTCACCGGCTGGAAGGTCGGCTATGTCACCGCCGACGCGAAGCTGCTGGCGCCGATCAGCCGCGCGCATCAATTCATCACCTTCACCACGCCGCCCGCCCTGCAAACGGCCGTCGCCTTCGGCCTGCGTCTGCCCGACGATTATTTTCTCGGCCTGCGCGCCGCGCTGCAGGAGCGCCGCGATTTTGTCGTGGCGGGCCTGCGCGGCATCGGCTTCGACGTCGGCGAGGTCGACGCGACCTATTTCGCGGTCGTCGACGCCTCGCCCTTCGATCCCGACGGCGACGACGTGAAATTCTGCGAACGCCTGACGCGCGAGGCCGGCGTCGCCGCCGTGCCGATCTCCGCCTTCTACGGCCAGGGCCAGGTGCGAAGCCACATCCGCTTCTGCTTCGCCAAGCGCAACGAGACGCTGACGCAGGCGCTGGAGCGGCTGGGAGCATGGCGCGCGCGGCTCGGCTGACGGCGGCGGGCAGGCGGCGCGCGCGAAGCGCGATTGAGGCCGTTGCGGAAGCCGGGCGCGGCTGGCGTTGCCGCCGCAATTTCTGTAAATTGCCGGCCGGCAGGCGTCGCGCGCCGTCCAAACGGGGGGAACCATGTCGGCCAAGGCCATTCTGATGATCGTCGGCGATTTCGGCGAGGACTACGAGATCATGGTTCCGTTTCAGGCGCTGATGGCCGTCGGCCATAACGTGCACGCCGTCTGCCCGGACAAGCGGGCCGGCGACAGGATCGTCACGGCGATCCACGATTTCGAGGGCCATCAGACCTATTCGGAGAAACGCGGGCACAATTTCACGCTGAACGCCAGCTTCGCCGAAGTGGAGGTCGAGAGCTACGACGCGCTGGTGCTTCCCGGCGGGCGGGCGCCGGAATATCTGCGCACGAATCCGCAGGTGATTGCGATGGTGCGCCATTTCTTCGCGGCGGAAAAACCCGTCGCCGCGCTTTGCCACGGCGCGCAGATCCTCGCCGCCGCTGGAGTGCTTGAAGGCCGCACCTGCTCGGCCTATCCCGCCTGCGCTCCGGAAGTGACGGCGGCGGGCGGCCGCTTCGCGGATGTGCCGATCGATCGCTCGGTGACCGACGGCAACCTCGTCACGGCCCCCGCCTGGCCGGCCCATCCCGCCTGGCTCGGCGAATTCCTGCACGTTCTGGGAACCCGCATCGCGCTGTAATCGCGCGCGGCGTGGGCGCGCATTCAGCGCGCGCCCTGCCATCGCGGCAGCGGCGAGGACAGCAGCGCTTCGCGCGTCGCCTCATCGCTGCTGAACAGGGTCAGATGGCCCTGCTGCGCGCGCGAGGCGACATCGCCGCGCGCGGCCCCCCGCAGCAGCGAGTCCACGGCGTCGGCGTGAACCTCGATGCCGCTCCAGCGATTGCGGCCGCCCTTCTTGGCCGCATACATACAGAGATCGGCCATGGACACCCAGGGCAGATGGCCCGTCGCCGGCGTGACGGGCGCGCTGACAAAACCCAGCGAGCAGGTGCAGGACAGACCGTCGCCGCCCGCGGCCGCGAAGCTGTGGCCGGCCACCGCGCGGCGGATGCGCTCGACGAGTTGGACGATCTCCTCGGGCTCGAGGAAGCGGGCGACGATAAGAAATTCCTCGCCGCCCCAACGCATGACCTTGTCCACGCTCCGCGTCTGCGACGTCAGCACTTCCGCGACGCCTTTCAGCACGGCGTCGCCGCAGAAATGGCCGTAGGTGTCGTTGATCAGCTTGAAGTCGTCGATGTCGATGATCACGAGCTGGGTCCTGGCGACCTCGCCGCCGTCGCGGCCTGGCGGCGCGCCGCTCTCGTCGACGATCGCGATATCGGCGAAGCGCCGGTTCCACAGCCCGGTGAGCGGATCGGTCCAGCTCGCCATCTGAAGCTTGGCGTTGGCCTCCTTGAGCTCGCGCGTGCGCTCCTGGATCCGGTTCTCGAGACTGCGATTTATGGCGATGAGCTGCTTGAGCTCCACACCGGGATTGGGAGTCACCGCCGCCGCATCCTCGGGCTGCGCCGCGGCGGCGGCGTTCTTGCCGGAGATGTCGATGACGCCGGCCAGACTCAGCGGGAGATAGCCGTCGACGAACTGGCCGTGAAACTGCGCGGCATGGATGCAGAACCACCCCAGCGACGCCGCCGCGTGCCGCACCGGCACCAGCGCGCTGTAACCCGGATTGTTCGACATGGTCGCGAGCACGTCCTCCGGCGAGACGCCGAAGCGCGCCGCGAAGACCCCGATCATTTCGCGCGCGAGCGGGGTGTCGACGGCGCCGGGGACCACGGACAGGATGGAGACGCCCGCGCTCGCCGGAACCTCCTTGCCGAGCGACAGCATCATCGAACGCAGCGCCATCTTGCTCGCGCAATAGGCGCCCATCAGCGCCATCCCTTCGAGCGAGATCAGCGAGAGAACAACGCCGCGTCCGCGCGCGATCATGTCGGGCGCGAGGCGCCGGATCAACGTCGCCGGGGCCAGCAGATTGGCCTGGAAATGCGCGTTCCAGAGCTCCGTCGATTGCTCGAGGACCTGGCCGAACGCGAGCTGGGCGGCGTTGTTGACAAGAATGTCGATCGGACCGTGCTGCGCGCGCCAGCCGGCGATATGGTCTTCCAGCCGCGCGAGATCGGCGAGGTCCGCCGGCAGGAAATGCGCGTCGCCGCCGGCTTCGCGCAGGCGGCGGGCGACGCTCTCGCCCTGCGGGTTGATATCGACCAGCAAGGTCGTCGCGCCGAGCGCGCAGAGGACCTCAGCCGTATGTTCGCCGATGCCGCGCGCGGCGCCGGTCACCAGCGCCGTCCGGCCGGCCAGATGATCCGACCGCAGGCCGAGCGCGCCAAACAGCTCCTCCAGCTCGCTATCGACCCCTGACGACATGGACGTTTCCCCCCGGCGCCGCGATCCCGGCGAAGATCGACGGCGGCTACACAACCCGCCAAATCTGTCAGGCTTTGCGCGCCGTCGCCAGCCCGGCGAGCTTCGTTCGCCTGAACTTTAGGATACCCGTCCGATTACCTACAACCGTGTAAATTTTGTATTTATCGAGGCGGATTCGTGGACTTTGGATCGCGGTTACGCTCAGGCCGCCGAGGATCCCCGCGCGGACCTCGCGGACGCGGCCATGCCGTCGAGGCCGCGCAGCACGAGTTGGCGCATCGGCAGCGGCTCGCAGAAGAGATAGCCCTGCAGATATTTGCAGCCCGAGGCGCGCAGCAAACGCTCCTGCTCCGAAGTTTCGACGCCCTCGGCGGTGACTTCCATGTCCAGCCCATTGGCGAGATAGACCGAGCCGGCGATCAGCACGCCCGCTTTCTTGTCGTGGCCGACGCGGGCGACCAGCGACTTGTCGATCTTGATCTGGCTGAAGCCATATTCCTGGAGATAGGCGATGGAGGTGTAGCCCGTGCCAAAATCGTCGAGCGCGACGCCGACCCCCATGCTTTTCAGCGACGAGATCGCCGCCGCCGCGCGCTGGGGGTGATCGATCAGATAGCCTTCGGTCAATTCGAGTTCGAGCCGCGCCGTCGGAAAGCCGGTTTCCCGCAGGATTTCGCCAACCTTGGCCTCGAAATCGGGATCGCGGAATTGCGCCGGCGAAATATTGACGTTGAGCTTAAGTTCGGGGAACGCCTCCAGCTCGACGCAGGCGCGCCGCAACGCGAACAGACCCAACGGATGGATCAGCCCGCTCGATTCCGCGACGCGAATGAATTGATCGGGTCCCATCGGGCCTTCCGGCCGGCGCGGCCAGCGCAAAAGCGCCTCCAGCGAAACGACGCGCTTGGTATGGGCGTCGACGATGGGCTGGTAATGAACCTCGAATTCGCTCTCTGCGAGACCCCGGCGGATCTGCTCTTCGAGTTCCTGCGCGCGCTGGCGTTCGCTGTCGAGCTCGGGGGCGTAGACCTTGACGCCCGATTTGCCGTTCGCCTTCACGTAGTAAAGCGCGGTGTCGGCGCGCCGGAACAATTCCTGGGCCGTACAGGCGTCGGGCGTCGCGCAGGAAATGCCGACGCTGGCGCCGACCTGGATCGTCCGCTCGCGGATCATGACCGGCCGGCGCAGCAAGTCGACGAAAGCGTCGGCGAAGCGCTGCGCCTGCCCCGCGGCATCCGGCTCGCAAAGCACCACCGCGAATTCGTCGCCGCCCAGCCTTGCGAGCATCGCCCGCGCCGGCAGCATGCGGCGGAGATTGTCGGCCACCAGGGCGATGAGATGATCGCCGGTCTCGTGACCGTAGGTGTCGTTGACGTCCTTGAAGCCGTCGAGATCGATGAAGACGATCGCCGTGGGATCGGCGCCGCTGCGGCCGCGGCTCTGCAACTCCTGCAATTTGGTCATCAGCGCGCGCCGGTTCGAGAGCCCGCTGAGGCTGTCGATATTGGCGAGCTGCAGGTTCTCGTCGCTGAGCCGCTGCGTCTCCGTCTGCTTGTCGATCAGCGCGCGGCGTGAGGCCACGAGATGCGCGAAGTCGCGATAATAGACCAGCAGTATTGCGATCATGCCGACGCCGACCAGGGCCAGATTGACCGCCGCCGCGCGAAAATGCCCGTGGTCGCCGAAAAAGAAATAGAGGCTGAACGGCACGATGCCGACGATACAGACGGTCAGCGCCGCCGACCGCAGATGCATCAGGCAGAAAATGCAGCTGATCATGGTCAGCGCGAGGAAGAACACGATCTGGCTCTTGGCGTAGGCGTCGCCATAGGGGAACAACGACATGCCCCAGACGGAAAAGGCGACGGCCATCACGAAGGCCAGCTTGTTGGTCATCCGCATGTGACGGATGGCGTCCGCGTCGGAAACCTCCGACCTGCCGATCCGCCACCACTTGACGCCCCGCACGAGGCAGACGAAGCACAGGAAGCCCGGCGCATAGAGCGAAATCCAGACCGGCCCGAAATGGGCGTAGGTCAGCATGACGGCGCCGGTGTTGGTCGCCAGGATGAAATAGAGCAGCGGGATCTGCTTGGCGAAGGCCTTGAACTGCGCGCGCACGAGCTCGATGTCGTCCGTGGGGACGCTCAGCAGCAGACGGACGGAGCGGGAGACGTAACCGGACAGCATGCTCGTGAAGGTCTTTCGGATCCGCGGTTCCCTCGCCCGGAGCGGCGGCGTGTCAAGATTGCACGGACTTGTTGTTTTTATCCTGCGATCGCCGCGCGACGCGCGTTAAAAATCTGTCGTAATCGGACCCCGCCCGCCGGGAGCCTTCGGCCTGAACCGCGCTCCTGCGGCGGCGCGCTCACGCCGCACGGCGCGCAGGCGCCGCAGGGACGCGGCGGTCGGCGGCGGGACCGAGGCGGAACACGCCGATCGCCCCCGCCAGCTCGTCGGCGGTCTGGAGGAGGGATCGGCTGGCGGCGTTGGCCTCTTCGGCCATGGCGGCATTCTGCTGCACCGCCTGATCCATCTGGTTAACGGCGGCATTCACCTCGTGCAGAGAGGTCGCCTGTTCCTCGGCGCCGCCGGCGATGCTTGCGATGAGCGCGTTGATCTGCTCGACCTTGGCGATGATGCGGGTCAGCGCGTCGCCCGTCTCGGCGACCAGCTTGACGCCCTCGCCCACCTGGGTCGATGAGGCGGAAATCAGACTCTTGATCTCCTTCGCCGCCTCGGCCGAGCGCTGCGCCAGCGCGCGCACTTCGGAAGCGACGACCGCAAAGCCGCGTCCGGCCTCACCGGCGCGGGCCGCCTCGACGCCGGCGTTGAGCGCCAGCAGGTTGGTCTGGAACGCAATTTCGTCGATCACGCCGATGATCTGGTTGATCTGCGTCGAGGATGTCTCGATGCGGCTCATCGCGGCGACCGCGCGCTCGACGATCTGGCCGCTCTTCCGGGCGTCGCCGTCGGCTTCCGCCACGACCGTGCGCGCCTGCTTCGCCCCGGCTGCGGTCCTGCGCACCGTCTCGGTGACGGCGGCGAGGGCGGCGGCGGTTTCCTCGAGACTGGCGGCCTGTTGTTCGGTGCGATGCGAGAGATCCTCGGACGCGGACGAGATTTCCTTGCCGCCCGAGGACACGAGCTCCGCAGTCTGGGCGATGTGGGACAAGGTCTGGTTCAGCGTGCCGCGCACGACGTTGAAATCGCGGCGCAGCGGCTCGAACATCGGCTCGAACGGCTTGTCGATTCCGCGCTCGAAATCGTTGTCGGCGAGCCGACCCATGCCGGCGCCGAATGTGGCGAGGTCGGAAAAGTCATTGCCGAATTTCACGATCTTCGTGACCCGGCCGCGCAGATCGAAGATGGGATTGTAGGAAGCCTGCAACAGGATCAGCTTGCCGCCCTTGCCGACGCGCCGGAATGTGTCGACGATCGGTTCGCCCTTGTTCAGCCGCGCCCAGAAGGCGGCGTAATCGGGCGAGGCGGCGAATTTCGGATCGACGAACATGCTGTGATGGCGGCCCTTGATCTCATCGAGCGTATAGCCGGCGGCCTTCAGGAAGTTCTCGTTCGCGGCAACAATCTCGCCGTTGGGCGTGAATTCGATGATCGCCTGCACACGGGAGACGGCATTCATCTTGCCTTCGAATTCGGAACTGCGAAGCTTCGCGGCGGTGGTGTCGCTCGCGACCTTGACCACGCGAACCACCCGGCCCTTGTCATCGAGAACCGGATTGTAGGAGGCCTCGATGAAGACGTCGCGCCCGCCCTTGGCCAGGCGCTTGAACTCGCGCGATTGAAATTCGCCGCGCGCCAGCGACGCCCAGAATTCACGATATTCCTGGGTTCCGGCATATTCGGGCTCAAGGAACAGGCTGTGATGCTTGCCGCGCAATTCCTCGATCGTATATCCCATCGCCTTGCAGAAGTTGGCGTTGGCGTTCAGAATCGTACCCTTGGGATCGAACTCGATGATCGCAAACGAGCGGTCGAGCGCTTTGAGGAGCGCCGCATCTGCTTTGGCCGAGTTGGCGGAAAAACCGAACATGCCGTGACTCCCGGGCCCTCGCGTCGGCGGCGCCGAATTCACGAAAACCGAAATTTTATGGTGAAGCGCGCCGAGGGATATGGCGAAGGTCTCGGCCGTTGGCTTCATGCCATGCGGGGCGTCGGCGAACCGCGCCAATGCGAGTCGGCATGAGTTAATCCCGCATGAATTAAGTCCGGGTTAAATTCCACCCCGAAAGGACGCGCCATCCTCGACCTCTTTTACTTCATGTTTCATATGGTTGGCGCGCGGCGGGCGATCCCGGCGGCGGCCGCGTTTGAAACTGTGCGCCGCGCCGGGCTAACCTGCCGCAGAGGAGACGACGCGCGATGATCAAGGACTGGGACGACGCCTACGCCAACGGCGCCTATATCGCGAACGCGCAGGACTATCCGCCCCGTTGGGCGGAATGGGCGCAGCAGATGCGCGCTGCGCTCGGCCGCGCCGGCCGCGCCGAACTCGACCTCGCCTACGGGCCGCAACCCCGGCAGCGGCTGGACCTGTTCCATCCCGAGGGCGACGCCCGGGGCCTCTTCCTGTTCGTGCATGGCGGCTACTGGAAGTCTTTCGACAAATCGAGCTGGTCGCATCTGGCGGCCGGCGGACTGGCGCGCGGCTGGGCGGTGGCGATGCCGAGCTACACGCTCGCGCCCGAGGCGCGGCTGTCGCAGATCGGCGTCGAGATTTCGCAGGCGCTCGCCTTCGCGGCCGGGCGCGTCGCCGGCCCGATCCACCTTGCCGGACATTCGGCCGGCGGACATCTGGTCATGCGGCAGGTTTGCCGCGACGCGCCGCTGGCCGAGGCGCTGCGCGCGCGCATCGCGCGGGTGGCGTCGATCAGCGGATTGCACGATCTGCGCCCGCTGCTGCGGACGGCGATGAACGCGACCCTGCAACTCGACGATGCGGAAGCCGCGTCCGAGAGCCCTGCGCTGTCGACCCCGATGGCGAATGTGCGCTGCGTCGCCTGGGTCGGCGCCGACGAGCGGCCCGAGTTCCTTCGTCAAACCGATCTCATCGCCAATATCTGGAGCGGGCTGGGCGCCGACATCCGCGCCGTCCATGTGGAAGGCCGGCACCATTTCGACGTGATCGACGCGTTGATGGATCCGGACTCGGATCTGACCCGGCTCTGCGCGCCCTGACGGTCCCCGGTGTGTCGCCCGGGGGCTCTTGACGCGAGGGCTGCGGCCAGATACTTTAAACTTAAAATATCTGGCCGCGCGAGCGGGTCGGGAGTGGCGAATGCGCATCGTTTGCATCGGTGGCGGTCCGGCCGGCCTGTATTTCGCGCTGCTCATGAAGCGCCGCCATCCCCGCCACGACATCACCGTAGTCGAGCGCAACCGCGCCTACGACACTTTCGGCTGGGGCGTCGTCTTCTCCGATCAGGTGGTGGAGGCCATCAGCCGCGCCGATCCCGAAAGCGCGGCCGACATCGCCGACGCGTTCAATCATTGGGACGACATCGAACTCCTGTTCAAGGGCACGAAGCAGCGCACCGCCGGCCATGGTTTCATAGGCATCGGGCGCAAGCGTCTGCTCAACATTCTGCAGCGCCGCTGCGAGGAACTCGACGTCAGGCTGGAATTCGAGCGCGAAGCGGACTCCGATCTCGACTTTCCCGACGCCGACCTCGTCATCGCCTCGGACGGCGTCAATTCGCGCATCCGCGAGCGCTACGCCGAAACGTTTCAACCCGACATCGTCGTGCGTCCCAACCGCTATATCTGGTTCGGCACGCGCAAATCCTTCGACGCCTTCACCTTCGATTTCCGCCGCACCGAGCATGGCTGGTTTCAGGCGCATATCTACAAGTTCGACGCCGACACCTCGACCTTCATCGTCGAGACGACGGAATCGACCTTCCTTGCGCATGGGCTCGACAAATACGACCAGGCGCAATCCATCGCCTTCGCCGAAAAGCTGTTCGCGCCGACGCTGGACGGCGCGCCGCTGATGACCAATTCGCGTCATCTGCGCGGCTCCGCCTGGCTCAATTTCAACCATCTCGTCTGCGGCCGCTGGAGCCATTTCAACGGGCGGGCGCATGTCGTGCTGATGGGCGACGCCGCCCATACCGCGCATTTCGCCATCGGCTCGGGCACCAAGCTCGCGCTCGACGACGCCATCGAACTGGCGCACCAGTTCGACCGGTTCGGCCACGGCGCCGAAAGCATCGGCGCGGCGCTGCAAAGCTACGAACAGACCCGGCGCATCGGCGTGGCGCGGGTTCAGAACGCGGCGCGCAACGCGATGGAATGGTTCGAAGTGGTCGGGCGCCGCTACGCCGACACGATGGAGCCGGAGCAGTTCTTCTATTCCATGCTGACGCGCTCGCAGCGCATCAGCCACGAGAATCTGCGCCAGCGCGACCCCGTCTGGCTCGAGGGCTTCGAGCGCTGGTTCGCGCGCCGCGCCGGCGTCGCGGTCGACGACGGCGCGAAACCGCCGCCGCCGATGCTGACGCCGTGGCGCGTGCGCGGTCTTGAGCTCGCCAATCGCATCATGGTCTCGCCCATGGCGATGTATTCGGCGCGCGACGGTCTCATCAACGATTTCCATATCGCCCATCTGGGCGCGCGCGCCATGGGCGGCGCGGCGCTGGTGTTTGCGGAAATGACGGCGCCCTCGCCGGAGGCGCGCATCACGCCGGGCTGTCTGGGCCTTTGGAACGACGAACAGCAGGCGGGATGGAAGCGCCTTGCCGAACTCGTCCATGCCGTCGGCCATGCGAAGCTCGGCGTCCAACTCGGCCATGCCGGCCGCAAGGGCGCGACGCGCCTCGCCTGGGACGGCATCGACCAGCCGCTGGACTCCGGCGGCTGGCCGCTGATCTCCGCCTCGTCGCTGCCTTATCTTCCGAACAGCCAGGTTCCGCGCGAAATGACGCGCGCGCAAATGGACGACGTGCGCGATGCCTTCGTCGCCGCCGCGCGGCGGGCGGCGGAGGCGGGCGTCGACTGGCTGGAACTGCACGCCGCGCACGGCTATCTCCTCTCCAGTTTCCTCTCGCCGCTCACCAATGCGCGCGCCGACGAATATGGCGGCAGTCATGGAAACCGCGCGCGCTATCCGCTCGAACTGTTCCGCGCCCTGCGGGCCGTCTGGCCCTCGGACCGGCCCATGTCGGTGCGGCTCTCCTGTCACGACTGGACCGAAGGCGGCAACACGCCCGACGACGCGCTGATCTTCGCGCGCATGTTCAAGGACGCCGGCGCCGACGTCATCGACTGCTCTTCGGGACAGGTGAGCAAGGCCGAGCGGCCCGTTTACGGCCGCCTGTTCCAGACCCCTTTCGCCGACCGGATCCGCAACGAGGCGGGCGTCGGCGCCATAGCGGTGGGCGCCATCTCGGAGGCGGACCACGCCAATTCGATCGTCGCGGCGGGCCGCGCCGATCTCTGCGCCATCGCGCGCCCGCATCTGGCCGATCCCGCCTGGACGATCCACGAGGCTACGCGCATCGGCGCGCCGCTCGTCCCCTGGCCCCGGCCCTATGCCTCGGCGCGCGGTCAATACGAGGCCGCCTTCGCCCGCGCCGCCGCGCCGGAGCGCGCATGAGCGCCGCGCCGCTCTCCGGCCGGCACGCGCTGGTGACGGGCGCCGGCGGCGGCATAGGCGCCGCCATAGCCGCGACGCTGGCGCAGATGGGCGCGCGCGTCAGTCTGGCCGGGCGCCGGGCCGAGCCGCTGCGCGCGGCGGCGCAGAGCCTGCCCGAGGGCGGCGCCTGCGTGCTCGACCGTTTCGACGTGACCGACGCCGGCTCGATCGCGTCCGGGCTCGCCCGCGCGCGCGACGCTTTCGGGCCCGTGACCATTCTCGTCAACAACGCCGGCGAGGCGCCGAGCGCGCCGTTCCGCAAGACCGACGCCGACCTCTGGGCCCGCACGCTCGCGACCAATCTCACCAGCGTCTATCTCGTCACCGGCGCCGCCCTGCCCGACATCCTGACCTTTGGCGCGGCCGGCCGGGTCATCAATGTCGCCTCGACCGCCGGGCTGATCGGTTACGCCTATGTCTCGGCCTATTGCGCCGCCAAACATGGCGTCATCGGCCTCACGCGCGCGCTGGCGCTGGAATATGCGCGCAGCGGCGTCACCTTCAACGCGATCTGCCCCGGTTTCACCCAGACGCCGCTGCTCGACCGGGCGGTGGCCGAAATCGTCGCCAAGACCGGCCGCTCCGAGGACGAGGCGCGGCGCACGCTCGCGCAGGCCAATCCGCAGGGGCGTCTGGCCACGCCGGGCGAAGTCGCGGATTGCGCGCGCTGGCTCGCTTCGCCCGATGCGGGCGCCATCAACGGCCAGGCGATCGCGGTCGCCGGCGGAGAGGTGATGACGGGATGAACGAAATATCCGCCATGCGGCGCCCGATGCGCGACTACCGCGCGCGCAACTTCCTGTTCGAGACCAGCGAGGACGGACGCGTCGCGACGCTCCGGCTGAACCGGCCCGAGCGCAAGAACCCGCTCACCTTCGAGAGCTATGCGGAGTTGCGCGATCTCTTGCGCGATCTCGTCTACGCCTCCGACATTCGCGCCCTCGTGCTGACCGGGGCGGGCGACAATTTCTGTTCCGGCGGCGACGTGTTCGAGATCATCGAGCCGCTGACGAAGATGTCGGCGCCGGACCTGCTCGCCTTCACGCGCATGACCGGCGACGTCGTCAAGGCGATGCGCCGCTGCCCGCAGCCGATCGTCGCGGCCATCGACGGCGTCTGCGCCGGAGCGGGCGCGATTCTGGCGATGGCGAGCGACCTTCGGCTGGCCACGCCGGACGCCCGGACCGCGTTCCTGTTCGCCCGCGTCGGGCTCGCCGGCGCCGACATGGGCGCGTGCGGGATCCTGCCGCGCATCGTCGGCCAGGGCCGCGCCGCCGAACTGCTGTTCACCGGCCGCGTCATGACCGCCGCGGAGGGCGCCGCGTGGGGCTTTCACAACGCGCTGCATGCGCGCGCCGATCTCGAGCGCGAGGCGCAGGCGCTCGCCCGCTCGCTCGCGGATGGGCCCTGGTTCGCGCACGGCATGACCAAGACGATGCTGAATCAGGAATGGGCGATGGGGCTCGACGAGCTCATCGAAGCCGAGGCGCAGGCGCAGACGATCTGCATGATGACCGGCGATTTCCGCCGCGCCTTCGAGGCCTTCGCCGCCAAACGCAAACCCGCGTTCGAGGGGGACTGATGCGCGCGCCGGCTCCCCGATCCGCCCAGGATGCGCTCGACTGGCCTTTCTTCGAGCCGCGACATCGCGCCTTCGCGGCGCGTCTCGACGCATTCATCGCGACGCCCGGGATGGCGGAAATCGATCACGGCGACGTCGACGCCGCCTGCCGGCGCCTCGTGCGCGAGCTCGGCCGCGCCGGTCTGCTGGAGGCGGCCGTGGCGCCGCCGGACGGCGAGGCGGCGGACATCGATTCCCGCTCGATTTGTCTGGCGCGCGAGGCGCTGGCCTGGCGCGACGGGCTCGCGGATTTCGCCTTCGCCATGCAGGGCCTCGGCTCCGGGGCCATCGCGCTGGCGGGCGCGCCCGAGATGAAGCGCGACGTGCTGACGAAAGTGCGCGCGGGCGAATGGCTCGCCGCCTTCGCCCTGTCGGAGGCCGAGGCCGGATCGGATGTCGCGGCTCTGGCCTGTTCGGCGCGCGCGGAGGGCGGGCGCTATGTGCTCGAGGGCGAGAAGACCTGGATCTCCAACGGCGGCATCGCCGACGTCTATACGGTCTTTGCGCGCACCGGCGAGGCGCCGGGCGCGCGCGGGCTGTCGGCCTTCGTCGTGTTCCCCGACGATCCCGGCTTCTCCATCGCCGGGCGCATCGACGTCATCGCGCCGCATCCGCTGGCGACGCTGCGCTTCGAGGCCTGCCGCATTCCGGCGGCGCGCCGGCTGGGGCCGCCCGGCGGCGGCTTCAAGCTGGCGATGCGCACGCTCGACATCTTCCGCGCCTCGGTCGCCGCGGCGGCGCTCGGCTTCGGCCGGCGTGCGCTCGACGAGGCGCTGGCGCATGTGCGGCAGCGCCGCATGTTCGGCGGCAAGCTGGCGGATCTGCAACTGACCCAGGCCGCGCTCGGCGACATGGCGACGCAGCTCGACGCCGCCGCCCTGCTCACCTATCGCGCCGCCTGGCGTCGCGACGTGCAGAAGCTGCCGACGACGCGCGAAGCCGCCATGGCCAAGATGGCGGCGACCGAGACGGCGCAGGGCGTCATCGACCGCACGGTGCAGCTGTTCGGCGGGCGCGGCGTTCGGCGCGGCGAGATCGTCGAAAGCCTCTATCGCGAGATCCGCGCGCTGCGCATCTACGAGGGCGCGACCGAAGTGCAGAAGCTCATCGTCGCGCGCGAACTGCTGCGCGCCGCCGCCGAAGCCCAACCCGCAGGGGAGCCCTGAATGCATCGCACGCTGCAACCCGAAGGCTGGGCCAAACCGCGCGGCTACGCCAACGGCATATCCGCGCGCGGACGCACGATCCACCTGGCCGGCCAGATCGGCTGGGACAGCCAGGCGCGGCTGGTCAGCGACGACCTCGTGGCGCAGATCGCACAGGCGCTGCGCAATATCGTCGAGATTCTCGCCTGCGACGGCGCGGGACCGGAACACATCGTCAATCTCGTCTGGTGGCTCGGCGACCGGCGCGAGTACAACGCCCGCCTTGGCGAAATCGGCCATGTCTATCGCGAGATCGTCGGCCGGCATTTCCCGGCGATGAGCGCCATTCAGATCGCCGGTTTTGTCGAAGACGGCGTCAAGGTGGAAATCCAGGCCACCGCCGTCGTCCCGGAGCCGTAACTGTCATGTGGCGCCCGCCCGAACGCATCCGCCACCAGTCCTCGCCCGGCCCCGCGCCGACGCGCGAGCAGGCGGCGGCGTCGCGGCTGTTTTCGCCGCTGCGCGCGGGAAGGCTTCAGCTGGAGCAGCGCACATGGGTGCCCGCCATGGTGCCCTGGCGCGCCACCGAGGACGGATTCGTCTGCGACGATGTGCTGGCCTGGTACGAGCGCTTCGCCCGCGCCCGACCCGGCGCCATTGTCGTCGAGGCGACCGGCATTCGCGACGTGCCGAGCGGGCCGCTGCTGCGCATCGGCCACGACCGCTATATCGAGGGGCTGCGAAAGCTGACGCAAACGGTGCGGCGCGCCAGCGGCGGCCGCACGCGGCTGTTCATCCAGCTCATCGATTTTCTCGCCATCCGCCGCCGCCCGACGCCGGAAAAGTACTTCGCGCGCTTTCTCGAAATCACCGACGAGCACCGCCGAGCGGTTGGCGGCGCCGACGATTCCGACGTGCGCGCGCGCCTGCTGGGGCTGGGCGAAGCCGGGTGGCGGCAGGCGCTGACGGCAAGGGAATTCGAGGCGCTGATGCAAGGCGCGCGCGAGCGCGTGACCGATGTCGCGCTGCCGCATATCCGCGATCTGCCGAAGGTCCTGCCGGACCTCTTCGCGCAGGCTGCGCGACGCGCCGAGGCCGCAGGCTTCGACGGCGTCGAACTGCACTATGCCCATGCCTATACGATGGCCTCCTTCCTCTCGCGCCTCAACACGCGAGACGACGGCTATGGCGGCGCGCTGGAGAACCGGCTGCGCCTGCCCAGCGAAGTCCACGCCGCCGTGCGCGCCGCCGTCGGCGCCGCCTTCGTCGTCGGCAGCCGCTTCCTCGCGGAGGAATGCATTCCGGGCGGCAACGGTCTCGACGATACGACCGCCATCGGCGTGGCGCTGGCCTCGGCCGGCATGGATTTTCTCTCCACCTCGCGCGGCGGCAAGTTCGACGACGCCGCGCGGCCGCCCGTCGACGCCGCCGCCTATCCCTATACCGGCCCGAGCGGCTACGAATGCATGCCGCAATTCATCTCGGACGCGCGCGGGCCCTTCGGCCGCAATGCGGCGCCGACGCGCGCGATCCGCCAGGCCGTGCGCGCCGCCGGGCTCCAGACGCCCATCGTCTGCGCCGGCGGCGTGCATAATTTTCAGATCGCCGAAGGCTGGCTGGCCGATGGAACCTGCGACATCGTCGGCGCGGCGCGCCAATCGCTCGCCGATCCCGACTGGACGCTGAAGATCGCGCTCGGGCGCGGCGCGGAGGTGCGCACATGCGAATTCACCAACTATTGCGAAGGCCTCGACCAGAAGCACAAGCCCGTGACCTGCCAGCTCTGGGACAGGCCGGACCCGGGCGGCGCCCGCCGCAAGGTCGCCCCGGACTGGCGCCCGTGACGCCCCGAGCCCCCCTTTGACGACGGAGAACGCCATGCTCGGTCCGACCGCCCATATCGATACGTTCACCCGCGACAACCTGCCGCCGCGCGAGCAATGGCCGGACTTCCTGCTCGACGGCTACGACTATCCCGACTATCTCAACGCCGCCGTCGAACTCACGGACCGCATGGTGGAGCGCGGCTTCGGCGATCGCACCGCGCTGATCGGCCAGGGGCGTCGGCGCACCTACAAGGAGCTGACCGACTGGAGCAACCGCATCGCCCGCGCGCTGGCGGAGGATTATCGCATCCAGCCGGGCGCCCGCGTGCTGATCCGCTCCGCCAATACGCCGGCGATGATCGCCTGCTGGCTCGCCGTCACCAAGGCCGGCGCCGTCGCCGTCAACACCATGCCGATGCTGCGCACGGCGGAGCTGACCAAGGTCGTCGACAAGGCCGAGATCGCTTTCGCGCTCTGCGACACCCGCATTCTCGACGAGATGGTGGCCTGCGCCAAGGACAGCCGCTTTCTCAAGACCGTCATCGGCTTCGACGGCACCGCCAATCACGACGCCGAGCTCGATCGCGTCGCGCTGGGCAAATCGGTGACCTTCGAGGCGGTGCGCACCGGGCGCGACGATGTCGCCCTGCTCGGCTTCACGTCGGGCACGACCGGCATGCCCAAGGCGACGATGCATTTCCATCGCGACATTCTCATCATCGCCGACGCCTACGCCAAACATGTGCTGGGGGTGCGGCCCGACGATGTCTTCGTCGGCTCGCCGCCCATCGCCTTCACCTTCGGGCTCGGCGGTCTGGCGGTGTTCCCGCTGCGCTTCGGCGCCGCGGCCGCGCTGCTCGAGAACGCCACCCCGCCCAACCTCGTCAAGATCATCGAGGACTGCCAAGCGACGATCTGCTTCACAGCGCCGACGGCCTATCGCACGATGTTGACCGCGCTCGACGGCGGCGCGGATCTCTCCTCGCTTCGCTGCGCCGTCTCGGCCGGCGAGACCCTGCCGGCGCCGATCTACGAGGCCTGGACCTCGCGCACCGGCGTGCCCATCCTCGACGGCATGGGCTCGACGGAAATGCTGCATGTCTTCATCGGCAGCCGCTTCGACGATCGGCGCCCCGGAGTCACCGGCCGGCCCGTGCCCGGCTATGAGGCGAAGGTCGTCGACGCCGAGTTCCGGGAAGTCCCGCGCGGCACGGTCGGGCGGCTCGCGGTGCGCGGCCCCACCGGCTGCCGCTACCTCGCCGATGCGCGCCAGCTCGAATATGTCCAGCATGGCTGGAACGTCACCGGCGATTCCTTCAGCCAGGACGAGGACGGCCAGTTCCGTTTCGCCGCCCGCAACGACGACATGATCATCTCCGCCGGCTACAATATCGCGGGCCCCGAGGTGGAAGCGGCGCTGTTGACGCATGAGGCGGTGCTGGAATGCGCGGTCATCGGCCTTGCCGACGAAGCGCGCGGGCAGATCGTCGCCGCCTTCGTTGTGCTGAAGCCGGGTTTCGCCGGCGACGCGGCCATGACGCTGACGCTGCAAAATCACGTCAAGGCGACCATCGCGCCATATAAGTATCCCCGCTCCCTGCGCTTCGTCGAAACCCTGCCCAAGACGCAGACGGGCAAGATCCAGCGCTTCCAATTGAGGACTCCGGCATGACCGACGCCTTCGCCCGCGCGCGCGCGCTTTTCGATCTCCCGCAAGGGGTCGTCTATCTCGACGGCAATTCGCTTGGCGCCCTGCCCCGCGCCGCGCGCGAGCGAGTGCGGCGCGAGATCGACGAAAGCTGGGGCCGCGAACTGATCCGCGCCTGGAACACGGCGGGCTGGATGGATCTGCCGGCGCAGGTCGGCGACAAGATCGGCGCCCTCGTGGGCGCCGAAAAGGGCGCCATCGTCGCGGGCGATTCCACTTCGATCAATCTGTTCAAGGCGCTGACGGCGGCGCTGCCGCTGCAGCCGACGCGCAGGGTCATTCTCTCCGACACGGGCAATTTTCCGACCGATCTCTACGTGGCCGAGGGCGTGTGCAGGCTTCTGGGCCAGGGACATGCGCTGAAGACCGTAGAACCGGAAGCGGCAGGCGACGCGCTCGACGAAAGCGTCGCCGTGCTCATGTTGACGCAGGTCGATTATCGCACCGGGCGGCTGCACGACATGCGCGAACTGACCCGGCGCGCACAGGCGCTCGGCATTATCACGATCTGGGATCTCGCCCATTCCGCCGGCGCCTTTCCCGTCGATCTCGCCGGCTGCGGCGTCGATATCGCGATCGGCTGCGGCTACAAATATCTCAATGGCGGCCCCGGCGCCCCCGCCTTCATCTATGTCGCGCCGCGCTGGCAGGCGCGCATCGAGCCGGCGCTTACCGGCTGGCTCGGCCATGCCGCGCCCTTCGCCTTCGAGCTGAACTATCGCCCCGCCGCCGCCATCGACCGGCTGCGCGTCGGCACGCCGCCGGTGCTGTCGCTAGCGGCACTCGACGCCGCGCTCGACGTTTTCGAGGGCGTCGACATGCCGGCGCTGCGCAAACGCTCGATCGAACTCAGCGAAGCTTTCATCCGAGGCGTCGAGGCGAATTGCCCGGCGTTGACGCTCGCCTCGCCGCGCGATCCCGCGTTGCGCGGCTCGCAGGTCTCGTTCCGCTTCGCCCATGGCTACGCCGCCATGCAGGCGCTGATCGCGCGCGGCGTCATCGGCGATTTCCGCGCCCCCGACGTGATGCGCTTCGGCTTCACGCCGCTCTATCTCTCCCCCGCCGACATCGACAGGGCCGTGGCCGTCATCGCCGAGGTGATGCGCGAGCGCCTGTGGGACAAACCGGAATATGCCGCCAGGAGCCGCGTGACATGAGCGAGATCGAAGGCGCCGAGACCGACTTTCGCAAGAAGATGTCCTATGGCGATTACCTCCGCCTGCCGGAGGTGCTCGGCGCGCAGGCGCCGATCACCCAGGCGCACGACGAGTTGCTGTTCATCATCCAGCATCAGACCAGCGAACTCTGGATGAAGCTGGCGATCCGCGAGATCCGCGAAGCCTGCCTGCTGCTGCGCCGCGACGACGCGCCGCCCGCCTTCAAGCTTTTGTCGCGCGTGGCGCGCATCTTCGAGCAGCTCAACGGCGCATGGGACGTGCTGCGCACCATGACGCCGAGCGACTACACGCAATTCCGCGACGAACTCGGGCAATCCTCGGGCTTCCAGTCCTGGCAATATCGCGCCATCGAATTCCTCGCCGGCAATCGCAATCTCGCGATGCTGAAGCCGCACCAGCATCGCCCGGAGATTCTGGCCGAACTGACCGCCATTCTCGCCGAACCCAGCCTCTATCAGGAGGCGATCCTGATGCTGCGGCGGCGCGGTTTCGATGTCGGCGAAGCCGGCGTCCGGGCGCAGAGCGCGGCGGCGCATGTCGAATGCGAAGCCCTGACCGTCGCCTGGGCGGAGGTCTATCGCGACCCCGCGCGGCACTGGGATCTCTACGAGCTGGCCGAGAAGCTGGTCGACTTCGAGGACTTTTTCCGCCGCTGGCGCTTCAACCACGTCGTCACCGTCGAGCGCGTCATCGGCATGAAGCGCGGCACCGGCGGAACCTCCGGCGTCGCCTATCTCCGGCGCATGCTGGAGATCGAACTGTTCCCCGAGCTGTGGCGGGTGCGCACGCATCAGTGAGTTCCGTTTTGACAAATCGGGCGCGGCGCGGCAAAGGCGGAACATGATGGACAGGCAGGATCATCCGGCCGGGCTCGCGGATCTCGAGAGCCTCGTGCGCGGCGCGCCGCAGGGGCGCCACATGCAGCTGCGGATGTGGCTGCGCATGCTCGCCATCACCAAGACCATCACCCAGGACATCCGCCGCCGGCTGCGCGCCGAATTCGACGTGACGCTGCCCCAGTTCGACATTCTCGCCCAACTCGATCGCGAGCCTGCGGGCCTGCGGCTGGGGGAACTTTCGCGCCGGACCATGGTCACCAACGGCAACGTCACCGGGCTCGTCGACCGGCTGGAAGCCGACGGCCTCATCGTGCGCGAGACCCTCGACGACGACCGCCGCGTGACGGTGGCTCGGCTGACGAAGCGGGGGCGCGAGCGGTTCGCGGAATGGGCCCATGCGCATGAAAACTGGATTCGCGAGCTGATGGCCGAC
>Ga0316217_10002822_pt1 | contig 20525 bp, 15 predicted proteins | sample 1anoAmetaG_FD_203633 | JGI IMG/M metagenome (GOLD analysis project Ga0316217, IMG submission 203633) | Freshwater microbial communities from Trout Bog Lake, Wisconsin, USA - 1anoA | ecosystem: Environmental > Aquatic > Freshwater > Lake > Hypolimnion/Profundal zone | place: USA: Wisconsin...
GTTCAAAAATAAAATATATATATGGAAGCGGTCTCCTAAATCTACCCAGGTTGTTGCGCCTACGGTGAAGGCTCGAGCAGTGCCTCTTCCTCCGCCTAAAAAGTTCGACGAGAAAACAGTTACAGATTTGGCGCAGAACTTGGATATTTTGGATAGCTATCGCCAGTAAAACAAAAAAATCTTGCATCCGTGCAAGATTTTTTTGTTGTAGTTTTATTTTCCGAGCGACTGGTTTGTGGATGTTGGTATGTTTACGAAAAAATCATCGAATTTTCCTTGGACAAAAGGTTTGTCCGATTTGGGTTTTTCAAACGCGAGAGGCATTGCTGCGGGTGCTTGAGGTTGAACGGTTGGAGCAGGTGCAGTCGCCGGGCGAGGAATAGGAAATTCTTTTCGAGTCGAAGGCGATGCTGGTATTTCAAGTGTTGCAGAAACAGGGCTTGTCGGCATTGACCCGAATGAGGGGGTCGCGTCTTCGCTTGGTTGCAAAACAATGCCTGTCGCTGAGAGAGTGTCGGGTTTTTTGCCTTTATTCATAACGAATTCATGAATAGGGCTGAAAATGCGATCGTTTATGTCGCTCATGACCTTGTCTGCATTTGAAGGTGATAAGGCAAGGTTCGAAATAAGATTGTTTTCGAATTCTTCTGCAGGAAGAAGTCCGATGAGTGATTTCAGTACGATAGTTTGCAAATCTTCCATTTCATCAATGTGAAGGCCGTATTTTCTTCCGATGTTGATAAGTTCCGTCGACCAGTCTATTGATTGGATGGCTTGCCCGGTAATTGCGGGAAGATAGTGAAGACGATTATCAAGAAGAGATTGGAGGTTTGAAGATAACATGTTTGCATTGTACAACTTTTTTATAAAAAATAAAAACAAGAAAAGTTTCTTGTTTTTAAGGACGACCCTGGATTTTGGCAAGAAAGTCTGCGGCTGTTTTTCCGCTGCTGGTAACGGGAGCTGCTGCAGAGGTTGGTGGCATGGGAACTGAGCCTGAAGAAGTAAGGGCGATCTCTTGAGGTGCTGGCTCTTCATTCATGTAGGACTCGTCATCGAAATATTTTGCCTTCTGGTCTTTTGTGAAATCTTGCAACGGGATAAGGATCTGAAGTTTTATATCCCCCATCATTTGGTCGGCGATCGCTTGAGAAAGCCCTAATACAACGACAAGCCCATTTCGAAGGCTTTCTGGTTCAATAGTCCCGAGGATTGTCTTAAGGGTTGCTTTCTGCAGGTTATCGATATCGCCTGCTTGTACAGAATATTTTTGTGCGATTGCGGAAAGCTTAGTGCTCCACTGCGAATTTTCCAAGAGTTCTTTCTCGTCGTCATAAAGGTCAGCGAGTCGATCGTTGAGAATGTTTTGGTCGATAGAAGATGCCATGATTCTATGATACCTCTTTTTAAAAAAATCTTCCACTAAAAAACACCTGCTCGTCAGCGGGTGTTTTTTAGTTAGTAAGTAAATAACTAAAACGGTCCTGGTCCATTATAAGGGTTTGTCGGTGTTGTTGGAGGTGGAGGTGGCGGCGTTGTTACTGGTGTTGTTGGAGGTGGAGGTGTAAGTCCTGCAACTTTCGCTTTTAGTTTTGTAATAGCGTCCGCGTTCGCCTCCCGATTTTTTGTGTCCATTTTAGGAGTTCGTTCACGGTCTGCTATTTCGGCCAGAGCCCCATTCTTTTGAATCTCTTTCTCTCCATCTTCTACGTTTTTATCAAGAGTAGCCTTTTCACGATCTCGCTTATTAACGGCAGTAGCTCGTTCCTTGAATAGTTTGGTTATCTTGTTGTCATCTGTTTCCACCTTGAGCTTATCGTCGATATCCTTGATAGCTTTCTCGTTATCCTTAAGTTGCTTTCGAGCCTTGCCTACTATCTTTCTTGCAGTAAAGGTAGGATCTTTAATGTTGGCAAGTGCATCATTTTGTTCCTTGAGATCTTTGTCGATTTCGTCACTATTCCAAGGTTCAGCGGCTTTCTTCTTCTGGAGGCGTGCTATTTCGTAATTAATAGCCGATGTTCTAGCTTTAACATCCTTCTCTTTTGCTTTAGCTGCCGCATCCATATCCTTGCGTCGATTAGCAAATTCTCCAAATTTGAAAGACTTCGCTACGTCGCCAACAAAGTATGTTTCCGGCCCGGCCGTTGCAATCTTGGCAGCAGCTCGGAAAGCAGCCTGAGGATTCTTGTTGAAGTTCTTGAGTACTCCCATTCGCTTCTGCAGTTCCTCGACTCGTTCTTTTCCAATGGTTTTTTCTCCGACGTCTTTTGCGACGGCGAGTCCCTTTTCTTTCGCTTTCGACATGGCAAGTTCGCCGACCCCGGCAAGTCCTCCTGTTGCGAAGGCTCCTCCTGCCACCGCTGCTGCTTTGATAGTTCCTGTGATCACGTCACTTGTCATTGCTCCAACCTTTCCTGAAAGATCTTTAGTAATCTTCTTTCCGAAGAGAAGCACCATTCCAACTACTGCGAGTTTAATCGTAATGACTGCGGCTGTTGTGAGGAATCCTGGATTATTTGTTGGGGTCAGTAATGGTGCCTTAAGGAAAATGACAGCCAAATATAGGAAAAATAAGTAAATAGGTGCTGTGAGTGCAAGTCCACTAAATTGCGTAATCCAGTCATCGAATCCAAAATAAGCTTTCGCTTTAAAGGTTGGAATAATTACTGATACGAATGCAATCGGTGAAAGAATAATAAAGAAGAAAAGTCCAATCGTTCGCCCAATTAAGAAAACAGAACTCGTTACGAATATGTACAGCAGGAACAAATCGAAGAAAAATGTGATGAAAGTCATAAGGAGAATCAGTCCGTAAACAGACAGATCGTATGATTTCCAGCCGAAAGTCCACCAGCCACCACTCGATTGAGCCCCTGTGTTCCCAAGTACGAGTGCTTGTGGATTGACTTGGTTCAAAATCGATAGTGAGATTGATTTCATTCCGCTGAGTGAACTATTATTATAAAAAGTTTGAGTGCTTCCAAGGGTTGTGGTTGAGCCGCCGTTTGCTGTTGCGGCATTCACGTTATTAGCTTGGGATGCTGTCGGCGATGTTATCTTGTCGTAAAAAACTCCCCCAAAAATGTTGGTGACATCGATTGCAACACGACACAAGAAGAAACTGAAGTTCACCAAAAGTGCCATGATGATAACAGTGATGATGGTTCGTTTTGGATCAAGACCTCCCACGTTTATGCCAAGGATTAAGCTGAAGGCAATTGCAAATAATGCAAAGAGGAACAGTAAGTTTGAAAAGTCTCGGACAAGTTTCCAGCCCTGTACAACAAACGACGTTGGTTGGTCTTGGTCAGTATAAGGTTTACTTTGGATGGTGCTCCAAATTGAGTAGTCTAGAATCATCCCTCCTACAGCAGTAAGTGCCTGTGGAACGAATAAGAACATTTCGCTCAAAAGGGAAACCCCGCCGCAAAGAAAGTTTGTTCCGCAATCAAGTTGGGATTGTTGGTTGTTGATCGCAGTGGTGTTGACTGCTGGTGAACCGGTTGCAGGAGACTGTGCAGATGCGTGTTGTGTTTCAAAAGTTTTTCCAAACAAACCAAACATCGGCGAGATGACGCCGCTGAAAATCACAAGAGAGACCGCAATTGTTGCGAGAAGTTTTTGCTTCATGGATCGATATTCATTGTAATATAGAATAACGATAAAGTACAAGGGATTTTTGGGGGAAATAAAATTTGTACACAAATCAGCGGCGGGCCTTCGGCCCGCCGCTGATTGCTTCCTAGATTAATCCAAGATCCTGAACTATTTCTTTAGTTGTTATCATTCCCTGTTGCGCTAAAGAGGATGCTTACCGGGTTGGTGTGATACCACTGAGCATCGGGGTTTCTCACAACTTTCCAAATCACCGGAGTTATGTTGTCGCCGGTCTGACGAATTCCGACCAGTTGAACGTTCTGTGTTTTTCCGCATCCTATAGGAGATCCCTTCATTCCGTCCGGCATCCAATAAGCGAGCATATAGTTATCAAGACGACAGTAGAGATTCTCGCCGCTATCTTGATTTATTAAAGCTGCAACTGCCTGTGCGGATGTTGTGCTTGAAGTGATGGGCAGACTTGATTGGAGGGTTGCTGTCCCTTCCACGCCGTCGTTTGGAATGCCGTTGGCTGCGAAAAGATCAATCGAGCCCCCTGCTGGAATGCTCGGATCAAAACCGTCCAACACTCCATTTTTGTTACTGATGGTGTCAGTGTCAACGGGCTGGCTAATAGGAACCGTTATTTGATTAAGGGTACTCCAATCCACAGGATTCTGAGTAGGATTATTGATTGCGTCGAGAATGCTTGGCTGAGTAAGGAGTGCTTCTTTAATAGAGCTTGAATCAAGTCCTAATCCATTTACTGCGGCTGTGTTTCCTACAAATGTTGTTGGCGGATTCGTCAGAAGAGAGTTCTCGATTGTTTTACAATCATGAAGCGTATCTATGACATCAGCGATTTCTGTTTTGATTGCCTGGGTTGTTGCAATATCTCCGGCTAATGTTGTTGGATCAACAACATTTTGGCTTACAGATTCGTATTGAGCATAAATAGACTGTCGGGCCGAATCAGGTATGCTCGTCGATGATTCCCATTCAAGCCATTGTTCGTCAAGGACTCGTTTCTCCATATCCTGATTCGTTCCGGTCATGGTTGGATCGTCAGGAGCTAGAGCAAGAAGTGCGTTCGAATTGGTTGGGTCAACATACTGTGGCAATGACGAGATTATTTTTGGTGTCAGGAGCGCGTATTCCGCTTGTTGTGCTGCTGGACTCATTGCCTGCCACTGATCATCAAACAAAATAAGTGGTTGTGCATTTGGATTGTTTGCTGAAGGTGTAGTTGTTGCAAGCACCTGACTTTCCACTGCTTTCAAGGTGCTCAAAGCTTGCTCTCGTAGAACAAGGACATCAAATGTTTTTGTGATATCGTGTCCGTTTTGATAATACGCTTGAAGGGCTTGATTCATTTGAGAAGCTCCTGGAATGTTGAGAAGTGGATTGCTGATATTCTGATTTTCTTCTTCGATGGCAATTTTCACCTGCTCGTTGACAATTTTGACGGCGACGGTGTTCGCGTCATCGTTTGATGCTGATGCGTCTTGTGCTGGTGCAAGCTGATTGCTTACATAAGTTGTTAAGCGACTTTGCCATCCTGTGTCGGGGCCTGGGATGCACTCTTCTAGTGCCATAATTGGCTCAGTCACACATCCTGTCGAGCCTGCAGTACAGCTCGAGAGTGTAGTGTTTCCATTTGCGTCTCGAGAAGGCCGCACATTTCCAACAGCTGCCTGTTTTAGAATGGTGACCTGTTGTTGTATTGCCGCAATGTCTTCGTTGGTGAGTTGGATCGCTGGGACAAGTTCATTTCTCAAATCAATGACAACCTGAGGGCCTGATGCCCATCCACCAGCATTTGGATTGTTGGTCGTGGTGGTCACTCCGTTGACGGTTGTTGTAGTGGTTCCCAAAGCTGCTTGCTGATCTACTGGGCTTCCATACTGTTGCTGTGGTTTTGAAAGGTCTGATTTAAGAGATGAAATTCCTTTTGTTATTAGCCCCGTTGCAATTTGTTGAATTGTGCTAAAGACAAGTTGTCCAAGGGAATTTACACCGCGAAGGCGTTGGAATGGTTCTGCTACAGATTGATTCGCAATGTCTTCATTGGTCTGAGATGGATTGGTGATTGTATCACTATCAGGGTCACTTCCGAAGTTTTCTCCCCCGCTGCCTGATGAGGCGCTGGAGTTACTTGCACTTTTTGTTGAAGGAAGAAATCCGCTACTAGTCAACTGTGTTTTTGCGTTACTGGTTGCGTTTTTGATATTGTTTGCAAGATTGTCTTGTGCAATCATAGCTGTTCCGATCGGTGTGTTTTGTGGCAACGCCAAGTCGCTATAAAAGTCCCATCCGCTTGCTCCTGCGGCACTAATATTTGTCGAGGCGGCTTTCCAATTGCTTCCCGTAAGTCCGGGAATTTTGTTGAGTGTAAAATTATCAAGTTCATTTTGGCCGCTTGACCCCGCTGCTGCTGAGTTAGTCATGGCGATGGCCGTTGTTTGAGCGAAGGGATTGTTTGTATCATTTGTGAGACTTGTTAAATATTTCGATGTCTGCTGGTTTCCGATATTGTTAAAATATTGTCCAAAATTCGTTATGAATTTTGGGTTGCTATCGGAACTCGCCCCTCCGTTGATCGAGTTTAATGCCTTTGAAACAAGTTTCTGTGAAAGTGTCTGTGCCAAATTGTAAGCGATTTTATCCAACCCGAACATCTTAAGGGTATCCATTACTTGCTGGATGGTGGTAACCACGTTGGTTACTGTATCTGCATCGGTGAATGCTTCCGTGTCTGAGTCACCCACAGGAATTCCTTGGGCATGGACTGCAAGTGGTTTTACTGAAAACGAAATAATTAAAAGCCCTATCATCAGTATTCCTTTTTTAAAATGAGTGTGTTTCATAAAATGATGAGGGATGACTTAAGGGGTCGTGTAGTTACTTGGATTAATTGCGATAGGGAGATAGATGTTTATGGTGCCTTCCGAGAGAATGTAGTCGTGGATGTAGTTTTGGAGTGCGCCAATGGTTCCGAATTGATAAGCCTGATCGCTTGAACGACTCGGGTCATAAGCATTTAAAGTTTGATAAAATCCTGAAAGTGCATTGATCGAAGTAAGTTCGTTTGTGGCAATAGGTTCGGGAACGGGAAGTGCTTCCATGCTTGCGATCGATGCTTTCATTCGTGTAAGAATTTTATCGGTTGCTGATGCGTCTTCGGTTCCTTGAATATATCCTGCAATGTGTTGCCAGACGGCAGTATCGGTAAGAGTTACGAAAGAAATCTTTTTTATGCCTGCTTGGTAGGCTGTCGCATTTGCATAGCTACTTGGGACGACCGTTAGATCACTCATGGAATATAGAGTATTTTTTGCTTGGATGCTCGCAATGTAGTTGAGAATTTCAGTGCCAGTGGCTTGGTCCACATCATTCCCTGTAATGCCTTGTTCAATCGAAGCGTCGTTGTCGAGATCATCCCCTGCCGTGAGCGAAATCTTATCCGTATCAGTTGTTTGGTTTTCAAGATTGGAAAGTTCGGTTGGACTCATCTTGGCTCGTAGTTTATCGAAATCAAGAAGTGCTGTCGGATCGCTCGGGCTGATACCGACGGCGATGAGTTCCCAGTCAGGAATTCCTTGTCCTGTTGAATCACGCGTCGTTGGATCTCCGGTTGGAATTCCAAAAGTAACAACAGGTGTTGGCCCTGCAGGAGCTGGATGTTTTTTAAGAGTGTGAAGAATAGGTGGAATAATAAAATAAGCAGCTACGGCAAGTATTACGACACCGATCACCACTTGCATTTTTTTACTGGGCAGATAGTTTTTATAAGACGATGGAGAATTATAATCCATACTGATTATTATACACAATTTTCGAAAGTAAACGCCACGTTTCAATCCCCACATCTTCGGCGCGGGTTGTGGGAGGAATGTTTGCCTCCGCGAGCGCTTGATCTACCTGATCTACCTCAAGAATATTTTTTAAGTTACCAGAGATGGTTTTTCTTTTGTGTGCAAAAGCGGCTTTCATGACTTGAAAAAAAACTTCCTCATGATGCTTGTTTATAAAGTGTTCTCGAGAAATATTTGAAATAGCGATCACAGCCGAGTCAACGCTTGGAGCTGGAACAAAGTTTCCCGCTTTCACTGTACATATATATGATGGGTTTCCATAGGCTTTCACTGCAATCGAAAGAATACTTTCCTTGCCAGGACCTCCTGTTTTCTTGTTTTTGGCGACAATTCGGTCCGCTACTTCCTTTTGAACCATAAGAACCATGAGTTTTGGTTGAAACTGTGCTGAAAGGAACTTTTCGATAATGGCACCTGTTATGTTGTAGGGAATGTTGGCCACTAGCTTATAAGAGTCTGAATCTCGGAGAGTTTCAGGGTCGAATTCCAAAATATCCCCATTTATAAGGTTAAATTTCCCGCTTTGAATTTCGTTTTCAAACTTAGTTGAGAGTTCGGCAAATAACGAGTCGTCTTTTTCAATGGCAATAACCTTTCCTGCGGTAGCAAGAAGGGTTTCAGTAAGTGCCCCGAGGCCTGGCCCGATTTCAAGGACCGCATCTGTTTTTTTAGGTTCTGCTGCGTCGCAGATCTTTAAAACAATGGATGGATTGTTGAGAAAATTCTGGCCCAGAGATTTTTTAGGAATGTGTTTCACGGGGCGAGTATAGCATAAGTACAAATTGGATTACGAAAATATGGCTGGCTTTCACTCCGTGTTATACTCTCCGGACTATGGACCATTTAGAATCACTCAATCCCAAACAGCGTGAGGCAGTTCTCGCAACAGAGGGACCGCTTTTAATCGTAGCAGGAGCTGGAACCGGAAAAACAAAGACGTTGACCCATCGAATTTACCAACTGATTCACAAAGGTGTTCATCCGCATAATATATTAGCCATCACCTTTACCAACAAGGCCGCCAAAGAAATGCGTGATCGTGTTCTTGCCATGCTCGGCAAAAATTCGTATGAGGCGCCAACCATGAAAACATTTCACTCGCTTGGAGTGTACGTCTTGCGAAGGTTCTCCCGGGAAGCAAACTTGAAAAAAGATTTTGCGATTTTGGATACGACTGACACGACGAAACTGATCAAGGAAGCAATGGAGGCTCGCAACATAAATCCGAAAATGCACGATCCGAAAAAAATAAGAAGCTTTATTTCAAGTCGAAAAAGCGATGGTGTGACCGCCGAAGGATTTGTAAAAGCGACTCACAGCGCTTTTACCGAAGTCGTTGCAACGGTTTGGATGACTTATGAAGAATTGAAGACCAAAGAATCAGGTGTGGACTTCGACGATCTTCTTTTGAAAACGCTTGAACTTCTTGAAAAAAACAAAGAGGTTCGAGAGACGCTTCAAAACCAGTGGAAATATATTCATATCGACGAGTATCAGGACACCAACAAAGTCCAGTACGATATCGTTCGATTGCTCGCAGAAAAGCATCATAATTTATGCGTCGTGGGCGATACCGATCAAAATATTTATTCGTGGCGAGGCGCAAACTTGCGAAATATCTTAAATTTCGAAAAAGATTATCCGGAAGCCCAAGTCATCCTTCTTGAAGAAAACTATCGCTCAACGAAGAATATTTTAACGGCGGCCGATGAAGTCATTAAAAAAAATACAGCGCGCATTCATAAGACGCTTACGACGAAGCAATCCGAGGGCGACAAGGTAAAATTGTTCACTGCCATGAATGAGGGCGATGAAGCTTATCACATTGCGCGATCAGCACACACTTTTATTAAGTCGGGGGTGAAGCCAACCGAAATCGCAGTTCTGTACCGTACGAATTTCCAGTCGCGAGTTTTAGAAGAGGCATTCCTTGGTGAAAATGTACCGTATCAATTGCTTGGAACAAAATTCTTCGAGAGAAAGGAAATCAAAGACACCGTATCTTATATTAGAGCAAGTCTCAATCGTGACGGACTATCAGATATCAAACGAATCATTAATGAACCCAAACGAGGTCTCGGTCCTGCGGCGATTGCAAAAGTTTTTTCAGGAATGAGGGATTCGCTTTCACCGGCGCAAGCCAAGGCCTATGGATCATTTGAAGCGCTCCTCGATTCGATTGAAAAAAAGTCGCGCGAAGTTATTCCTTCGGAATTAGTCCGTTTTGTCATTGAAAAGTCTGGCTTTGCTGATTGGTATAAAAATGGAACTGAAGATGAAAAAGAGCGGTTTGAAAACTTGGAGGAACTTGTGACTTATGCAACGCGATACGACAGTCTAGTGAGTGAAAACCCAGATTCCCTAGATACATTTACAGAAGAAGCTGCACGATCAGCGCTCACAAAAATGCTTGAAGACATTGCGCTTCAGTCGGATCAAGATGCGCTCGACGATAAGGAAAAAAGCGACGGAGTAAAACTCATGACGATTCACTCAGCGAAAGGGCTTGAGTTCGATTATGTTTTTATTGGCGGACTCGAACAAGGACTCTTTCCTCATGATGGATTCGACGAAAAGAAAACGGTCGAGGACCAGGAAGAAGAACGTCGATTGTTCTATGTTGCTCTTACTCGCGCACGAAAACAATTAATGCTTTCATTCGCGATGATGCGAACCATTTACGGAGAGCAAACTTTTAATGAGCCCTCAGAATTTTTAGCAGATATTCCGAACGAAATTATTGAGCGAGAAGATGGCTTTGGGGGAAAACCGCCGGCGCCGATCAAGACTGTTTACTTGGATTGGTAAAATTAAAAAACTACCCACAAGAAAATCCTCGCGAAGAGGATTTTCTTGTGGGTAGTTTTTAGACTATGTTGTTTTTCAGTGCCTCATCCACCATGTCGCCAACCTTCATTGTTTCCGAATTAATATTTGGTGAGGTCATCTTGCTCGCTACATTAATAAGAGTATTTCGCAGTTTCTTGGAAGCTTCTGGGTAATTCTCCAAAGATCGTTCAACAGGTTTTCCTGACGAATCGCTTCCCCAATAATATTCAGTCGGATAAAGAAATGGACGTGCGGGAATATTTTTTGCTTTGCTCCATTCTTGAAGAAGGGTTCCTTCCATTTTTGCACCAAAGAGCGTTTCAAGAAACTTCAGCTTTCGGTCTTCTAATTCCCTTCCAGCGAGGATTGGTGAAGAAGTTTCGCTCGACATCATTGCAAGAGGTATTGAAGATTCACTTTTTCCTTGAAGAGGAACGGCTTGGATTGGAATATTTTTTGACTCACCACCGAATCTTTTCTTGAGAAGATCTAAAGTGCTTAGTTCTTTCTTTTGAACAGCTGCTTCTTTAACGGCGAAGGCAGTCTTCTCTGCAGGTGCAACTTCTTTTGGCTGAGTAGGCGCAATGGCCTCTTCCGTCTTTTTAGTAACAATAGGAGCGACAGGTTCTGCTAATTTCTCAACAGGTGCGACGGCAACAGGTTCCTCCACTTTAACAACAGGAGTTTCTTGTGTCTCTGGTTTTGCTGGAAGTGGTTGCGGTTGCAACGGTTCGACTTTCTCTGTAACTGGCTGACTCATGACCGGTTCAACTTTTGTTGTTTCGGGGGCAGAGTCTACGGGAGTTGCAACTTTTTGTGGAGCGGCAGTATCTTTATTGGTTGCATTATCATCAATGATGCGAATACCAAGCCTGCTTCGAAGCCAACTATTTTCTACTGGCGCTTTTGGCTCGGTAGTCGCAGGTGTAACTTCAGGAGCTGGGGCCGCAGAAGTCATTTCTTTCTTCAGATCTACTGTAGGAGTATTTGGTTTTTGATCATTCGAAGTGACGGGAGCGATACCTTTAGTGGCAGGAGATGTAATCTCGGTCGCTGCGGCGGCTTTAGACTCATCCTTAATTTGAAAAAACTGGTACGTTTTTTTGGTCTGCGTTTTTGGAAGACCTTCCTCATCAACACCTTCTTCGGTCCATGAATCAACTAGTGTGAAGTCTAAACTGGGAGCCGCGTGCAATATGTTATAAGTGTGCCCCTTTTGAGTTCCCTGCTCGATTTTTTCCTTGAAGCCATTTTCAGAAAGAATTTTTATAATGCTTCCGGATTGTGGATCGTCTTTTAAAAAACCTTTGCCTGCTTGAACAAGTGAGGTGAGGTCAGGATTTGCATTACCTAAATTAGAAAGAGAGATAGCTTGAATGCTCATGAAACAAGTATACCGCATGTTTTTGTGTGCGTGAAGACGTTCCCAATATTTTTTTCAAGGAATCATAAGGACATGTTCATTTCGAGCGAAAAACTACACCACATAAAACTGATGACTGTCCATCCACTGGCTATCCCCGGTTATGTCTTGACCTGTCGTGTCAGTCTGCTAACCTTGATAAGTGATGAGGCTAAAGAGCATTTCTTGCCTCTATAGATTCAGTATTTGGGGCTTGGGTTCCATGAATGCGCGAACGACACTCAGTAATTTCAAAAATACCCTTATCTTGCAACATATTTTAATAGAGTCGTTTCTTGGCTCTATTTCTCAGGTCGAGTATTTTTGATCCTTTTCTTCGGCTTATACTACTCAAATTAAAAAACTCTGCGCTTTTCAAGCGTCTGACGATCATCGTTTCAAGAGGTTTCACTCCGGTTCTTGTCGTATCTCTTGTTCTCCCCTACCTTTTATTTCCGCTTATGGGACAAGCGTGGTTTTTTGCGTCTGCGGATGCTCAGTCGAATCCGGATCAAGTAGGTGTCTCGACAGACAACGTTCAGAATCTTACTCTCCCAACTCCTTCGGTTGCTATGAATTCAAATGATTTGGAAACAGTCGATAATCAGGATAGTGTTACGATTGTTGATGACGATGCGATTCAGCCGGAAATTGGTTCTGCAGGAACGCTTGCGGATATGGTGAATATTCCGCCGACGAGTTTGATCAGTAGTTATACCGTAACGCACGGCGATACGGTTGCGGGAGTCGCTGCTCGATTCGGCGTTTCCGAGGGAACGATCCGAGAAGCAAACGGATTGAGTAGTACCGCTGTGCTCCATGTGGGCGAAGTGCTTACTATTTTGCCTATTACTGGAATTACCCACATTGTTCAGTCGGGTGATACGTTCCAGAGTCTTGCAAAGAAATATGATGCGGATGCCTCGGACATCGCAGATTACAACAACTTGGATATGAGTGATAACTTGGTGGTAGGAAGCTCGATCATTATTCCAAACGGTGAAGTAACCATTACTAAAACAGTTACGAACAAGAAGACGGGAAAAACAACGAAGATTGTTGTGACGGGAACAGGACTTAAGAGTGGATCTCCCGTGAGCGCTTCTTATTATATTCAGCCGATTAAAACAAACGGAACGACCATTGTAAAAACTCAAGGATTCCACGGAGCGTACAATGCGATCGATATTGGTGCACCAAAGTACACGCCTATTCATGCGATGGCAGATGGTGTTGTTATTACGGCAAACGGCCCGACGTGTCCAGCCGAGGCTCCTATCGATTGGGACGGCGGGTATGGAAACATGACCGTTATCAAGCACGGAAACGGAACGGAAACGCTCTATGCTCATCAAACGTGTCTGGAAGTTTCAGTTGGTGAGTCAGTGACCCAAGGGCAGGTTATCGGAAAAGTTGGACATACAGGTCATGTGGAAGGAAGAAATGGAGGATACCATTTGCACTTTGAAATTCGAGGTGCGTATCCGACACCGATTATTTATCCGGGGCCAGTGATATAAAGATTGGGTAAAGTGAAAGTAAAGAGCTGAAAGCCGAAGGCTTTCCGCTCTTTACTTAGTAAGAATAATGTGCTATATTAAAAAACGTATTTCATTCCTAATCTCATAAAAGCAACCCACAATGCACTACGCTTTATCCCTTTTAGTTACGGCTTTGGCCGCAGTTTATATTACCTCGGTGATTATCGTTTGCCGAGTAAAGGGCTCCCTTGTATTAAATCCGGCGCTGATTTTGTTACTCATCTCTAGGATGAAGATTGACTCTGCTGCCGAGCTTGAAATTTTAGATTTTGACCAGAAGTTCGAACAGGATGTTGCAAAGTATGGTATTCAGAAGGCTGTAGTAATTTACGAGAAATATCTTGAAGATGAAAAGACTTTCATTAAACAGGGTTTCTCGGTAGAGCAGTTGCGCGCCATGGTAATATCCCCCCAAGGAGAAGAGCCTACCCCAACCTATTTACAGCTAAGGGCGGTGGGTATTCTCATGCGCTCGGTGAGCAACCTGGAAGCTGCACTTGCTGAATACTTGATATTCTACAAACAACCCTCAGTTTCCGCTACAGCAAAAGAATGGTTGGTGCAACTTGTTTTCAGGTATGCCAAAACAGAGGATGAGCTTACTGCTGTACAGTTGAAAGTAGCCAAGGAAGACTACCTTTATAGAACTGCCGAAACCATGAAAGATGTATTGCGTTCGGGAGGTTCTCGTTCAGAGGCCAGGGTTATAGAAATGAAACAAACTGGTTAGGTAAAAGTAAAGCCTTACAAAGATGTATAAAAACATTTTTGTAAGGCTTTTTAACTTCACGATCTTGGTCTGTATTGAAACGCTTCAAGCACATGTTCTGAAAGAATCTCGGTTGAGTTTTCAAGATCTGCAATCGTTCGTGCGAGTTTTATAATGCGATGATATGCGCGAGGTGACAGTTTGAGTTTCTTGGAACTCTCGTTTAAAACTTTCTTTACCTCTGGTGCGAGGATTATTTTTTCAATGTCTTTAGCGTTCATGTGCGAGTTTAATTTAAGTTCTGTGCCAAAGCGTTTCTTTTGGATTGCTCGAGCAAGAACGACTCGGCGTCTTATAACATCTGAAGATTCGCCACTGTATTCATTACCTGACAGTTTTTCATAATCGATATGTTCAACGATAGTCCAGATATCAATGCGATCCATAATGGGGCCGGACAGTTTTCTGCGATATCGTGCCAAATCCGATGGAGTGCAAAGGCAGATTTTGTGAATTGATCCAAAGTTCCCACAAGGACAGGGATTCATGGCCGCAGTTAAAATAAACTGCGCTGGAAAACGAGCCGAGCCTTTGGCTCGTGAAATGTGAACGACACGGTCTTCAATTGGCTGACGAAGAGATTCGATGACGCGTTTTTCGAATTCTGGAAATTCATCCATGAATAAGACTCCTCGGTGTGCGAGTGTGATTTCGCCAGGTTTTGGAAATGTTCCCCCTCCGATAATGGAAACATAGCTTGCTGTATGATGAGGTGCGCGAAACGGTGGATGCGTCACGAGAGTTTCCTGGAGAATTCCGGCAATACTGTGGATTCCTGTGATCTCGAGAATCTCGGCTTCGGATAGTTGTGGAAGAAGTCCTGCGAACGCGCGCGCAAGCATGGTCTTCCCTGTTCCAGGCGGTCCCGACATGGCAATATTGTGTCCGCCCGCCGCCGCAATTTCGAGTCCTCGCTTTGCAGTTTCTTGGCCCTTTATTTCTGCAAAGTCGATCGATGCTTGGAATTCTTTTTCAATAATCATTTCAGTTTTTGGCTGTGATGAAATTTTTTTGTGATTTTCATTTTTTGTATCGATATGGCGAATGACCTCCGTTAAGGTTTTTGCTGGATATATTTCAATGCCATCTATGAGTGCTGCTTCTTCGGCATTTTTAAAAGGGACAAATATTTCTGAAAAGCCTAGCTTTTTAGCTGATTGGACAATCGGAAGTACTCCGGTAACAGGTTGAACTTCTCCATTTAAAGAAAGCTCGCCGATGAAAAGCTTGTTGGCGGGATCAAAAGCAATGTCATCGTTTGATAGTAAATATCCTACCGCAATCGCAAGGTCGAAGTAAGAGCCTTCTTTTTTGAGTTCGGCAGGCGCGAGAGAAACAACAGTCTTTTGATTTTCCTGTTTGGGAGAAACGAAACCTGAATTTTTTATAGCGCTTGCGACTCGGTCACGGGCTTCCTCGACGGCCTTGTCAGGAAGTCCTACGATATTGAAAGAGTGGAGACCGTTGGTGATGTCGATTTCGACAGATACGAGATGTCCGATGAGTTGGTAGGGTTGGGCTGAAAATACACGAGAAAAGTTTTTGGGCATGAGTGTAGTGTAACCACGCGACATAAAGAAAAGATAAAGGGCGACGCCGTACGGCGTCGCCCTTTATCTTTTCTTTATGTCGCGTGGTTACTTATTCATCATCTCCTTGCACGTCTCTGCGGCAGGATTTGCTTCAAGTCGATCCTCCTCGATAGTTTTTCCAGACTTCAAACAAATTCCATAGGTACCCTTTTCAATTCGATCAAGGGCTGATCTAACTTGGTTATATCTGGTTTCCAAAGATCCTAGTCGTGCAATCTTTGATTCGAAATCCTCTGCGAAATCGGCCTGGTCAGCTTCATCTGGTTCAGGTCCGTTGTCTTGAGACTGAGGAATGGCGATCCATTCTCCTGAAGTATCCTGACGTCCAAGAGCTCCGAGTTCCTCTTTGAGTAGGCCTCTTTCAGTGAGTAATCTCTCTTTGAAGTAGTTTAGACGCTCTTTTTTCATTTCGTCAGTTTAGCATTTAACGATGTAAATACAAGTTCGACAAATTGGGATTTCATTGTTTAAACCCAGCTTCCCGAGCCGTTGTTATTGATTGTAAATCTGGCTTCCTGCGTATCGTGCCAGAATTTGAGGGATGATGGCGGTGTTGTCGGTGATGATGAGGGTCTTTTCATTAAGGAAGAAATACGCAAGCATAACATCCCCGCTTTGGTATGGCGACACAATGTTTACGAAAGGATTCTCGGAGTCACTCGTAGCTGGGCTTGATGTGGGTGTTGTGGTGAAAACAGGCGCCGCCTGAGGAGAAGCGCTTGCATCACTTGTTGCCGTGCTAGGCGTTGCTGAAGTGTCTGAGGTGCTGTCGCTCAATGTAACCGTTGCGGGTGTTTGATAGCGCAAGACTCGAATATTTTGATTTGAAATGGTCTCGTCATCAAACGTATTTTTGTAAAGCTGAGTTTTAAGGAAGCCAGAGGGCACGTTCATAAATATACCGAGATCTCGGAACATTGTGGGTTCCCAATTCTGCATTCCTGCAAATGAAATGTCGTAATCGGTAATTGGAATTACCAAGAAGTGCGACGTTGTCCCACCGAAGTTCCCTATTCCGTGCATAAATTGGGGTCCACTAAATTCTCCAACAAGCGATGTGGGAACGTCTGAAATTCCTAAGGCGGTAAGAACACTTGCGAACGTTGCTCGATTTGCACCGTTCGTGTAATAAACGTCGAGAATAGTTCCACTCGGTACATTAGTAGAGAAAGCTTTTTGAAGGGTCTGTTCAAGGGTATAGCTGGGTTGGTTCGCAATGTCGATTCTTAGATGGGCCTCCGCTTGAATCAAGGACGAAACCACATGAGCTTTTGCAAGGGGTTGAACTGATTGGCTGCTTCGATTTGCTGTAAGTGCAAAAACACCGAGGGCGACCAAAACGATAATAATTGTTCCAATAATGTATAAGATATTATTCGGTGACAACGGCTTGTTTACTTCTTTTATTTTCTCATCGGTCCGCGCCTTATTAAGAAGCGATGAAGCAACAGTTCCCTTGTTTGAATTCACAAGTGTTGTCATGTCTTGATACATGGTGTGAGCCTTTCCAACAGGTACTGTTTTTTCAGGAGATTTTTTTTGATCGGACTTATTAGGCAAAGGAACTTTCTTTTTAGAATTTGGTACATCCATTGCTCCTGGCGCAGTCGAAGCTTTTGCCGAGGTTTCGATTTCTTTTTCTGTAAACTCAATTCCGCTTGGTGTGCCAACGGGCTTTTGGATATCATCCACGACGTCTGCTGTCTTTATTGGATTAATTGAGGCATTAAGTGCAGCAAAGCCTTCGCTTATTCCTTGAGCAACAGCAACCGCCTGAGTAAATCCAGATGCTTTGTTAATATGTCCCCCATCCGGAATAATTGTTATTTCAATTCCAAGATTGTCGGCGAGCTTTTGGCTTGCCGCCATAGGAACAAAAGGATCATCTGCCCCTGTAAACATCTCAATAAGCATTGCGTGGCTTTTTATTTTATTCCAATCAAAGGTGTGGTTTACGAACGTTTCATTCACGCGGTCATAACCCATGTGTCCAATTTTCTCGGCGTAAGCTGCGACCAAAAAAAGTCCATGAATTTGTTTCAGTAACTCCTCGGCAAGTCGAAGTGCAAATACGGCACCTGTTCCGTGTCCTACAAGAATGGTTTCCTCATCAAACGTATGAAGATAATTTCTCATGACCACCTTCCATGATTCGAAGGATTGGCCGGCGGGTGTGGGAAAATTTGGCACAACTACTAAATACCCCATCGCAAGAAGGGTTGTTTTCATCCATGGATACCAATCAGAATACTGATCACAAAATGCATCGTGAAAAATGTACGCAGTTTTCATTACGTACATTATATAGAACTCTTGTTGCATAATCCAGAAATAATATTTTTTGTTAAAAGTAAAACCCCCTTTCTTTCGAAAAGGGAGTAAGTTTTGAGCGGAGGTTTGCCAAACAATTAATTCCTGTTTTTTACCTTCGCCGTATGCATTTTTTGTTCCTGTCCACCTTCGTTGCGCGTGTGTTCACGAACAAAAGTTTCACCTTCTTTAAGTTCGCGCCCAAGGTGTTGTCGTGCTAGCCTTTTTGCTTCAGCTGAGGCTTTGTATCCTTTAGGAAGCCTTCTAACAAACCAAGGAATTGTTTTCTTAACCTTGTCTTCGAGGGGCTTTGTTTCAAGGATTGATTGCTCAACCTCCTGCTCCAAGGCCTCAATTACTTGCGGTCTTGAATCAAAAAGAATTCTCACTCTTCTTAAAATAAGCTGAGGGTCGAGCGAACCTATCCTTCTTCCAAGCCCGAGCATTCTTTTTACGAATGGCAGCGACGGTTCCTTGTTAACAATAACAAGAGGAACAATTAAGTCGTATAAGCGCATAATGGCGTTCATGCGCACCACTTCATAAATCGGTGCAAGGTTAGCGCGGAGTGCTGGCAGTTTTACTCCAACAATCCCAGGGCTATCAGGTAGGTAGAGTTCTCCATTCTGACCTATGCCAAATGCGGCATAGGAACGAAACGCTCTCCCGAGCATTTCTACTCTTCCCAAGGATAGATCAGTTGTTTTTAGATCCTTGTCGCTGTCGACATTTACTATCGACACGAGTGTTTCTTCAAAAAGCCTAACCCAAGTTTTCATTTGGGTATCATTTGAATTCAGAGCGGGATTAACAGCAAAAAAACTTGCGGGCATGTAAACCCAGTAATTGTTTTTTGACTGGAAAAGTCCGTCTTCAAATGCGCAAGGTTTTACCCCATAGGTTCGTAATTGCATCAGTTCTTTAAACATCTGGTTAGTTGCATCACGCAACTCGCCGATCTCATCATATTGGCTTGCGAGCATTGTCACGCTAGGCACATCAATAGACTTGAACCAATCCTTTATAACATCTAAAGATTTGAGATGATTTTGAACGATGAGTAATTTAGGAAGAATCCATGTGCTCAGCTGGCTTGTTGATAAGTTACTTGTTCTAATCGCTTCGTCAACGAGTGTTGTTATTGAAGGAATGTCGCTTGTCTCTTTTACAAAGTAATTAGCAATAAGAGTGGTGAGAGTGTTTACTCGGCTTACAGATGCTCCTGCTCCCAGCGCGTTTACCTTACATGTGTTAATGTCCTTGCAAACGAATACAAATCTTTGAAGAGCGGTTGAAGCGTTCAAGGGAGAAGCAAAGTGTTCGCGAGTAATAAGCTCGGCAATTTTAAAATAATCCTGAAGAGAGACGGTATCTCTCTTTAGAAATATTGCAATTTGGTTCAAACGTCCGGAAGAAAGTACAGAAGTATTATTCATTTTTGTAGTTTTAAAAGTGCGGGTTAGTTAAAGAATATTGACCTTTATACTAGCACATTTAGAATATAATGTCAACAGCTTTCAAAATAAAAAACCTTGCACACAGCAAGGTTTTTTATGTTATTTCTTCCCTCCTCTTGGCCGTCGATTACGTCCCTGTTTCTGTCCTGCGAATCCGATCAAATATCTTTTTGGATCTTCAGATAGATCAAGAAAATCATCGCACTGTTCTTTCAGGTTCATCGATGAAGACTTATCAAAAGCAACGACTTCTACTTGGCACCCTTCGTTGATCTGTAAATATTCGACAAGAGGAATGAAGTCTCCATCACCTGAAACGATAATGACCGCGTCGAGTTTGGGTGCCATTGTAATTGCGTCAACTGCGAGCCCGACATCCCAATCAGCTTTTTTAGCTCCTCCTGAAAATATTTGAAGGTCTTTTGTTTTTGTTTCAATGCCGACTTGTGTAAGCGCATCGAAGAATGCTTTTTCATCCCCTGATTCAGAAGTGATGACATATGCGATTGCACGGACAAGTTTTCGTCCGGCGAGAGCGGTCTTTACGACTTCCCCGAAGTTTACTCGACGTCCGTAAAGATTTTTTGCTGTGTGATAAATATTCTGCGTGTCGATGAAGATCCCGACGCGCTGTTCCTGATGTTTGATAATTGACATAAATAAAGTATAGCAGAGGCGAAGGCCCGCGCGAAGGGTAGGATTTTTTAACTAAGTAAAAACCGCCTTTCGGCAGTTATTACTTGAGGCCAACCTGTTTCAAGATCTTTTCGTATGTTTTCACATCCTTTTTCTTGAGGTAGTTCAAAAGTTTTCGTCGCTCTGCAACCATGATGATCAATCCTCGTCGAGAATGGATGTCTTTCTTGTGAGTTTGCAAGTGGGTTGTAAGCTGACTGATCTGCTCTGAAATAAGAGCGATCTGAACCTCGGGAGACCCAGTGTCACCTTCCTTTCGGCCAAATGAGGTAACGATTTTTTGCTTTTTTGCGGTTGTTAACATAATGACGAGACTATAGCATGTTTTTATTTTTTTTGCAAGGGTGGAAGCCAAGACCCAGAAGGGCGGCACCTCGCCAGAAAAGGGCACGCATAACGACTTCTCACTCTGAAACGTCACTATACCGCTAGCACACTCGAGCGGTTCGAAGCC
>Ga0316217_10002823_pt1 | contig 20522 bp, 20 predicted proteins | sample 1anoAmetaG_FD_203633 | JGI IMG/M metagenome (GOLD analysis project Ga0316217, IMG submission 203633) | Freshwater microbial communities from Trout Bog Lake, Wisconsin, USA - 1anoA | ecosystem: Environmental > Aquatic > Freshwater > Lake > Hypolimnion/Profundal zone | place: USA: Wisconsin...
CTCCTCCTCGCCATATCTTTTGATTGATATGACTCGTCGTCGCTACTTGATGCGAGGCGAAAATCATGTCGTCGTGGGGCCATTGGCTTCTCACACACCCTCTAAGAGAAATATGTACGCCAAGTCACCAAGGCTAATCGGAATGGATAGAAGCGCGAGCAGCGTCCATCCGCTTACCCGCTTTCCCGGTGGTTCTGAGGGCTCGCGTTCGGGGCGATAATAGTCCAGTTTGATTAGCGGCTCGTCCATTGTCTATCCGATCCTCTCCCTCCCTCCCACATACGCCCGCAGCACTTCCGGAATCGTTACGCTGCCGTCGGCGTTTTGATAATTCTCCAAAATCGGAATCAGCACGCGCGGGCTGGCGATTACCGTGTTGTTCAGCGTGTGGCATAACTTGGTCTTGCCATCGGTGTCCTTGTAACGCAGATTCAAGCACCGGGATTGAAATTCGTAGAACCGGCTGGCGCTGTGGGTTTCGCCATAATTCTTGCGGCTGGGCATCCAGCTTTCGATGTCGAACTTGGCGGCCTGGCCCTGGCCCAGGTCGCCGCTGCATACGGCCACCACTCGGTAGGGCAGATTCCGCGCTCCATCCTGATAGATGAGCAATTGCCCTTGCGACGGCGGTGGTGGCGGGGTGGATTCAGTCATGGGAATTTTCTGCCGAATCCAGCAATTTCTTGATGCCAATGGGGGTGGAATGGCGGCGGTAGATTGGTGGTAGGTTGCCGATCATCGGACAGAACTGTACGACGATTCGCGCGACTTTGCCAATTGGTCGTGATGCTGAATTCCCGTGGGAATCGACGCCACGCAGCCATATGATAACGGTGGTGCGATACGGCTGCCTGTCTGCTGCGCCATTTGCGCGTGCAAAGCGCATGACAAATTAGCATATCTGTCAGACTGTCATGCGCTCGCCTGCTGGGGCGTGGCCACGGCGCTGGAACCCTTCGCCACCGTCGCTATAATCGGCGGACTTATGCCTTTCACGCTCACACCCAACGCGCCCGAGGTTGATGCCGCCGAAGCCGGCCAGAATGATCGCTGGACGCTGAACTTCGGCCCGCAGCATCCGGCCACCCATACCACCTTGCGCCTGGTGCTGGAATTGGACGGCGAACGCATCCTGCGGGCCACGCCGCATATCGGCTACCTGCATAGCGGGTTTGAAAAGCTGGGCGAACATCTGAACTACAACCAGTACGTCACCATTGTCGATCGCATGGATTATTCGGCCCCCATCTATAACGAGCTGGCCTGGCATGGGGCCACCGAGAAATTGATGGGCATCGAGATCACCCCGCGCTGCAAGGTGCTGCGCACCCTTGCCGGGGAACTGGGGCGGATTCAATCGCATCTGTTGTGCGTGGCCGCCGCCGGGCTTGATCTGGGGGCGCTGACGGCGTTCCTGTACGGCTTCAATCAGCGCGAAAGCATTTACGACATTGTGGAATATATGTCCGGCCAGCGCTTCCACACCAGTTGGACGCGGGTGGGCGGGCTGAATATGGATCTGCCCGACCAGGCCGTGTTCCAGCGGATGGTGAAGAAATTTATCGATGTGGATATGCCGCCGGCGATTGCCGATCTGGAAACGCTGCTGAATAAGAATCGCATTTTCGTCGATCGCACCAAGGGCGTGAGCGCGCTGAGCCGCGAAGACGCCATTGCCTGGAGTCTGACCGGGCCGATGGCTCGTGCCGCCGGTGTGGCCCGCGACATCCGCAAGGATGAGCCGTACTTGTGCTTCGCCGACAATTGGGATGGGCAGGGTGCCGCCGCTGTGGATTTCAAAGTTCCGGTGATGACGACCGGCGACGTATATGCCCGGTATCTGGTCCGTCTGGAGGAGATGAAGCAGAGCATGCACATTATCCGGCAGTTGATCGACCACATTCCCGCCGGCCCGGTGAACGTCAGTCCGGAAGGCAAGGACACCTTGCCGCCCAAGGATCAGGTGTACGGCAGCATTGAAGGGCTGATCCAGCAATTCGAGCTGATCATGACCAACCGCGGCTTCACCGCGCCCAAGGGCGAGGTTTACCACTGCATCGAAAGCGGCAACGGCGAATTGGGTTATTACATCGTCAGCAACGGCGACAACACGCCCTGGCGTGTGCGCACCCGCCCGCCGAGTTTCATCAATTACCAGCTTTTCCCCAAGCTGATCGAGGGCCACATGATCAGCGACGTGGTGGCGGTGCTGGGCAGCATCAACGTGATCGCGGCGGAGTTGGATCGATAGACGTATATATAGCCTGCCGCATGCGGCAGGGTGCGTGCTTTTTCGTTTAATCGTGAACGATCAGCGTCGAGAAACCAAGCTCCACGAAGTCGTGTTCCGCAAACATGGCGACGATCGCCCGAAGATTACCGTCGATCAAGTGGAAAAGACTTTCATTGGGCAGATTGCCCGTGGTAATCAACCAGAGTTTCCGGGGCCTGCCCAACAAGCAGTGCGACGTTGCGAAGTCGCTATCCTTGGTTATTACGACACAACCGTCGCGGTCGGCGATGGCCGTCACCTGATCGTCGGTTATCCGATTTCCGGAAGGTAGTTTCCGCGTATGCACGGCTTGATGACCGGCGGCAACCAAGCGGTCAACCCAACGAAAGGGAAGCTGCGCATCCACCAGAAACTTCAAGCCACCGCCTGTTCAACGCTCTGCACCTTGGTCAGCCGTGCGGCAAAGGCGTAGATGGCGCGAAGATCATCGGGTTCAATGTCAGGATAATCGTTGATGATCTGTACGGAGTTCATTCCGCCGCTGAGCAGTTCCAGCAACATTGCCACCGGATACCGCAACCCGCGAATGCAGGGTTTGCCGTGGCAGATAGCCGGATCAACGGTTATGCGGCTAAGAAGTTCTTGTTCGGACATATCCCACACACTAGCCAGCCGATGCCCGCCAGGCAAGCAGAATCCAGTGCCGGGCTTTGCCGCACTTGGCTATCCCCGCGTGAGCAGTTCCACCGCTTGCCGATACCTATCCAACGTGCCCTGCACCACATCCTCCGGCAACGCCGGGGCTGGCGGGGTTTTGTTCCAACTGGTTTTTTCCAGATAGTTCCGCACGAATTGCTTGTCGAAGCTGGGCTGATCGCGGCCGGGGGCGTATTGATCGGCCGGCCAGAATCGGCTGCTGTCGGGGGTTAATACTTCGTCGATTAAAATCAGCTTGCCATCAGGCCCGCTCGACGAACTCGGGGCAGGCAGAAAGCCAAATTCAAACTTGGTGTCGGCGATGATCACTCCGCGTGCCGCGGCGTGATCGGCGGCGCGGCGATAGATTGATAGCGTCAATTGCCGCAACTGCGTGGCCGTCGGCTTGCCGATAATATCGGCCATCTGCGCAAAACTGATGTTCATGTCATGCCCGGTTTCTTCCTTAGTGGCGGGCGTGAAAATCGGCTCGGGAAGTTTGCCGCATTGCTTCAATCCGGCGGGCAACGCGATGCCGCAGACCGTTTGCGATTGCTGGTATTCCTTCCAGCCCGAGCCGGCCAGGTAGCCGCGGGCCACGCATTCGATCGGCACCACTTTGGCCTTCTTCACCAGCATCGAACGGTCGCGCAATTGCTCGGCATAGGGGGCGAGGCTGGCCGGATACTGCGATACATCGGCGGAGATCAAATGGTTTTCCACTTCGCCGGCCAACAGCTTGAACCAGAACAAACTTAACGCCGTGAGGATTTTCCCCTTGCCGGGGATGGCGTTGGGCATGATGCAATCGAAGGCGCTGATGCGATCCGTGGCCACGATCAGCAGCTTATCGCCCAGATCATAGACATCGCGCACTTTGCCGCGGCGCACCGGCATGGGTAACGTGCTTTGCATTAACGCTGACATTGCTTTGGCTCCGATCTACTTGCGCTGCCAGCCATGCACCATCTCGCGCATTTCTTGCAGCTTGGCAAACGCCGGTTTGGGTTTGAACATATCGTCCAGCAATCCGCCGCCCGGTAGCGACGGCCGCAAATCGCTCAGGTTCGACCAGGCGATGGACTCGACATACGGCTTGCTTAACGCCACGCGGTAAGCGGCATTAAGCCATTCGGCTTGAAGCTCCGGATCCCACGGGCGCTTCCAACTGCCGCCGGCAGCCGGATCAAGCTTGCCCTCGGAAGCATCCTGCGGATCGGGTGTGGCCCGGCCGGGAACGCCAACCGAGGTTAGAAACAGCAGCTTGCCCAGCGTGGAAAAACGGTCCAACATGCTGCTGAACTGGAACATGTCCCGCGTGTACATGCCCGGCGCCGCCACGCCCATTTCCGTTTCCAGCCCGAACGCCTCAAAATTGATCCCCGCCTGCGCCACCATTTCGGCGTACAACATCGGCGGCACACTGGCGCGGCTGCGGGCGTGGTATTCGCCATACGGGAATTTAATCGTCACCAGCGTCTTGGCGTTGGGGATCATGGTTTTCACCTGCGTCACCAGCAGGCGGGTCAATTCAATGATCTGCTCAAAACTTAAAGTGAAAACGCTGTTGGTATGCAGCCCCGCCACCACGTTCCATACCGAAATGTTCTTGCGATAGCGGCTCACCACCTTCTGCACGTATTCATAAGCCAGGTCGCGCACGGTATCGAAGTCGTGTTCCCAGATATACATCCAATCGGGAACCTGCCCCTCGGAAAAATCGATCAGCGGCCCGCCGACAATCGGCATGCGCTTGCGGGCCAGCAGATCGACCCATTCATCCACCACGCCGGTTTCAAACGTCTGCTCCTGCGGCTGCAACAGCTTCCAGGGAATCGGCAGCACCGCATAATCAAACTGGCTGGAAAGAATATCGCGGTATTTCTGGTTCTGGATGGTCGGATCCACCTTGCAGCCAAAAATATGCCGCACAAAATTATTGGTGGCCCGGCGGCGGTTGATAAACAACTCACTATGAAACGCCGACAACTGCTCGGACAAATCCACCGAAATGCTCAGCGATTGATCCGCCAGTTTGGCCGCCACCGCCGGTTCGTGCAGTTTGCCCAGGGCATTGGCCAACAGTTCCTGGCTGTCCTTAAACTGCTGGACAAATTTCTCAGCCTTGGGGAAATCAAACAGATTCCAGTCTTCCTGCTTCTGCACCACTTTCATCAACCGCCCGCGCGCCAGCTCGACATTCAGGTTATACGGCTTTTGCCGCGGCACCAGGCGGGTGGTTTCCAGGTGCAGGCTGCCGCACCCGGCCACATCCCACAGCAACGCCACCCCGGCCGGATGTTCATCCCCGCGGCTGACAATCAGCAGCTTGTCGCGGAAACTGACATCAGCCGGCAAAGGCACGTTTTCCGGCCCCATGGCCATCGCCGCCACCGGTGTGAACTGGTTGACGCGATTGCCGTCACGATAAATCTCAAATCTGATGGGCATAGCAGTCGTGGGTTTATCTTAGCAGACTGGCAAGGTTTGCCAAATCCGCGTGACGCAATGTCCAGTGGCCTGGCGGCCTGCCCGACGCACTTCGCATACTGCACATTTTTTCGCGTGGATCAAAATCATCCCGTACCGGTGAATCTTGGTCCCCCGCATTTGCCGTTGGCGCTAAGTCCGATAAAATTTGCCTCCGGATTACTTTTGGCGATAATCGCGGGCGAGGTATGCTATGGATGGCAATCAGCCGGGAAACGCTGGCGCGGTGCTGGGTGTTGAAGCCCAAGTGCAGCATTTGCTGACCGCCGACAAATGCAAGCAGGCGGTGGAACTGGCCAAAGACCATCATAAGCGGGTGAACACGGCTGATTCGCAGCGGTTGCTGGTGCAGGCGTATCTGGCGCGGATCGTCCAATTTCAGAACAAACACATGGATCAGGAAGCGCAGACGTTGCTGACGTTGGTGCAGCAGCGTTTCCCCAGCGAGCGGCAGCAGTTGCGGGGGATGGAAATTCGTGCCGCGGCGGCGGCGGGGCGCTGGCAGGAGTTGCTGGCGCCGCTGGCGGTGGCGCAGACTTCAGCCGAGACGCGCGAGGCCATTGAAATGGCGGTGCGACGGTACATTACTGATCTGCCGGCGCTGGCGGCATGTGCCGTGCTGCCGGCAGAGCATCCGCTGCGGTTGGGGGCGGCGGCGGTGTGGCGGGCGTTTTTGGCGGTCACCAAAGGGCCGGTCACCGAGGCCGAAGTGGCCTTGCCGGAGGTTTCCCATCGCAGCCCGCTGGCGGCGTGGAAGATGTTGATCCGCGCCATCGCGGCGTTTTATCGGCAGGATGATTTGGGTTGCCGGCGGGCTTTGGATGCCATTCCTGCCGACGCGGCAGTGGTGCGGTTGGCGGCAACGGTGCGCGGCATGATCGATGGGATCAAGCCTCTCGGCGGCATCGCCTTGGCACTGCATGAACGCGTGATGGCTGATGACCAGGCATTGCGCGCGGCGCTGCGCAAGGTGGAGGCATCTTACGAGTATTACGATCCAGCGCGATTGCAGTCTGGCGTGCGCGACGCCGTGCATCTATGCGCGACTTACCGGCCGGATTTGCTGGAACGCTTGCGGCAACACATCACGGTCAATTGCCTGTTGCGTAATGTGCTCCCGGATACCTTGTTTCCCTTGGTGGGGATTACCGCTGCCAATGCGTATTTCTGGCAATTGTTGGCACGGATGGGTGAAGTGCGATTGCCTGAAGTGGCGGTTGCCATCTACTGGGAACGGTTCGTGCGTCATGCCGACCATGAAAAATTGTTCAGCGCCACCGGTGTGGAAGCGGCGACGGTCTGGCTGCATATCGCCGATTTGTTGGCGCGGTTGTCGCTGCGCCGTTTGGCCCGTGACCGGCGCCGACTGGACCACTTGTGCCGCGTCAGCATCTATTACACTGGCCAGCCGCCGGAAATTGCCGCGTTGCGACCGGCGTCGGATGAGGCCTTGGCCGACGAGGTGCTGACCCCGGGGCGTGCTTTCCAGCACGCGGCCAGGATTCGGCCGGACGCTGAGACGTTCCGTTCGTGGTGGGCCTGGGCGCAGCGGATGAATTTGCCGGACAAGCAAAAGGAAGACGTGCTGTTGGAATGGCAGCGCAACCGGCCGGGCGATGTGCAACCGCCGGTGGATTTGGCTTTGCTGGCCGAAGCACGCAACGCGCTGTCGCTGGCAATGAAACGGCTGAGCGAGGCCGAAGCCATCGATCCGCTCAACCAGCAGGTGCGGCAGGCCAGGGTGCGCTTGACGCTGGCGATCACGCGGCGACATTTTACCGATGGCAAGGCGCATTTGGTGGAGAAAGACTTGGCGGAATTGGCGGCGTTGCCCGGCATGAATGAGGGTGATCGCGCCGGCGTTCTGGAATCGCTGCGCTGCTACTGGCAGCAGTTACGCAGGGATGAAGCGGCGGCAGAGGCTTGCTTTGCAGCCCTCGTGCAACGCATGGGCATGTTGGCCGCCAGCATTCTTTCCGCTTCCGTCAACCGGTTCCTGGGGATAACCGGTAAGAATGATCCCGTGCGGATTCCCGCCGAGGCCGCGCCCTTGGATGTCGCGCAAACGCAGGCCCGGCTGGAACGGCTGACCGCGGGCCTGGGAATCAACTTGCTTTGGCCCCATTCATGGATCGCCATGATTGTAAAACTGCTGCGGCAAGAGCCTTGTCCGCTTTCCACGCAAGACCTGCTGGCGTTGGGCAGCGCGGCGCTGAACATGTCGGCAATGGACATGGCGTACCTGGCCTCCGCGGCCGGGTTGGGCCGCACCGAATCGCCGGCGATGACCGCCCGCTTCCTGTTGCTGCGGGCGAAAAGCCTGAACCAACCCTGGCAACGGCGGCGCACCGTGCAATGCCTGCGGGCGGCGCTGGAACTGGCACGCCAAGCCCATGATGAAACGCTGCTTCGCGATGTGTTTGCCACGATCGATGGCTATCCGTCGGTGCGGCGGATGCTGGCCTACCTGGGGAATGCACAAGGCTTGGAGGAGCCGGTGCTGCGGGCGGTGCTGCACAAGGAGCGTCAGGCCACCGGCTGTCCGCGGACCAGTTCCGGACTGGAGGCGTACGTGGTGGCGGGCGTGACCGAAAACTTTGGTGGGGTTTTCGGCCCTTACGCCGATGCCTATCAGGATTCGGACATTGACGACGAAGATGATGACGATGAGTACGATGAGGATGACGAATTCGACGAAGACGATTTCGGCGTCGACGAATTCGGCAATGATTACGATGAGGATGAGGACGACGAGAACGATCCCGGCTTATTCGATTTGGATTCGCCGGCGAGGGCTTATGACCTCCCGCGCGATGGGCCATCACCACAAGACTTAGCGCAGATAGCTCGCGAGTTGGAGAACAAGGGCATCAACTCCCCCGAACAAGTGATGGCCGATCCCATGGCACTGATCGAAGCGATGGCCAAGGCGATGGGCCAAACCTTAACCCCGGCGCAAAAACGGGAGATGGTTGAAAAGATGGACGAATTGCTCGGTAACATCCCGGGAAGCCCGCCGCCGGGTTTCTTCGACGGCGAATCGAAGAAGAAAAAACGCAAACGGCGGGGGCGATCATGAGGACTGGACAAACCGTCAACCTCGAGCACGCCGCGGCGCTGCTGGGCGTGGCCCCATCGGCCAAGCCCGAGGAACTGCGCGCGGCCTATCTGCAAAAGGTGCAGCAGCATCCCCCGGATCGCGAGCCGGAGCTTTTCGAGCAGATTCGCGATGCCTATGACCAACTGCGCGATCCCACCGTGCGCGCCCGGGCGGTGTTGGACGGGCCGGATCCCAATGCCTCGCTCACCACGTTGCTGGACGGGGCACATCCCACGCGCAGTTTCGTGGGCAGCCAGTTGTGGATTGAATTGCTGAAGGAGAAACATTCGTGACTGGTGACGATGTGATTGCCGCGGCCACGCCGCCGCCGCCGGAGCAACCCGTACCGCCAACCGTGCCAACCGATCTGCGATCCAACTTGATCGCCCGGTTTGCGCAATGGTTGGATCAGGTGTTGGTGGAGGAACCGCCCCCGCGCGGGCTGCCCGAACCATTACTCGCCGAAGCCGCCGCCTTGGCCACCGGCGATCAGCCTGCCCCGGCCACGGACTTGTACACGTTGTTCGCGGCGGTCACCGGTCTGACTGGCGAAATTCGCCTGCAAGGCCGGGCCTTCAAGCAACTGGGCGACTTGCTCACGCCGCTGGCGCAAACGCCGGCGATGCTGGCGCAGTTACAGCAGGCGCAGGCGGAATCGGCCGCGATCATGCAGGCATGGATCGCCAGCCAAGGCGATGACCGCGATGCCCCGCCGATGGAAACGCCGCAGGTGTGCCAGGTGATGATCGACATGTACGATCGCTTGCAGCGCGGCCTGCAAACCTGCGACGAGGGGATTGCCGCCTTGCAAGCCGGCCGCCCGCGTGGCGGCCTGCGGCGGTTGCTGGCGGGAGATAGCGCCGCGCCGGCCATCGCCGCCGTGCAGGCCATTCGCGACGCCAGCGCGCTGGCATTAGCGCGGCTGCAAGCCGCCTTGCAGGAATGGGGCGTGCAGCGCCTTGGCCGGGTCGGCGAACCGTTCGATCCCCAACGCATGACCGCCGTGGAAGTTCGTCCCGCCGAGCAAGCCGAACCGGGCACCGTGCTGGTGGTCAATCGCAGTGGCTATGCGCTCAATGGCGTCATCAAGGCCACGGCCCAAGTAACCGTTAGTCAAGAAGATCTTTAAGGATTTAATTATGCCAACAACATCTGAACCAATCGTAGGAATTGACCTGGGAACCACCAACTCGGAAATCGCCGCGTTTGTCGATGGCAAAGCGCAGGTGATCGGCAACGGCCCGCGGATGATGCTGCCCAGTTGCGTCGGCTTTTCGCCCAGCGGCGAATTGCTGATCGGTGAGGCGGCACGCAATCAAATGCTGCTGTATCCCGAGCGCACCGCCAAAAGTGTCAAACGCCTGATGGGCTCCAACCAATCGGTGACGCTGGGCGACAAGACTTTCACCCCGCCGGAAATCTCCGCCATCATCCTCCGCGAGCTGGTCCGCTGGGCCGAGCTGCGCCTGGGCGCCCCGGTGAAAAAAGCGGTCATTACCGTGCCGGCCTACTTTTCCGACGCCCAGCGCAATGCCACCCGCGAAGCCGGGGAACTGGCCGGGCTCGAAGTCGTCCGCATGATTAACGAACCCACCGCCGCCAGCCTGGCGTATGGCCTGGATGCCAGCGGCAGCCGAACCGTCATGATTTACGACCTGGGCGGCGGCACGCTGGACGTCTCCATCGTCCGCATCGACGGTGAAGTCACCGAAGTCCTGGCCAGCCACGGCAACAATCATCTCGGCGGCGACGATTTCGACCAGAAGCTGGTCGATCACCTGGTCGAGCGCTTCCGCAGGCAGCACAATATCGATCTGCGCGATCAAAACCCCGGCGCGTATGCCCGCCTGTGGTGGGCCGCCGAGGCCGCCAAAATGCAGCTCAGCTTCGAGCCGTATGCCACCATCCGCGAAGAATCGCTGGTGGTGATCGATGGCCGGCCGTTGAATTTCGAGGCGGAGATTTCCCGCACGGAATATGAAGGGATGATTCGCCCGCTGCTGGAACAAACGCTGGACAGCGCCAGCCGCGCCTTGTCCGATGCCGGGCTGGTGCCGGCGGCGCTGGATGAAATTCTGCTGGTGGGCGGTTCCACGCGCACACCGCTGGTGGTGGAAATGCTGGCGACTTTGTGCCACAAAACCCCGCGGCAGGATTTGCATCCTGATCTGTGCGTGGCCCTGGGCGCTGGCGTATTAGCCAGCCGATTGGCCGGGCACGATATCCAACGCGTGCTGGTGGATGTGTCGCCGTTCTCGTTCGGCCCCAGTTATCTGGGTGAGCGCGATGGCTTTGCCTACGCGCACTGCTATCACCCGCTGATCAAGCGCAACACCCCGCTGCCGGTGACCCGCACCGAGGAATACTGCACCGCCGCCGATTTCCAAACCGAAGTGCAAGTTGAGATTTATCAGGGCGACGATCCCGATGCGATGCGTAACGTGCATATTGGCCAGTTCCGCGTGGAAGGGCTGCAACCGGTGGAAGGCCCCAACGTGGTGCTGTGCCGCATGAGGCTTGATCTGGATGGCATCCTGCACGTGACCGCCATCGAAAAGAAGACCGGCCATAGCAAGCACATCACCATCAGCGGCGCCACGCGCAAGCGCGATAGCACCGAGATCATTAGCAGCAAGCAAGAGATCGACCGCCTGTTCGCCGGACGGGTAAGCCAGCTTCCGGCGGAATCGGCCGAACCACCGGCCCAGGCGGCCGCGGCGCCAGCACAAGGCCTTGCCGCCACGGCAACCACCGCCGCTGCCGAGCCGTCGGGTTCGGACGCCGCCCAGGCGCTGATCGAGCGTTGCCGCGCCAGCATGGCCACCATGCACGATGACGACCGCGAAGAGGCCGTCAATCTGATTGAGGCCATCACCGCCGCCCAACAGAGCAAGGACCAGCCCGCGCTGGAGGAATCCTGCAAGGCCCTGAGCGAGTTCCTTTTCTTTATCGAAGGAAGGTGACCGCGCCAATGGCATCCGAACCAACGGTCCCGCCCCTGGCGCTGAAATGTCCCGTGTGCAACGCCGGCTTCCGCGGCGTGGAAATCTGCCCGCGCTGCGGCACCAACCTGCAAGACCTGATGCGCCTGGCGGCCCGCGCCTGGGCGCTGCGCCAGCAGTCGCGCAAATTGTTGGCCGCGGGCGACATCGCCGCGGGCGTCCAATGTTTCGCCGCCGCTTGGCAAACGCAGCGCACCCCGGTCGGGCAACCGGGGCCATCTTCGTCTGGACGGTAAACGATCCAGGGAACCCAGCGATCAAAATCACCAACAGCATTACCATGCCGAATCATGGGTACACCTATTTCCGTTGAACCATTTCACGTGATCCGGTATGTTGGCGTAGAATACTTCCGGAACGTTGAAGATGGTGATCGATTTAGAGTGGCGTTTGGCCAGGTTGAAAGCAAGCGAGTGATGTGCCAAAGCCTGGTGGGTGAAAATCATGCGGAGCCGGTCGCAACTAGCGCCAGCGCCGCAGAAAACGGATTCGGACTGGTCAATTAAAATGACGGCCGCATATGCCGCTACCGATTTGCTTGGCCTCGGAATCTACACGGCTTCCGAAGCGGCTACTTATGCGCGCATTTCCACGGAGAAGTTTGTTCGGTGGATTCTGGGAACCAAAAGCCGACGCCCCGCGGTCCAGGCGCGGCTTGAGCCTGAGAAGAACCCGGAACGATGGGTGACGTTTTTGGATTTCGTTCAGGCCATGGCCATTCGGGACATCCATTTCACCCGGAGGCATATTCCGCTGGATAAGATCCGCGAAGCGGTGGAAATGGCGCGAAAACAGTTTGGAATCGACTATCCGTTTGCGCGGAAACACACAACCTATCTTTTAGGAGATAGCTCCGATATTCGTCTCAGCATCGATGGCTATGGGTTGGTCGAAGCCAGCGGCGCGAACAAGAACCAACTGGTTATCCGTCCGGTTGCCGAGCAATATCTGCAAGACGTGAGTTTTGATGCCGCCGGTTGGGCCAACGGTTACACGCCATTCAAATGGAAAGAGCATGCGATTGTTTTTGATCCGCACCGGAATTTTGGCGCTCCATTCGTAAAGCCTGGACGGTATACGGTTGCGACCTTGTGTAACGCCTATGAGTCCGAGGGCGGCTATAATGAAGCCGCCAAGGCTTATGGCGTTCGCGTTGAGGCAGTCGAGACGGCGGTTAAATATTTTTACGATTATCTGCGCAGGAACTGATGCCGCGTGAATGAACCAATCAAGATTCTCTTTGACGAGAATTTTGGCAAGCCGCTGGTATCCGCCCTTTCTGGGTTCTTGGCTTGGTACAAAGAAGAGGTTATCGATGTCAAGCACCTTTTTGCGTTTGTGGAGGAAAGCGAAAAGGACGAAATATGGGTGCCAAAGATTGCGCCTGGCGGATGGACGGTCATAAGCACGGATCGCGCTAAAAGGTGCGGAGGGAGAAAGCTTCCCGACCTATGCCGTGAGCACAAGGTAACGCATATCCTTCTCAGCGCGTCAATCCACGAAGCAAAACAGTTTGAGAAGATTCGCGCCGTGCTAGCCGTCTTACCGAAAATCATTCTGGCCACGCGATCCCCAAAGGGAACAAGGTTCTCGTTACGATATGATGGGCCGGATAAGCGGGTAGCCTTGGTCGAACGACCATACCCCAATCATCCGCCGCCCATTGGCGCACCGCCCCTGCTCAGATTTGACGGCCCTAAAATGAAACGTCGTCAAGCACAACGGCCCAGGCGCCGCCCAAGAAAACCCGATGATATCCCCATGCTGCTCGGGATTAGGTCTGCCGAGCGAGATACTCCGGAATAGAATTGATGCACGCCGCTAACAGCAAAACATGAATCGGTGGCGTTTGAAAGGTTCCAGGTGCCGGCAAAACGAATCCTCATTTTCAATGGGAGTGAGTCGTGTATATGAAAACGCTATTTTGCCGCGCCAAAATCCAACTTGCCAAAACCCATCTGGTCGTTGCGAATAACGCCAATCCGGACTTGCCCGGATTCCGGCAGCCGGTCCAGCAGCGACGCCAGATCATCCAGAGTGGCAACGCGATAACGCCCCAGTTGCACGATGATGTCGCCAGGTTCCAAGCCGGCTTTGGCGGCCACGCTCTCCTTGGCGACGGCGTTGATCAGCAAACCGTCCTCTTCACTGATGTGGTATTTGGCCGCCAGCATGGGCGTAAGCTGCTCGACGCTTAGACCCAGTTTGCGCTTGGCCTGCACAATGGCATCCGGCAGCGGCAGCGCCTTGGCGGTCAGTTTTTCGGTTTGATCGTCCGCCCAGCGAATCGTCAGATCCTGGCCAACCTTTAACGCGAGGATTTGCGCATAGGCATCAATGATGTCGCGGGGCGCGCGGCCATTAATCGCCGCCACCACGCGCGCAGTCTTGCCGACAGCCTGCACCTGGCAATGCACCGTCGCCGGCGGCTCGAGCGTGCGCACCTCCGCCAGCTTGATATCCAACTCGAGCTTCTTGGCGTGGGCGGGACTCATTAGTTCCGGGATCAAATCGCGCAGCAAATTCACCGGGATGGCAAAGCCAATGTTCTGCGCGTCCGAGCGGATGGCGGTATTGATGCCGATCACCTGCCCGTAGGCGTTAAGCAGCGGCCCGCCGCTGTTGCCGGGATTGATGGCCGCATCGGTTTGAATCAGATTTTTCAGCGCGCCATGGTCGGTCTGGTCTTTCAAATCGCGGTGCAAGGCGGAAACAATCCCCGTGGAAACACTGTGGCTATAGCCCATGGGATTGCCGATGGCAATCGCCGGTTCGCCGATCATCAGGTCGCTGCTGTCGCCCAGTTCGATGGTGGGGAACGGCTTTTTATCACTGATCTTCAACACCGCCAAATCCGCCTCGGCATCAGCGCTGATCAACTCCGCCGGCAGCTTCCGGCCATCGGCCAACTCCACGGTGATTTCCCGCGCGCGATCGACCACATGGTTGTTGGTCACCACGTACCCATCCTCGTGAACGATAAACCCGCTGCCCAGCGAGTTGCCCGGCACCTGCACCACCTGGCCCATGCCGAACTGCTGAAAAAATGGATCGCCGGCAAACGGACTGACCCGCCGGGCGACCATCTTGCTGGCGGCAATATTGACCACCGCCGCTTTGGTCTTGGCCGCGACTTCCACGACGATGGTTTGCCGCAGATTGATTGCCGCCGGATCAGCGGCCCAAAGCTGCGTCGGAACCACCATCAGCACCGCGAGCAGGAGCATTCCGGGACGCCAGGAAAACATGCTATGACTCTTCATTCCGACCGATTTTATCCGAAGGATCGGCGGCCGGAAACTGGGGTGTGGTTGCCCGGTTTGGAAGACACGCTGGGGGTGCTGGCGGTGCCGGCGCCGCACCGGTTGAAGCTGTCCAGCGCCAACATGGTGGAGAGCATTATGAAGCGTCTGCGGAAGCGAACGCGGGTGGTGGGGATCTTCCCTAACCGCAGTTCGTGCCAGCGGTTGATTGGCCGTCAGTTGTTGGAGTTGCATGAACAATGGCAGGCAGCGGATGAGATGTACTTGAACATGGCGTATGCCGGAGCGTAAGCCGGCGACGGCGGATGGTCCCATAACTCGCCTTCGGCTCGTTACGGGACCATCCGCCAAGCCTGATCGAATCGAACATGGAATAGAAATTACAGAAGATATGTTGCACTACTCAAAATTCCATTCTAATCGCGTCGAAAGGGGGCCAAAGGGGGTAAAAAATGCGTTTTGATGCTCCAAATCATGCTCAAGCGTGTTCAAAGTTGGCTCGTAATGGCTCCAGGCGTGTCGGAATGGGTTCAAATCGTGTCAGCTTCTCCCACCCACTGAAATAGCAATAAACACTAAACTTCACACTTTCATCGAAAAGTGTAAGGTTTTGTATACCTATGGAGTTTTTGCAGCCTTCGGGGAAGGGGGGAAAAGCGGAAACAAGGCCAAGCGCGGATGGGATGACAAGGTGACAAAGAGATGCGGGAGGCGGCGGCAAAAACGACTCGCCGGAAGTATGGCCACACCCCTTCGACCCGGCGTCTCCCCCCGCGATTACATTTCCCCCGCCTTGCCGGTACAATCCCGCCCAACATGACTGTTAATCCGGTGCTGCGAAAAGATCTACTCGGTTTGCTGCGGCTCAAACGCTTTGCCGCCATCCAATTGTTATTCGTGCTGGCCCTGGGGGCGGCGGTACTGCTGGGCTGGCCACGCGGCGGGGTGATGTCGATGTCGGCTCGCTCCAGCGATGATCTGCTCATGGCCCTGGTCATGGGGCAGGCCATCGTCATGATCCTGGCGGTGCCGGGACTGGCGGCGGTTTCCATCACCGGTGAGCGCGAGGCGCTAACCCTGGAAATGCTCTACGCCTCACGGCTGACGGCGGTGCAGATTGTCATCGGCAAAGTGCTGTCGGCCATCAGTTTCCCGGTACTGCTGATGATCTCGGCGTTGCCGTTTTTGGGATTGCTCAATTTCCGCGGCGCGGTGGATACCAACGTCTTGGTCTGGGCTTATCTGGTGCTGATCAGCACCGCGGTGTTGCTGGCGATTTTGTCGCTGACCGTTTCGGCGTATTGCGGGCAAAGCGCCACGGCGCTGGTGGCGGCGTATCTGATCACGCTGGGGGCGGCGGGGGCGCTGCTGGTGCCGGGGGCGATCATGCTCGGGGCGGCCGGTGGCTATTTGGCCGCAGTGCTGCATTACGTGCGCGGGTTGTCGCCCGTGGCGGCAATCCTGTCGCTGCTGCGGCCGGATTTGGCCGGTGATTATGCCGGCAAAACCATCGACCTGGTGCCATTGCATACGGTCTTTCCGCTGGCCGCCGCCGGCGTCAGCATTGTCTGCCTGCTGCTGCTGGCCAACAAACTGCGTAAGCCGCCGTCCGAAGCCACCGCCACCCCCGCCGGTAAAAAGCTGCGTCCTGGCAAGCGCTTTGGCCACGGCAACCCGGTGATGGCCAAGGAAGCCCGCACCAGCACCCTGCGCTCGGTGTCGTGGATGATCCGCATTTTCTACGGCATGTTTGTGCTGTCGCTGCTGCTGTCTTTGATGAGCCTATCGGCCGGGGCCGAACATGCCGATCTACTGCGGTATGTCTTCCAGGTGCTGGTGTCGTTCCAACTGGTGGGTATCGCCGCGGTAACACCCAGCCTGACCACGCCGGCTATCAGCGGTGAAATCGAAGCCAACACGTTTGAATCGCTGCGCTTGTCGCGGCTCACCGGTGGGAAGATTTTCTGGGGCAAACTGCTGCCGGCGTTCTTGCCGGCGTTTTTGCCGATCATCGCGCTGTTGCCGGCGTATGGAACGCTTTGTTACGTCAATCCCAGTTACCTGTCGTATCTGCTGTACGTGATGCCTGTCGCGGTGCTGGCGATGGCCTTGTGTTGCGTGATGGGGTTGGCGTGCTCGGTGTTTGCCGGCTCCACGCCGCGGGCCACGGTCATCGCCTATCTGGCGGTGGCGGCGATTATGGTGATTCCGCTCTTGGCGTGGTGGGCGGCGGATGCGGGGGTGATCGGCAATTCAGCGTGGGTCCAGTGGATTTCCATGCCCAGCGCGCTGGCGGTCGGCCTGAGCCTGGCGCCCACGTCCATGGCCGGCGGCACGGTATCGTCGGCCGGCAGCGGCATCGCCCAGTTGCGCAATACCCATGAGATGTTTACCGCCGGGCTATGCCTGCTGCTCTTGATTGTCGCCCGCTTGAAAATGTCCTCGCTGCTTAAACATGGAGCGAAGTGAAGCTGATGATTCCGAATACCAAACATTGTCGCGGCGGGTTATCCGCGCTGCTGCTGGCGGCCTGGCTGGGGTTGGCCGCGTTGGCGGCATTGCCGGCACGTGCCGATCACATCCCTTATGAAAATGACGGCCTGGGCATTCCCCCGGAGCAAACGTACATCGCTATCAGTCAGAAAAACATCGATCTGCTTGGCGACGCCTTGCAGCATGGCCACGGCATTAACCGCGCCAAGCTGACGCGCGATCTAGGTTTGTGCGGCCGCGGTGCCGAGGCGTATCTGAAAATCGCCGCCGGCGATGCCGATCCGGCCATTCGCGTCCAGGCGGCCAACGCGATTGCCTCTGTGGGCGATCCGGCCATGGCCCCGGCGCTGGCCCCGCTGCTGAAAGACACCGACGCCACCGTTCGCCGCGAAGCGGTGACCGCCGCCGGTGTGCTGGGCGATGCCGCCGGTGTGGCCGGCGTGCTGAATAGCGAAACCGATGAAGCCGTGCTGCTGGCGGCTTTGCACGGCGCATCGACCGCACAGCATGGCAATCAAATCGCCGGCCGCTTGGCCAAACTGCCGCCGCGCTTGCAAGTGGCGGCCTTGGCGGCGCTGGGAAAGGTCGGCGCAAATAATCACGCCGACGCCGTGGCCGCACTGGTGACTGCCGACGAAATCCCCGTGCGTATCGCCGCCATCGCCGCACTGGCAGCCTTGAAAGACACCGGCCACGTTGCGCTGGTGATCGGCTTGTTGCACGATCCGCATCCCACCATTCGCCGCACCGCGTTGGAAGCGTTGCAAACCATGGCCGCAGTGGATGTCCGCCAACAATGTGCCCAGGCGGCGCTGAATGACGCCGACAACTCGCTGCGCATCTCCGCCAGCCATTTGCTGGCGCTCAATCCCACCACCGATGCCATTCCGGCCCTGGTCAAAGCCTTGGACGATGAATTCCAAGCGGTGCGTTTTGCCGCCCGCGATGCCCTGTTGGCCATCGGTATGCCGGTCCAAGCCCCGGCGGTCACCTTGCTGGAAAACGCCAATCCGCGGCGGCGTGAAGATGGCCTGTTTTTGCTCACCGGCCTGAAATCCACCGCCGTCATGGACCGCCGCATCGAACTGCTGAAGGATGCCGACTGGGGCGTGGTCGATCAAGCCGCCCGCAGTTTATACGCCGTCAATCCCGATCCGGCCGTGGCCGGGCCAGCCGTGGTGGAAATGATTCTCCGCGGCGAAAAAAACGTGATGGGCAACGACACCACCATGATCGGCCGGCTTTTCTCCGCCCAAGAATATGGCTACCTGACAGCAGGCAAAATCGGCTACCGCCCCGTTCTGGACATCATTCGCACCCGCAAAATCATCCACGTGTCGCTGTTGGACACCGACGCCCCGCCCATCCAGGTGCGGCACGGCGCTATCTGGGCCATCGGCTTGTTAGCCACGCCGGACGATCCCCTGGTCGGCAAACTGATGAAATCCCCCGACGATGCCGACGCTACTCCCGATATTATTTTTGAGTGCATCAAAGCGGTCGGCAACATCGGTTACAAGCCCGCCGCCGAGGTGTTCAAGAAATACGCCACCGATCCGCGTTTGAACGCCAGCACTTCCGTGCGCTGGATAAGCCATGCGGTGTATGACCGCCTGACCGGGCAAACCACGGACTATATTCTGCCCCAGCCGTTCCCACGTTCGCCGGAAGTGTCGATTCAGTTGCATGGCGATGAGTAATGACGCGTTTCTGAACCGTTCGCATGCGCCAAATGAATGAAGTCCATGTACATGCAGGGCTACGGCCGCGGATTACTTCCCGGCGACAAGTTCTTCGGCAGTCATGCCAAGATCCCGCGCGATTTGCCGCAGCAGTGATGGTGAAATATCCCGTCCACCGTGATCAGGAACCGTCGTGGCACGGCCGTCGGAATGGCGAAACTGCATGTGCGAACCGCGCTGGCGAATGCAAACAAACCCCTGCTTGGCCAGCAAGGCGACGACTTCGCGGGGCTTAAGTACGGGGAGTTTTGGCATGTCATTCGACCGTGACAAGCTGCGTGCCCACAAATTCCCCTTCCATGGCCGGTCGGCCGTCCTCCAGCAGCATCGCGATCACTTCGCGTAAGTTCGCCTGCAACTCATCAAGCGTTGCCCCTTGCGAGTGCGCCCCGACAAAGCCCGGCACATAGCCCACCAGCAGCCCGGTGTCCGCGTCGCGTTCGATGACCGCAGTATAAGTCGTCTTCATGGCAGAATGATAGCATAACCTGACGGGGGCAGGTCAAAAACGGCTGGTCATCTGCCGCCCGGCGGGCCGGAAACTGATTGCATCATCGACACCATTGGCAGAACAATCGCTTCACGGTAAAGGATATAGCAAACGCCACAGAGCAAAATGATCAGCATGTAAAAAACGGCCGCGGCGATTTTATTGCCAGCCAACCATTGCACCGCGATCATCGCCGACGCCACCAAGCAGGCCATTGCCGGAAAAACGGCGGACGGAATCGATAACACGAGCATGGTCACCGGCGGAAGGTTGGTTCTGAAGTCGGCAAAAATCCTGGCATAAATGAGGCGGTCAGTGGGCACGCGCCAAGCGATAAACGTCAAACAGGTGAGAGCCAAAACAAACGCCGCCCGGCTTACAGCGATCTCAAAAGGCGTGTTGGCAGGTTTTTCCGTGCCCGTCGAGTTTGACGCGTAGTCGAGGATGTTTTTGTCCGTCGGCATCGGTTCGGTTTTTTCTGTGTTTATTGCCATCAGACCGGTGCCCCTCAGAAGTGATAGCCTTTCTTCTCGGATGATGAAGGACCGGAAAACATGAGGAGAATAATGCCCGCTATCCAGCCCCATGGCCAAATGTCACCGGCGAAATAGATGGCTGTGGAAACGGCGATCAGCAGAATCGCGATCCCGTAACGAAGCCAAGGACTTTGCCCAGCCCACCAACTGAAGAAACTCATCGCAATCTCCTGGATTCCAAATCCCAACAAGTGATCCGAAAAACAATCCAAGTATTTCACACCGATCTTGTTCAACGCCTTGTCGTTTGTCAAGAAACGTTAACGGCTCACCCCCCTTCCCTTTTCCCCTCATCGCTCTTAATCTTCCCCTCATGGCCCTGCAACTCTTGCAGATCATTTATTGGCTGACGCTGTCAAGTTGGTTTGGCGGCGTGCTGTTTGTCTTTGTCGCCGCCCAAGTCATCTTCCGCACCATTGATGAAAACAAACCCGTGCTGCCGCACGTACTGAGCGTCAATATGGAAGGCCAGCATGG
>Ga0316217_10002824_pt1 | contig 20518 bp, 23 predicted proteins | sample 1anoAmetaG_FD_203633 | JGI IMG/M metagenome (GOLD analysis project Ga0316217, IMG submission 203633) | Freshwater microbial communities from Trout Bog Lake, Wisconsin, USA - 1anoA | ecosystem: Environmental > Aquatic > Freshwater > Lake > Hypolimnion/Profundal zone | place: USA: Wisconsin...
CCCTCCATCTCTACAACCAAAAGACGCATTCAGGTTGTATTTTCAAAAATAAGCCCAATTTTTTGTATTAATTCTGCAACAAGCCCCCGCTATCCCATCCATACACCCTATTTTCATTAAACAGCCGTTGCGGAATCCCATCCAACTTTTCATTGTAAAAGTGTTGAAACGGTCCGGGACGGTCTCGGACACGAAGATAATGGATCATACCATGAAACTCTCGACTCTCCTCCTCTCCTCAGCAGCGCTTCTCGTTGCTGGCGCTGCTTACGCAGCAGACCTGCCTGCCAAGAAGGCAGCTCCAGCAGCAGCCCCAACCGGCTGCGCAGCCTTCGGCGCTGGCTACATCGCCGTCCCAGGCGGCGATACCTGCCTGAAGATCTCGGGTTATGTTCGTTCGAACAATACCTATACATCGAACCAGCCTCGCGGTTCAGCTTCTTACAGCCTCGGCGGTGCATATGGCCTGCAATTCGATGTTGCTAATCAAACTGAAAGTGGCGCTGTTAAAAGCACGATCTTCATTGAAAATAACGCGACAACGGATGCCAATGTATCGTTCGCTGGTTTCACGGGCGGTCGTTTTGATGGTCCCTTCGATATCGGTGGCGGATACAATCACTCTGGCGATAACATGCAGAACCATGTTAATGGTCTGAAATATTCAGCTCCGATTGGTGCTACAACCCTTACGTTTGCTGCTATCTCGTCAGAAGACAATAATTTAGGAACAACTGTAGCTTCACGTCCTGATCTTATTGCTTTTGCGGAAACCAGTGTTGGGGCTTTCACCGCCGATTTGGGTTTGGCTTCGCATGAAGTTATTGCTGCTACAGGTTCTGGTCAAGGCTATGCTGGCATGGTAAAGTTGAAGTATGATGCTGGTGTAGCTTCATTCTTCGGATACGCTGCCTATGCGAATGGCGCAACGAAATATCTTTACGATGGTTCAGGTCGTAACGCGGTCAATCCTAATACGACATATGTTACGAACGACTCATCTCCAGACGGTTCAAATCTTGCGACTGGTAACTTCTATGCTGGCGAAATCGACGTTCCAGTCGGTAAGAATGACAGCATCGGCTTGTATGGTGAGAATTTAAAAATTACACAGGACGTAAATTCATACTCCTTGACACAATATGCTGTTAGCTTGAAGCATACGATTGCAAAGGGTCTCTGGATTCGTCCTGAAATCTTCTCCGATAAGGAAAATGGTAATACGACAAACGGCGCTTATATCCGCATAGAGCGTGATTTCTAATATTAATCATATCTTTGATTAATAAAGAGCTTTCTCATAGGGAAACCTGTGAGAAAGCTTTTTCTATTTATTGATATCAAAATAGAATATTTAACGTATTAAAAGTTGTAATTTTGCAACGGTTGCTCTTTCATACTTTGTCATAATCAAGAATAGCCGATTATTCTGTTGCTTATGCTGCTGAATCTTGGTGTTATCGATTTGTCGAATGGCTTTATTGCCCTTTAAATCGATTTGCAAAAAGGTGACCTTTATGAAGACCTCCCTCCTCCTATCGACCGTCGCTCTCATCGTGGCGGGTTCAGCCTATGCTGCTGATCTTCCAGCCAAGAAGGCGGCTCCCGCCGCTGCCCAAACGGGTTGCCCTGCTTATGGTCCTGGCTTTATCACAATCCCTGGCACCGATAGCTGCCTTAACATTAACGGTTATTTTCGTTCGGACAATAAATATACGTCTAATCAAGATCGTGGCAAAGCTCCTTTCAATTTAGGCTATAAGTTCATCCTTCGCGCGGATGTCCGTAATAATACCGAGCTTGGCACCGTTCGGAGTGTTATCGGCTTGATCGCCGTTGATAGTCCGATCGCTAAGGGATCGTCTACCAACCTCATTTCAGGCGGCTCAGTTGCAACCGAAAGCGCTTTTGTTGAACTTGGTGGCTTCCGTGCGGGTGCAGCTCCCTCTCCGGTCGACTTCGACAATGCCTACAACAATTCGGGTGTTGCCTATCAGCCAACTCAAGTTGGTCTTCTTTCGTACACGGCTGCTATTGGTGCGACATCCTTAACTTTTGCCGCTCAATCGGCAGAAAATAATAATGACGCCGTGAAGACGGCTGATTTTACAACAGCAGCTTCTCGTCCAGATTTGTTGATTGCCGCTACCTCAAAACTGAATGATACGGTAACGCTAAAAGGTGGCCTCGTGTCTCACGAAGTTGTTGGCTCGGTGTCAGGTACCGCTCAAGGCTTTGCCGCAATTGGTCGAGTTGATTTATCATTCGCCCCAGTCAAAATTATCCTAGGGGGTGCCTATGCGAATGGTGCCAATGCCTATGTCGACAATAACGGCAATGGCGCGATCAACGGGTACTTTAACTCCACCATGGGCGGTGTTGTAAAAGACTCAGGCACAGACGCGAGCAATATATCAACTGCCAACGACTATTACGGTGCAGTTGAATACGCGTTAGGGGCTCACACGCTTTATGCATACGCCGATTCCGAAAAAGGAACCCAGGACGTCAATAGTTACAAGCGTACTGATTACGGCGTTGGCTTCAAATACGTCGCCGCAAAGGGTCTCTATATCCGCCCTGAAATCTATCAGAAGGTTGAAAACGCCAACGCAGCTTCTGATACAACCAGCAACGTCTTCTATCTCCGCATCCGCCGCGATTTCTAATCGAGACGTATCGGTATGAGATTAAGCCCCGGCGAGCAATCGCCGGGGTTTTTTGTGTTTAAATTCCTTCTCCTTAAAGGAAAAGGTCCCTGCGAAGCAGGGGGATTAGGTTCTGGAGGTTGCAGTAGGAGGCTCAACTATTCAGCGCTTAACGACAACCATCAGACCCTCATCCGTCATGCTACGCATGACACCTTCTCCCTCAGGGAGAAGGAAATAAATCTTAGCTTAATCTCTCCACAAAGCCCTTACGGACCGCAGGCGTCCCCGCCCGCATAGAATGCGAGCCGCAAGCCTCGCGGTACGGGATTGCTCTCAAGCATAAGCCGCTACATATCGGGATTATGTTATTTTGATTCCTTCTCCTTTTAGGAGAAGGTCCCTGCGAAGCAGGGGGATGAGGTTCTGCGGCTTAACGCGTCAAGCGCAACCTTAACGTGCTTAATACCAACCATCAGACCCTCATCCGTCATGCGACGCATGACACCTTCTCCCTCAGGGACAAGGAAATAAATCTTAGCTTAATCTCTCCACAAAGCCCTTACGGACCGCGGGCGTCCCCGCCCGCATAGAATGCGAGCCGCAAGCCTCGCGGTCCGAGATTGCTCTCAAGCGTAAGCCTTAAATTCCAACGTTGAGATCAGTTGCCGAAGCGTAACGGATAAGCTACAAACTGTGTCGAAAGCACCCGTAGCTCAGCTGGATAGAGCGTTGCCCTCCGAAGGCAAAGGTCACACGTTCGAATCGTGTCGGGTGCGCCAAATTTTCCTGTTAATTATTACTAAGCTATTGTAATAAAACGATAATTTACTGTAATTTATACGGAAAAATCATAGCCATATCGCCTTCCCTCCGAAATGGTTCCGGGCGTTCGTTGTTCGAAAAGCGTCATCGACGCTTTTCGTTTGCTTCGTAAACCTTCTCTCACCCCTTCCCTTCCTCCCCCCGCCATGCCACATAAGCGCAATGGCCAAGGACCCGCATGAGATGCAAGGGGCAGCAAGCCTGCCGACGCGCGAAGAGATTCTGGCCTATGTGAAGGGCGAGGCTGATATCCCTTATGCGCGCGGTGGTGCGGGTAAGGTGAAACTCCGCCCCGCTAAACTGGGCAAACGCGAAATCGCCAAAGCCTTTAACATCAAAGGCGAAGCTCGGATTGCGCTCAAGGCGCTTCTCAAAGAACTCGAAGCGGAGGGCGAAGTCGCCAAGCGTGGCAAAGTGCTGCATCGCCCCGGCCTGCTGCCCCCCATAACGCTTTGCGATATCAAATCCCGCGATCGCGATGGCGATCTCGTCGCCGTTCCCGTCGAATGGGACGAGGAAGCGCATGGCAAAGCGCCGCGCATTCATGTGCATCTCGCCCGCAAAGCCCGACCGGGCCAACTCGCACCAGCGGTGGGTGATCGAGTGCTGATGCGCATTGATGCGACCGAGGGCGAGAAAGGCCCGCGCTATTCCGGCCGCCCCATCAAGATTTTAGAAAAATACAAGGCGCAAACCATCGGTCAATTCCGCGCCGCTCCCATGGGCGGCGGGCGCGTGTTGCCGGTCGATAAAAAATCGCTGGGCCGCGAAATCATGGTGCCACCGGGACAAGAAGGTGACGCGGAAGATGGCGATTTGGTTGCTGTGGCGCTGCATCGCAAAAACCGCTTAGGTCTCGTTGAAGGCCGCGTAACCGAGCGCATGGGATCGATCAAAAGCGAGAAGGCCATCAGCCTGATTGCCATTCACACCCATGGCATCCCTAACCTATTCCCCGCCACCGCCTTGGCCGAGTCAGAGGCCGCCAAACCTGCCACACTAACAGGCCCCGGCAGGCGCGAGGATTGGCGGCATGTGCCGCTCGTCACCATCGATCCGGTGGATGCCAAAGACCATGACGACGCGGTGCACGCCACCCCTGATCCGGACCCGAAAAACATTGGCGGCCATATTGTTACCGTTGCCATTGCCGATGTCGCAGCTTACGTGCGCGAAGGCTCGGCGATGGACCGGGAGGCGCGGCTACGCGGCAACTCCGTCTATTTCCCCGACCGCGTGGTGCCGATGCTGCCCGAGCGGATCTCGAATAATCTCTGCTCGCTACGGCCCGATGAGGACCGCGCGGCCTTGGCCGTCCGCATGGTGCTAGGGGCCGATGGTCGCAAAAAGAGCCACAGCTTCCACCGCGTGCTGATGCGCTCGTCAGCCAAGCTCGCTTATGAAGAGGCGCAACACATTATTGATGCAGAGGATCGCTCGCATCCAGCCTTTGGCGGCTTAGTCGATCTATGGACAGCGTGGAAGGTAGCCGCCCAAGAACGCGACGAACGTTCGCCTTTGGCGCTAGATTTACCAGAACGCAAGCTGAAGTTGAAAGAAGATGGTAGCATCGACCGCATCATCGTACCACCACGTTTAGAGGCCCATCGGCTGATCGAAGATTTTATGATCCTCGCCAATGTGGCGGCTGCCGAGCATCTTGAAAAAGCGCGCGTTCCCCTCATCTATCGGGTGCATGACGAGCCAGGGCGCGAAAAGCTCCTCAATTTAAACATCGTACTATCTGAACTGGGCTCGGGACTACCTCAAACGGGCGCTGTATTACCTCAAACCTTCAATCTATTACTCGAAAGATACGCTAAATCGGAGCATCAGGACTTCATCAACGATCTCGTCCTCCGAAGTCAAGCGCAAGCCGAGTATAATGTCGAAAATTACGGCCATTTTGGCCTGAATTTGCGCAAATATGCCCATTTTACCTCGCCAATCAGGCGTTATGCCGACCTCATCGTCCACCGCGCCCTGATCCGTTCCGAGGCCTTCGGCGAGGATGGGTTGTCGGACACGCTAGCCCCGCAACTCCCTGAAATTGCTTCAGAAATTTCCATTGCCGAGCGCCGCGCCATGGCCGCCGAACGCGAAACCATCGACCGTTTGATCGCGTTCTACTTAAGCGAGAAGATCGGCGACATTTTTGAAGGCCGGATTGCGGGCGTCACCCGCTCCGGACTCTTTGTAAAGCTTCACGAATCTGGCGCTGACGGCTTTATTCCCGCCTCTACGATTGGCGCCGACTATTACCGCTATGAGGAAAGCCTACACGCTCTGGTTGGTAACCGAACCGGCGAAACCTACCGCCTAGGCGACCCCGTTTCCGTCCGCTCGGTCGAGGCCGCCCCCGTTGCCGGCGCCCTCCGCTTTGAGCTTCTAAGTGACGGAAAACAAACCAAAAATTCAAGCGTTGGCCGAAAGAAAAAACAAGGCTCCAACAAAATTGGACATAAATTCGCCTTTAAAAGCGGTCAACAAACCCCCTCCTCAAAAACAAGACGTCGCCCCAGATGAACAATCTTAACCCTGCCCCCCAAAAACCCCGCTCGCTTGGTCTCTCGATCCGTCGAGGCTTAGCCGGCTATTGTCCCAATTGTGGTAAAGGCAAGATGTTTGGAGCTTATCTTAAGGTTTTACCAGCGTGTTTTGTGTGTCATGAAGACTTAAGCCCGCAAAGAGCGGATGATCTTCCAGCCTATATTGTGCTGTTTATTGTAGGTCACATCGTTATTGGCGGCATGATGACAGTTGAAACCTATTGGGAATGGCCCGTAATGTGGCACATCATCTTATGGCCAATACTAACCTTAATCTTATCGTTAATACTGTTACCCCGAATAAAAGGGGCCGTTATAGGGTTGCAATGGGCGCTGAGAATGCACGAATTCTCACGCATCCTCGATGGTGATGAAGTGCTACTTTTCAAATCGTCCGAAAGCCCATGATGACAGACGCGGTTGCGCACCCCAAAAAAGTACCTCCGCGTGATGCTGCTACCCTTATCCTTATGGATTTTAAGGGAAAAATTCCGAAAATTCTCATGGGCCGCCGCCATTCTGGTCACGCCTTTATGCCGGATAAATTTGTATTTCCCGGCGGGCGGGTAGACCCTTCTGACCGGAGGATGAATATAGCCTCACCGCTGGATCAGCTTATAGAAGATCGATTACTTGCCAAAACGATCCGGCCAAGCTCAATGAAGGCGCGTGCGCTGGCTTTGGCTGCGATTCGGGAAACGTTTGAAGAAACTGGCATTATGCTGGGAGAAAAAGGGCTTGGCGCGCCGCCGTTAATACTTGAAACGCCTTGGGCTAGCTTCACAAAACAAGAAATATGGCCTTCGCTCGATCAATTATACTTTGTAGCAAGAGCGATTACGCCGCCACGGTATCAAAAACGATTCGATACGCGGTTTTTTCTCGCCAATGCGACCAATATTGCCCATATTGAGGAGGATATTGTTGGACCAAATGCAGAATTAACAGAAACTGTCTGGGTGCCGCTGACGCGTGCCAAGAGTCTTGATCTACCCTCGATTACAGCCAAAATATTAGATGAGGTAACAGAGCGGCTTAACGGGGGGCTACACCCCTTTTTACCCGTTCCGTTTTACCACGAAGTACGTGGCCAATATATTCGAGAACTCATATAAGATCTGAATAATTGGCTTTTTAAAACCTGATTGTTGACAAAAGGCGTGGGATCGCTAGGGTGCGCCGCGATTGGGCTTGTTTAATTCAGGCCTTAAAATTTTTGCCGCGGCATTGTCGTCGGCCTCGCTTATCAAAGGATTACCGCCATGGCTAAGGCAACGACGATCAAAGTAAAGCTGCTTTCAACCGCTGAAACGGGTTTTTTCTATGTTACGAAGAAGAATTCGCGCACGATGACCGACAAAATTACACAGCGTAAATATGATCCGGTTGCTAAAAAGCATGTTGAATTCAAAGAAACCAAGATAAAATAACAATTTATCGCTTTTAAGCTTTAAAAGCCGCTTTATAGCGGCTTTTTTTATGTATTGGCTTCGCCTGCATAAAATTTAACGGTCTCAATAAATTTAGCAATCGAAATGGGTTTCGATAAATAAGCTTCGCAGCCTTTTGATAAAATTCGCTCTTCATCGCCTTTCATGGCAAAGGCTGTTATGGCTACGATAGGGATATACTTAATGGATTCATCAGCCTTGATCCATTGAATCACAACTTCGCCTGAAACTTCAGGGAGTTGTATGTCCATTAAAATTAAGTTTGGCCGCTGATTTCTTGCTATTTCGAGTGCTTCCGTTCCGCTTGCGGTTTTCAGGGTATGGTATCCATGCGCCTCCAATAAATCATTGAAAAGCTTCATGTTTAAATCATTGTCTTCGACGATGAGAACGGTTTTTGACATTCGGCTTTCAGGATTTATCCTGCCTTTATTGGTTCGATTTCTTAACTTATACAGATCATTTAATAATTATTATTTGATTCAGTTACACTTTTTCTGATCTAAGGGAATAATTGTTTGCAGATGGCCACTTAATTTAAAATCATTTAAATCGAGTATTAAATTTATGGCCACTCCATTTTCAAATAATTCTTGAAAGATCGAATAGTCAGAACTCAGTTGGCCATCATAACCGAACCCTATGGTGACGGGCCAGCGTCTTTGTTTACCGAAGGTTTTATGAACAAGATCAAGCTCTGCATCGGCATTTTCTAGTTTTTCTGCGCCTATAATAGCAAAAGTTCTCTGATTAGCAGCGTCTGGGTCGGTATCGTCGAATTGAAGTAAGTTTAGCGATGTTTGTCCCGCTAATGCAGTAGTAATGAGGGCTTTTGTATAGGCTATTGGGAAGCTGGTTTGTTGAGGCAAATGTAATTCAGAGTGTCTGGGTGATGTATATTGAACGAGAATACCATCATCGGAGCGTAGAGCTTGGCCGCTAATCGTCTCAATACGATCTGTTTTTCCGATATTTTTTGAAAAGAAATCAAGCTTTTTTCCGTCCGAAGTCTCATTTAGGGACGAAAAATCATCAATAACCTTTCTTCCCCCCTCGGAATTGGAAAGAATAATCATCTGGCGGAACTGTTGTTGGTATCCTTCACATGGCGATCCGGTTAATTCATACACCATTTGACCAACAACACTTTCCCAAATGCCATGATTCGCGTTTTCGATGAGATTGAGACGATAGACCGCACGATGTGGAGCCAAAATAACGTCTGCTTTGGCAAATTCCGAGCCTATTACGAGACTGGAGACGACCCAAAATAGGCGTATAATCGGGCTAAACTTCCATTTTGACCGCCACTTTGATAAAAAAACACCCATTTTCAACGATAATTTCCTTGGTTACGGTCCATAAAAGTGCAAAACTAGCCTCAAAAGAGGAATAGACATGAAAGCGATTGAACGTCTTAAACAAATTGGCATCATTTTACCTGAACCACCCCTTCCTGTCGCTAATTATATCCCTTCGGTTATGGTGGGGAACCTCTTGTTTATTTCAGGGCAGCTCTGCCTTGACAATGGCACCTTGCATCCGCGTCATATCGGTAAAATTGGTGGATCGGTAAGCGAGGATTTGGGTGTTGAAGCGGCAAAATTATGTGCAATCAACCTCTTAGCGCAAGCAAAGTCGGCGCTAGGCGATTTAGAGCGTATCCAGCGTTGCGTACGCCTTGGGGGCTTTATCAACGCCGAGACGGGCTTTACGGCCCTTCCGCCGATCATGAATGGGGCTTCTGACCTTATGGTGACCGTTCTGGGCGAGGCAGGCAAGCATACGCGGACGACGGTGGGTGTGGCTGAGCTTCCGATGGGGGCTGCGGTCGAAATTGAGGCGATTTTCGAGGTACGCTGATGTCTCAACCAAATTGGCTCATTTCGCGGCCTATTGCGCATCGTGGGCTTCATAACCGCTATTTGGGGGTTGTTGAGAACACAATCGGGGCTGCTTTGGCCGCAGTTGAGCAAAATTACGCCATTGAATGTGATGTGCAACTCACCAAAGACAATGCGGTCATCGTTTTTCACGATGATCGCCTTGAGCGGTTGACGGATGGGGTGGGGCTTGTCAAAGATAAGACGCTTGCTGAGATTAAATTGCTCAATTTACACTATTCGGAAGAAAAAATTCCGACACTTATAGAATTTTTGGATGCTGTTTCCAGTAATGTTCCCATCATTTGTGAGATTAAAAGCAAGTTTGATGATAATCCCGAGCCAACGAAGCGGTGTTGTGAGGTTGTTTCTCTTTATCAGGGGCCGGTCGCCCTTAAATCATTTGATCCTTATTCTATGAAGCTTGTTCGGGATTTCTTGCCAAACCATCCTAGAGGATTTATTGGTGAGAGTTTTTATGATGATCCGGAATGGGATTTCATTGGGATTAGTAAAAAGAAGTATTTAAAAAGCCTCAGCCATCTAGCTGACAATAATATTGACTTTCTCTCTTGGTATTACAAAGATATTGAAGAAATAATACCTCGCCTATCACGTGAATATACTGGGCTTCCTCTGATGACATGGACGATACGAAGCGATGAAGACAGAATTAAGGTAGCAAATTACTCAGATCAAATAATATTTGAGAATTTTATCCCTTAATCTTAAAAAACTAGAAAGTTTAATTCAATCAAAATGAGTCTAACTCTTAGAATAGAACCTGATTTTTCAACTATAAATCCAAAAAAATGGAATGATCTGGTTTGTTCTGAAATTATAAATGAAAAATATAAAATAAATCCTTTTATTTCATACGATTTTTTAAATGCTTTAGCGTTATCTGGCTCAGCGAAAACTCAAAATGGCTGGGGTGGAGCGCATATTTTACTTGAAGATGAGGCAAAAAATCTTATGGCCGCTTGTCCGGCCTATTTGAAATCTCATTCGATGGGTGAATATGTATTCGATCAAGGATGGGCTGATTTTTACACGCGATTGGGTGGGAATTACTATCCTAAACTTCAAATCTCGGTCCCCTTTACTCCGGCGACAGCTCCTAAATTGTTGGTGGTGAGCGGCGAAAACGCTCTTGATCTTAAAAGAGTACTTGCTTCATCGATCCCTGAACTCTGCGCCCGTTTGGGGGCGTCATCCGCCCATGCGACGTTTTTGACAGAAGAGGATAAGACTATCTTTCTTGAGGCGGGGTTTTTAGAAAGAAATGATCAACAATATCATTGGTTCAATCATGATTATCGATCTTTTGATGATTTTCTTGAGGCTTTATCCTCGCGCAAAAGAAAATTGATTCGGCGTGAACGTAGAGATGCGCTTGGCAATGGTATTTCTATCGAGTGCCTAACGGGTTCTGCAATAAAAACCGAGCATATGGATGCTTTTTATACGTTTTATATGGATACTGGATCTCGAAAATGGGGCCGGCCTTATTTAACGCGGGCGTTTTTTGCGATCATTCAGGAAACAATGGCCAATCAAATACTTCTGATTATGGCCAAACGCGAAGGGAAATACATTGCCGGAGCGATCAATTTTATCGGTGATGGGGTATTATATGGTCGAAATTGGGGATGTATAGAAAACCATCCTTTCTTGCATTTTGAGGTTTGTTACTATCAGGCCATCGATTTTGCTATTCAAAATGGCTTTAAAAAGGTCGAAGCGGGGGCGCAGGGCGAACATAAGCTTGCGCGGGGGTATATTCCGGTGACGACCTATTCGGCGCATTATATCGTTGATCCAAGCTTTAGGCAGGCTATCGCCAATTATTTGCAAGAAGAGCGGAACTATATCGCGGGCCTGCAAGATACGCTATCCGAGCATACGCCGTTTCGGCGGGGAGAACGGTTGGAAGATGAGTAAATCATAATATTACGGAGAGGAATTAAAGTAATGGTCTATGATGATAACAATATATTTGCCAAAATTTTACGTCATGAAATTCCGTGTGAGAAATTATTTGAAGATGAGCATGTATTGGCGTTTATGGATATTATGCCGCAAGTGGATGGACATTGCTTGGTGATCCCCAAAAAGCCTTCGATTGGGCTTCTTGATGCTGATCCTAGCGTTTTTACTCCGCTTTTTACTGCCGTTCAAAAGCTTGGAAACGCGGTAACGAAGGCGTTTGAGGCCGATGGGGTTACGATCATGCAATTCAATGGCGCAGCCGCGGGGCAGACGGTGTTTCACCTGCATGTGCATGTGATGCCGAGAAAGGCTGGAATCCCTGCAAGACCGCATTCCGGGAAGATGGAAGCCATTGAAATCATTCAGAAAAATGCCGCACTGATCCGGGCCGCTTTGGGCTAAATCGGGTTTCAAGTAAAAAATTTACAGCCACAAATATTGGTTAAGTATTGGTTGATTGTATCAAATCGCGTTTCGGATGAATAAGGCCAGAGATTAAGGTAGATAAGACCCTCATTCGCGTGGATAAAGCAGCGGTTTGAGCAGTTGAATAATGTAACCTATTGATTATAAATCGTTTTTCGGCTCAAAGTAAATCCGCGCCGAGCCAGATCGATATCAGGGGATCCCCTATTGTAGCCCCATCATCTTGCCAATTGGGGTGCCGATCAGAAGCTTGGATATCTCAATCGCCCCATAGGTTACGGCAATGAGCACGACGGGGACGACAACCCAAGCCACGGTATCCTCATACCGCAGACGTTCCCGCCGCCTTTGCTTGCGTTGCTGCCGTCCCATGGCCAAAACCGCTTTAATCCAAGATATGATCAGCCTATTTCGTCGGACCTGGCCGAGGATAGGCTTAAAGAATTTAGAGCGGCACCTTTGGCACGGTTAGCACCGGCTTGTCGATTGGGCTTTTGGCTTTGGGCTTTGAGGCGGCGCGTTTTAAGGCTCCTGCCTTGGCGCGGGCTTCGACGACCGCTTTTTCGGGCTTGGGAGTCACGCGCCCTTCAAGATATTCGAAACCGAGCTTTTCTTGCTTCTCATCCTTTTCGCCTTTTTCGCCCTTGACGACGACAACGCGAACACCGCCGCCAGCTTTGAGCTTGCCGAACAACAGCTCTTCGGCCAAGGGCTGCTTGATCGAGGATTGGATCAGACGGGCCATGGGGCGCGCGCCCATCGTCTCGTCATACCCATGTTCGACGAGCCAAGCCCTCGCCTCATCCGACAATTCAATCGTGACGTTGCGGTCGGCCAATTGCGCTTCAAGCTGAAGCACGAATTTATCGACGACTTTGCTCACCACCTCCTTCGGCAATTGCGAGAAGGAAATGATTTGATCGAGACGGTTGCGGAACTCCGGCGCGAAGAGGCGGTTAATCGCTTCCTGATCATCGCCCTCCCGCTTGGTACGCGTGAAGCCGAAGGCGGATTTCGCAAGATCGGCGGCCCCCGCATTGGTTGTCATGATCAAGATCACATTGCGGAAATCAACCGTTTTGCCGTGATGATCCGTGAGCTTGCCGTGATCCATAACCTGCAAAAGGATATTGAAAAGGTCGGGATGGGCTTTTTCGATTTCATCGAGCAGCAACACACAATGCGGATGTTGATCCACCGCGTCGGTCAAAAGTCCGCCTTGATCAAAACCGACATAGCCGGGAGGGGCGCCAATCAGCCTTGAAACGGCGTGACGCTCCATATATTCCGACATGTCAAAGCGCTTGATTTCAACGCCCAGAGAGGCGGCCAATTGTCGCGCCACTTCGGTTTTGCCGACGCCCGTGGGGCCGGCAAAAAGATAAGAACCAATCGGCTTTTCGGGATCGCGCAGACCCGCGCGGGCGAGTTTGATGGCCGAGCTTAGGGCCGAAATCGCGGCATCCTGCCCGTAAACGACACGTTTCAAGGTCTCCTCAAGCGATTTGAGCACCTCGGAATCGTCCTTGGAGACGGTTTTGGGCGGAATGCGCGCCATGGTGGCGACGGTTGCTTCAATTTCGGCAACGCCGATGGTTTTGCGGCGCTTGCTATCGATCAACAGCATTTGGGCGGCACCGCTCTCATCGATCACGTCAATCGCTTTATCGGGCAATTTACGGTCGTGGATATAGCGGGCTGAGAGCTCAACGGCGGCTTTGATCGCATCATTGGAATACTTCAGTTTGTGGAAATCCTCGTAATAGGGCTTCAAGCCTTTGAGAATTTCAATCGCATCGGGAACTGAGGGTTCGTTGACGTCGATTTTCTGAAACCGGCGTAGCAAAGCGCGGTCTTTTTCAAAATATTGGCGAAATTCCTTATAGGTCGTTGAGCCGATGCAACGCAACGTACCTTGGGCCAGAGCGGGCTTGAGGAGGTTCGACGCGTCCATGGCCCCGCCAGACGTTGCGCCGGCGCCGATCACCGTGTGGATTTCATCGATGAACAGCACCGCGTTGGGGTGCTGCTCGATTTCCTTGACGACCTGTTTCAAACGCTCTTCAAAATCGCCGCGATAGCGGGTTCCAGCGAGCAAAAGACCCATATCGAGCGAGAAAACGGTAGCCTTTGCCAGTACCGCAGGCACTTCACCCCGGGTAATTTTAAGCGCCAGCCCTTCCGCAATCGCCGTTTTGCCAACGCCCGGCTCGCCTACCAGCAAAGGATTATTCTTTTGGCGGCGGCAGAGCACCTGGATCGTGCGTCTTACCTCAGCCTCGCGGCCAATCAGCGGATCGATTTTGCCTTCGCTGGCTTTCTTATTCAAATTGACGCAATAGGCCTCAAGCGCTTCGCCCTTCTTTTTTGCGCCGTTGGCCGGGTCAGCCCCCTGCCCGGCTTGGTCCGTCGCTTCAGGCTCCGCTTGGCTTTCTACGGGCGCGCCCGGCATATTGGAGCGTTTGGCGATGCCGTGGGAGATGTAATTAACCGCGTCATAACGCGTCATATCCTGCTCTTGCAGGAAATAGGCGGCGTAGCTTTCGCGCTCGGCAAAAAGGGCGACGATGATATTGGCCCCCGTGACTTCTTCGCGGCCCGAGGATTGGACATGGATGACGGCGCGCTGGATGACGCGTTGAAAGCCTGCCGTCGGCTTCGCATCCATCGCAACGGTCGTGACGAGACTCATCAATTCGGTATCGATATAGTCGATGAGGCTGTGGCGGAGGATATCGAGATCGACCCCGCAGGCGCGCATGACGGCAATGGCGTCGCGGTCGTCCGTTAAGCCTAAGAGCAGATGTTCAAGCGTCGCATATTCATGCTTGCGCTCGTTCGCAAGTGCCAGTGCTTTATGAAGAACCTGTTCTAAGCTTTTGGAAAACGATGGCATTTTAGGGCTAAACCTTTCAATTCCGTTCCATGACGCATTGCAGCGGATGTTGGTGTTTGCGCGCGAAATCCATGACCAATGTGACCTTGGTTTCGGCGACTTCATAGGTAAATACGCCGCACTCGCCCACCCCGTTCTGGTGGACATGCATCATGATGAGATAGGCGTCATCATAGGATTTGTTGAAGAAATTCTGTAGCACATGGACGACAAACTCCATCGGCGTGAAATCATCGTTTAACAGTAGCACCCGATAGAGCGGTGGCTTTTTGACCTGAGGCTTGGTGCGGGTGATGATTGCCACGCCTGGGCCATCATCGTCTTCCCTGCGCCGTGGGGGCAAGGCCATAGCGCGCAGACGCGCTAACGCGTTTGGTGCAGCGCTGGTTAAAGGATAAAACGGGTTTAGCGTAACGATGCTCATGAGCCCTTTTTCAAAGATTGGCAGCGTTAAAGGAATGATGCTCCCAAACTGCTCTCAGTGCAAGCTATGCTCGGTGAGGAGCAATTTCCAGTGCAAGCGATAAAGATAATGGTGGTTAAAGGCATAGGCAACAAAAAAGGCCCGGATAACCCGGGCCTTTTCGATGGTCAATCTCGATGAAGAGATTACTTGGCCGATGCCTGAACCTTGGCGATAACGGCCTCATATGGCTTTACCGTGTCCTTGGCGAGGTCGGTGTAGAGTTCGCCAACCTTAGAAGCGTAAGCGATGAAGCCTTCATAAGCCGATTTGGCGAAATCCGACTGAATTTCGAACGCCTTGTCGAGGGACTTCACGCCCAATAGCTTTTCAACAACCGACGAGCTGTGCTCGAACGCCTTTTTGGAGTAATCGGCGGTCTCTGTTGCAATCGCCTGAACGCTCTTGCTGGTCGCGCCAAAGCTCTTCACGGCGAGATCAATATTGTCTTTGCTGAACTTTTGGATATCTTCGAATTGGTTAGACATGAGGGAGGTTCCTTTCACTGTGGGGGGTTACCGTCTTACGCAACACTGACGGGAATTCTTGAATGCCCCTCTTATATATGCGGTGCACAATTTGTGTCAAGGATTATTGTGCAGTGCAATATATTCGACTTTTGACCAAATTATCTGGCAATTTAATAAAGCCGTAACTTCAAGGCTTTATGAAACGGATTGAATGCGGCTTTTTGCCGTTAAAACCTTGGTTTAAGCGTGTTTTTAGAGCCTGTTACGGGTTCAGGAGTGGATAAAGAATGCGGTTTTCGACGCTTATGGTTTGGCGCCTTTATGTCTATGGCTTGGCGGTTTTGGCGTTTACTTGCTTGGACGGCTTAGCCGCGGCCCACGCCAAAAATAAGGCGCAGGCGGTAACGCCTTATGCCCCGCCCTATTCGGAATTGGTCGTTGATGGCCGCACGGGCAAGACGCTTTATGCGATAGCCCCTGACGCGCAGCGCCACCCGGCTTCGATTACCAAAGTGATGACGCTTTATCTGTTGTTTGAGGAACTCGACGCCGGACATTTGAGCCTTGGCTCGCCGATTAAAATCTCGCCATGGGCGCAAAAACAGGCGCCTTCCAAGCTTGGGTTAAATGCGGGCGATACGATTTCGGTTGAGGATGCGATTAAGGCCGTGGTGACCAAATCGGCCAATGATATTGCCGTCGCCATTGCCGAGCAGATTGGCGGATCGGAAGCCAATTTTGCCGATATGATGACAAAAAAGGCCAAGGCCTTGGGCATGAATCGGACGGTGTATGCCAATGCCTCAGGCTTGCCGAATCCGCGCCAGCTTACGACGGCGCGCGACCTTGTGACGCTGGGCAAATCGATCCAACAGCGGTTCCCCAAATATTACACCTATTTTTCGCTGCGCGCGTTTGACTATGAGGGCGACACCATTGCCAATCATAACAAGCTCTTGGGGCGGGTCGATGGCGTCGACGGGATCAAGACGGGTTACACGCAGGCCTCGGGTTTTAATCTGCTGACCTCGGTGCATCAGGATGATCATGCGCTATTGGCGGTGATTTTGGGCGGGCGTTCCGGCCCTTCGCGGGATCGGCGGATGGCGGAGTTGATCGATACCTACATTGATCAAGCCTCTGGCGCTAATGCCTCTAAGAAAAAGGTGGCGGCCAATGACGCCCCTCTTAGCCAAGGCGATGCGGAGCCTGCCTCAGCCGCCGCGTCGCCCAAGGTATCCGTGAAAGCGCCTGATGCGCCAGCCGCATCGCTCGGCAACCCAATCAGCCAAAACTGGTGGATTCAGGTCGGCGTCGTTAAAAGCGAAGCGCAGGCCCAAACCATGCTGAATGACATTCGCAAGAGCCAAGATGTTTTGTCGGCGGATGCCGTTCCGGCAGCTGAAAAGGTTAAGGTAAGCGGGAAAGAAATGTGGCGTAGCCGCTTCATCAAATTGTCCGAAACTGATGCGGCGGCGGCGTGCTCAAAGTTGAAGAAACGCGGCATTGCGTGTTTTGCGTCAAGAAGTTGAGAAAACCATTCTTCATCCGATATGGGATCGGGGGTAATTGATTAACGATGCGCTCGAAGCAAAACATCTTTGGCCATGTTGACGCGGGTCGCGAGATACGTCGACCCCCCTTGGTCGGGATGCAGTTTCTTCATGAGCGCCCGGTGCGCCTGTCGGATCTCATCCTCGCCCGCGCCCATATGAAGCCCCAGGACCTCGTAGGCCTCCTGTTCGGTCATCGCAGACGATCCCCCCTGGCTGGATTGCCGCGCGCGCGGGTGGTCGTTGACTGTATCACGCCATCCGGTCGCCCGGCCGTGGAGATACGCCTGAAATAGGCGATGGCCTTCTGCATCGCGGGCCACCAAATCGGCGCTGGCGATGGCTTGCTCCTCCGCCGACAGGCTTGCAAAGCCGCGTCCTGCAAAAGGGCCATTGAGAAAGCGGCCATCCATATGGCCTTTAAGATCGGGATAGATTTCAGTGGCGACCGTCTTTTGTCGCTTGACCGTCTCGGCGGGACCAGACGGCATATACCAAGGCAAAATCGGAAGCCGGATGCCCCAGAGCCATCCGCCGATCCCCGCCAACATCAACGCAATATCGATCCGGCCTTTTAAGAGCAAAAACACCGCTCCCGCAAAGGCCGCGATGCCGCCCGCCCTTCGCCCATAACGGGCCAGAAGCGTCGGGTCTGACTTGATATAGGATTTACCAAGCCAGAGAAGCAAAGCGATGACGAGAAGACCGGCGAGAATGGGCAAGGGTTGCGTGGCTCCGTGAGTGGCAGTAGGCAGTAGGCAGTAGGCAGTAGGCAGTGTCGCGCTACTGGATGGATTATAGCAAGCCCAATTGGGCCAATTCGCGGCGGAGGCTTTCGGGCATCTCCTGATCAAAAGTGCCAATGGTATTTAAATCGCGTCCGGCGGATGCGGCTTCAAGATAGCGCCAGCCTTGAAAAGGACGACACGGGCGCGGCTCGACGGGGATAACGGTCTGATCAAGCACGATGGCGCAGCGGCCAATGCCATCCGATCCCGTAACGGCGCGCAGGTCGATAATCGCCTGACGGCAAGCAATCTGACCTTTGATGACCCAATAGAGCGAGCCGCCATCCAAAAGCTCCGCGATGCGTTTGGGCATCATGCGGGTGGTATGCACCTGCTCATCCAGCACCCCCCGCGCGCGACGGGCGGCGGAGGTCTCGGCGATCCAAGAGGTTAAATCGGCGATGGATTCGCAGCCGACGCACAGTTTGATGAGATGTAGGGCCATAAAAATATAATAGCCGCACGCGATGTCTAATAAAAGTGGAGAGCCTCTTAGCATGTGGATAAGATGAGGGACACGAAGGAATGAAACGCCTGACTTTAGTTTTTCTAAAAGCGAATTAGAACAACGCGTTAGGAAATCAATAATCTAAAATACAATTCTCCCGATCAATCAAATGGAGAATGCACATGAAACAAACTGTTAAAATTTCCGATTGGTATGATCTATCCCTTATTCCACTCGCATCGTTACGCAAACACGAACGGCATGATCAGGAAAAGGTAAACGCTTTAATAAACCAAATCAATTTAGCCGGAATCTGGTCTCACCCCATTATCGTTGATCAAGAATATCATATTATTCTCGATGGTCATCATCGGTATGAAGCAGCGTGCCGAATGGGGTTGTCATATATTCCCTGTGCTGTCATCGACTATGATAATGAGCGCATAGCAGTCGATGCTTGGCGTGAAGGTGAGATAATCGACCGACATGCTGTTAGAAACGCCGCGCTAAGTGGGCAGCTTATGCCCATTCACACCAGTCGACATAAATTCTCTGAGCCGATCAAAAGCGAAGAAATTCCGTTGGAATATCTTTATGAACGGGAATTGGCTTATGCGTAATCGCACATTATGGTTGTTATTGATTTCAAACGCGACCGCATCCGTTGGAACGGGCGTTGCTATGATCGCCATTCCATGGCTGCTAGCATCTCAAGAAAAAGGCAATGCCTTTTTAAGCGTTATTGCTACCATAGTTAATATCGCGCTTTTTTTAGCGACTCCGTTAATCGGACCACTTATCGATCAGAGTTCGCGTCGCTCTTTAATGATTTGGTTGCGAATGCTTTATGTTATTGGTGTTTGCATCGCGATGGGTATTCAGATTTTTCTCAGTGGAGCGCAGTTTGCTCTGATTTTTTACTACGTTCTGGGCAGTGCATTTTATGCCATCAATGTGCCGCTTAGGTCTGCCTATGTTCAAGAATTATTTGAGGGTGGCGCTTATTTGAAAGTGAATGCCATCTTGGAGATTGAAAACCAGGTCGCAGCAGCCATTACAGGTATTGTAGCAATATTCGCGATCGAGAAAATTGGTATGAATTGGCTTATGGTGGGCAATATTGTGCTGTACGCTTTTTCTATATTGTGCCTAATGGCGATTACACCAAGCGGACAAAAAGGCCAAAAATCAGCCCTTTCATACTTTGCTTCACTCTCGGAGGGCATTCAGATTGCAACGCGGCAGCCTTCAATAACCTTCATGCTGGCCGCAGCATCTCTACCGTATGTCATCGTCATTTTGTTTACTGTTATGCACCCGACTGCGATTGCGAATCTCTCGGGAGCATCTGGCTCAACATATGCCTTAGTAGAGTTTCAGTTTGCTCTTGGTGCTATCCTTGGCGGTCTTTGTGTTTCCTCAATCATGCACAATATTACGAAATTATATTCTACTTTGCTCTTTGCCTTGGTTGGCTTTACGGGTGTCGTCACGCTGCAGGCAATGATCCCAACGTATTGGGGATTTGTTTCACTTGCATTTGGTTTGGGCCTTGGAAATGCAATTATTCGCATTTTAAGACAAGCCCTTCTCATGCAACAATTTGCGAACCATGAGGCTGGTCGGATGAATGCCTTCCTGCAAGGCCTCATCATGCTGGAGCGAGCGGCTCTCATGGCATCCCTCAGCTCCATCTTGCGCGTTGAAGGCTCAGATTCTGCTCTTTGGTTCTTGGCCGCTCAATCAGCTCTTGCTCCCCTTATTTTCATCACAATGATGAAATTTTCAACATCCACATCTTCCCCTATCGGCATACTTCCGGAGAAACTACAATGATCATCAATAACGTTTTAGATTTGATTGGTACTACCCCAATACTTTCCCTGTCAGAACTGCTTCCGCCCGGATCAGCTGATTTATTTGTCAAGTTGGAAGGTAGCAATCCCGGCGGCTCCATCAAAGACAGACCCGCACTTAATATGATATTGAACGCCGAGAGGGACGGGAAATTGAGACCGGGTGGTACGATTGTGGAATCGACATCAGGTAATTTAGGCGTAGCACTTGCAATGATTGCTGCTGCACGAGGTTATCGATGCATCATCGTTGTCGACCCACGAACAAGT
>Ga0316217_10002825_pt1 | contig 20516 bp, 18 predicted proteins | sample 1anoAmetaG_FD_203633 | JGI IMG/M metagenome (GOLD analysis project Ga0316217, IMG submission 203633) | Freshwater microbial communities from Trout Bog Lake, Wisconsin, USA - 1anoA | ecosystem: Environmental > Aquatic > Freshwater > Lake > Hypolimnion/Profundal zone | place: USA: Wisconsin...
GGATATTATATTTTAGGAAAGATTACTCTTAATAGTTGCAATAATCGTGAAACGTGCTTTTTTTTAGTGCACTCTAATAATCCATGCTATCTCAAAATTCGATACTGGGGCTGATTCTCCCCTCATAGCCATAACTTGTGCTGGCTTATTTACGTTGGTCTTTATCAAAACTAACATCAAGCAGTGTTATATTGCGTACATTTGAAAGGAATCTCTTGGTAGATGTCAAATAGATGGATCAATCGCAAATACTTTTTTGCGTAAAACAGCATGGAAATGGTTATCACAAGGAAGAAACACCTGAAATAGCTATCTAGTGGAGTTTACCACTTTTAAGATTAATTGGGCATAAGAAACTGTGGAAAAAGATTAAAGGCATAAGTAAAAAATAGTCAACTAAAACAACTGTAAACCCAGTTTTACTCGTCTTCTCTACAAATAAATGAATGCACTTTGTTGCTATTTATTCATACTAATCTTTCTTAATTTTTCTGTGTGCTAGTTATTAAAAAAAAAATACTATCAATCCTAAGATTTTTTGTCTAAAGTCGATTTACAGGTGGTAAAGAGATATTTTCGACCAAGAAGGTCATTTTGGATTGAATTTATTATGAATTCTATAAATTTAGAGTAGATGTTCAAGTAGACAACCTTGGTCAGACTGGATTGAACCTCTTAGGAATGTTCTTTTAGATTGCAGTTTCAAGACTTTTTGAGGCTTATTTGGCTTGAGTCATCATTTTGGAAAGAAAGATGTTAAATTCATAAGTATAAGCTTTAAGAAATCTTTGCCTATGCATCGGAACTTTACTTACGATTGCTGTGTTTTCATATTTTTATGTAGACAAACTCTAGGTATATACTAGTCTGAAGTATTCGACTTTAGCTTTTGCCTTTATAAATCTATACTTTAATTTCTAATCCTAAAGAAAGTACATGTTTTTGGGCATAAGAAATGTCAGAGAATTCCTCAGCTCATTTCTTATGATTTTTATCGCAGTCTGCCTTGGAAAAAAGAATGTTTATCATTAATCATCCTTTTGTGCTTTGAAGTGAATCCTGGTAGTAGAGTTAATTATCCCGGGAACTATGAAAATAAGGTTGAACAGAGCAGGTTTTTATACCTTTACAAGAAAGGACTTGGCTTTTACATTTTTGTTCAAAGAGACAATACTGTAAGAATCGAGAGACTCCAATGGATATTAAAATCTTTAATGCATGCATGAAGTTTGCTCAAGCGAAAACCGATCGCTCTATCTACAATCAAGTTCTAAAGGGTAAAAACAGCTAAATTCTATAGGAATGAGATCTCAACTCGAACTAAAAGTAGTCTTCACAAGTAGCTTAATGGTTGTTATCTGATCCAAACAACTTGCCAAGCAACTTCTTTCCTCTGCTCAACATTTCATATCAAAGTGCTTATTCTTCTTGAATGTAAGCTTACGGTACTAGTGGGTAGTTGTGTTTACGAAAAATGAAGCTTTATTAAGCGAAATTAATTTGCTGGTTTGAGTATAATGAATGGGTGATGATTGCAGTAAATAAAACGGCTTTTTTATTTTAGAATTGGGCTGGATGACCAAACAACAAGCTAAGTCTCTAAGAAGCACTCTATTCACCATTATTTACAGTGAAACCCTCATTTTTGTTAAGTTGATGGCCCTAAGTAGAAAAAAAATATTTTTGAGATCTTTCTTTTGGTAGCATAACTAATGACCAAAATTTTAATTCCTTTGAAAATTATTGCCCACTTATCATCAAAAAAGCCATTCCAAATTAATTTGGCAAAACAGTACCATCCAAGTGACCCTCAAACACCTTCGATTTTTCCTAATGATCCAAATAAAAATAAAGCAAACTTGACCCAGGCTACATTTTCTGACAATAATTGTTAAGCAGTTACTGCTTTAGCTCAAAATGCCTTAGCGAACGGCCCTTTTGCGTTGGAAGCCTATAACTCTAAAACCGCAATAGGCAACCCTCAAAATTAATAAACAGTGGAACAGGTTTGATTCGGACGGTTCTGTGGATGGGTCTGGCTGCAGCCTCAAAGGGAAATGATCTGCCCGCCGTAATATGCAATATATGCGTTTGTTACTTATAATTATTGATATTATTTGTCAACGCACAAAAGGCTACAGATGGCTTCTAATCATCGCTATTCCAAAATTTCACTTCAGGTAGGCTTGCTGTGAGATAGAAACGTCAAAAATTAGTGCGTATGGTTCTTGAGGAAAAAAAGACCATAGCCCAGGCAGCGAGGAAGCTAATCATCAAGCCTTCCACTGCCAAGCTGATTATCAAGAAGTTCAGAGAAACGGGAGCCTATGTCGACAAAAAGATGCCCAACTACTCAAGGAGAAAGTCTAGGGAAGTGACCGTCAAAGAGGAAGAGAGTCTTGAGGTAGAAGTGGGGAATCGTGTTGAGGAAGAAATTATTTAGCTTGGCCCAACCGAAAGCGCCGAAAAACCTAAGAAAGCCTTGCCATTCGACTATTACCCTTTTCAATTCCTATTCGCTCCTATGAATGCCTTCCTTTATTATTGATAGTATTTGAGGCTGTAAAATTAATTCTAAATATACATCCTTTCAAAAAACCCAGACTGCCTGCACATTCTAAACACCAGCTTGCGAACCAAATCAGGTATTTCTCTGTTTCCTGCCAAAACACCATGTTTATTTGTTTTTCATCAGTCAAGTTTTATTTTTGTATTTTCGAGACTTTTTTTAGCTTAGGAGTAAGGTCTGAAATGAAAGTAGACGTCTTTTCAGTCAAGCCACTCGCTTACAACTGTCTAATAAGTAAAACACACTGCAGAGTTATTGATTTTTTTGCCTGCTACTTCTCTAAACTTTTGGATACTTACTCTAAGTCAAAAACTATCACCCTTTCTTATACTCACAACTCACGCTCAATTGTTCTTATGATCCAAAGTTTTTTCCAAAAGCGGAGGCAACCATCGAAAAAAGGTTTAATAGGTATGTTATGGACGCATGGTTTTTGCAACGAGGCTTAAACATCCTGCTGCTGTAGCCAACGATCGCAGCTGCAATACTACTGGTCTCTGTTTCAATCTACACCAACAATAGGGTATTCTATCGACGAACCCGAAGACATTTGGGCTAGCTTATTAGGCAAAAATATAAAATCAACAGTTGGAAGACTATTTAGGATTGTTGAGATTTAGAAGACATCAATTCGAAAACAAACTTTGGCGAGAAAGTACAGATATTTTTGGATGTTTTGGTAGCATAACCACTATCTGCAAACATATCCAGCTTTGGTAATTTTACTAAGATATCTTTGTGAACCTCAGGCTTTATCTTTTCAATCATTTCAATCATTACAATCCAACAGATAAGATAGATATACCTATCAGCAAATATCAAAATAGAAATAAATGCCTCCAAAACCCACCCGGCCTAGATTTTATTATTCGGTCACAAATAGCAATTAGGCAATTAAGAAAATCTACTAATATTGAAGTTAAGTATAATTTGTGACCATTTGTTTCACTAATTATTCAATCATAAAGCCGATTGTTTATAACAACCCACTGCTACAAAGCAGAGAAAGTGAAAAACCTTAGAATGCTTCTCTAATTTAGCATAAACATAATAGAGAAAGTCTGAAAGCTGATTGCGATTTCACCAAATCCTGCAATCTCTGTTGTAAGTAGCTGACTCAGCTTTTAAAGATTCCGCTGAAAAATAGCATAGATGTAGAGATTTTCACTTTTTAAAGGTAGTTAGTGCATGATAAATGAGTTCTCAACTGATTGACCTTGTTCTATGAGAATTTTTGTAGATTGAGGTGAGATCTTATTTATGCGAAAGAGCGTAATCTGAATGTTATTTGATTAGTAGTTAGATTTACTTAAGAATGGATCACTTTTGTGATGATAATCAAACAAATTCTATTCTTTTTGCTCATTTCTTGCATATCTATCACTCTGCCTCAATCCTCATTTTGAGCACCAATCAAGATTCTGTAATCAGCTTGACTCTTGCTATTGTTCTTCTGATCAATAGTCCCTCGAATTCGTAGCTACGATTGTTTTAGGAGTTTGAACTTTGTTTATAAAATAATCACTTAAAAAAATTAAGTAAAATAGTGAATCAAACTTTCGACAGACCAGACTATTTTTACTACGCTATATTGAGTTTGATCAATCGTCTAATGACTAATAACTTGTTATCCATCTCTAAAAATAATATTTTTCATACCTTTGCAGATTTACTAACCATCTCATCTCTTCAAAAAGAAGAAAGTGGCCAGAATAAATCAGCTTAGTCTAGATGAATAATTGCTATTGGAGGCATGGAGTGTATGAATTTAAGCTTGCTTCGCTTCAATCCAGATGTAAAAGTTGATATTCTTATTAAATGCAATCAAATCAATTTTGAGTGAAGCCTTCAAGACTGCATTAATCCAACTAAAATCTTCACAAAATAAGATTTTTCACTGTTGAGTAAATAGAATTCATGTATGGATTGTTATAAGCTATCAAAATTTCTCTTTCGCCCAAAAGCCTATTAACCTAGTATTTGTCAGCTATTTTCAGAGAATAGCTATTTGTTTGACTTCAGCTGATTATGAAGCAGCATGCTAAAAGATAAAATTGAATTTCTCCTTGAGATTCCCCAAGGTTAAAATTGTTTTTGTTTTCACAAAAAATGTATTTAGCATAACATTTCGAATTCAAAGACAAAAGGGAACTTACTAGAGCTTTGATTATACTTGGCTTGTGGTTGAAAAGAAAATTTAAAGACCTGATACTTTGGGCTAATAGTATGCCTAATAAGAGATTAAGCTTTCTTCTTGGAATAAAAGTTATTACGCGGTCTTATAGCTAACTCAAGCTGGATTCAATCTTATTCTAGAAAGAACACTGTTTTTTAAGATAAATATGCACTTCTCTGGCATCGAAACCAACCTTCCGAGCATAGCTTGCGTCCCCATAGATGCCATAAATAACATAAAATTCTCAAAGAACTACAAACAATCATAAACGCTAAGAAAACGCCTTCGGTTATTCCCTCAGGCTATCTCATCTTTCGTGATAATTACAGCAAAGTTAGTGATCCTAGAATTAACCTTTATTTCGAGATGTTTAACTAAAAACCTGATCTAGGCTAGATCCTTGTACTAATCACAACTAGTGTATTAGAATGATAGATAGCTGATTAGCTCAAGAGTTGGTTATGTTCAAAAATGCAGGTTCGAAGTTAGATCATCTTCATCTTACTCGTCCCAAAAGGTTTAAGATTTGCTGCTACATTGAGCTAAAAAGCTAACGCACAGTAGTCTAACCGTATTCTAATCCAACATGTAAATTATGTTTCACTCAACCTCAAAAACTTATTCTTTGGCAACACTAATTCAAAAAATGGCTCTTCTCCCAGAGAATAACCATAACAATGCGATGCTATTCAGGTTGTTGAGTATTCCTGATCCTAAATATTTTGAATAGCCTAGCTGTTGATGCTTGGAATATAAAGCCAATCGTTTGTGGATCTGTTTATGAAAATCACTCACTAGTAAATTTTGTATTCTATTTCTGATTCTTATTTCAACAGCCATTATCTATTCTCGGGTGAGTGGTTTACATTGTTTAGTTAATATTTGCTTTCTTCATTTTAAGCATTCTTTTCTTATATTTTAACCTCCTTCAAAACGGGTCGTATTCTTGTCTATGGCTGTCCCTCCTCCATCAGTGGTTCACTCTCTATCTAAAGAAGGTGGAAGTTGTTCTTTAATATGTTTTCAACTGACCCGTGCCTCATCAACATTTTTTGGTGGTGGCTTCGGCATTGGTAAGAATCGCGGTTTTGGACGGCCTTGCTGATCATTACTTGGATTTTGAGTTTGACCTTTTGTTCGTAGGGCAGTTTGAAGAGGTGCGCGTGGGCGGCTAAAAAAGTGATGTATCGCCGGTGTTACATTTATGTCCAACGGTAGGTTTGGTTGGATTTATCTAGGGGGGCTTTTTTCACCCTCCTGGCCGCAGCTTTGACTCTTGCTTTTGAGCATTAGTATGGTGAGTCCTAACGCTAAATCTTTGGTTTTAAACTCATTTTTTAATTCATGATGTTAATTCAAAAAAGAAAGAATTATAAAATGCTTACAATATACAACTGGATAGCCCAAGGTGTTTTATCCCTTGAAAAATGGCAAAGGAAGTGCTTCCCAGTCTAAGATAAATGTTGATGGGAGATTGTTAGAGAGATTATTGACATTTTAAATTATGATACAAGTTACTAAAAATTCAACTGCTCCACCAAAATATTAGCAAATATTCCGTGCTTAGGTCTGAACAGTTTGTAAATACCAACAGGATATAGTTTTGGTATTTTGTTTGAGATTGCTAGCTCTCATCCATGGCATCAAGAAGTGTTGAGATAAGCTGAAAAAATAGGATGGTTGAAAGTTTTTAGCTGGTCGAGATTTGCTAAATATTATCATGTAGAAGGAGGGCAGTATAAAGCAATAATGAGATATTAAGAGATGCTTACATCCTTATTTCTACATTGATCTCTTTTATTGCACAATAGAATCATAAGGCATCTGATAAGCAAAAGATAGCCAAAGATATTAGATATATTTTTAGCTGCCCAAGCCTAGTGAGTTTCAGCAACGATTTCTTTCAGTTTTAGATATCATCAATCTATAAACATATTAGTTTAAACCTAATTTTCTCAAACTTATACATTTATAAGATGAGACAAGCCTCTTCAAATGAAGATTCCTAAGAGTATACTCAAAAAACTTGTGACTAATCCTTAGGATTGAAATCAAATTTGCAATTGAAGGCTACTCAACACCTCTGAGGAATTTGAAATTTTGTTTTTGCCAGGTGAAACTTTAAGATGATTGAATATTATAGTAGCAGAATGACCTAGATAAAACTGTATCTAACGATCATTAGAAGTATAATAGGTCATTTTCCCAATTTTCTTCGATTGATACATTATCCCGATCTGGCGATTACAATTCCAAAAAGTTACATCCAAGCTATTACGGAGGTTTCAAGCTAAATCAGACAATATTTACCTCAGCTTTGTCTCTTAGCTTTTAATAGCTTATTTATAATTATCTTAATAAACTAGTTTTTCAGGCTTGAACTAAGCTTCCATTTTGTTCAGCAGATATCTATTGGAGTTTATGATTGCTTACAAGGTTTTGTATTTGGCTTTCATTTTTTAGTGGTGGGACCCGCACTGTTTTTTGTCTCGTGATTCAACCGCTTTACTCATTAGTGAGTGAAGATTCAAACGTCTTCGCTCTTTAGGGGATAAGTCAAACAGTTCCCTGTTATCCACCAAAAAACGTATATAACGCCTCATTTCGATGTAAGTCCACTCCCTTCTGATCCTTTTTGCATTTTTGCCATAATCCTGCTCACTGTCGAAATGGGCCCTGTTTTCTTCAATTTTGGTGTTCTTTTGCTGAAGCGGCCGAGCCTTGTTCCTCTTGGTTTAGTCATAAGGTATAATTTCCAAAAAAACGTTCATCTTTTTTTAAACTTCCTATCTACTTTTAATATTATACATCCTGTTCACATAATTCAAGCACAAACGTTATCTCCATTCAAAAGGTGTATTTCCATAAAAATTTTAGCTACTCGGTTTCAGTACTGCTAAGCTCGTTTTCCTCAAATTAAAAGGTTGTTGTGACTTTTATTTTTATATTGATTTGCTCCGTATCAAACAAAGTAGCATAGAAAACTAGTTTTTGTTTGTGGCGCTTATTAGCTTCATTTCGTCAAGATTTCTAGAAATTGATGACGGAATCAACCATACAAGAGCTAGTTTGTAATTTTCCCAGATCATTACCTTAAGAAGGATGGGCAAAATAATAATGATTTTAGGGTGAAATTCATTACTTTTCCAATCTTAATCCAATAACAAGAAATAAGCCTTTTGATCTTGATTAATCAAGTTTGAAATCAATATAATCATGCCTATTATCATAGGATATAAAGAGTAAACCATTAAAAATAATGTGTCCAGTATTGATTCGCTGCAAAGTGTCTGCAAGTTGATGTCAACCGAACCACAAAAACTTCAAACCATTCTGACAAAATAATTTGCAAGATGGACATAGCATGAATAAATTGGCATTTTTCGCTAGAAGGATAAAAGAGACGATAGCTATGAAAACCCAATTAGTTTCACCACTCAAAAGAATATTCTTGCTTAAGCAAAACTCAGACTGAGTGAACTTGCTTGCATCTAAAGAAGCAGTAACGATATCTTAGATTGTAAACTTACCTATTCCGTCATAAACTCCTCATTTGCGGCATAGATACTTTTTATTTTTTTGTCTAGGACCAAGCATTTGACAAATAGGTGAATAAATAAAGCTTAGTGATAGGGTGATAAATTAACATAATCATTGACAGAGGTAATCGAAGTATGGGACCTTCTCCACCTACTTTATGACCTAAACCTCCTCCATTACCGAAATTTAGGACGTTTTGGTCAATTCTTTTTATAACTCGACTTCGCACAAGCTGACAAGTACTTTAGTTTCCTCTTCCTCAATACATATAGTTAAATTTTATTGCTATGATGTATTAAAATACTGGTTTTTGATCAAAGGTATGCTTAATCTGAGGAGATAGATGAATTTGAGGATAATGGCTTAGATAGAGCCATATTTTTTCATCATTTTCTAATGATGAGAGTAGCATTGCTTAGGACTCCTCGTTTTTATAGCCTAACTCATCAGAATGTTGATTTTGCAACTTTTCCTTTACCTGGCAGGAATTAAGTAGTAGTTTTTATACTATATCAAAAACTAGATGTAAGTCCTGGTCTAAATATAGTTCCATTCCGTTCTAACTTTTTTAGAAGGATTATTGTTTTCCACTAACCTCTGCGTTTTAAGCAGCTATTATCTCTTTTTTGACGATTCTTGTGATGTTCTTCGCTTCTTTAAAAGGGGAGAAGTCGTGTCTTCGGTTCTTTCTTACTAATATCTCAGTTCTAAGAATAGATTCATGATTGTTTTGTTATATAAATTAATTATAATTTAATAGTTAAGTTAATTCAAATTGATTTCAACTCTAATCCTTCCAAAGGATTAAATTTTACTCTAATACTGAATGATGCCCAGAGTTTGGAATTCAGAATGAGTGTTATTTCTGTGATTAGAATCTGTTTTGCCTTAAAACTCTTTTCACTGGCATTATCAACAAACTACCTCAGATAATATTACATTCTTTTACAGTTTAAATGAGCCTTCACTCAATATCCATCGTTGATTCTGACAAATTTTGCTTCTAAAGTTTTTATCAAAATTGAAAAAGATCGATTAGACTAACTTTGTTAGAGTTCTTAATAATAATGGTTTTTAAATGCACGTTTTTGAAGTCTGAAGCTAAGTTATTAGAGGCTGGAAATATTTTTCTGGGGTAATAAGCTCAGTAAATCGTCGTTTTAGAGATTTACGGCTCACTAAAAACAACTTAATGATTTTAAAGATAGCCAACATATCACTCAGCTTTAATTGCAATACCACTATAGTGCCTAGGATGTTGTCTGCCTTAGTAATCTCATCCAATCAGAACTAATGAAGGGTTTAGTTTATAAATGACAAAATCTATGATCGAAGATTTATCCGACATACCCAAATACCCAAAGTACAGTGTGAACTTTGTTATAAACAAAAAATTGTTTGATGAGTATACCAAAAATACGGTCAGGAAAGTTTGTTGGTCTTAAAGTTAAATTAATGACTTGAGTAATTAATTATTTTACTGTTGCTTAAATTAAATAATCAAATTAAGCTTTCTTTGACTCTGGAACTAGTCAGAGAGCACTAAATTAATACTTTTCTTGTTTTTTGAGAACCATTCATCATATCATTGATTTATATCTTTTGGGAATAACTTAACTCAATTAGGGATTGAATTTTATATTAAGCGACAAATAGCAACCAAATGGAGCCTTTTGTGGCTTCAACTTTACATAAGCATCTTAAAGATCAAGCAAATGAAGCCTTATATGTCTTAGAAAAGCAAAAACATTCGTTTATCACCAGAATAGCTTTTTGGATAATCCTCCTTGCTGAGTAGGAGAGAATCTTCATGGAGCCAGCTATTAGATTTAGACAACTTTAGATGTTTTGTCCCTGAATAAACAAGTTTTCTGTAGGTTAGCAACTTTCAACTTTGATTAATTGTTAGAAAGACTATGGACATATTTATAACTGTTAAAACGGCAGTTCCTCATTTTTCTTGGCCTGCACAATGAGTGGTTCAGACTTTAGCCTTGATGCCATTTTTGTTGATTTAAAAAAACTTAATTTTTCAATAACCGCATGATTTGATTTGATAGCTATTGAAAGAAACCAGTTTGTTTAACTATGTTTAAACTAGGGCACAATAAATGACTTTTGTACAAATACTTATAAAAGAGTTCAAAAGGCTTTTTAACAGGCCCAAGGTTAGCTACATAGAATGCAGAGATATCTAGAGTTAAGTGAAAAGGAATTTTTCAGATTCCCTCTCTCCACTGAAGGGCTTGAAAAATTTTCATCATTAGAGGAGCTACGGTATACTTTTACTCTGTTGGCTTAGAAAAATGCAGCAAAAAACGATCACATAAAATGGTCTTACAAACTATGCAAAGTCTACAAGAAAAGAAATCACCTCGAGCGCAAGTAGAGAGTGAGGAGTTTGATGCACCTCAAGGTAAAATAATTCTGGAGGGTGGAATGCACGGTATGCAGTAGCAACCTTTTGTACTATCTTGAGAAAGTATCTGAAAAGCTCTACTTGGCTCAGATAAATGATAGTCATATCCATGTAGATGATATCAGTAAGTACATCAAGTTTCTTGCCTACACTAAAAACGAGAAGTTTCTGACACAAATGAAAAGACTGGCCAAGTTTCATTCTGACAATCGAGCTATTAACCGCCCTAAAAGTAAATTTTCAACTATTTTGGATTTCTTGAACACGATACCTAATGATCTGAGTACGCATACGAAGTAGGAGCTGGTCAAAGAAACATTTGGAATAACTAACGATGAACTTGTGGGAATCACAAGCCAAACTGTAGTTCTGTAATCTTCCATAAACTTTAAAGAGCTGGTTGCTCTCTTTTAGATTAAAGGATACGAATACAGCTACTTACCTCGTAATTTACTGCATGAAGATACTAAAGATTAGGAAACCAGGCATATCGAAGAGAAAAGAGATTCAAGAAATCCTCAGCTGCCTAATATCTTATTGATAGTCACTCAACAAATGAAATAAGAGTACGCGAATTTCGGACATATAGTCGGCTTTGATCTTACTTTCAGCTTGATAAAGTAAAAGTCCGAAAACGATAAAGAGTACATGATTGGAGTTTTCTCAACTTTCAACAACATCAGAAAGATAACAGTCTTGGGCTTTGTCATTACGAACAGCCAATCAACATTTGCCTATTCGTTCATTTTCTCCGAGTTTTTCAAGATCATGAACTCAGTGCCTAAAATAATTGTCACCGACGAAGAAAAAACAATGTACTACGCGCTTAAGCAGCTTAAAGCACAGGGAATTTTCACAGGAACCCATCTGCTTGATATGTTCCATATTCTCAGGCGATTTAGGAAGGCTGACACAAATAGTACTGTAAGACAATACTTTAGAGAACTTATTCACGCCTCCAATAAGACGACCTATAGAAAAATCTTTAGAGAAGCTCTGAAGGAAGTTTCTAATGACAAAGAAGCCAATTTACTGCGAAACTTTGATCTTTACAGTGAAAGATATTGTTACTCGCAGATTGAAGACAACTTTGTTGGGATAGGGATCTCAAATAGCTGTAACTAAATGTTTCATTGGTTAATAAAAATGCAGATCAGATATGCTCTTACTTACATCAAGGCAGTAGTCAAAATCATGGACATTATCGACTAAAAGATTATCAGGTCGAGAAAGCCCCATATGCAGGTCAGAAACTTTGATTAAGTTTTGAATGTACCTTTCTTGAAACCCTATAGAACCATTTTTTCTTCCAAGGTCTTTGGCTATCTTTTCAAACAGGTCAACAGAAGCGCGACTTGCAGAATACTTCCAAGCAGCTAAATAAAGAGAAAAAGTTTAAGATAAAGTAACTATGTAATGTCTGCAAAGAATTAGTATTACGTTGAGAACTAAGATGGGTTGTTCAAGGTTTACAAAAAAACTGATAAAATATCTGAGCAAGAAACTTAGAAATGGTACTGTTAGTGCAAACTAGAGTAAAGAGCTGGGTTTTTGTGTTGCCATATCGCAAAGATCCTGATGAAAAATGATGGAAACTTTCGGAGCTACTTCGACAAATCCTGGTTCATAGATCAATAGGGGCTGAATTACAAACACCTTTAGATGTTTACCTTAAAAATGCAGCCCAAATAATAAAAGCTCCTTTGCCAGTAGAGAAAAATAGAGCCATAGTAAAGAGTTTAAGATAAGTATGAAGAGTATCCTGATGATGAAGTGATTTTCTATAAGCTGTTGACAGGTCAAAGACTGTGATCTAAACACATTTGATAATCATTGGTTTGAATGTTTTCTATTTGGCATTGGATTGTGATAAATAGTCACATTTTATCTGTTTTTGTACTTGTACATCATAAATAATTGCATATAGAGCCCAAGGAGATTTCTACTTGCCAGGTGATTCTACTTCAAATCAACTGTTTATAGAAATAGATTTGGGACTATCCTTACTAATCAAATCTTCAAAGGGTTATGCAACAGATAGGATGTAAGTGAGAAGTAAAACTTCCTCAGTATAAGAAGATCAGGAGTAATCTTAAGGCAGCTAGAAGTCATATTGTATCGAATAAAGCTAACCATCTTCTTCTTAATCTTCCGGGGAGAACAAATAATCCTCGGAGGAGTGGGATTAAATGTCAGAAAATCCTAGATCGAAGTCAAAGGCAGAGAAAAGTGTTGCATGTAACTTCGAGTAAGAGGTTAAAATGTTGGAATAAAGCATTCAGTAAAAGGAGACTTTGAAGAAAACAGTGGCTGAGCTTTTGGTAAAAAAGAAAAAAATCACTTGCTAGGCAATAAAGTTAGAACTAAAAGCGAAAGATTCAGCCATCTCTCTGTAAGTCATAGCCTATTTAGGAATAGCGACAAATACAAAGCTGTAATCCAATGCGTAGCCACAGAGATCATTCGCGCCATCGAACGCTTTCTATTCGTAGAGTGCAATATGGAGCTCCAGCAAATTAGCAGAAGTGCAGTGGAACTCATCATTCGCAAGCTACTCAACTACCAGGAATACTTCGACAAAAACACCGGAATTGCGCTCAGGAACTTCATTAGATACCTCTACGATCTCGGTGAGGCAGAAGTCCAGAAGGCAAAGGTCTACCACCTCTACCAAAAAATAACAGACCTTGCCTTCCAGCTGAGCAGCCAAAAATACAAAGCCAACATTTTTCAGAAGGCCAAAGAGAAGTGGTAGCGGCCCAGAATAAAGGCGAAGCCCAACTCGAAACTCAAAGATTTCGAGCCGCCTGAGACCAAGTTCACGACTATGGAGGAGGTGAATAAGGAATGGAACGACCGCTACGAACTGTTTTTGATTAAATGCTATAAATAAAAGCAGGACTTCAGTTATATTCGTTGCTGCTTTTACGAAGTCTACCCCAAAAAAAAGCATCTGTGGACTGCCGATAGTCTGAAAAACAGGTTCGAAAGAACGATGCGTAGGGGCTACAACCGGTTAAAGTTAATCATCGAATGCGAGGCTAACACGAAGAAGCCAGATCTGCCTGCGCTCATGCCGATGGATCAGAGACTCATTAAGATACTCGTCAGCAGACTGTACCCCACTCAGCTGAGACTTCAGTTTATTGAGCTGCTGGATGGGAGGAAGGACACTTGGCTCCTTTAACAGCTGATTTTGGGTATCAATGCTTAGCTAAAGAGTTCTAAAAAGCTATTTTACGCTTACAATTTACCGAAAAAAGCAGTCAGCAAAATACAGTGATTTTAGTGTGAATTTATCAGTGTTAGTAATTATCAAACTGACTGCCTATTCAACGATTTTCAAAAGGCAACTAATAGCCCACAAATGGCAATCAGTAGCTCTCAAAAGGAGTTGAAATAAGGTTCATAGAATCGCGAAAAGGACTACGGGAGAGATGTTGCTGAACATCCTGAAAAAGATAATAGGAAAAAGCTCAAAAAGCTGTTGTAAACATATATTGAGTGAAGTAAAAAGGATAAAATTCACTAAACCAGGAGAGGCTAAAGTCAGAGAATGCGTAGAAAGTTATTGTAAGATGAAGAATGATCTCAAAGGAATAATGAATCATATTCTTTAATATCATAGTGATTACAAAAGGATCATCGCATTTAATGTAAACGGGTTGATAGCTTGTTGACCAGTAAGACGGTCACAGGATATTTGCATACAGGGTTGATTGTCAATTGTTGGTAATACCATCAGATTTAAAATTGGATCAACTTTTTGGAAAAAATCCACCATTTTAGATTCTTTTGATGTTTATCTCTATTTATAGAATGCTAATGAAAGTGCTAAACTTTAGCTGATAGATTTTCTAATGTAGTTTAGAAGGATGGCAAGTATCATGTATCATGGTTTGAACACTATTCCAAGCGTCTTTTCTGATACTTCCCAAAGCTTCTACCAGTTCTCCTTGGTTACGTTCGAATTCTCGCTGTCTTTCTTGCAGTCTGCATAGTAGGCTCCATTTTCGACGTCTTCACTTAGAAGGGTGTACAGGGTGGTTTGGCATCCTTGGAAGGAACTTTTGGTGAAGAACCAATACAAAGGACTAATAAGGAACATTACAACGCTAACGACTTTTCCGAATCCTTCGGCGGTGATTTACCTCAAAAGGTTCGTTCGGACGACGCCTGGGTGCAGTGATAAAACTTTTCCTTGTTTTGGGTCTATCTTCGAGGCCAAGGCATGAGTGAAAAGCACATTGTATAATTTTGATCGGGAATAAGAGACATTCGGATTGTAGTCTTTTTCAAAATTGATATTGTCGTAGTCTACTGTTGGCTCTTTCAAGAATCCAACAGTTCTCTTATGGGCAAGGGAAGAAACATTAATAACCCTGAAGCTGGTAGATTTAATGATTTTGTTCCAGAGCAGGTAGGTAAGATAGAAGTGCCCTAAATGGTTGACTCCCCACTGCATTTCAATCCCTTCCGCTGTGGTTTTCTTCTTGGGTATGGCCATCAATCCAGCATTGTTGATCATAAAGTCGATTTTGGGGAAAGAGACGCCATTGGCAAATGACTTTATGGATTACCGATTGGCAAGATTTAGCTCAAGGAATTCAACAACACTTGAAGGGTTGGCTTTCTTGCATTCCTTTATGACCTCCTCAGCAGTTTGTTTGTCTCTCGCTCCGATCAGGACTGCACAGCCCTTGCTCGCCAGGAACTTGGTTGTCTAGGCGCCGATTCCGGAGTTGCCGCCTGTGATCACAGCGTATTTTCCCTGGAGATTGACCTCAGTGATACTACAAATGCCGCCATTGAAGTGCTGCTTGAGAAGAACCAACACAATCACCACTAACACAGCTATGCCCCCATAGGTGAGAAAGTCAGACTGCGACAAAATTCCTTCTAGAGCCATAAATAATAATATAGTTGAAAGATTTTCCGGCAGAGTTAACAAGATGCATCAGAAATTAAATGTTGCATTATAATTGCTGTTGAGATTTAATCGAAATGGATTTATTTGATCAGAGTTGGAGTTGGATTTAGATCAAGAGATGCTCATATGTGCCCATGTGTTCGTCTAGCCTTAGAATGTGCAGCTTGTTTGGTGAGAACTGGCCTAATTTGTGGGCTTAGTGCTACTTCAATCCGTAGAACTTTAGTACAAACATCTTTAGCAGATCTTATGGCCCTTTAATCAGCAACAGTTAGAGCTAGGTTTCTTTTTACTTTACTTCAATAAACTTGTTCCATAAAGTTTACCGTTAATCACTCACACTTTTTCCTCTCTGTGACTAGACTTAAGATAGATGCATAGTTCCCAATGAGCCGTTTGTCTATTTTTTGTATGTGTAATCCAAAGTTTTGCAATTCTATATCTTGAACTCAGACATTCTCAAATTCGCAGTCCCTGTAGTGCGCAATTCTTAAAGGTTTTCCAAATTTACTGCTTCGTTAGAAGTAATTATGATTTCTTTAATCTAGTTCTAATGCATATGAATCAACTGGCTACGTTTCAGCTCGACCACTACCTCTAAAAACAATTTGGCAATGGACCATCTTAAGAGATAGATGCCGAGGGGAATCGTCACGAACAAAGAGTTTTTCCAGGTTATTTTGGAGACGAATGATTTAATTGATTCATAGATGGGAGAGATCTACTCAGTTTTAGTGGTTTAACTCATTTAATTATTTAGTATTTAAAGGAAAAACCAAAAAGAGCCTCTTTGTCACTTATTAAATCACCAAACAACACTTTTTGAGTAAGAATTAATCATAGCTTGCACACTGGAGTTTGCTAATTGTCTAATATCGCATTCTTGAGGGTTTAAGTAAGTATTCAACATTTCGATCAGAATCAATTTATAGCCTGTTCCTCATATTTTTGTTATTTTGTAGTTAAAGAGGTCTTCTCAGAAATTAATAGGCCTGTAGATCAGTATATTTGATTCGGTTTATCTTTAATTAATGAGGGTTATAAGTATATCAAATATTGATGTCCAAAAGTTATGCTTCATCACTTTTCAATACTCTCCGGATAACTTGCTCTATGCTGGACTTTTTTAATCTTCTAATTACTCGAATTAGGATAAGAATTTAGTAATTTTGGAAGGGTTGTAGGTTGACAAAATATGATTAAGTTACAAAAGAATCTGAAATCGGCAGTATTGAAAGTTGTATTATATGTTAATGCATTTTCGACTTGAATTTCTGCTCAAAAAATATATTTCAGCGCAGTTTATGCCACATGCTTCGTAAGGCAGATCATTAGAAACTTGGAAAATTGGGCGATAAGTAATAAACTTAACCATTTTGACGAATGAAAAAGTTGACTAATACCCTAAATAAGCTTTGCTGCAATTACCCAGCTTAAAATCTGTTAATTTTTTTTTGTCATTAATGAGAAGAATCCCTGAAAAAGGCATCTAGTAAACACGTATTGAAAAATCTAATTCTAAAGAAACGAAGAACTATGAAGAAGTGAACTAAATTGGACCAAGTGGCTAATAATTTGCCGGTTTTCGATTAAAAGATAATGCATGCATTAGATATCTTTGATAATCCTAAGAAAAACAAAGTAGCTGGGACAAAAAAGCATTTTTAGTAAAGTATTGATGTTGACAAGTTTATTCTATTGAGATGGAGTTAAAGAGGGGTGAATTTTGGAAAATTTACTGGAAGAGGGGTCGAGATTTATTCCAGCCCTGCTTGAAAGAATTAACATTTTCAAGAAAAAACCAACTAAAAGGGCTCCAAAGTGTGATTTGTTTCATTCTATCTCATTCTTTTCAATTTTGATTACACTTTGTTTTTGCATCGGCACGCCCAACTCAAACAAAAAATCGATCCAAATCCTCTTTTTTCGTTTACCTGGCGTTTTCTTGTAGGCATTATGAATTGATAAACTTTGAGAGGGTATTTTTGCTTTGATTCTTGACAAAACGTGAGTAACAAACAAAACAATCTAAACAACTTCAAAAGATCGAAATTACCTAAAGGAAAGAGCCTTGTTTTATGCCCAAACTCATCACTTTTTGAATACTGTTGTGAAAAAAGTAGCCTTGCTCTGATGTATTATGCATATGTATCAGTAGCCAGCAATAGCTGGGGTTGGCCAACGTATCCAAAAATTGTCCAGTAACAAAAAAATAGCAACTTGCATCAAAAAAGAAGACCATATGTCTCTCTCGCAAGGCAAACCATGAGTTGTGGTGCCCTTCCCAGCGAAAAAGGGGAATCGTCTATTTTTTTTCATGCTTTTTTATAGCGATATAAGATAAAGGGGAAGAACGAAAACAGCTGCAGTTGATCGAAATAATTGGGAAAGAATAAATTAGCTCATAGGTAATCATGTTCGAAGATTTAGTCGAATTGGTACGATTCGTTCCAGCAATAGTTGAGTCCCGAGGGTTCCCCGATGTATCCTTCAAAATAAAAGGCATCTTAGAAAATGTCGGGCAAGATTAGTTCCTATCGGACTTCTTCGATCTACTTGGGCTGGGTCTTTTCCGGGAGGAGAGAGTTGACCTTCTTGAGGTTGCTTGGCCTGAGAAGATGCAAGTTTGAGGAAATGATATTCTCTATATCCTGGAACTTGTTGAGCATTTTTTGGTGGTGGCTGCGACACTGAGTCGATGTTTTCTCCTTGATGTATTTGCTCATAAGGGTGTGCACTCCAATCGTCCTTTTTTCGGAGAGAGATAGATTAAACAGGACTCTCTTCTAAACCAAGAAGTTTATGTATTTCTTCTGCTCGCAGGCCGACCAGCGGTACGCATTGGAATTTTCCGATTTCCGAGTCGACTTGGGTTTCTTTGTTTTTGGTTCTTTTTCAAGGTTTTGACTATTTTTCTAGGTAGTTTGGTTAATGAGAGGTTCCAGCTGGCTGCAGGAGTTAGAGTATTCCAGGTCCCTGAAGAAGTTCATTTTAAAGCTCGTTTAATATTATTATAACTAAGTAATTTTGAATTAGCTATTTATAATATCTTTTCGAGAAATCAGGTTAGTTGTTGGGATTGTAAAAAACAGTACAACAAACGTTCCTGGACTCAAGCTGCTGGTTTCTTGCAGGGGGCAAGAGATTTCGTATAGCTGGATGCTTATAATGGTCACAACTTTTTTGAGCTCATAAATAAGATTTGTCTGACCCCAAGGGCAAATTAAATTTTATTAAGATATTTAGATCATGGAGTTGTCTCTCCCGGGGGAAGACCTCACAACTGCAAGTGGAGCCATAATCTTTGTTGTTTAATTTCGAACTTTATTAGGAAAATCGGCGATTCGCCATTTTGAAATATAAACTACTTATCAGCAGTGCAAAACGATGGGTCTTGCCTTATATTGCAGGATTCATCAAAAGTTTATACTCTTTATTTATTATAATGATTAAACGAGTTTATAGCTGGGAGATTAAATAATTGGCTAACAATTTATACTTATTGGCACTAATGGGTTTGAAAGGGTTGGAACTATGGGTTCACCATTTTTTTCTAAAGTAAAAATTCGGCCAGTTGTTTTCGGTTGTATCTTTTTAGGGAGCAGCTCTTATATCTAATTCCTATGACTTTTACCTATCGTTGTTTGCTTGTTTGCGATTTATTAGGATTTTTTGTATTTGAGATCAACGTTGATAATTTCCAGGAAGCAGTAATAAGATAAACTGAAAAAGCACTTGCTCTTAGGCTTATTTCACTCTGTTGGAGGCCTTTTTGACTTTAAAAACATTGCAAGATAAAAGATCATTGACTGCCTTCATAACTTTGGGCTAAGTTTGCTAAAATAATTCACGATCTTTACTATTTCTTCAGCTCTTTTGTCATCAGACGACTATTTCCAGGCGCTATTCTTCCTCCGTGTTCTTTTCATCTTTATTTTAGCCTTCTTCCCTCCATTAAAAAACTTAGGTCCGAAAAAAATCAAAATATAACTCCTAATCATACTCAGGAGAAAATACAAGCATAGAATATCAGAATAACTTGTTAAACGATCAGTCAAACGTTTTGTAAAAGACATAAGATTATTAGTTTAGAAGTTCTTCTTCCTTGACAAAACTTTTCTATTCTTCGCAGCTCTATATTCCTTCTTGGCTTCCGGCAAACTAATTTTAATTTTTGACTCCAGATTCCTATTTATGGTCCTCCCTCTTCACCTCAAAACTTTTATCGATATTTGTAATAGAGAGAAGTTGGCTAAAGCTGCTCACAATATTTGGGACGCTTCTAAACTTGTTGAGCATTTTTTGGTGATGACTTCTGCATTGGTTGGCCGTTCTGGTTTGAATGAAGTTGCTTAGCATCACCTGGATTTTAATTTTTCTGCGCTTATCCAGGGACAAATCAAATAAGCTGATATAGTTGGTCAGGAACTAAATGTACCTCCTGTTCTAAACCTAGCTCCAACGATAATTCCCATTCTAGCTTTTTTTGACGCTTTTCCCCTCCCTTTATGTCTCCACTTGCTTGTTGAGGTGGGCGTCATGAGGACCAGCTGCCAGCTTGGGGAGTAGCTATGATTACTGAGGTTATAATTTGCAGTTTGAGGTCTGCCTGGTGAAACAAGAATGCATTATGCCAAGAAATATGTTTATTGAAATTATTATAATGGGAACAATTGATAAAAAAGTTGGCAATTAGGAGCATATTATGAATTTACATAAAAACTGGAGAATGGGGTGAGTTTGGGCTTAAAGTAAATAATTTTTGATAGGAATATGGAATAACTTATAATACTCAAAAGGAATCCTGTATTCGAATCTGATCATGACTAGTTTAGTCATAATTTTTAGGTTTAACATCGCTTTTCAACTTGGATCTTCATCA
>Ga0316217_10002826_pt1 | contig 20510 bp, 27 predicted proteins | sample 1anoAmetaG_FD_203633 | JGI IMG/M metagenome (GOLD analysis project Ga0316217, IMG submission 203633) | Freshwater microbial communities from Trout Bog Lake, Wisconsin, USA - 1anoA | ecosystem: Environmental > Aquatic > Freshwater > Lake > Hypolimnion/Profundal zone | place: USA: Wisconsin...
TTGGGGGGGGGGGCCCGGGGGGGGGGGGGGGGGGGGGGGGGGGGGCTGGGGGGGGGGGTGAGGTCCTGAGGCTGGTCTTGGCTTTGCCCATCGGTAGTGTAAACTGCGTATTATTAAATATCCAGGAGACTATAATCCGCCTAAACGCACAGGCTATCCTACCCAAGTGCAAACCTACCCACAGATCCAGTGCTAGTCTCAGATTGTCTCAGATTGTCGATTCTGTGGTAGATCCGGTCATTCCAGGCTAGATTTAGCTTGCTATGGATCTGAGGCAAAATTAGGTGGTAGGGTTTTGAAGGGTTGTGGTCTGGATGATAGCAGGGTTGAGTATGGCGAGCAGACAAATGATGTATACAAGAGGAGAGTGGGGAATGGAAGATTTGGTATTCATTTTGGATGAGGAATGGTGATGGCAGAACGGGCAAGTGGCTGTGACTCTATGGAAGATTGAGAAATTGCTCAGCCGCCTCAGATGGTAGTATGTTGTTGACGCATGTCCACCATTAATTTTTGAAGCTCCTCACTAGCATACTAAAAGATCGCCATGAGGATCCATGCTGATGCTTTCTTCGGAAGATGCTTCGAAAGTGGGTAGACCAATCTCTTACCCCAAATCCATCGATGGCAAATGGGTGAGAAGGTTTATTGATCAGGGTGTAATAACCAATTCATCACTATACTTAAATCATATGTCAGTTCACAAGCATTCTGGTTGCTACTGCCCATCTCAAAACATCAGACAGCCTCAAAAATTTATCCTCTATTCATCATAGCTCAAACACAATGATCAAACAGTTGAAGGGTTATATATACTTTATTATGAATTTATACATCACGTCCAAAGAAATGAGTCTGCTTCAGTTGTATTGAAAAAGTGAGTGCATCATCGAAAGGTAGTTCGCCACAGAGTTGCTGTCCATTACTTCATCGGGCTACTCGAACATTCTAAAGATCTCAGCCTACTTCGCCCCATCACTATCCTCCTTGGACTACGGGCTGGCCTTCTAAATGGGTCCAACCTTGTCCCTCCTTTGGATCACAACCCTCCTGGTGGTTCGGTACAGTCTGCGAAACCTGGTGAGCCATGGGACTCGTGTGTAGACCTGCGTGAAGTTCTTGAGGCAGACAGGACAGCGAGACTGCATAGGCATAGGGGTACCTCCGGGTGGTTGCAGATACATCGCGAGCAGAACCGGTGGAGGCAGGAGTTGATGTGGACTGATCTGTACATTTTGGCGAGGCAGAGGGGACACTCAGTGCTTTTGGACATTTATTATGGCCTGGGCCAATATTGCTGTTATATTGCAGATGTACAGATTTACATGTGGACACGCATTTTGGCAACATAGGCATTCGCAGAGGCAACATAGACACTCGGAGAGGCAACTTGGAAGCTGATTGTTGAGTGGGACTATTGTTTGGCGACGTGAGCGGCAGTGTTTGCGGCTGGGATACCTGTCTATCCGACTGTGTTGTGGAAGTTTTATAGTCATTTCATTTAGCAAACCAGTGGCAATTGACCATCCTAGATCAACACTACTTATTTATCCAATCCGATAATAACTTAACCCTACAGTATACTTTTGCAGCACCCCACAATCCATTCATATCATGGAATAAATATCAGTCTCTCCCTGTACCTAGCAAAGGTCCTCTCCATGAGCAGCGTCAGGGTCCAGTTCTGCGTGGAGAAGGTCTTGTTATTGCCCTCGGCAGGGGAAGCCTGGTAGCCTCCCTTCCTGCACAAGTAGATCAGGATCAGCAGCAACACTACCACCACGTTGCCAATCGAGATGACCAGGGAGGCGATGAAGTAGGCATCCCCCCACCGGTCGTAGTAGGCATTGGTCTCAACCCTGGGATAAGGGTTGGAGGCGGCATCGCTCAAGTTGTCGTGAAGACTTCTAGTGTTGATGGTTGAGATGATGAAGAGGATGTTGACGACGAGCTCGGAGTAGAGCAGGAGATCGACGAGTGTGATGGAGGTAGCCTCGGGCATACTCTCGCGGACGATGGGCTGGATGGCGGCGTAGGCGATCATGAGTGCGGCCACGTTCATGACCCGCGTGATGATCTCGGTGGGCTGGAAGTAGATGTAGATGCTGACGAAGGAGAGCAGCCAGAGGGGGATGAAGATGGTCATCATGTCCACGATGGGGTACCTGTACATGGGGATCTTGAAGACTGCGTACTTGAAGGGCTTGAAGTGCAGCTGCGTGGGCTGCAGGTCCTAGAACAGTTGCTTCATGAGGAGCTACTCGGATTGCTCCCACTCGGGCAGCTCGCGCTAGTCGTGGGTGTAGGCCTAGAGCTCGGTCTGCACGAGGGCATACTTTTCGTAGCTAACCTCGGGCGAGAAGGTGATCATGGCAGCCAAAGTCTCCACCCGCTGGTTCTTCTCCATCGTCTTGCTCCGGTAGGGTTCCTCTATCCTCAGCAAATTGAACGATACTCTCTTGACATGCCGCACCTCCTCATCCGCCATATACCTCCGCTGGCGCTATACCTGCACCGCGTTTTCCCGCTCTTACCTGCTCTTCTCCTCGAGTGTCAGCTTCTTCGGCACCTTGTCCTCAAACTGGAACTCTGCGACGTCCATGTGTTCGAGGGAGATGATGAGCTCGAGGTTGAGGAAGGTGAAGGGGGTGAAGAAGGTCTCGAAGAAGTTGCTCCTCTTGAGCTCGATGTCGAAGTCCTTGCGGATGATGTGGCAGATGCGCACCCCAGTCACATGCGACTCGTGTCCCTTCTCGTACTTGATATCGGCCTTGAACGACTGTATCTGGAAGTCCTTGGTGCGGGTTGTGGGCAGCTTGATGTTGCCGTCCTTGTTGAACATGACGGGTAGGTAGTTCACACTGCCCCGCTTGACCTTCTTCCTGCGGTTGCTCTCCAGCTGCTTCTCCTCCTTGGGGTTGAAGTACAGTCTGTCGCAGAGGAAGTTCCGCAGCTGCTCGTTCTCCGTGAAGATGAAGAAGTTGAGACGCAGCACTCCGCTCACTTTCGCCACCAGGTTCTAGAAACTACTCGATACGAATTTCTTGATCTTGAACTGCACGCACGCCGGCACGAACAGCTACTGCGCCCTGTTCTCCAGCCGCATCAGTTTGAAGCAGTCCTCCACCGTCTACCTCATCGCCCCTCTCGATTATTTTATATAAACCACTGAAATATACAAACCCACATAAATCAGCGCCATTAATCAGACGGACAAAGTTGTATGAGAATGGGGTTTAGTGGTTTTGGTGGGTGAGGCAGGGGTGGGCTTTGGCTTTGGGCTGTTTTGAAGTTAGGTGTGAGGGAGAAATCAACCAAGTTCGATAGGAGAGCTAGCAGTTGGATCGCGAGGAAAACTATGTTGTTTGTGGGAGTTGGGTTTTTGGGTGATGGGATATGAATTCGTGATGATTGGTTGTTGACGCTTTGGAAATTTAATTAGATCATAGATTATATCTGGCATTGATTGAACACATGAATGATGATAAATTTAACCCCATCTAGAATACTAGGGCATTTGTTCCAACCCTTCTACTCAGCCTAAAACGCATTTCTGAGACCTCTAATCGGCAATTTACTGTTTTTACTGCTAAACTATCAAACCATCCGATAAAGATTTCCTTCTGGTTAGTTCATTTCTTTGATATTTGCATAAATACATACTATTTCTTCCCATTCTTATCCAAACTCAAAATAGTTCAACGCTATGCATCTAGATATCCTAGGGTGGTTTGATTTCTTTGGTCTGGGAGATACCCAAATAAAATGCCTACTAATTGAAAGAGGGGAGATAAGTTGTATTATTTGATTCAAATGGAGGACAAAACCTTTTACTCCCTAGAAAAGGTCTTCAACCGGATCATCGAGACGTACCCCTGCCCCCACTCAGACAGAAGCTGCCCACCCAGTACTTCCAGAGCTACTCCAAAGTCTGGAACTCCTTCTCCAAATGGTGCAGGTCGCAACTCGAACAGGATCGCATCATCTTGGTCTCCGACTACCGTACCCTCCCCCTAACCCAGTGCAGTTCACCTCCCAGCTGGTGCCCGAGGACAACACCAAAGAACCCATCGTCTGCATCCTGGAGAAGTTCCTCATGAAGAACAGCATGGAGATGGAGGACAAGGTCGACCTCTCCTTCCCCACCATCAAACTCAACACCGCAGCGGTCGCCAAGTTGGCCGAGCTCGAGAAGCAGGCCTGCGAGATCATACTCGACAACATCTTTGAGGAGTTGAAGAAGATCATCGCCGAGAACCCCAAGGAACTGCTCATTGATTTGAGTCTCTTCGGCAAGATAAAGATCAAAGATAGGAAGATTCTGCACTACCCTTCCGAGAAGGCCAAAAACAGTGGACTCATCACAAGCAAGAAAACCACCATCCGCTCCCTGCTGTCCAAAGACCAAATCCCCAAAAAGCTGCCAACTCTCAACGACTCCACTCAGAACCTACCCAAACTCTAAGGCTCCTTCAACGATAGCTTCAGCAAGTACCAAATCGAGAAGCCACTCCCTCTGGGAAAGAACAAACTTTCGTCGACTGGCGAAAAAATAGAGAAAAGCGGACTTGACCACTCCATCGTTGAGAAGCTCAGTGAGAAGTTCAGGATCAATGAGGAGGGTGATGAGTACCCTGATATGGAGAGTCCCACCAGGAGATACAAAAAACATCCCATTGCCCTCAAAAAAGAGATGCTTGGTGCAGGACTGGATCCTCTTAACAAGGACCAAGATTTCTCAATCATGGCCAAAACAGGCAAAAATCTCATGGCTGCTCACTTCGTCAAACCCAGTGCCACCAAAACCAGATACCCACCCATTATCAACGTCTTCAGCCGTACCCTGGCCTCGCCAATCTGCTCCTCTCCCTTCCCATTACCCCTGCCCCACAGAATCGGAAGCAACCTCTCCCTCAAATGCGTGGGCCTTTACATCCACCCCTAGAAGAAGATACTGATGTACTAGAACACCTACCTGCATGGATTCTAGACCTCAAACGAATTCAAGTAAGAGATCGCCACTGAAAAGGAAGAAATCATCTACGGCCAAATGCTGCTGAACGAGAACAGTTAGGAGGTCAAGAAACTGTCCTACCGGGACAAGAAGGAGCTCTAGACCAAGATCCTGAGGAAAAAGCAAGTCTATTAGAGATACGTCAACTACATCTCCAACTAAATCGAGTCCACCCACATCGCCAACATCAAGACCGTGTGGATCGACAGCGTCATCAACAACATCACAGCCTACAACGAAATCAAACCCTACCAGGAGGAGATCACCGACTTCACCATCCTTGAGACCGAACTGGCTGAGAGCATCATCCACGAGAATCTGGAGGAGGTCGTCAATGACTACTACCGGGCCATGAAGAAGAGCATCACTGACTACGTCCTCCTTGATTAGAATGAGAGGAAACGACTCGCCATCAAGATCAGCTTCAAACCTGTGGTATACTGGGGCAGTCTGCCCTGCAAACAGCACATCGTCCCCTACGAGCAGCGAGAGGAGAACGAGAAAAACAGAGAGTTCCTGACCTCGGATCTGGTCAACTGCTCATCAGTCACCTGGAGCATCCTGCACTCCTGGGAAATCGACTTCAAAGATAGATGCAAGTTGCTGAACCTCCCCAAGAAGGGGGCCAAGAGAGTAACCATTGCCGAGTTCATCAAGGACCAGAACGATAGCATCAACCAGGCCAAAAACATCTTCCTCCACGAATTCTGCAAAGTAGTGGCCCAAAAGTACGACAAGGAGATCCAATCCTTCAACGGCAACGAATTCTACATCAAAAAGTTCTGCGAAACCAACGCGACCCTGCTAAGCAACATCATCCGCGAACTCATCTACGCGGCAGTCGAGGAGTACAAGCAATTCCTGCTGTTCTTCGCAGCCAAGCCACTGCGACCCCTCAAGAAGATCATCGAGGATGAGAGGAACAATCCTGTGCATTATGAGTTTGAGGATGCCTTTCTGATTGTGAAGATGGTCGAGAAAGATGGCAAGATGTTCTATGAAGATACCATGCCTTCTATCAAGGAGGCACTTCTCAGGATTTTTGATTAGCTTATCAAAGTCAGCCACCAGCTATCTAGGCCTGAGACTAGTCTCAGGAAGTCGGATAAGCAATTTCTGCCGGAAATGACCCTTGAAGACGAAAAGTATAGGGCTGCGCAATCTGAGCTTTCCCCAGTTTTGAACAAACTCCTTGAACCCTTCACCATCGTCTCAGGAGAGCTCTAGGTTGATTACAAGGAATACATACAACTCAGAGACGGAGACTTCGTCAAGTTCAACCCCAACATCAAGAAGATCCAAGAAGAATTCACCAAACTTGAAGGAATGACCCAAAGGCTAACCCTGCTTCCATTCTATACTGTCGGAAGACTCATCGAAATAGATTTCCGCGACCTGAGGAAAGCCCTGAAAGCCAGAGTCGACGACTACAGAGACGGAATAATCCGCTGGGCCTATGACGGCATGATCAAAAACTGCTAAGAACTGTTCAAGCAAATCCAAGGCTCCCTGGAGATGATCCGCATCAAACCCGAAAGCAGTGAGAAGTTGGTCGAGCTGGAAAAGTACATCATGAAGATCGAGAAAGAACTGGACAAACGTTACAAATCTTAGTTTGAGTCCATAAAGGGCTGGTTTAGGTATCTGTATGGAATTGAACACCCATTCACGCAGTAGAACTACCAGACTTTGCACAAAACAGCCAAAATATTGTACTCACTGCCTGTTGAGGTCACAGCAGAGCAGCAGAGAATCGAGTAGGAACGCGCATAGCTTGAGGAATCAGTGAGCAATATGATCCAGCAGCTGAATACGGATATCAACAATCTGCTCAATTAGATCGGGGAGTTGAAGAAATTTACCTAGAATTTCGAGAAGGAGGAGGCCAACAACAAAATTGATTAGCTTATGGCAAGGATCACCAATTTTAAGGAGACCAAAGAGATCATCAACCATGATATTGTGACTTTGGAGATGGGGGACTAAATCGAATTTCCGAAACTGTAAACCGCTGGAGGGCAAATCTAACCCTACGTCGATTTGTGGAGAATGGTGAGAAGCTTCGATAACTATAACAACACTTGGGTCAAGACCCCAGTCTTCAAACTGCCTCTGGAAACCATCTAAAAGTAAATAAAGCAAATGAACTCCAAATCAATGAAACTGATTAACCGATTCAACGCCAGTTCACAGGTAAACAGAAACGAAAAGAACAAAAAGAGCCCCAGCCTCGAAGGCCCACTCAAGATGTTGGATTGGCTGACCAACCAAGTCAAAGACTACCTCAAATTCATTCCACTCATCCGAGTATTCAGCAACCCTGGAATGAAGGAACGACATTGGACCCAAGTCAGTGAGTATACCCACTTCCCAGTCAACCCTGACCAAAACCTGCTCATCCGTAAACTGGTTGAAATCGATGAGATCTTCGACAGACTGCCGTAGTTGGAGCTGATCGCAGAAAACGCTGAGAAGGAGTTCGGAATTGAGAAGATCATCAAGAAGATGGAGGATGATTGGGAGCCGGTGAACGTTGAGCTCAAGAAATGGAGGGACACTGGGACCTACATTGTCGCAGGTAGCTCGATAGATTAGATGCAGCAGATACTGGATGATCAAATTGTGAAGACTCAGACCATGAAAGGTAGTCCCTACGCCAAAATCTTTGAAGTAAAGATAAAAGACTGGGAAGAATGGCTGCTTTACACTCTAAACTTTTCGGAGTATTGGGTGAAGGTGCAGTCAGTCTGGCTTTATCTAGAGCCCATCTTCTCCTCTCCGGACATAAAGAAACATCTGCCCATTGAGGCCACTGACTTTGGTAATGTGGACACAGAGTGGAAATCCATCATGGCCAAAGTTGTTGAAGATACCAAGGTCATCAATTTTACCAAAGATCGCTCTTTCCTGGAGACCTTGAAAGAGTGTCAGAATACTTTGGACCGAGTGCAGAGAGGTTTGAATGACTATCTCTAAGGAAAAAGAGCTGCTTTCCCCAGATTTTACTTTTTGTCCAACGATTAGCTGCTGTAGATTTTGTCTGAAACCAAAGATCCTACGAGGGTACAGCCCCATCTCAAAAAGTGCTTCGAGGGCATCCAAAAACTCAAATTCGACTAAAGCAAAAAGATCTACGGAATGTACTCCTCCGAAAACGAGTATGTCAAATTCCTGACAGTGGTAGATACCAACGCAGCAAACGGCAACGTCGACCAATGGCTGCTCATGGTCGAAGGAGTTATGATAGAGAGTGTTCGCGAGGTCATCACCAAGGCCTTTGAAGACTATAGCAACATCAAAAGGACGGAGTGGGTCAGAAATCGCTGCGGAATGGCTGTGCTTTGCATTTCTATGACTTTTTGGACCTACAACTCAGAAGAGGCCATCGAAGGAGGAGCCTAAACTTTGGAGAAGTACTACAACCGCCTGAACTTCTAGCTCTCCGAAATCGTAGAAATCACAAGATCCGACATCACCCTATTGGACAGATGCACAATCTAGGCCCTAATCGTGCTGGACGTCCATAACCGAGACATGATAAACCAACTGAAACAAGAAAACGTCTACAAGATAACCGAATTCGCCTGGCAATCGCAGATGCGCTACTACTGGGAAAACAGCAACACCTGGGTCAGAATGATCAATGCCACTCTTCACTTCAACTATGAGTATCTGGGCAACTCCAGCAGACTGGTCATCACTCCTCTCACTGATAGGTGCTATCGTACGCTCTGTGGTGCGCTCAATTTGAACTATGGAGGTGCTCCTGAAGGACCTGCAGGGACCGGCAAAACTGAAACTGTCAAGGATTTGGCCAAAGCTTTGGCCCGTCAATGCGTGGTGTTCAACTGTTCCGACGGTCTCGACTACAGAGCCATGGGCAAATTCTTCAAAGGACTGGCCTCATCCGGAGCCTGGTCTTGCTTCGATTAGTTCAACCGTATCGACTTGGAAGTGCTCTCTGTGGTCGCTCAGCAAATCCTGACCATCACCATTGCCAGGAAAGAAGGGAAGAAGATCTTCTTCTTTGAGGATGCTGACATCCCCCTCAAAACTACTTGCAACGTGTTCATCACTATGAACCCTGGCTACGCCGGCAGATCCGAACTCCCCGACAATCTTAAAGCTCTATTCAGAGCAGTGGCAATGATGGTGCCTGACTACACAATGATCGCCTAAATCTCACTCTACTCCTTCGGATTCAACGACGCCCGTAACCTCGCCAGAAAGATCACAACAACCTACACCCTCTGCTCCGAGCAACTCTCCTCCCAAGACCACTATGACTACGGTATGAGAGCAGTGAAGTCCGTGATCACTGCCGCAGGCAATCTGAAGAGAAAGTTCCCCAACTAGAACGAATCAATCATTATGTTGAGAGCCATCAATGACGTCAATTTGGCTAAGTTCTTGGCTTTTGATCTGCCGCTCTTCAAAGGTATCACTAGCGACTTGTTCCCAGGAATCGTGATTCCGTAAATCGACTACAAAAACATGTATGAGTGCATTGACCTGAAAATAAAGGAGCTCAACCTCCAAACAAACGACTACTTCGTCACCAAAATAATCCAACTCTACGAAATGATCCTTGTGCGTCATGGTCTGATGGTGGTAGGTCTACCCTTCTCGGGCAAAACAAGCAGCATCAAGGTCCTAGCGGGAGCCCTGACCCTGCTCAAAGAAAGAGGACAGATGAACTAAAACAAAACTGAACTCATGATCATCAACCCCAAATCCATCTCCATGAAGCAACTCTATGGCTTCAGTGACGAAGTTTCGCATGAGTGGTCGGACGGGGTACTTGCGGTCAAGTTCAGGCAGTTCGCCAAATCAGAGGACCCTAATAGAAAGTGGCTCATCTTCGATGGCCCTGTGGACGCAGTCTGGATCGAAAACATGAACACTGTCCTAGACGACAACAAAAAGCTCTGCCTCAACTCAGGTGAAATCATCGCAATGAGTCGCCCAATGAACCTCATCTTCGAACCCATGGACCTTCAAGCCGCCTCCCCCGCAACTGTCTCACGCTGCGGCATGGTCTACATGGAGCCCAAATCAATGGGATGGAGGGTGCTTCTGGACAGTTGGATCATCAAACTGCCCTAGCCTCTTCCCCAGGAGGACAAGAACTATATCTATAGTCTCATCGACTGGGTTACTGACCACTTGCTGGAGTATGTGAGGAACCACATCGAAGAAAGTTCCCCTACGCAAGACCAGAATCTGATCCAATCTTTGTTCAGACTGTTCCGAAGCCTGCTGAAGTAGTTCGACAGTGCCGAATACACAGCTGCCTACACTGACTCCAAAGTGAGGACCTCAATAATCGAGGGCAAATTCATCTTCTGCCTGGTCTGGTCCTTCGGAGCGAGTGCAGACACCCAGAGCCGCAAGAAAATCGAGCAGGAAATAAAAAAAGTGCTCTCAGGTGAAATCAAAATCGACAAGTACGAAAAGAAGAAGTTGTCCTATCCCGAAAGGAACACTCTCTTTGATTACAACTACTCAGTGAAGAAGAGTGGCGGGCCTGGGGTGGGATACGAGTGGGTGCTGTGGACAGACTACATCGATTTGAATTAGAAAATCCACAAATCTGTGCTCCCTCAAGAGATCATCGTCAAGACTAATGACTCGGTCAGGTACTCGCAAATGATCAAAATCGCGATAGAAAACATGTTCCCTCTGATCTTCTGCGGCCCCACTGGTACCGGCAAATCCATCTACATCAAAAACTTTATACTGAATGAGCTGGCCCCAGAAAAGTATATGTCGATTGAGCTTGGCTTTTCAGCTCAGACTTCTTCCATGCAAACTCAGGATATTATCGATGGAAAGTTGGACAAAATCCGCAAGGGTTAGTATGGTCCCAAACCTCAAAACTTCTGTGTATTGTTCGTAGACGATTTGAACATGCCCACGAAAGAAAAGTATGGTGCCCAGCCACCCATTTAGATCCTAAGGCAGTACTTGGACCAAGGAGGATGGTATTAGCACAAAGACAAAGAAAAGCCCTTCAAAAAGATCATCAGTACAGTTCTGCTAGCAGCCATGGGTCCTCCAGGAGGAGGAAGGTCGTTCATCACCCCTCGTATTCTTAGACACATGTCTCTAACCACACTTACTTCCTTCGAAGATGAAACACTAAACAGAATCTTCTCCACCATTCTGAAATGGTTCTTTGGAACCTTCAATTTCAACGCTGATGTGCTGAAAACCTAACCAAAAATATTCCAATCCACTCTTTAAATTTACAAGAGCGCAATGGAGCAATTTCTACCTACACCCACTAAGTCTCATTATCTCTTCAACTTGAGAGATTTCGCAAGAGTCATATTTGGTATCTGCATGTCAGATAAGTAAAAACTGCAGAACCAAGAGCAAGCTGTAAGATTGTGGTTACATTAAGTACTCAGAGTATTCTCAGATCGATTGGTTAATTAAGAAGACCGTTTGAATCTTTTCAACATTGCTAAAAATACAGTAAACAGGGTCTGGCAACTCAACTTCGACAAAGTGTTCTAGCACTTGGATAAGCTAGTAAATGGCAAAAAGGATGCCAAAGTTGACACTCTTTAAGAAATCAGAGGCTTACTGTGGACTGACTGCATGTCACCCATGGGCGCTAGAAAAGTCTACGAATAGGTCTTGGACCCCGCCAGGCTACAAAAGGCAGTTGAAGAATCCTTGGTCAACTACAACAATACCACAGACAAACCCATGGATCTCGTACTCTTCTCATTCGCAGTCTAACATCTATTGATAATAGCTCGTATCATCAAGCAGCCAACAGGTAATGCCTGTCTGGTTGGAGTGGGAGGCTCAGGAAGGCAAAGTTTGACTCGTCTCGCCACCTAGATCAGCGAGTACACGATATTCCAGATCTAAATTACGAAGACCTACGGCAAGACATAGTGGAAGGAAGATCTCAAAAAGATACTCAAGCAGTCCGGAGGCAAAAACGAACCTACCGTCTTTTTGTTTACTGATAGTGAAATCAAAGACTAAGCCTTTGTCTAGGACGTCAATAACCTTCTCAATACCTATGAGGTACCTAACCTTTTCAGCACCTAAGAAAAAGCTGAGCTTATGGAACTCGTAAGGCCAGTTGCCAAGAGCTAGAATAAAGCCAAAGACGGAACACCTGCTCAACTTTATAGCTTCTTTGTGGAAAAGTGCAAAAAGAATCTTCACATCGTTTTGGCTTTCAGTCCGATTGGAGATGCTTTCAGGACAAGAGTTCGTATGTTCCCTTCCATTGTCAACTGCTGCACAATCGATTGGTTCCAAGAATGGCCACAAGATGCGCTTCTATGGCTGGCTCGTAAATTTTTGAATTCGATTGAGATGTAAGAAAAGATCAGAGAGAAATGTGTGTAGATGGTACAATACTATCACTCAAGTACCAGCAAATGGGCCAAATAATTCCTATCAAAGCTGAAAAGAAACTACTATGTGACTCCAACCTCTTACATTGAACTGATAACAACCTTCAAAAAGCTGCTGGACTAGAAAAGGAAGGAAGTTCAAGCTGATATCTTCAAATACTAAAACGGATATGAGAAGATCATCCAAACTGAAAAGTCAGTCGAGGGAATGAAGATAAATCTGATAGATCTCAAGCCTAAACTCAAGCAGGCCGCTATCGATACCGAGGTCAAGATGAAGGAAGTCCAGTAGAACAAAGGCGCTGCGGATATCCTCAAAGAAAGCATATCAGGGGAGGAGAAGATAGTGAAGGAAGCAGTTGATGCAGCCAACAAAATCAAGAGCGAATGCTAACTGGACTTGGCAGAAGCCATGCCTGCACTAAAAGCTGCAGAGGACGCACTTAAAGTTCTGGATAAAAAGCAAATCGATTTACTAAAGACAATGAAGAAACCTCCAAACGTCATAAGAGTCGTCATGAAAGCACTCTGTCTGTTGATGTATCCCAACCCCACTGAAAAGGTGAAGAACAATGAAACTTTGAAGATGTAAGTCGATTGGTGGGCAGCCTCCATGAAATTGTTGGCCAACCCCAAACTATTGGACTAACTCCTCGAATTCAAAATTTAAAACGCAGACGAAAGTATAATTGCCAACGTTGGAAAATATCTGAACGACCCTGAAAACGTCCCCAATTTGAAGATCTAAGTGGTTGAGAATGCCTCTGCAGCCTGCAAATGTATGATCATGTGGATCAGCGGCTCTTATAACTTCTACCACGTCAATAAGAAGGTCAAGCCAAAGAAGGCAGCACTTGCAGCCTCTGAGGCTGAGGTCAAGCAACTCTCGGCCAAACTTGCAGAGAAGCAGAAGAACCTTAAAGCTGCAGTTGACAAAGTTACTGCACTTAACTCTGAGCTCTAAAGCACGATTAGGTATAAAGAGAGGCTTGAGAAAGAATACGATGAATGCTCCAAACAACTCGAAAGAGCTTAACAACTGATTGAATCTTTAGGAGGCTAGAAGGATCGTTGGGGAGAGTTGGCAGGTGAGCTCAAAATCGCCTATCAAAACTTGACCGGAGATATCCTGATTTCGGCTGGTGAAATCGCCTATCTGGGTGCCTTTACTGCTGCCTTCCGAAGTGCCATAATCGAAGAATGGGTGTAATAGACCAAAAAGAGAGAGATCCCAAGATCCTAGAACTTTTCTCTTGTGAATGTTCTGGGTAATCCAGTCCAGATGAGGCAGTGGAACATTGATGGCCTACCCTCAGACAACTTCTCACTTTAAAACGGTATCATCATCTTCAAGTCTCGCAGATGGCCGCTCTGCATCGACCCTCAGGGACAGGCCAACAAATGGATTAAAAAGATGGAGATCACCAAAAAGCTAAACGTGATCAAACTTTCCGACCCCAACTTCTTGAGAACTCTATAAAACGCCATTCAGTTCGGTCAGCCAGTCCTCTTAGAAAACGTAGGAGAGTAGCTCGACCCTGCCTTGAACCCCATTTTGCTCAAGCAGACCTATCAGAAGGGCAACACGACTTATATCAAGTTGGGAGACCAAATAATCGAGTACTCCACCAAATACATCTTCTACATCACCACCAAGTACCGAAACCCGCACTATCTGCCCGAAATATCAACCAAAGTCACCCTAATCAACTTCATGATCACCTACGAAGGTCTCAATGACCAACTGCTGGGCATAATCGTCAAAAAAGAGAGACCTGACCTTGAGTAAGAGAAGTAGAGGCTCATCCTAGAAGGGGCAGCCAACCAGAAAGAACTGTTTGAGATCTAACAGCAGATTCTCAAAGTGCTGTCCTCAGATAAGAACATCCTGATGGATGAGGAAGCAATCAACATCCTCACGGCTTCCAAGGAAAAGGCTACCGAAATCAAAGAAAAGCAGGATATCGCCACCATCACATAAAAGAATATCGATTCCGCTCGACAGTAGTATAAACCAGTCAGTCAATAGGCCTCCTGCCTTTTCTTTGCCATCTCAGATCTGGGCAACATCGACCCTATGTATCAGTATTCGCTGACTTACTACATCGAACTTTTCACGATGTCGATCGTGAAATCGGATAAGTCACCCAATTTGACCCTTCGCCTCAAAAACCTCAAAAACTACTTCCTTTACTCTCTGTACTCCAACATCTGTAGATCTCTGTTCGAGAAAGATAAACTTTTGCTATCATTCCTCCTTTGTACAAGACTCGCATAATTCAAAAAGGAGATATCCAACGATAGTCTTCGATTCCTTCTGACTGGTGGTGTGGCTATCAGTGACTTCCTGCCATAAAAACCCAGGAAAGGAGACTGGATTTCACAGAAGATCTGGGGCTAGATCTACAGACTGTCTCAAATGGAGAGGTTCGACTTGGTGATGAAGAGCATTATGTAGCACACTGACGAGTGGAGGAAGATATACGACTCCAAATAGCCGCAGAATTAGAAGATGCCAGCTTAAATCGACGCAAGTTTCACCCAGTTCGATAAACTTATGATCCTCAGGACCATCAGGCCTGATAAGATGATCCCGGCCGTGCAAAACTACGTCGTTGCTTAGTTGGGAGAAAAGTTCATCTCCCCTCCTCCTTTCGATCTGGCCAAAATCTACTCAGATTCCAACTCTGTCTCACCTTTGATCTTCATCCTCAGCCCAGGTTCAGATCCCTTTGCTTCTCTAAGTTCTTTCGCACAATCTAAAAAGAAGATGATTAAGCCCATTTCTCTAGGTCAAGGTCAAGGTCCAGTGGCCGAAAAGATGATACAGGAAGGACAGAAGACAGGAGATTGGGTGGTGCTGCAAAACTGCCATTTGGCTGTAACTTGGATGCCCATTCTATAGCGTATTTGCTAGTAGCTCTCCCCAGACCCTGAGACAACCAAACCAGATTTCAGACTTTGGCTGACCTCCTACCCCTCTGACAAGTTCCCAACCTCGATTCTTCAGAATGGAGTCAAGATGACCAACTAGCCTCCCAAAGGATTGAAGGCTAACCTAACAGGTTCTTACCTGACTGACCCCATCTCCAGTGAATAGTTTTTCGAAGGTAACAAAAACCAACCCTAAAACTTCAAAGTGCTAGTGTTCTCACTGACCTTCTTCCACGCGGTCATTCAGTAAAGACGCAAATACGGCCCTCTAGGCTGGAACATCCCCTACGAGTTCAACGAATCCGATCTAAGAATCTCAGTCCGCCAGATAAAGATGTTCTTGGACGAAAACGACAAAATACCCTTCCCCGCACTTAAGTATCTCATCGCAGAGTGCAACTATGGTGGTAGGGTCACTGACGATAAAGACAGGAGGCTCATTGTGACCCTCCTTGACGATTATTTCAACGACAAAGTGCTCAATGACAAAAACTACAAATTCGGACCTTAGGACACCTTCAAGGTGCCAAAACTGCCCACCCACCAAGAATACCTGGATCACATCCAAACCCTACCCCACCTCATCCACCCCAACGTCTTCGGGTTCCACTCCAATGCAGACATCACCAAAGATATCAACTAGACCAACCTCCTCCTAGAATCCGTCCTACTCTGCTCAGCCTAGTCAGAAGGAGGCAAGGGACAGTCCTTGGAAGAGCTGCTGTAGAGACTGATCCAGTCCATCCTGGGAGACTTCCCTGAGGCTTTCGATGTCGCCTAAATCATGAAGATGTATCCAGTCTCATACAACGAGTCAATGAACACTGTCCTCACGCAATAGCTGCAACGTTTCAACGGCCTAATCAAAATCGTGCGCTCTTCTCTCAAAGACCTGCGTTTGGCAATGATGGGCAAAATCGTCATGAATGCCCCTCTGTAAGCAGCCTCGAAATCGCTATTCAATGGCAAGGTGCCTGATCTGTGGATGAGCAAAAGCTATCCCTCACTGAAGCCATTAGGCTCTTACGTTGCCGATCTCAAAGCAAGGCTTACCTTCTTCCAAAGATGGATCGACGTTGGCACCCCAGTGGTCTTCTGGATCTCAGGCTTCTTCTTCACCCAAAGTTTCCTCACAGGTGTGCTCCAAAACTACGCGCGTCGATATACTATCCCCATCGATGAGATCACCTTCGACTTCATCTTCATCAAGGACAACCCCGACCTTAAACCCTAAGACGGAGCCTACGTCAACGGACTCTTCCTCTAGGGCTGCCGCTGGAACTACTAGAGCATGCGTCTGGACGAATCCTAGCCGAAGATCCTCTTCACGAAATGCCCACACATCCTGATGAAGCCTAGCCACAGCTCCAAACTGTCCAACTACAAGCACTACAAGTGTCCCGTCTACAAGACCTCAGCCCGCCGAGGAGTGCTCTCCACCACCGGCCACTCCACCAACTTCGTGATGTACATCCGGCTGCCCACCGACCTCGAGCAAAGTCACTGGATCAAGCGGGGTGTCGCCCTGCTGACCCAGCTTGACGACTGATCCACCCGTAAATCCATCATTCGCACACTGCAACCTATCATGCAACATATCATCAACTGCGACATATTGCCACAATATATCATCAAGTGACATTGGCAGTGTTCACAGCTGCCAATACTAACAACCTTCATACTCATACATAGTTTCCAACTTCCTACTCCAATAAGACCATCCTTCAGCTGGTTTCAGCAGCTCGTGGCTTCTGTGACTTCTGCTATGAGGTTTATCTATATACATTAAGTTCAATTTGTACCAAATTATCAGATATCAAGGGTCTAGTTTATTTTATATTAGCCGTATATTAGCTGAGTGTCTCAATGAAAAGCAACGCCAGAGAAATAGCCACCCCTTTCATCAAATACTCACTCATCTCCTTTCATCAATACTGCCGTCGCGACCTTTCTCCTCCAAACACTCTCCTCTACAGTCATGACCAAAATATGTATGTCAAGGCATATGGCCGACGCACTCTGCTCAAAACTAGCTCCAAAAACCCCAACTACAAAGTCCAAAAGCTCAGCAACTCAGAAAGATACACAAACCTCAAAAATACCAAAAGTCGAGATTTTACTGAGCATTCAAGGAAGAAGCAGCAAACAGGGATACTAAACGTCACACCAGCTGTTATCCACACCACTGCCACGCAAAGATTGAGGGATCTTTTGAGCCAAAGAGCCAAGAATTAATAACGGGAACACAAACGAAGTAAAACTTTTAGGTGCAAAACTGAAGTGTTTGATTAGAGTGGGCATAGAAATGATCTTTCGCCCAAACATAGCTTCAACCCCTTGAGCACTATCATAAGGCCAAGCACTGCGAACTAGCGGGCGAGTGGACTGAACAAAATAAAGGTCTTCTTGCCCCTTCGCCCGGCCAGTGGCAAGCTCAAGGAAGAATAGATCAACGGCTGGTAAGACCCTTTCGAAGACGAAGGCCTATGATAGTATAATATTCCTCCTTGATCCTCACTCATTCCCAATGTTTGAATATCCCTTTCGTATGAGATGAAGCATGGAATACATATTGAGTCTACTAGTTTAGTGTTAACATTAGGAATGATGCCAAATAATCAGTAAAAAGAATGACCCTCGAGCGGTTTGTTTTCCTCCCACTTCCTCCAGGGCTACATCAGCGAGTCCCACCCCTTGGGCGTGGCTGGCCGACTATACCCCTCAAACCGGTGCAACTGGCTCGACTTGCCCTCCCGCGGCTACTCAAACACACTGTTCCTCGTGCGCTTCCTCTTCTCCATCTTGTAGTCAGCCAACCGAGCCTTGACGCCATGCTTGTTTACCAAGAAGTCGGCTTCAGCCTGCCTAGGAAGGATCCTGCGGTTGATGCAGGCTTCCCGAATGGAGAACTACTTGGTGCTCTGCTGGTACCTCTTAGGGGTCAGTCCCTCGAGGATCTTCAGGTTTATCTTCCTGCGGGCGTTGTTCTTGAACATGCTGACCCTGAACTGCTCCTGGCTTGTGCGCTGAGGGGCCTAACTGGCGAACTCATTGCCCAAGTACTGAATGGCTTCGGTTTCCCCGTTGTGTCCTAGGTACTACCTTATCCTGGTCTTTATCTGGTCGATAGACAGTTCGCGCGTGGACATCGACTTCTTCTCTTGCTAGACCTTGGGCTATCTCAGCTTGAAAGGCTCCCTAAGGGTGGCATTGGTGCGATTAGTGACCTTGATGGCGGTGAGTTCGTGAGGGTTGAAGTGCTTGCTGCGTTTGGGGCAGATATGCGGCTAGGTCGAGGCGGACTAGTGCGATTTGCGTTTGCTATTTTGGGCTGAGCTAATCATAACAAATAAATATAATCATCGAACTATAATCGGATGCAGGCTGACCATTCAAATGCAGGATGAGGAGCCGTCCTTTATGCTCAATGTGGGTAGAATCAAGTACTTCGTAGCTACTCCTTCATAGCTTAAACATAAATATTCATCCCTATACCCACTTCGCCAGCCACGGCTAGAATCTTCTAACATATCCTAGATAACCCATACCCAATCCTTGTGACAATCACCAAGGTTCCACCCCAACCCTTGTAGAGAGAACTTTTGAAATGAGTGTAGAAGTAATCACATTCACAGGCCACCGCTCCCTCCCCTCTTGCATTGATGGCATCTTGGACAAACCTCGGGCTCTTTGTTCTGTTGGACTGGAGCACCACGCACAGGCGCCGGTCTATGGAAGAGTTAGTCGTCGTCCTATGGGTACCTACGTTTGGGGTAGGGGTGCGGGTAGTAGGGTTAGTCCGAGCAGCAGCAACCCATTTTCTATTTAATTATACTCAGTTAGTACGCATCCGAAGATTTAAAAAAGAATATCGTGCGTCTGTTCGAAGTTTTTTCAAATGCTGCTTGTTGAACAGGCGAGAACTCAGGCCTGGATTTTTACAAATCGATCTAAAGAAAGACTTGCAAGTACAGCCAAGGCTCATAAAGTGATTCATCTTCTATGATACTTCTATGGATAGATATATCGGCGTCTAAGCAAAAGAGTTGATTATCCCTAAGGCCGAACCTTGCCGGATGTCTTATCATGGCTGATGCTTTCGATGGTTAAATGTAATGGCAACAGTGGGTTGTTGCGGCAAAGGGTAAGATACGTTTTCGATTGGAAATTCCAAAACAGGGCTAAAGGTAACTCGAGTCAGACTGTCCAGCATTCCAGCATGTATTATTTTGAGAGTCAGGTCTTAGGTTACATGTTTGCAGTGTTACAAAAATCTGCTCACAATCTTCAGCAGCCATCTCCACAAAATACAGCCCATCAACCCTTTGCCACAACATGCCACATCCACTAACCCAGCCAACCCTACAAATATGGCACAGAGGCAGATAATTCAAAACTTACAATCAGCATGATAAAATATCATCACTATTGATTTGATTGTCTGGCTATCAAATGAGGCATACAAATATAATTTAAATGTAGTACTCACAGGCGATAGAAGTCGGGCAGCGTTCCAAGTGGAATCAGCCCATCAGCTCCCCCAAAATGAGCACTCAGTACGCCAAAGAGGCTCAAGGTATAGGCTTCGAGCAGCGATACGCAAATTACTCCAAAAGCGGATACCTATCCTCCCCCAAATCAGCATACAATATAGAGAGTCCCCTCGCCTACCAGCAGTAAAACGTCATCTAAAACTCATAGCTAAGAATAACGATATCGCAGCTGCGAAGTGCCTTGCAGTCAGCCACCCAGAATTCTCAGCGGGTGCAGTAAGAGCTACTCGCCTAAAGACAGAAGGTCTACGAACTGAGCGAACTAAAGCGGAGGCTGGAGGACGAACTGCAGCGAGTGTAGTTCGAGTTGGACCGAATCGCCAACTACGATACTTTGGAGCAGAGATAGTGCTCCATAAAGCTGGAGACTGCGCTGAGAGAAAACACCCGCATGGCTGAGCAAATCGGCGATTTGATGGATTAGAACAAACGCATGAAATCCGAACAGAGGAAGCTGATGAGTGAGGTCGACCAACTCACCCGCGAGAGGGCTGCCTTGGCCGGTGAAAATACGCAGCTTTAGCGGAAGTTGCAGGAATTGGACGAAGAGGTCCAAGCCTTAAAGCAGTATATTGAAGAAGGCAACTCGGCTGCCCAGCAAGCGAGACCCAATCGCAACCCTGG
>Ga0316217_10002827_pt1 | contig 20508 bp, 19 predicted proteins | sample 1anoAmetaG_FD_203633 | JGI IMG/M metagenome (GOLD analysis project Ga0316217, IMG submission 203633) | Freshwater microbial communities from Trout Bog Lake, Wisconsin, USA - 1anoA | ecosystem: Environmental > Aquatic > Freshwater > Lake > Hypolimnion/Profundal zone | place: USA: Wisconsin...
ATCTATATTTACTATCTATATAGTCCCACTTTTCTACTCAAATACACTTCTAGACTCATATTATCAAACTGACTCTAAGATTATGCTCTATGGTAACTGAAACAGGCAGTAGGATATGATTATGCAGGCTAGGATCAGGCCTATTTGGCGGCTTCCAGCATTCCGTACATTCTCTCGCAAAACTTGTCCATTTCCTCCTTCTCCAAGGCAGCCTTCTCCTTCCCCGACTAGAGGTCGTTGAACTACTCGAACAGTTCGTAGGCTTCCTCCCGGGTGGGCGGCTTGAGCTCTGCCTCAGTGGAGATGAACACTAGCAACTGGATAAATTTACAGTTACTGCATAGAAATGGTTCTTGCTGTACTTGCCGTCCTCATCTTTGAACTGTGGGTTCACATCCTTGAGCTTGTTTTTGCAATTGTCCACGATGCCCTTGAACCACGCCTGGTTTTTGGATATTTTTCGTATCTACTACATCGCTATTATCGATTATAATCACCACCCTGTGGCTCAAACCACACCCAATACTCTACCACAAAAGCACACAAGACTACTGCCCTTCTCACTGAAACACAGCTCAGCAGTCGACACAATCACTGCTCAATCCACAAAACTCTAGGTATTGCACATAACCACTAAAGCTAACAACTAAGGCTTCCTCAAGTTCACTCACCGCAATATCCCGCTCTTTAATCAATAACTATTCTTTGTAACCAGTAAGCTTTCCGCTACTTGATCACTAACTATTTCTGCTAGGGTAATCAAGCACCTTAGCTTCCTCCACACACATGCCTTCTTGATCTATCCACTACCTTTAGCTTTATCTTCTGCTGTCTTTGGGCTACACCAGCGCAACTACCTTGAACAGTGGATTCCTGCAGTGTCCGTTCTGCATAAACTATACTAGGTTGGCCTAGAAAAGGTCGAAGTTTAGTGCCTACTAGGGCAGTTACTCCTACATCTAGCTAGTGTTCAGTATCTGGGTTTCTTCCACAGGCTTCCTCTAGTAGACTTTCCTTCTCTTTTTGTCCTTGTATTTCTTGTTGTAGGCTCTCTCCCACATCTCAATGCTCTTGAGGCGTTTGGCGATCAGGTAGTCAAAGGCGGCCCTGATTTAACCCTTGGGAGTGACAGAGCGTCTGATCTTGTTGAGGATGCTGATGAACTTCTGGTACTTGGCTAGGGTGGTGAACTCGCCGATGAGGCTCCTGTACTCCTCGAGGTTGGCGGTGTAGCGCATGACTGGTTCGAAAAAGACTGCTGCCTTTTGCTCTTCGGGCTTCTGGGCAAACTGGTACTGGGAGTCAAGGAGTTTGTACTGGAGGGTGAAGTGCTTGCGCTTGGCCCTTTAGTCAAGGCGCAGGTTGTAGTTCTGGATGAGCTGTATCTTGAGCTGGTACTCCTCTGGCGTGTCGTCTTCGTAGAACTCCAGGTCGTCGAGCATCTTCTCGGCGTCGATGTCGTAGTAGATGTACTCGAACTCGCCGCGCTTGGGGTTGTAGCCGAGGACGGAGCTGTCGTGCTTGCTCTCGCTGCCCGCCCGCCCCTCCTCTTCGCTCCGCACCTTGATCTCGTCCGCAGAGGGCGGCTTGATCATGCGCTCGGACTCGCCCTAGAACTGGGGGATCGCCTTCATCGAACTGATCTTCTTCTCACCCTTCGACTCCCTCCTCTTCAACTCCCCCACCTTCGACAACGCCTGCTCGTACAGCAGCAGCGCGTTCTCCCCGTGCAGCGGCCTGGCCTGGCCCCTGGGGCTGCTGCGGGCGAAGGAGAGCAGACGGCTGGGGGTGGGGTAGTGGTAGGTGAGGAAGTGGGACTGGATTTCGGAGAGGGCGAAGGGGGACCCATTGTAATCCATGTAGTCCTTGATCTGTGCCCAGTTGCTGAACCCCCACAGGCTGAAGGCGTTGACCATGACCAGCTCGTCGAGGAGGTCCCAGTTGGTGGCAGTGGGACTGAGCCGGAGGGACTGGCGGACCACGTAGTCCTGGGGGAAGAGTTCGAGGTTGGCGAAGCAGGGTATACAGTAGTAGTCGTGCTTGGTGATGATGTGGGGGTGGCGGGTGAGGTCGAGTTCGCAGTCGGAGCAGTAGACGCGGATGCTGGGTTTGTCGATGACCTAGTAGAGTCTTTCGTGGATGGGCTGGTCGGTGGCGATGGTGAGCTCTTTGTAGAGGCACTGCTTGGGCTTGCCCTCATTGAACTCGCACACTATTTCTATTTTCCTGCCTAAACCACAGAGTACATGTGCAACTACGCTCAGATAATTTATCAATATAGCAATACCGCTCATCCGGCTCTAGTAGCCAAAATACCCACTCCTCACCCTCACTACTCCCACTCCAACACAACCACAACTCCCACCCTCACTACACCACTCCATCACAACTGCCACTGCCCTTCAATCACAACCCCTACTGCTGATATCCACCATACCCTTTGTACTCAGCATATGCAGAAGGTATTGTTTATGCTGGCAACAACGAATGTTGTTTGCTTAATTATCGCTCAATTTTTTACAAAAGGGACGGATTTTGAAGGTTTGAGATGGGGCAGCCACAAACAACCCTTGCAACATAATATGATGAACCATCTCGAGCCAACATGAGCTATCCTGAGCATCATGCGCCTGATGATAGTTTGAAGTTGTTAAGTTAAGATGATATGTGTTGAGTGATTGGAACAGTTTGCCACTAAACATTAATATAGATAGTAATCAACATTAATATAGATAGTAATCAATCGAGCATGATTCCCAAGGAGTACGACTCTCTCTACAGCGAGAAGGCCTAGAAGAAGATAGTGCTGCCCAAAGAACTCAACAGCTAGATCCCCCTCGACCCCCGCCACCCCCACCAGACCTTCTTCAGGGTCTCCGAGCGGGCCACCAGGTCCAAGGAGACCATGATCAAGCTGGGCTGGAAGGTGGCCAGCCTGGGCCGCGAGCAGGTGGACCTGGCCCTGTTCTGCCTGGGCGTGCTGCAGGCCGAGCTCAGTGGCCCCTTTGGCTTCTTCGCCTCCAACAGGGAGGGCGACGTCAAGGAGGTCTGGATGGAGTGGCACATCCTGCTGTCGGGCGCCAGCAAGGACGACAACTCCCAGAAGAACGTCCTGGAACTGTCCATCTTCAACTTCTGCGGACGGGAGGTGCTGCCGCGGCTGAGCCAGTTCATCGCCACCTACCTGGACTGGGACTACATGTGCAGTGAGGACTTCCAGGACACCAAGGTCATCGAGATATTCGAGCTGACGGTGAAGACTCCTCTGGCCGACCTGCTCAAGAAGTTCCGCATCGGCAAGAACTACATAGAGTGAATGAGTGATAGTGAGTAACACTGTCTGCATACCACTGTGTGCTAATACCACTATGTGCCAATACCACTGTGTGCTAGCTAATATGAGTTGTGATAGTACCAGTATGCATGCTTTGCTAACTCAGCCAGCTTAGTAGTTTATTCTAGCCATGTAACCTTATCTTAATGTTATCAAGGCTAGTCATTTTGTATGAGTAGTTTTGTTGGTCAGTGTTAGCGATAACAGTGGTTTCTAGCTGGCAGCATTTGGCCAGACCAGACCACAATAATAATATTGAGCCAATCAAGTGGCAGCAATGGTCTAACCCCTAAATTTCCTATCAGGCCGGAATATACTTGCTGAGTTGACCTATTGAATATTAGTGCTGAGTTGGACTATTGCATATTGGCTCTGGAATTATGCTAAATCGTTTCTAGGCTTATATGCTATAATTTCTAAGTTTGGAATATGCTATAATTTCTAAGTTTGGAATAATCTGGCTATGGCCGCAACTGCCTATTTGCTACAGCTGGACTACATCGGTACAGTTTGTTAGTGGCTCCAGCCATTGCGAGCTATTCAACGAGACCACCCACAACACTCATCCTATTTATTAACCATTCATTTCTTAAGTATTCTTTCTCAGGGCTTGATGCTAGCACTCCTTGTTCGAGGGTTGGTTGCTCAAGAGTGGGCTGCCTAGCAGTACGGTTCTAGGTTTTTGAAGCTGGGCGGTGAGTTGACTAGCTCTGATTGTCCGAGGGTGAGTTCAGTATAATATTGCATAATATGAGTTCTGGCCATTTGCTAGTGCTTTATCCAGAGAATACAGCCAATAATGCAGCAAATACAGGTAATAATGAGGCGAATACAGGCAATAGGGTGGGTTGGTGGTGGGACAGTGGTAAGTGGGAGAGGGAGGGGGTAAACGGACAAAACAGGTGACGTTGGGTACTGTGGTTTAGGAAGAATTAATTTAAAGTTATCGAAATTTAGATTATATGGCGAGCAAGCCCTAAAACTCCCCAAACACGGTCTACGTGGAGTACTGCAGATCTTGCTAGACGCACAACTGGTGTACCCACCACGACGAAGCCAAGTACCACGACACCTTCCTCAAACGTACCCCTCGGCCTACCCAGTTTCCGAACTTATCGCCGAACGCTTCCCCCACCTCGAGGTCATCGGCAACATGGTCCCCTCCCACCTCCTCCCCTTCAAAATCGCAGAGAACAAGTACATCGACTCGCAGACCAACAAGTACGTCCTCTACCCGCAAATCGGCGCCTTCGAGGTCCGCTTTAACAACTCCATCGTCTACTCCAAAAAAGATACCAACGCCTGGCCCAACCTGCACTCCATCCTGAACAAGGTCGCCACCGTCCTCGACCCCGACTACGCATCCCCTCCCAAAATAGAAAAACCCTCCCATTCTCCCAAAAAGGACGCTTAGAAATAGGCCAAAACAGAAAAACCAGCTCCAATCAGTCAGTTTATGAAAGCCATTGATGAAAAGCTGACAATATACAAAGACCAATCCAAGGGTTTTACCCTAACAGACCACTTCAAACTCTACAGAGCCAAGCCGAAACTGGAAGACAAAGAGTGGCTCTCAGAAAAGCCCTAGTCTGCAACCTCCTTCAAGCAGTTCTCCGAGCAGTACCGCGGGTAGAGCCGGTAGAAGAGCGACAACTCGGACGACAGCAAGAGGAGGAGAGACTTCAACGGCTAGACCAAGCTCAGAGAGATGCTCAAGAACAAGGGCCTGATGCTCAAGGAACAAGGCAAGAAGGAAATGATCATCAAGCTGGACAGCATCGAGGAGGAAAACGTCACCTACGAGGAGGGCAACCCGGCCACCCAACGCACCCACGAGCTCGCCAACAAGCCCAACAGGATGCAGGACCTGGAGGACGAGTTCAGCTCCCTCGAGAACAAGTTCAAGAACTTCGAAAACAAAGTACAAGACATCCACAGCAAAAACAAACTGTTCGAGTACAGGCAGGAGCCTTCCAACGACCGCTCCAGGACCAAACAGACCACCCACCTCAAGAACGAAGAACTCGCCAGGAAGGAGTCCAAGAAGGACCAAGCTGCCCAGAAGGAAAACTACTGCTTCTACGAGAGAGCCAGCAAACTCGATGAATACTTGAACGCTTCAGAAGAGGAAAAGAACGAAAAACTTCACAAGATCTACGGCGAGTGGAAGCTGCTCAAGCAAACTGCCCAGAAAAACAAGAAGCTGCTCAAGAATAAGAAGAGCTCACAGTAACGCGTCGACTCAGAGGACTAGTAGAGCCAAACTCAGTCCAACTCCCCCTCCTACATGGGCAACGTCATAACATTCAAGCCCAAAAAAGAGAAAACCACCCCCAAACTAGGCAACAACAACTTCAAAAAGGAACTGGGCCACAAGTACTCCTCAATAGAGAAGTATGAGGCCTACAAGACCAATAACTAGCCCAAGTTTAGGACTGGGGAACAATTCTACAACAGGAATATGAAAGGCAACCAAAACATGCCTGCATAATTTCAGCAATAGGACTATAGTTCAAACAAGTTGCTCAAAAAAGGGCTGGGAACCATGAGCATGGAGGCCCTTAAGAAGATGGCCTCCAAAGAAGCCTTGATCAATGGCTAGAGGCCGCAGGGAGACCAAGCCAGCTAATTCAGTGAATCTGCCCAGAGAAACATCAACAGTATTCAGTCTCGCATAAGCAACATTCAGAATAAGCTGAAGATGTAAAAGTAGGGACAAAACCAGACTTCCAACAAACCCACTTTGGAGGTCATCAAAAACGCCTACCATAACAAAAGGAGTAAGTCTCAGGCTTCCGACTAGGACTACAGTGGGACGAAAGAAGGCTACAAAAACTAAAAAGAGAACAGCAAGGGCAGGAGACTCTAGAATAATTTTAGGAACAGCTATAGGAATACAAACGACAAAGATGCCCGTAAAATGAATAATGCAAAGAATTTGGGCAAACCCTATGCCAGAATTTCATAAGCCCTGCCAGGATAGTACAGAAGATAACCTGCCAATAACTCTGAAGCCATCTAGGAAGATGAGTTTGAGTTCATGGAGAGCAACTACCACAGCTTCGATGAATCAAAGCTCACGGAAAGGGATAACGAATAGAAACTTGCGAAGAAGCCAGTTCCCTCTAAAAAGGGGAACTAGCCCAATCGTTTAATGCTGACCAAGGACAAGCTCTCTCAGTAGTCTACCAGTAACATGAAGTAGCAGAGGTAACAGAGGTAGCAGAGGTAACAGAGGTAGCAGAGGTAACAGAAACTAAAGAGAGAACAGTTGTAGCCAAAGTAAAAGAGATAGCAGCTTTAGCCAAAGTAAAAGAGAGGGCATGGACAGCCCAAATAAGCAAGATAGCAGAAATAGCATAGATAACAGAGATAGCACAGGTAACAGATATAACCAAAATAGCACAGATAACAGATATAAAAGAGATAACAGAGATAACAAAGGTAGCAGAGGTAAAAGAGGTAACAAAGGTAGCAGAGATAACAGAGATAGCAAAGATAGAAAAGATAAAAAAGAGAGATGGCTTAAAAGAGATAACAGAGATAAAAGAGATAAAAGAGATAACAGAGATAAAAGAGCTAGCAGCGTGAACAGAGGTAACAGAGGTAACAGAGGTAACAGAGGTAACAGAGGTAACAGAGGTAACAGAGGTAACAGAGGTAGCAGAGGTAACAGAGGCAGCAAACGCAGCACAAGTAGAATAGGTAACACAGATAGCACAAATAGCACAGGCCGCACAGATAGTAGACCTTTGCTAAAAACCTAGATAGGAAGGTAAAAGGCTAAAATAAAATCTCCAATCCCAACCATCCCAATCAGCCCAATCATCCCAACCATTCCAGTCCGCCCAACCAGGCAAACCAGCCCAAGAATTCTAAAACTGCGAAGAAGAATAACCAAATCTAAGAAAAGACATCCAGAATGTAGTAAGAAGAGCTTGAATGCGTTGAAAAATCGGCTGGAAAAATGAGCACTTCTCCACAAAAGTAAAGCAAAGGACGCAACTACCCAGTTCATGAGCAAGTAACGTATCTGAGAAAGAAGAAAGATTGGCGTTAGTCTCAGCCTGTCAAAAAAATGACAAAGGATAGGCCATATAGGTCCAGCGATGACGAATAGCCCCAGCCTGCCTAAAACGATGATGAGATTCACTACGAAGAAGAAATGGAAAACAAGAGCAAAGCCAAACTTAGTGACAGCAAGCAAACAGTCATCAAGCACAGGAACCCAACCAAGTCCAAGAGAAAAGAAGACTCCTACACCCCAAAAAAGCCAGAACCAAAACATCCAGAACCAAGACATCCAGAAAATGGTCACAAGCTCTCCTAGAAGCAAGCAGCTAAGTTCGGCCGCATCAGAAAGAACAACTCAAGAGAACAACAGTCCCGATAGTCAGAGCAACACACTTAGGAGGAAAGGTTCTATGAACAGGAAACTGATGAAATTGAAGGATCATTTTAGGAGGGCGAACCTTAGTTTGGAGAAAACAGGCAAAGTAATTAAAGCCGCAATGAATCTAAACGAGAATCTTCACCACAAGAGAATGAATTAGCTGAGGGAGGCAGCTAGGCAGGAGGAAAGACCATAAGCCGATCTTAAAAGGGAAGAATCGTAAAGGTAAATAGAGGCAGTAACTTAAACTATCATAAGTCTCAAGAAGCTTTCTACGCAGGCAAGAAGAAGCAAAAAGTTTATTCCAAGAAATAAACTTAATTCTCCAGAAAAGTGTAGACATAAAACTAAAACGAAGCTTTCGAGAGACTGGCTACCCCTGAAAATCAATCAAGCGTTAAAAACAGTGAAAACTAAAGAGTCTCAGGCTGGAAGTTTAATTCTGAAGAAGAGTATAGTGATGAAATAGTAATGAACAGAAATGAGTCATTAGAAGAAGCCGAAAAAGATGTGTAGTTTTAAGAGGAAAGCCAAAAGCATAGAAATTCTTTGGATTCTTAGCTTTAAGACGACTAAAACCAATAACCTTTTCGTGAACAACCCCAAAGTGAAGCTAGATAAAGAAAGCAAATGAAATAGGGATTAAGTAATGTGATTCCTGAGAGAGATGGATAGAAGCTGAGGAAGAATGAGCAATAAGGCCAAAAAAGCTACGAATCATAGCTTTCAAAAGATTTAGCTAGCTAAAAACAGGAATAGCTGCAATAGGTGAAGCAATCTAGGTAAGTTGGCTCAGGGTAGGTTACAAAGCCTATTGAAGTTGAATAAAGTAAGGAAGGAAAACTTAAGAAATCAAAAGCAGTCAGCAAAAAGGAAACTTCTCTCCAAGAGAAAACCAAAAAAACACAAAAACAGATTAAAACCTAACCCTTAGAGTTATAGGTATAAATGGTTCAGCAATACAGTGATTATCTAACGCGAAAGATAACCAACAGCTTACTCATACCCTAAAAAATAACAAATGCTTCCTAAGTGGCTAAGATTCTACCTATGTAAACCTCCCAATTTGAGGACTGTGAAATAGCTATCAACTTAATTAGCTGCCCCTCTGCTTCATCTATTGCTCTCCATGAGTAAAAGATGCCTAGCTCTTTCATGGATTTCAGACCTGTCTCTACGATTGAACTTATGTAGAATGAGGAAGATATGGACTAAGAAGACAAACAACAAGTCGATTCAAGCAATGAGCCATAATAGTAGGAAGAAGAGAAGCAAAAGAATTAGTGGTCTAAACAGAAACTTAACAAAGATTAAGAAAAGAGGGAAGATTAAGAGAGTAGCTAAATGAAAGAGCTCATCAGAAGAATAAACAAAGTAACAAATGAGGCCGCTTTGGAATCATCGTCTTAAGCGAATAAAGTTTAGAAAAAACCCAGCTTAAAAGAGCCTGTGAAAGAAAACAAAGATGTAAAACCTGCTGCAACAAGACCCTAGTCTTCTAAACCAAACTAAGAAATAAAAACAACTACTCCAGGAAAACTAGCAAAGCCTCAATCTGTTGAAGGCACTTAAAGAAGAGCAGAAAAGGCAGCACTCAATAAGTCATCGGCTCTTGGGCAATAGAACAACGTCTATTCGCAGCCCAAGTAGTTTAGTAAATTCAAAGAAATAGGAATCCAAAAAGAGCTGACTTTGGAAGTGCAAATCCAGACTGATCCTCCAGCCCAAGAATTCTTTACAGATGTATTCACGATTCGAGGGAATAGTATGAAATCAAGTGAATCATCAAAGCCGTCTTCAAGCAGGTAGTCCAACCAAAGACGAATCTAGCTAGTTTCACCGGGCTATGAAGAAAGCAACCCTGTTAAAAACAACTTCTTTGCTGACAGCAACAGAGAAAGTTTGTTCCAAAAGAAGAAACCTATCAGACAAATCGAAAGAGCACACATCATCGACAAGATCTACAGCCCCAATGTGCAGTCGCAAGTTGACAGATTCTCAGCCTTGATCGCAGGAAGCTAGGAGAAAATCGTCAAAGAGTAAGGACCTGTGATCAGATTCGTGGAAAAGTACCATAACGGCCAACTCTTCTCCCAAAAAGGGCTTGAAACTTAATTGGTCTAGACTAAGTTTACGAAGTTACTCAAAGTGGTTTAGATACTCTGCCAAAAGAGCTAATGGCTGGTGACTCGGCTGTTTGAGGACAAAAGTGGTTTTCTAAAGTAAAAAGGCTTCGGAGTATGGCTGTGCAGACAATACCAGTGGGAATGCACAATTGTGGATGACTGCATGTTGGTAAACCAAGAGAACCGCCCCTTTTACTCAGTTCACAAAGGTACTTTCTTTCTTACCTAGGCAACCTTATGTGGTTCAACGTATTGTAGAAGGCAGTGGCTGTTGCTTTGGGAGGTTACGCAAATATGATGAAGACGGAAACAGCCGAATTGTTCACTATGCTGACTGGCTGCAACGCGATTGTGTGCAAGATAAAAGAAGATCCTAGCAAAAACAACAAACTGCTACAGCTGATAAACGACTGCCTCCGCAAAAACTACGTCATCCATGCCTAAAAGAACGACAAGTCTAAGAAGTAGCAGTCCAGAGAAACCATCTACTACGTGACTTCTCTTAGAAAGGCAGGAGGAGATTAGTAAACCCTCATTTAGCTGTCGCAGAACGGCCGTGAAAGCTTTTGGATCAAACTGTCCAAATTCGTTCAATAGTTCACCAAAATCGAGGTTCTGCATCTCCGCATAAACCACAACTTCGCCCATCTTGACCTGGGAGTAGGCAGACCAGGAAGGCTGACAGTAGTCCAATTGGAATTCCAGGAAGAAGCTCAGGGCTGCGTAACTTTGGCTTATCTTGGGGAAAGCGGAGCATTAAAAGCCTTTCTCTACAAGGAGGAAAAAAGCAAAGTGCTGAAGCTGGTGGGACAGGCCAAGGAAAAAAACAAAACCCACTTGTTTTTCGAGTGCAACTTCACAGAGGGGAGGTACTTCGTGTTCGCCCTGGCTGAGTAGAGACCTTCAAGAATTGCCTTTCTGGGCTAGAGCCAACCCTCATTGAAAATAACTGAAGAGATCCATTCTTAGAGTCTTAAAAACGACATGGCTGAGTACCTGCCTGTGAGAGAAAATGAAGAGAATAGGCTGAAGAGAAGCGAGTTCTAGAGCCAGAACTAATGGAGAGGGCGGGGGCCACGGCTGCAGGACAATTTCGTGGAATCTCGGCTGCGGGAGAACTTTGTGGAGTACGTGCTGGGCAAGACCAAGAGATGATTGATATATGAGTATTTTTTGTTCTGCTCACCCCTATCACGCAGCCCCCCACTAGCAACCAGTCTCTCAGTAGCAGCTCATCACTAGCATCTATGATAGCAATCTATTAATAACAATCTAATTGTGATAATGGCAGAAACCTCCTTCAAACCCGGTAACTCTTCCCCTACTCCAGGACTCACTGCCTTGGCCTCGGGCTTCTTCTCTTGGCTCGCAGATTTTATCCTCTACCCCATCGACACCATTTCCACGCGCCTCAAGGGCAGCAAGTCCAAGCAGCAGGTTGGCCCAGTGCGGTTTCTGCTCCATTCGATGAAAACCGAGGGCCGCAGCCTGTACCGCGGAGTCACCCTAACCATCCCCCACTCCTTCATCCCCACGGGAGTCTACATCTACATCTATGAGAACCTCATGCATCACGCCTCAAGTTTCGTCGACAGCGTCACCAGCCACAAGCAGGTCAAGCTGGTTTTCCCCTTCTTTGTTTCGGTGTTCGCAGAGGGAGTGGCGCTCGTGCTCTAGCTGCCCTTCGATACCGTCCGCACAAGGATTCAGGTACGAATCTTCTTTTCAGATGAATCTCCCTTAGTATCAGTATTCCTCAGCTTTCCAGGGACTCAGGGAAATCTATTAGCGTGAGGGTCTCCTCAGGTTCTATAAATCCACGCGCATTTATTTCGTCACCAAAACACTCTACACAGGCCTGCAGTTCCAATTCTACTAGCTCTTCAACTACAAGTACGGACAACTGCCCTACGCAGTCTTCGCCAACGCAGTCCTGTCGGCTGTGTTCGCAACTGCGATTCTCAACCCCCTGGAAGTGGTAATAACAAGATACGCTCTGGTAGACACCACCAAGAAGAAGCTAATCTTCAGCTCTTTGGTGAAGAGACTGTGGCAAAGGGAGGGACTGGCTGGGTTTTACAAAGGGGTTTTGACGGAAACTTTGATCAAATCTGTATACTCACTTATGTGGATGCCAGTCTTCCAGTACATGAGAGATGTTTATGGCGTCAACCTGGCTGAATGAACCACATTCGAACCTTTGATATATTTAAGCCTTTTACTTGGGTACCCATCTTTACTTTTCATAAAAACCTACTTTAGTCAGAATGTTTGGCTCACCTAGATTATCTTGTTAACAAGGATTCTTAGACGAAGGATGAAAGGACGCAAACTATTGTCACTCCTAGTCTCAAAAAAGGCTAGACTTTTCTAAATAAAGCGTTCATAGAAGAATAAAGAACTAGAAGGCTTAGAATCAGACAATAAAGATAATAAATGAAGCTTGAAGAGTCAAACTTCAACCCTGGAACTAAATGCTCTTAAAGAGGTGTTGAATCAAGGATGTTTGTGATTTGTTGAGTTTTAGGGTTGATAGGTTATTTGTGACAATTTGAGTAAATAAATCATTGCTGTCAAAGATCAAAAGCCTGCACTGCAAACATCAGTTATAAACTCATTTTGGTATCTAAATAGCCACCTACTTACTCGCAATCAGTATCGCCAAATGGCCCAAATCGAAGCACTAGATTTGTCCGCTTTCGTGGTTGGTTTCCCTGACCACTTGCCTACTGATGTGCAAGGGAGACATGGCGACCAGCCGGATGTAGAATTTCAGAGCCATGGTTAGATTGTTGCCCACTTTTTCTTTGAAATCGTATTACTGGTGAGTGAAGCCGCAGAGGTTCTCTGCGTAGTACCTGACAGCCTTGCGGAAATCTTTGGTGTGGCTGAGCCTTTCGCTGCCGAAACTACTTGTTTGTATGCTTACTTGCCTCTGGTCATGATCTCGCTGTAGCTGATCAAGGCCTCGATTTTGTCGGCTGTGTCCTGGGTGAGGTTGTTGAGGATGGGGTAGGCCATGAACTTGTAGTTGTATTCCTGAGTTTGCATAAACGTACTGAATAGTCTATGACACTGTTGTTCTTGAAGCCCTCGCCCCTCTTCTCAACCACTTGGAAAGCAGGGAGGAGAGGACTCACGCACCGGTTCACCTCCCTGTAGAGCTACTGCTTGGAAAGCTCATTGTTTATCTCTTTCATGTAGATGTCTGTGACTTCGGTCTTCCTCATCGATTTCTTCAGCTACTTCTTGCTGAACCCGATTTCCTCTTTGAACTAGGACAACTTTTCGCCTTCTTCCTAAAGCTACTTCAACACTGGAATCATCACGGCCAACCTTTCCCGGTTCTACACAGTTGAGTCATAGTAAGTGAAATCATAGACTTGCTTCATCTTTAGGATTTACTCCATTTTGAACTCATTCAACAAGCTGTTATCTTCCGGCAGAAGCCCCAGGCTCAAGGCAATAGTTGACATTTGATGACTAAAAGCCATTATTTGCACGTAATGAGCCAACTAGTTCCTGGTCCAGTGGCATTAGTTGCTCTACAAAATTTATTATATGGTTCCAGGGTTGATTTCCCAGGGAGCCCTGGCCATCAGTCTGTTCAGGTTTCGCAAAGACTTCAGTTTTTGCGGGTATTTTTATTTTGAAAACCAATTCATGAGGCCTCCCGAGCGCAGGTAGTTTTTCAACATCCTAGACATGACATAGACGGAGCCTAGCTAGGCAGCTGCGGCCAAAGCTACGAAGTAGGCACTTTTGGAGTCCACTTTGCCTTTTTCGAAGAGATCCTTTTCCACACTCCTCTGTTTTTCAAGATAAGTGGGGTAGTAAAGCAGAAATCGTTCAAGATGGGGCACATATCCATAGAACTAAAACACCTAATCCAGGAGATAGGCAAGTCCTTTGGGGACTGGCTGGATGATGGGGTCAGGGATGACGAGAGTGCCCTCGCTGCCAGGCCGCACTAGCCTCCTAAGATCAACAAATTGTGAGTTGTGATAGAGGTTGGATATGGCAGGCTCCAGCAGCTAGGGGTGAGTTTTTTCTCTGAACTAGTTGTAGGCCTAGGCGATTTCTCTGTGTTGACACCTAAAGCAGCAGTTAATGAGCTGCCCCGCATGGAGGATGGGATTGTAGTGCTACCTGAGTAGCTAGATGGCCTGTTTGAGATTGTGAGCAGCATGGCGAGGAAAGAAGTCAGCTTCATCTTCACTCTAGGAGTTCCCCTCTTCTGAGTGTTTCCGCTAGCTTCTCATTATTATAAGCTATTAGTTATAAAAGGATTAGATAGGACAAACCCAGGTCTATCCAAACCGCCCCCTTTTCATCTCAACCACTCTCTCGACACTTTGCCTCCATTACTAAATGACAACAAACTCACAAAAATAGCAATACTCTCAGTATCACTCAAATGACATCTAAACACCAATAACTGCTCTAAATAGAGCACGCCTTGCAGAAGTTCAATAAAAGAGAATATCTCCGACTTATGAAAGAAAGTTATTATTAAAACAATTTATAAACTTACTGAGAGGGAAAGTTGAGATAGAGATATTCAAAAAAAGAAAGAAATGAGATAAGATTGCAATTAAATGAAATAATACTTTGATGGATTAATAATTAGGGAAGAACATATTTATATAATGAAGAAAGAAAGAATAATGTGTTGAGAGATATGGAGAGATGTATTGGTTAGTTGGATCACTCCTAGTACCCATACTCTATGTCAATTTTCCCTGACTACACTCTTCTCTTTCATTTTTTCTTTCTGGATATTATTTTTGATCAAGTTTTCATTAAAAACGAATTATAGTAATACTCAAATCCTCATTCATAAAGTTCTTTAAAGTTAGTAAAGATTTATCTTTGAGAAGTCTAAATCTCTTTAATTTTTTGATTGTTTTATTATCTTAAAAAACATTTTTGTTCTAGCAATGCTTTCTCAAGCAGTATTAGTTTTAGTGTAATGTTCGGTTACAGCTGCAAGAATGGTTCTGTTTAGCTAAATATCTGTCTTTTAGTAGGAGTAGAATTGGTAACATTGTACACAAAGAAGCAACCGCAAAAGATTATTGCTCATTCGGGAGCTGATGAGTCTACTTTTATTATTGATAAGTCATAAATATCTAACAATTATTGCATTTTACTTATAAATGCAATGAAAAGTACAATCAAACAAAATAAATCACAAAAACCATCACTCCCAGTTTTTCATTGCTGAATTCTTTCCTTTTTAATGATTTATATCGTATTAGTTTGTCTGGGAAAGGACGGTTTAGACTGAAAGGTAGGTGTGATATACTAAACCTTAGGCAAACAGGCCCTTTTAAAAAGAGAGGAGAAGTGGATAGCCTTTGGGTGTTCAATAGAAGTATCACTTTGTATTTTCCTCATTTCCAAATTGCTCAATTTTTATTGAAAATCGGGGAAAGCCTCAAATAATTTCTTAGAAGATAATATCGCCTACTGGATGTTGAATGCAGAGCAGGAAAAACGAGGCTATTTTGAATTTTTCTAAGGGTTGTCTTTGGAACTGGAGACTGAAGACAGCTGATTTTGGCTGACGGGAGTATGCATAGCAATTTTAGGTAACTTTAAGATTTAGAAGAATAATAATCAAGCTTAGTCATAATTCAAATTAGCTTTCAGAAAGAACCAATAAGCTATAAAAAAGTATATACATCAATTCAGTATTTCCTCTTGCTCTTCTACAAGTAAAAAAGCATTCCTTAAAACATATCACACCACCTTTTCCAACAGTCCTCATTCTGATGCCTTCTGAGCTAAAAGATCGCGTTTGGAGTTTTGTGTAAGTGAAACAAGACAAGCAGAAATCGAAAGACGTCCGAAATAGAATTGCTTTTGTTAAAAGCTTTCATTAAAACCTGTGCTTCTGGGTTAAAGATATCTTAATTTCTTGAACTTTACAGTGAAAAGTTATCACAAATCTCATTACTTTTATTGATTATGATTTCCTATAGGCCTTAGATCTAATTAGTAGCGTACTCATACAAAATCGGTACCAAGTAACTATGCAAAGTTTCTTAGTTGATGATTTTAACAGTATTTTACACTAAATTAGTACCACTTCCTAAAATATCTAACAATCTTTTTCTTTTTGCTTAACTGACAGAAGTGAAAAGGCTATTAATTTCAAGACCTTAGAAGTCAAGGTGCTTTTTATTGATTATGAAGCCACGTGAGATTTTGCTGACATTGTCCAAAGCTTTGAGGGCTTAGTACAAATGAGAAAGAGGACACCAGTAAGAGTCGTACTTGAACTTGGCAACATCCAATATCAAAGCCAAGTCTCTTTTTGCATTGTAGCCTGCGATAGGGCTGTAATGACCTGTTCCAGTTTGTCCCAGAGCTTTCCGATTGAAGTTCACAGTTAAAAAAGTATCAGAGCTCGTGTTACAGGATACCAGGCAGTTTCTGAAAAAGTTGAGACTTGATTTGCGGATAGAGGGAGGAGGGATAACTTAGCATTCTTCAAGGGGAGAGAAAGCCAAAGATCTCACATTGTTAAGTCTAGCGAGTTGGTGGAACTCCTAAAGTGTAAGGCCTTGCTCTATTTTGGAAGGGTGCATGTGTTTGATGTTGTAATCGTCGTACCAGCGCCAGATGCCTTTCCAGTTGAGCCCTGGGTCTACTTTCAGGGTGTTGAGTATCATGGCGAGAGTAGCTGAGGAACAGGTAGAAACTTCACTTTGAGTGATGAATTGCTGTACGAGAGTGAAAAAAGATTAGCAGTGGCCCTATTAAAGGCCTTCTCTGAATATCGATTTCCCTTGTTAAGATCTTTTGTACCCTCTTGACTGTCCAAGGCTATCAGCTGTGAAGGGAGTGGCCGTCGGTAAAAGCTTTGGCCTGGCTTACTTTGGCTGAAGAAGCAAGCAGAGTTGGCGTAAAGCAGAGATTCAAGCCTTCTTTTCATTGAAGTTGTTATTATAATCAGCCAAGGTTAAAATAGTCATAAAATAGTGCAAAGCCCACCTTTTCAATTTCATCAAATACAAAATCCCACTCAAAGTACTCAACTATTAACTCTTGCTTATACAGCCGATTACTGCAAGACTCAGCCATCTTAAATTTAACCTCTTAGCCTTATTTTCAACATTAGTTGCTCTACAGAAGCCATTGAGTAATATTTATCATTATTTGAATACAAGTAGTCTCTCTTTCGCCTATTTAGCTGCAATGAACTCTTCGAACTCTTTTTTGATTGCCTGAAAATCTTAACCTTTGTATGTAACTTTGTGGGCTATCACCGCAGGAGTGTCTTTCAAGCCCAATTTTCTGTTCTTTCCCCTTTTCTCCCTCTTAAGTTTTGAGGCCCTTTTTTTGTACAAAATCCTTCCCGACTTTTTGGATATCCTAAGCCTTTCCCCTGTTTCGGCGTTGAAGGCAATTTTGACTCTAACTGGTTTTCGAATAGAAGAGTCGTAAAGACCCACATTGGAAATATGAAGAGAGTATGGACGTTTAGCTCTGATTTTCTTTCCGTCGGGGTTGGCTTGATGTTATGATGGATACTTTTGGAGTACTAGTTGACATTCACTCCCCTTACTACCACTCGGTTCATCTTGCGTAAAACCTTCACCACTTTGCCCACCTTGCCTCTATCATCGCCGGTTCTGACCTGCACTGTATCCCCTGAAATAATGAGCCACCTCTTGAAGGGAGTCTGCAGAGCTTTGGTGGGGTGTTTTCTGGGGAGATAGTGAGTCCACTTGGTTTTGTAGAAGCCAAAAGCCAAATTGCTGATGAGTCGTGACAGCATCCGATAATAAATATAAACAAGATCAAAAGTTGATGATGAATGAAAACTTATAGGACTCACCTTAAAAGTGTTTTTTCTGGTTTTTACTATTTTTAGTTGTCTGATTATGCTCAGTTCAGGATTGTGGGTTTGGTAATTGAATAGATGAGCAAATAAAAATTTCTGACGCCAGTGGTCTCTCGCAAGGCCAAGGAATAGAAGAAGGAAGATGAGGTTGAGACGCTGACAACTGAAACCTACAAACAACGTGGGAATGGCAACTACACCCTGATCACTCCCTAAAAAATCAAATCCAACCCTTCCTTCTCCCTCGACAAAATCAGCACCAGGGCACTCGAAATCGCCAAAACCAACCTCATCCCCGACAGCAAACGTCAGCCCCTCCTCAAACTCCCCTCCATCAAGAGGACCAATAACAACCCCGAAGATCCAGAAGCAGAAACCCAGCATTAAAAATTCAACAAAACCAACTAGCCCAAGGTCTACTACCAGACCAACCTCGCACGCTGCCTCCGCAAACACTAAACCACATACCTCATGAATTTGTACAGGCAACACTTTTATCAGTGCGTTGAGGTTTTGCGCCAGGCCAAGTCCTTCAAAATCCCCCATCCCCGCAAAGAGATCAAACTAACCCGAAAGAACAACAACTTCAAGACAGTCTACTTGGATCTGGACTAAACTTTGGTGCACTGCGACTAGAACTCCAACAACTATACAGTGAAACTGAACTTTCCTCTCGAAAGGGGAGGCATCCTGGCTGTAATTTGATTGATATTCAGGCAGGCATAAGGATAAGACCCTTCTGCAGGGAGTTTCTGCAGCAGCTCTCAGAATTCGCAGAAATCATCATCTTCACAGCAAGCAGCGCCTCCTACGCTGACGTGATCCTAGACTACCTTGACCCTTAGAAAAAGTTTATCTCCCACAGGCTGTACCGGCAGCACTGCACTCTCTAGAAGGGCTTCTACTTGAAGGACCTGAGAGTGATCAATAGGAAGCTAAACGAAGTCGTTTTACTTGATAACTCGCCATACTGCCATCTACTCCAGCCAGAAAACGGCATCCCCATCGTCCCCTTCTACCACAACAACAAAGACAGGGAACTGTAGAGTGTTTTAGAGTTTCTGAAGACACTTGTGGCCGCTGAGGACACACGCAATGTAGTACTGAACACGTTTTTTTGGGACAAATACATTAACGAGGCAGGAGAGCCAAGAAGACTTTTTTTCAAGTATCTGCAGAAAAATGAATGATAGTAATAATTTATTTTCTATTTTTGCCCCTATTTTAAACATCTGATGCGGGAAGATTGAACCTCCAGCAAAAGCACTAATTCTTAGATTTTAAGAGGCAGCTAACAGGAGTGTGAGTGGCAGAGAAGGGAGGGTGGAAGTAGGGACGAAATGGAGACAAACAGCTGGTGCAGCGATGATTCAATAATATAATAATAGATGTCAAAGTTTATTACAGTGGTTTGCCGGCAGAGGAAATACAGAATATACGAAGATATCACAAAAACGGCGGTTTGCAGGTTCAGGAAGAAGCCACCACCCATTCCTCCCTTCCACACCCTCCAAAAGCAATAGCAAATCCTCGGAGATGAGGACAGTGTTTCGGTTGGGAAGAACGAGCAAGGGTCGGCCCTTACCAACCAGTCACTTCAATGATTCGCCTCGCCTCTGTTGCCTGGCCTTGAAGTTCATGATAAAATAAATTTAAATCGATGACATTAGAACTTTGCTTATAATCAACTCTTTCCCGCGTCCTCCTTTTCTCGATTCTACTGCGAATGGGGGTAGGGTATGGGTTCGATTTGCTTCTGGGGAAGGAGCGAGGGTGGGCCAAAGAATAGAATTTTATAATATTCGTTATGTCATATTTGAATCACGATTATTCGCTCAGCTACTCCATCTAACAACCCGCAGACTCTACTGAGTCCGAGGCTGAGTTCCTCAAAATCAAACTCATCGAAACCCACTCCAAACTCATCCAGGAACTATAGTACTCCAAAAAACTTGAGGAGGAGCTCACCAACCTGCGCTTCAAAGTTGAATCAACTTCCCGCTCCAACGATGAACTCACCAGGAAAGTGCACTCCTTCAGCTCCAAACAAGAGAGATCTCAACAGGACAGACTGAAACAGCTTGAGCTCAATTTGGTAGAGTCCGAAAAGAAAAATGATTTGCTTCGGGGAGATCTCTAAACCATGCGCAACAAAACTCTAGAGCTGGTCTCGGCCAACCAAAAGATGCAGGACCAATGCAGTTAGCTCTAGCGTACCAACAGCAAGCTCAGTGACAAAATAAGGTAAACTTAGAGTTATGAAGTGCCATGAACAAGGAGGCAAAGCTGCGAGAAATAGCCCAAGAATAACTGAAGCAAGAGGCGGAAAGGTACAGACTCAAGTACGATAAGCAGGTAGCAAACAATCAGTAGATAGAGATTGAGCTGCAAGATGCCAAAAGGGAAAGAGACTAGGGCCTCAAAAGAAATGAGGAACTTGAGGCAGCTCTGAAACAGGAAAGGGAAAAGCAGAGCAAACACTTAAACGAAATATTACTGCTCCAGAAAGAGGTCAAAGACTGGAAAATCAAAGCTGAGGAAGCTTTTGATGAAATCGCCAAAACCAAAGATGAAGCTTACCAACTCAAAATGAGAACTAAAAGCGAGGAAAGAAACCTGGCTATTGAGCTGGAAAAGCTGACCCAAGAGTACAACAACCTACAGCTGGCACTCAGGCAGAGATAGGCATAGTTGGAGGAGGCAAGGCTCAGAAATGCTGAGTCCTACTCCAAGAAGAAGCACACTTGGGAGCACACCAAAGAACTGGTGGGCAAAATGTAGAGGGAGGAAAACAAACTCA
>Ga0316217_10002828_pt1 | contig 20508 bp, 22 predicted proteins | sample 1anoAmetaG_FD_203633 | JGI IMG/M metagenome (GOLD analysis project Ga0316217, IMG submission 203633) | Freshwater microbial communities from Trout Bog Lake, Wisconsin, USA - 1anoA | ecosystem: Environmental > Aquatic > Freshwater > Lake > Hypolimnion/Profundal zone | place: USA: Wisconsin...
CATTCGTGAGACCCGTACCAACGTTTCGATCGAAGTAAAGGAGACGGAGCTTGCCGGTCACTTCCAGATCAAGGCCCGCGGGGAAATGCAGATCGCCGTCATCGTCGAGCAGATGCGACGCGAGGGATTTGAGATCCTTGTTTCCCGTCCCGAGGTTATTTACAAGCGCGGTGAGGGTGGGAAGCTTCTGGAGCCCATCGAGAATGTCTATGTCGATGTGCCGCCCGATAATCTTGGTGATATCCTCCAGAGCCTTGCCGGGCGCAAAGCCGAGATCGTCAACATGGATCACAAGACCAAGAGCGTCACCGTTCAGGCCGAGGCTCCGACACGCGGACTGATCGGATTCGAAACAGACTTGGTGAACCTTACCAAGGGAGCCGGTATCATGTCGCATATCTTCAAGGAGTACGCCGAGTACAAGGGTGAGATCCCGACCCGCAACAACGGTGTTCTCATCGCCATGGAGGCAGGAACCGCCATGGCCTACTCGATGGAAAAGATCCAGGAGCGAGGACGGCTCTTCGTCTCGCCTCAGGATGATGTCTATGTCGGAATGATCGTGGGTGAGAACTCCCGTGCCGATGATATGCCGGTGAACGTCTGCAAGGCCAAAACCTTGAACAACATGCGTAGCTCCGGTGACGGCAAGGGTGTTTCCCTCTCTCCTCCGCTTAAGATGAGCCTTGAGCGGTCGCTCGAATACATTGCTCCCGACGAATATGTCGAGGTGACACCGCTCAGCATCCGCCTTCGCAAAAAGCTTCTCGATGCCACTGCCCGCAAGCGTGCTTCCTCGACGCCGGTGGTTGCTGACGAGTAAAACTTCCCCATACCAACCCCCTAATCCGCAACTCCCATGGGTCGTCAATGGCTCCTTGCGAAGCGCGAGGTCGCTTCGCTCAAGAAATCGAAGTCCACCGGCAAGTTCGTCCGTGAAATCACCATCGCCGCCCGGCAGGGCGGTGCTGATCCGGAGAACAACGCCCGCCTCTTCGCCGCCTTGGAAAAGGCACGTGCCGAGAGTGTCTCAAAGGATGTCATCGAGCGTGCGATTAACAAAGGGGCCGGCATCGGAGGTGATAAGGCGGTTATCGATCACATCGTTTTCGAGGGGTATGCACCACACAAGGTGCCCTTGATCGTTGAGGTCTACACCGACAACACCAACCGTACGACTCCCGAGATCCGTGTTCTTTTCCGCGATGGTCAGTTGGGTGCCCCAGGTAGCAACAAGTTCCTCTTCGACCATGTCGGCCTTGTGGAAGCCTACACGGATAATGCCTCCGTTGATCCCGAGGAGGCTGCCATTGAGGCTGGTGCCAACGAAGTCGAGCTCCTGACCCACGAGCAGAACGATGATATTCCTGCTGACAAGAAGGGAGCTCGTTTCATCACTGATCGGACTGCCACCGCGGCAGTCACTTCCTGGCTCAAGTCCAATGGTTGGAGCGTCGTCACCAGCGAAATTGGGTACGTTGCCAAGAACTTCCCTACCCTTACCGACGAACAGCGTGCAGAGGCCGGGGAGTTTCTTCAGGCGCTTGAGGAGCACGATGATGTGCATCGTGTCTGGACGGCTATCAAGTAAGTAGGCGTGGTCTTTTGCGCTCTGGCTGTGTTGGACTGCGTTCGCTGAAGGAAAACTACGGCGTCACTCGAGCGCCTTGCTGTATCGACCTCTTTCCAACTTTCTGAGTTCCAGATTAAAAACCTGAAACAAAAAAGCCCCAGCCATTTCTGACCGGGGCTTTCAAGTTGTTAGTCCTAGGGTCTAAAACCCCCTAGAGCCTGTTAACCTAGTAACGGTAGTGGGCAGGCTTGAAGGGGCCTTCGACCGAAACGTCGAGGTACTCGGCCTGCTCCTTGGTGAGTTGGGTGAGTTTCACGCCGATCTTATCCAGGTGGAGGCGGGCGACTTCCTCGTCGAGCCTCTTAGGCAGTACATAGACGCCTGGCTTGTAGGTCTCACGATTTTTCCAGAGCTCGAGTTGGGCAAGGGTCTGGTTGCTGAAGCTTGCGCTCATGACGAAGCTCGGGTGACCGGTGGCGCAACCAAGGTTCACGAGGCGTCCCTCGGCGAGTAGAAAGATCTCGTTCCCGTTCGAGAAGGTGTACTTGTCGACTTGGGGCTTGATATTGGTGCGCTTGACCGATTTGTCTCCCTGAAGCTTGTCGACCTCGATCTCGTTGTCAAAGTGCCCGATATTGCAGATGATCGCCTGATCCTTCATGCGCTTCATGTGCTCAAAGGTGATGACACCGACGTTGCCGGTGGTGGTGACGTAGATGTCGGCGCGACCGAGGGTATCCTCGATCGTGGTGACCTCGTAACCTTCCATGGCAGCCTGGAGGGCATTGATCGGATCGATCTCGGTGATGATGACGCGTGCTCCCTGTCCGCGGAGTGACTGGGCGCTTCCCTTGCCGACGTCTCCGTAGCCGCAGATGACTGCGACCTTGCCGGAGATCATGACGTCGATCGCACGATTAAGACCGTCGACGAGTGAGTGGCGGCAGCCATAGAGGTTGTCGAACTTCGACTTGGTGACGGAATCGTTGACGTTGAAGGCTGGAACCAGGAGCTTACCCTTTTCGTGGAGCTTGTAGAGGCGGTGAACACCGGTGGTGGTTTCCTCGGAAACACCGCGCCACTCCTTGACGATATCGTGCCAGCGGGTTGGGTGATCCTTGTGAACCTGCTTGAGGAGGTCCTTGATGACCTGCTCCTCATGGTTGGAGGAGGGGGTGTTGACCCAGTTGTCTCCCTCTTCGAGTTCGTAGCCTTTATGGAGGAGGAGGGTCACGTCGCCGCCGTCGTCGACAACCATCTGGGGGCCCTTGCCACCATCAAAGGAGATGGCCTTGTAGGTGCACCACCAGTACTCCTCGAGGCTCTCACCCTTCCATGCGAAGACAGGAACGCCGGTGACCGCAATAGCCGCTGCGGCTTGATCCTGGGTGGAGAAAATGTTGCAGCTGGCCCAACGGACATCAGCGCCGAGGTCGGTAAGTGTCTCGATCAGGACCGCGGTCTGAATGGTCATGTGGAGTGATCCGGTGATGCGGACTCCCTGGAGCGGCTTGTCCTTGGCATACTTCTTGCGGATCGACATAAGGCCGGGCATTTCCTGCTCGGCGATGTTGATTTCCTTGCGGCCCCAGTCGGCGAGCGTGATATCGGCTACTTTGTAATCGGTGGTGTTTGACATAAAATCAGGGAGTGGGTGAGCGGGTGTGGGTGCTTGTTGTGATTAGAGTTTGGCGGCGGCGAGGGCGGCCTTTTTAAGTGCTGCCGCCTTGTCGGTCTTTTCCCAGGTGATATCGGCATGATTCTTGCCAAAGTGACCGTAGTTTGTGGTCTTGGAGTAGATCGGCCGACGCAGCCTGAGCTGACTGATGATCTCCGCAGGCTTGAATCCGAAGGTCTTCTTCACGGCCGTCTGAATCGCCTCCTCTGGAACCGTTGCGGTGCCGAAGGTATCGATGTGGATCGAGACGGGATCCGGATACCCGATCGCGTAAGCGAACTGAACCTCGCAGCGCTCGGCAAGACCGGCGGCGACCACGTTCTTTGCAACCCAGCGACCCATGTAGGCGGCGGAGCGATCAACTTTCGTGGGATCCTTTCCGGAGAAGGCTCCTCCTCCGTGGCGACCCATGCCTCCGTAGGTGTCGACGATGATCTTTCGGCCGGTGAGACCGGTGTCTCCCTGTGGGCCTCCAATGACAAAGCGACCGGTAGGATTGATGAGATACTCGGTCTTTTTGGTGAGCATTTTGGCGGGAAGCACTTTCTTAATGACCTTCTCAATGCAGAACTTCTCGATCTCCTTGTGGGAGATTCCCTCAGCGTGCTGGGTGGAGATGACGACATTGACGATCCGGGTAGGCTTCCCATCGACATACTCCACGGAGACCTGACTCTTGGCATCCGGACGAAGCCACTTGGCGGCGCCGCTTTTGCGAAGGCGGGTCAACTCACGACCCAGCCGGTGAGCGTACATGATCGGGGCAGGCATGAGCTCGGGGGTCTCGTTGCAGGCATATCCGAACATCAGTCCCTGGTCTCCCGCGCCCTGCTCGGCGGTCTTTTTGCCGGTAGCCTTCTTGGCATCCACCCCTTGCGCGATATCGGGGCTCTGGGAGGTGATGATATTGTTGATGAAGACGGTGTCGGCGTGGAAGACGTCGTCATCGTTCTCGTAACCGATCTCGCGGATCGCGTCGCGGACGATCTTTCCGATGTTGATTGCAGACTCAAGGGGCTTTTTACCCAGCTTGGGAACCGTGATTTCACCGCCTACAACCACGATGTTACTCTTTGCATAGGTTTCGCAGGCGACACGACTTGTGGGATCTAGTGCGAGGCAGGCATCCAAGATGGCATCGGAAATGGTATCGCAAACTTTGTCGGGATGGCCTTCGCCAACGGATTCGGAAGAGAAGATATAGCTGCGGGACATGGGTGGATCTGTTGAGTTTTCTGTTGTTCAGTAACACCAAGGGGAATTCCTCAGCTTTACTTATGAACGTATCTGTATATGTAAATAGGTATGGCGTCAATTCTCCAATCCCTTCGCGCCCTTGCCGAACCGACCCGCCTGCGGTTGCTGGCATTACTACTTGAGGAGGAGCTGACCGTGGCTGAATTGCAGGAGGCCCTCGGAATGGGGCAGTCCCGTATTTCGGCCAGCCTTGGGATGTTGCGACGACAGGGGCTGGTCATTGATCGTCGCGTAGGGAAAAACATCCACTATGCAGCCGTTCCCACCGCAGTGGCTCCGCTCAGGCAAGCTCTCTCCGCGGCGGTAAATGAATTGGCTGAAGCGGAGCGGGATCGTCAGGCGCTACAGCTCGTACTCAACAAGCGACGCGACCGCGCCGCCGATTACTTTGACAAGCTTGCCGGAAAGTTCGGTCGCACCTATGTCCCCGGACGCTCATGGCAAGCGCTAGCCCATGGATTGCTTCGACTCATGCCACCGATGATCATCGCGGACATGGGGGCGGGGGAGGGAACCCTTTCGCAACTTCTGGCGCGCACGGCAAAGCAGGTCATCGCGATCGACAATTCCGCAAAGATGGTCGAGTACGGGGCACGCATCGCCAAGGAAAACGGATTCACGAATCTGGAATATCGGCTTGGGGATATTGAGGAACCTCCCATTGATTCCGCTTCCGTGGACGTCGTTCTCTTCAGTCAGGCACTCCATCATGCGGCCCGCCCACAGCGTGCGGTGGAGAGCGCATACCGAATTCTCAAGCCCGGAGGGCGCGTCCTGATCCTTGATTTAGCGAGTCACACCTATGAGCAGGCCAAGGATCTCTATGCCCATGTCTGGCTTGGTTTCTCAGGTGTCGAGCTTCATGCAATGCTTGAGAAAACCGGCTTCCGGGATCCGGAGGTGAGTGTTGTCGCCCGCGAGCAGCAGGCTCCGAATTTTCAGACCATCCTGGCAACGGGAATCAAAGGATAGGATTGAGAAACGGTTATCGTTTTTTGAGAGGCTTCTCTAGTGCCTCGGCCTTGAGTTGAGCCACGGCCTCCAACCAATCCGTATGGGAATCGCCATCCCAACCCATCTGGTGCCGACGCTCCGAGATAAAATAGGCACGCAGGGAAATCTCGTCATGGGATATCACCGGTTCTGCTTTCGTTTTTTTGGGCTCCAAGGAGAAAGAGGGAGCAAGCTTTGAACTGCTTTTTCCTGCCGTCCGTTTTTTACGCGCAGTAACTTTTGGTTTTTCAACGAACTTGGCGGAATCGGTCCTTTTAGATGCAGGTTTTTTGCCGCCCATTGAGGTCGAGGAAGTTGATGCTTTTTTAGTGGCCATGTTGTTACTCGTTGTAAGCAAAGGGTATGCCTACTCATTGAAAGGTCGATAGGATTTTTCTGCCGATTTCGTCATCTAATGATGTAATCTCTTCCTATGAAGGAATTCCTCATTCGTTGGTTGATCACGACTCTTGCCGTCATGGGTGCATCTCATGTCATCCCAGGGATTTCCTACAATTCCACGGGTGTCTTGATCGGAGCTGCCCTGCTGCTCGGAATCATTAATGCCATGGTCCGCCCCGTGCTTCTCCTACTGAGTCTTCCATTCATCATTGTTACCATGGGGTTCTTCATTTTGGTGATTAATGCCCTGCTTCTGATGTTTGTGTCCGCAGTAGTGCCCGGATTTCATGTCGAGGGTTTCTGGAGCGCCCTTTTTGCTGGAATTATCATCGGATTGATCAGCTGGATTCTTAGCAGTTTCTTCAGGGCAAGTGACGGGCGTGTCTACCCGGTCACCCACCATACTCAGATGAAGCAGGTGGAGGGCAGAGTTGTCTCGAAGGATTGATCCAATCCCGAAATCTCGCGCAGAGATGTAGAGAAGCAAATTGGCGGAGTGTCTAAATCACCAAGACAAGACCTCAGTAGGATAACATACTCTTCATTGCTGTGAGTAACGCCGCCTCCATTCCGTTCTTTGATCATTCGCCTGCGGCACCCAAGGTCTGCGGAATTACGAATCCCGGGGATGCCCTTCGGTGCATCGAATCGGGTGTCGGAGCGCTTGGGTACAATTTCTACCCTTCCTCGCCGCGATCGATATCCGCGGAGGGTGATCTCTCATGGGTTTCAACGCTAAAGTCTTCGTTTCCGGATATCGCAATGGTGGCAGTTGTGGTGAATCCCGAGGAAAAACTCCTGAGTATCTTGAAAGACGCAGGCTGTTTCGATGCCATTCAGTTTCATGGAGATGAGTCGCCGGAGTTCTGCGCGTTGGAAGGGTCCTCTTATACTTATTGGATCAAGGCGCTCAGGGTTCGAAATGATTCCGATCTTGAGGCAGCGGGGTCGTATGAAACTCCGTTCCTGCTGCTCGATGCTGCAGTCCCCGGTTCCTACGGGGGAAGTGGACACACCATTGATTGGAATCTGGCCTCCGGATTCGTTGTCTCACACCCTGAGAAAAAAGTGATCCTTGCCGGGGGATTGAACCCCGAGAATGTCGCCATGGCTGTGAGTTCGGTTCATCCCCATGCCGTCGATGTTGCAAGCGGTGTGGAGTCCTCGCCCGGCAGGAAGGATCCGGAGAAGGTGCGGGATTTTATCGCCTCAGCGGCCTCGACCTGAACGGAAGTTCTTGCGAGGAGACGCTGGGACGCAGAGAAGTACAAAAAATTCCTCTATTCCTGAGTTCCAGATTCAAGAATTTCTGTGCATCCTTTCCCGATGATCAACACCTATCGCATCGCAGTACTCGCCGGAGATGGCATTGGACCCGAAGTCATGGCCGAGGCTTCCAAGGTTCTCCGTGTCGTCGAGAAGAAGTTCGGATTCATCCTTCAGGAAACCGCGATGCCCGTGGGGGGAGCGGGAATTGATGAAAAAGGGAGAGCTCTTCCCGCCGAAACGTTGAAGGTTTGCGAAGAGAGCAGGGCTATCCTCTTCGGATCCGTTGGCGGTCCAAAATGGGAAAACCTTCCACCGAACGAGCAACCCGAGCGTGGTGCACTTCTTCCTCTTCGCAAGCATTTCGGACTCTTTGCCAATCTCCGTCCCTGCATCTGTCTGCCGGAACTTGCTCACGCCTCCCCGTTGCGCCCTGAGTCGGTTGCCGGCGGGGTGGACGTGCTCTGCGTCCGTGAACTGACTGGTGGTCTCTATTTCGGCGAGCCGAAGTTCCTCAAGGAGGAAGCTGATCCGATCGCGGTTGATACCATGGTTTACAAAAAGAGCGAAATCGAGCGTATCGCCCGCGTCGCTTTCGAGGCTGCTCGCGGCAGAGGAAAAAAACTTACCTCGATCGACAAGTCCAACGTTCTTCAGAACGGTATTCTCTGGCGGCGCACCGTGAACGAAATCGCCAAGGAGTATCCTGATGTCGCCCTCTCCCACCTCTATGTGGATAACGCAGCGATGCAGCTCATCAAGAATCCCAAACAGTTTGACGTGATCCTCGCCGAGAATCTCTTTGGTGACATCCTGAGCGACGAGATGTCGATGATTGCCGGCTCTCTCGGCATGCTTCCCAGTGCAAGTCTGGGTCTCGCCAAGGGAGAGGCGAGTCGTTTCGGCATGTACGAGCCGAGCGGCGGATCCGCCCCAGACATTGCCGGCAAGGGAATTGCCAATCCGATAGCCCAGATCCTGAGCGCCGGAATGCTGCTCCGCTACTCCCTTAACGAGAATGCTGCGGCCGATGCGATCGATGCTGCCGTCCGCAAGGTCATTGCATCAGGCTTGCGAACGGGTGATATCTGGTCCGAGGGGGCGACTAGGGTCAGTACCTCGGAGATGGGTGATGCAATAGCTGATGCTATCTGAGCAGTAATTGCCGAAGGGCTGCCGCGTTGGGTCGGCTTGAAAATCCTTGCCAAAAGCACCGCCTGACGGGCAGCTTCTTTCATGGCAGCAACGCGCACTTCCAATCTCGATAGCGTATTTTACCGGGACGCGGATTCTTTCTTTTCTGCAAATTCCGAAGTCGGGCTCACCTTCGACGACGTCACGCTGGCCACACTCTATTCCGAAGTCCTCCCCAGCCAGACCCAGCTCGATTCAAGACTGGCAGATACGCTTCACCTCAACATCCCGGTTGTTTCAGCGGACATGGATACGGTCACGGAATCGCGACTCGCGATCGCCATGGCGCTCAATGGTGGTTTGGGGCTCATCCACTACAACATGCCCGAGAAGGACCAACTCTGGCATGTCAGTCGTGTGAAATACCACGTGCAGGGCCTCATTCCCGACCCCATCAAGGTCTCTCCCGATCAGTCGATCGGTGATGTCCTGAAACTCATCGAGGAGAAGAATTTCGGTTTCAGCACGTTTCCTGTCGTGGATTCGAACGACAAATTAGTTGGGCTTCTCTCAGGTCACGTGGTCAAGCCGCGCTACGCTTCCAAAAAGGTTTCCGAAGCCCTGACGCCCCGCAATCAAGTCCACACGATTTCCAGAAAGGAACTTGGAAAAGACCCGATCGCCATCGCCGACACATTCTTCACCAAGCATGTCGGTATTCACAAGTTGCTCGTCGTCGATGACGAGGATCGCCTCAACGGTCTCATCACGATGAGTGACGTGGAGAAGATCACCCAGGAGCGCAAGGCCCAGTTCAAACCGGCCCGCGATTCCCAATTCCGTCTGACCTGTGGTGCCGCGGTATCCGCCACGCGGAATGCGTTCGGTGAACTTGATCGTGAGAGAATCCTGAATCATGTGGGGGCCTTGGTAGAGCGCGGCATCGATGTTGTTGCTGTCTCCACGGCACACGGACACAGCAAGGGGGTTGGCGACACCGTGAAGGTGGTCCGAGATGCCTTTCCGGAGTTGCCCATCATTGCCGGCAACGTCACTAGCGCGGCGGGAGTCGAGTATCTTGCCGAATGCGGTGCCAATATCGTGAAGGTTGGTCAAGGACCCGGCTCCATCTGCACCACTCGTATCGTGGCGGGAGTGGGAATACCCCAGATGACGGCACTCCATGTGTGCTCGAAAGCCGCTGCGGAGAAGAAAGTGTCGATCCTTGCTGATGGAGGCATCACCAAATCCGGCGATATTGTGAAAGCTCTTACCCTTGCGCAGGGCGTGATTTGCGGCGGTATGTTCGCGGGTTGCACCGAGGCGCCCGGAGAGGTGGTTGAAATCGGCGGAAAACTTTACAAGCAGTATCGTGGCATGGGCAGTCTCTCGGCGATGAAGGCGGGAAGTGCCGCCCGGTATGGTCATGACAAGGCCGATACCACGCGCAAGGTGGCGGCCGAGGGAGTAGAGGCTCTCAAGGAAGCATGCGGTCCCGTGGATCGCGTCCTCGCCGGCTTGATCGGTGGCATCCAGAGTGGCATGGGTTACCTGGGAGCCAAGGATCTTGCTCAACTTCGTGAGAAGGCCCGATACATTCGCGTCAGCCCCGCCGGACAACGGGAGGCCGCTCCTCACGATGTCGTTGAGTTGAAGACCAAGAGCTAAGAGCTGAGATCGCCTAGGCTAGTTGCTCTGTTACCTTAATCACCGTGACCTCGGTTTCCACTACCCAAAGGCCGACGCTTCTCTGGTTGGCGGCTCTTGGCGTTGTCTTTGGTGATATCGGGACGAGTCCGCTTTATGCTCTTCAGACGGCGGTCAGCTTCACGGGGGCCACTCATGCCGTTGCCGTGGCTTCATTGATCATCTGGACCGTGATTTTGGTGGTGAGCGTGAAGTACGCAACCATTCTCATGAAGCAGGATTTCAAAGGGCAGGGAGGTGTCTTTGCACTCTTCGCTCTTCTCAAATCATCCCTGCATGGAAAACCGGTTTCCTTTGGAGTGTTGCTGGCGGTGGCATTCGGAGCTTCACTCCTGCTTGGCGACGGCACGCTGACACCCGCCATCTCCGTTCTCAGCGCCGTGGAGGGCATTGTGACGATTCATCCCAAATTTGGAAGCTTTGCCCCGGGTGCAGCCATTGCCATCCTGATCCTGCTCTTTGCTGTCCAGCGTTTCGGCACGGGTAGGCTTGGTGGTGTCTTCGGACCCGTCGTGATGCTGTGGTTTGTGGTGATAGCAGCGATGGGAGCGGTGCAGATTGTGGCTCATCCCTCGGTGCTTCGCGCGTTGGATCCCACCAGGGGCATCTTCTTCCTAGCCTCTTCCGGTTGGCATGGGTTGGCCATCATGGGGGCTGTCGCACTTGCCGTGACGGGAGCGGAGGCCTTGTATGCCGATCTTGCGAACTTCGGCAAGGGACCGATTCTCACGGCATGGTATGCCGTGGCGTTACCGGCACTGATGATTAACTACCTGGGTCAGGCTGCCTTCCTTGAAGTTCATCAGGGTGACGCGACTCAAAGCGGACTCTTTTTTCTTCTCTGTCCAATGGTTCTGAGAGGGCCGCTTGTCATTCTGGCCACCGTGGCCACCGTGATTGCCTCACAAGCCTTGATCACCGCGGTCTTCACCCTGTGTCGCCAGGCCAAGTCGCTTGATCTTTTTCCGCCCCTTTTAACCCGTCATACCAATTCCAAGATTCGCGAGCAGATTTACATTCCGACAATGAATTTCATTCTTGGTCTGTCGTGTGTGCTGCTGGTCGCTTTTTTCAAGACCGGAGCATCCTTAGCTAATGCTTATGGTGTGGCGGTCACGGGGGCTATGGTGGTCACCTCGATCCTCTGGGCGACCATGATGTTCTCCCGCTCGGATGAATCCCGATGGAGGACAGCTCTCATCCTGTGTGCTCTTCTTTCACTCGACCTGATTCTTTTCGTCTCCTGCATGACGAAGTTCTTCCTTGGGGGTTATATTCCCTTCTGCTTCGCCTTGGCGGTGATGATCCTCATGTTTACGTGGAACCGTGGGAGGAGACTCATCGGCGAAGCGATGGAGGGGAGTCCGACGCCTGCTGAACTTGGCATTAAACTCGCCACCCAAACAATCGCACGTGTTCCTTGCACCCGTGTCTACGTGACGCGCGAGAAGAGTCATGAGCATTCCGTCTACTCGATCCTGGAATTTCAACGCAGGTCAGGTTCATCCGCCGAGACCGTTGTGATCCTGATGATTCCCTCCACATGGTCCAATCCCAACCATGCCATCGGGGATCCCGTTCTTAAGCGACATGACGGGGGGCTCTGGGAGATCACCGTGCCGCACGGCTACATGGTCGATGCCGATGTGCCTGCGAGTCTTCAGGCTGCCTCAGCAATGAGCGGAGGGTTGTTTCATTTTGATCCAGAGAACACGTTCTATATTTTCCCCAAAGAATTCATGTCTCCCGAGGAGAAGTTCCCGATGCCATCGTGGCAGCGGCGCATCTATGCATTCATCGTGAGGAATATTGTGCTTCCGGATGCACTCAAGATCCCTGCAGACAAACTACTCGTCTATTTTTCCTACATCAGGTCGAAGTCTGTCGGCTAATCACCAGCCGAGGATCAGTGCAAAGACGAGCGGCGCAACGATGGAGGCATCCGACTCAATGATGTGCTTCGGTGTGTTAATGCCGAGCTTGCCCCAGGTAATCTTCTCGTTGGGGACGGCGCCAGAGTAGCTGCCGTAGCTGGTGGTTGAGTCACTGATCTGGCAGAAATAGCCCCAGAGCGGCACCTCGGGACATTGGAGATCCTGGTGGAGCATGGGTACGACGCAGATCGGGAAGTCGCCCGCGATACCTCCGCCGATCTGGAAGAATCCTATCGAACCGTCAGGGGAGTCGGCATGACGGCCAGTTCCGGCGCTTGAGGTAAGGGGCTTGGAGTTCTTGGTGTACCAGTCGGCGAGGGCGATCATGTATTCGATGCCGGTACGGACGGTATGAACATTCTTCACATCGCCGCTGATCACGTGGCCTGCAAACATATTACCAAGAGTAGAGTCCTCCCAACCTGGAACGAACATCGGGAGGTTCTTCTTGGCGGCCTCCATGAGCCAGCTGTTTTTGGGATCGATTTGATATTCCAGCTTTCCGCCCAGCAGGATGCGGTACATGAACTCGTGTGGGTAGAGGCGCTCGCCTTTCTTGTCGGCGGCTTCCCATTCCGCCAGGACGGCTGCCTCAATCCGCCGCATCGCCTCCATCTCGGGGATACAGGTATCGGTCACGCGGTTCATGTGACGCTCGAGTAGGGCCACCTCATCGGCACCAGTGAGGTCGCGGTAATGGGGCACCCGCTCGTAAAAGTCGTGGGCCACTAGATTGAAGACATCCTCCTCGAGGTTAGCTCCGGTACAGCAGATTGCGTGAACCTTGCCCTGTCGGATCATCTCGGCAAGCGAGAGGCCGAGTTCCGCCGTGCTCATGGCACCCGCGATCGTCATGAACATGGAACCACCCTTGTTGAGGTGGGCCGTATAACTATGAGCGGCATCCTTCAATGCAGCTGCGTTGAAATGGCGGTAGTGATGCTCGATAAAGTTGGAAATAGGTCCTGAAGTGCTCATGGGCGAAAGCTAATGGGTCAAGGAGGGCAAGGCAATCAGTCTGAAAACAAAAAAACCGCGCAGGTTGCCCTGCGCGGTTTCTCTTAATTCTTATGGTCAGTTGTTGATCTTCTGCTCGACCTTGCTGGCGGCCTTGGAGACATCATGACCTGCAGCGCTGACATCCTGCCCAACGCCATTAATGGTGTGGCAAGCGGAGAGTGAGAGGGCGACAATGGCGAGGAGTGAGAGGGAGAGGAGGTGTTTCATAGGAGTTCAGAAGTGCCAAAAAAACAGCCTCCTGTCCATGGCTAAAGAAGTGTGGAGGCGGGGGACGGAATCGGGCTGCGTCTGTCGCGTCTGCAGGGTCAAAATAGCACCTTCTACAGAGTAATCAAGGCTACTCGGTACGTTTCGAAAACTACCCCAAAACCACAATCTGGTGTCCGTTTTGGTGTCCGTTTGCGTGCCTATGGAACCTTCAGCAGCAAGTGGGATAAATCTGATCCAGTGCTGGTGGTTGGTCTTTAACTACACGGAGAGCCAGCGGACCGAGAAGCTCTGCATCCCTGCGGGCAGGTCATGGGCGAAGTCGAACTCCGGCTCAGTGGAAGCGTTGGTGGCCGGACTCTTCATGCCTTGGCCTCCTCTGGGTTGGTGCTAGGGTGGGAGGTATGAGCCCCGAATGGCTGAAGCATTGCGAAGAGCGGGCTCGTCGTGGTCGGAACCAGGAGAGCTTCGAGGCCTTTGATCCCGACCTGATTGCTGGAATGAGCGATAAGGAGCTGCCTGCTTGGAGCACCCAGCATGATGCAGACAGCCCTCAGAGAACCCTTGCCATGTTCGAGTGGCAGAGACGGCTCAATAAACAACTCGTTGAAGGAACTCTGAAAGGAGCCATGCTCGGTGGGCGATCTGCGATCATTGGTGCGCTGCTTGGTGCTTTGCTGACGTGGTTCGGTAGCCTCTACTGCACCAAGCAAGAACACGTTGCTGAACAGAAAACCTCTCGTCAGAGCACCGGCAATAAGGACCAAGCAATCCTTCCGAAGTCCACGCTCTCCGTTGATCAACCAGCACTGCCAAAGGCTGGAGAGAACAAGCAATAATCCGGAGATCATCGGCGGAGTAGAGAAATTCACCTCCGCGAGGAGGGGTATAAGGGATTACAATTTCAAATCACTTCTCTTGGGTGCGGAACACCCACAGAAGCAACATTTCTATGTAATAAATGCATCCAGATAAATGAAATATCAAAGAATGAATTGACCTTCTACAAAAATAATGCAATCTTCATGTTTTATGATCCATTCCATCTCTATAGAGAACTTCTTTTCCGTTGCCGAAAGGCAAGAAATGAATTTTCGGGTATCCGATAATGCCCCTGACTTGGATTGCTTCCGGGACTCGTGTGCCGTTCCTGGACAGCGTTTGCCACTGATCATCGGAATTTATGGACCCAACGCCTCGGGTAAATCCACCCTGCTTCGGGCCATTACAACTGCCTCATGGTTTGTTCAGCATAGCTTCACCCTGTTGCCTAACGCGCAAATTCCCCTTTTTAATCCGTATGCACACAACGATTGGTGGAATCGCCCCACTAAGATCACGGTGGAGTATGACGGTCAACTTGGAGAAAACGCACCTCCCACAGTTTTTCGCTATGAACTGCATATCAGCAATTCACCCAACAAATTTGGCGGCGAAGTAGATTACGAATCACTGTTTCATGCACCAAATGGAAAATTCCGCAGAGTTTTCGAGAGGCATCAGCAAAAATTTTCTTTCAGTCGCGAATTCGGGATAACGAACGGGGATTCACGAATCCAAAGTATCCGCCCCAATGCAAGTGTCATCAGCACACTAGCCCAGCTAAACCACGAACTTTCTACCAATCTCATTCTGTCGCTTCGGGGATTACAAACCAACATTGCTGGTTTGGACAAAGCGCAGGGAGGACTTGCGAACGCTCTATCCTACTACTCGCAGAATCCTGATTACCTGAACCGCTTAAATCGTGAACTCAGTCGACTTGATCTTGGCTTGGAGGAAATGAAAATTCACCCTGGGAACACCGGTCCTATTGCAACATTCAAGCATTATGGACTCGATTGCGATATTGTGCTTCAACAAGAATCAGCAGGAACTAGGAAATTTATCGAAATATTTCCTCATCTCCAATTCGTTTTGGATGTAGGCGGTGTCGCCGTGATCGATGAATTAGATGGGGATGTTCATCCATTGCTGATTCCTGAACTGTTCCGTTGGTTTTATGACAAGCAGCGCAATCCAATGGATGCCCAGCTTTTCTTTACAGCGCACAATCCGACGATTCTTGATGAGTTGGAAAAGGAGCAGGTGTTTTTTGCGGAAAAACCAAGCGGCAAGCCAACCCGCATTTACGGAGCATCTGAAATCAAGGGGCTTCGCAGGGAGCCGAGTCTGATGAAAAAATATCTGTCCGGCGAGCTTGGTGCTGTGCCGCATATCGGCTGACCTATGCCAGCACGCATCATAAAAAAACGTGCGAGGTTTTTCGTGGCGTGTGAGGGCGAAAGCGAACAATCCTTTATCACCTGGCTTCACAATCTATCACACAACACGCTACACATTCATCTCGATGGCGTTTCTCTTGGAGGAGGGGGCTTCAAATCCATGCTGCAAAAAGCCGTTGCCCTGCATAAACGGAAATCCAAAAACGGAGGGGCCTATCGGGATCGTTTTCTCATTGTTGACTATGACAGGACTGAGCAGGGCGACTGGTCTGTTGAAAAATTGAAAAGCGAGGCGGCAAAAGAGCAATTCAGGGTGTGCTTTCAAGTTCCGAATCATGAAGGATTGTTGTTAAGAATGATCAACGGCATGGAGTCTGATTTTCCAGATGCCTCTTCTTCACGAACAAAGCTAAAAAGCCGATGGGCTGTCTATGAAAAGGGGATGAATGCGAGGGAATTGGGTCGTCAATTTTCTAAGGACGATCTTATCCGGGCGGCAAAGTCCGATTCCGATCTCCGGCTGCTTCTGACTAAAATTGGCATGTTCACCGGGGCGTGACATCGAGCGGTGGGATTTGAACCCACGAAACGATTTCTCGTTTGCTCGATTATCAGTCGAGTGCCTTAAATCAGACTCGGCCACGCTTCCAATTCAAGGGGCTGACCATTTGGTGCCCCCTGATGGCGGATTTTTCAAAATCTTACCCCTTTGTATCCTTTTAATAACCAAGGTCAACAACTTGAAAACTCGCTCCCAACCAGGAGCATTGAGACCGTCTTGATCGGTCAGCGTGGGGGGGATGAATACACCCCAACCACCCGATAACGACATCCGCAACGCCGAGACTCGGCATCCCGTTGAGCACATCGAGCCCGTCCATGAGGGAGGGGATGAGAGCATTGATCGCATCTGCGAGGTTCTAGGGCGCACCTTTGAGTGGGTCGCAGAGGCGGAGGAGGCTTCCGAAAAGGGCCTTCGTGCCGCCGTGGTGCTCTACTGCGTCCGTACCGATCTGATCGGCAAGGAAAGCCTGGATGACCTTGCCTTCTCTCTCCGCTACTCGGAGGGGGAGGTGGATGATCTCATCCAGGGGTTCTGCCACGCGATCAACTGGAAGTGAGGATCATCGGGATGCCTCCGGCTGACCTTCATGCCCTGTTGCTGGAGGACTATTTTTTCAGCTGGGTCGATCGGGGTGTAGCCGTGGGGGCCACCCCTCTCTTCACAGGCGTGGTGGAGGGAGAAGACCTTCCGTCTGCTGTGGGGCGCCGGTTCGGTCTTCCACCCGAGCAGGTGGAGGAACCCCTGGCATTAGCCCGGAGGGAGGTTGCGCTATGAGCCGTGACATCTACGAGAGCATTACGGCGCGCTTCATCGAGCAGCTTCAGAAGGGCACAGTCCCGTGGCAAAGACCCTGGTCGGGAGTTCAGAACCTCGTATCCCGCAAACCCTATCGGGGCATCAATTCCCTGATCCTTGGAGGGAGTGAATTCCAGTCCCCCTACTGGATCAGCTTCAAGCAGGCGAAGGATCTCGGGGGAACCATTCGTCAGGGTGAAAAAGCCACCCCGGTCATCTACTACAAGCTCTTCGAGAAGCGGGATGACCGAGGGAACCTTGTGCTAGGCAGCAACGGCCACCCCACCCGGATCCCCTTCATCCGCTGGAGCAATGTCTTCAACCTCGACCAGACGGAGGGTATCCAACCCCCGTCGCAGGCACTCCCTCAGAATGAGCTCCAGCCCATCCAGAAGGCTGCCTCGATCGTCCGTGAAGCAAAGCTCTGTCCCATCCGGGAAACGGGTTTCGTGGCGGCCTATTCGCCGCAGGAGGACGTGATCCGGATGCCCGCCCAGAAGACCTTCCGGAGTCCCGAAGCCTACTACCAGACCATCTTCCATGAGATGACCCATGCCACGGGCCATGCCTCCCGGCTCGACCGAGAGGGGATCACCCAGCCGGTCAAGTTCGGTTCGGAGCGTTACTCCAAGGAGGAGTTGATCGCAGAGCTTGGTGCCTCGTTCCTGGCGAATGAGGCTGGCATCCTGAACAAGGTCGAGTTTGAGAACTCAGCGGCCTATCTGGCCTCATGGATCGAGCGTCTCAAGAATGATCCCAAAATGATCTTCACGGCCTCGTCGCAGGCCCAGAGAAGCACCGACCTGATTCTCGGAGTGGAGCTCAAGGAGTCCCTCTCAGCAGAGACTCAGGCACCAGCTTTGCCGAAGGAGGAAGCAGTCCTGGCACGACAAACCATCGGGAAGCCCTCCAAGGGGCCAAGAATCTCCCTATGAGGACAGGAGCGAGCCCCATGGGGAATCATTCCCGTGTCCCTGCTCATTGGCCGGGATCGGCCGTTACACTCACGGCTCTGGGGCAGGCCAAGGCCTTGCCCCGGAGCCTTCCTCTCCCGACCAATCAGCCCACCGGGAGGAGTGACCGGCAGCGGTTCCGCCCATTACCGGGAGACCTTGGCAGAGCCTTCGGCATCCCGGCAATCGGCTCCCTTCGAAATGACCCGCGTGGAAGATCGGCACACCCTTATCAGCCCCATGATCCGACCCTCTGGAATGCCCATGGAGAGGGGAGTTTCCCCGTACTCCAAGTCATGCAGGATAGTGATTTCCCCCGGGGAAATCACAGCTTCGCCTTTGCTGTGCAAAGAACATGTTCCTGCGCGTGTCGGGCACGCTTCGGAATCCACCTGGCCTTTTGCAACGTTTGAGCATGGGCAGAAAGAAAATTCCCGGCACCTACCGCGTCGAGATTCTGCTCACGCCTGAGGGGCATTCGCGTCTCAAAGCGATCAAGAAACAGCTCCGCTTGCGGAACCAAAACGAGGTGATCGAGGCACTGCTTTTGAATGCAGTCGGAGAGGAAAAGGGCGGTGGGCAACTCACCGAGGAGATTGCTGAAAACGTCCTCCTGATCCTTGAGAGATTGGAGCAGCTCGCATGAAGAACGGGCTCATCTTTCCCTTCAAAACGACGTGGCGGGAGCGGTTGGATCTCGACTACCTCGATGAGACTTCGGCGCGGAAAATCGCCGCCCGTGGGGAACGAAATACCATGCGGAAAACCGATCAGGCTGATCCCTCGGCAATCGGCAAAAGCCTGAAGCAATTTGCTGACTACGCCTCCAAAGAAACCATCGGTCAGGTTCATGCAGGGGGATTCCTGCATCACCTCATTGTTTTGAATCCGGATGGCACCCGTTCCGCTCCTGCGGCACTCACCAACTCGGAGCGGAAAAAACGCATTACCGAGGAGTGGCTAGCACACATGCGAAAGTGGCAAACCAAGGCCAAGAACCCCGTGATCCAGCACAGGCTTATCTTCACGATGTCGACACCTTTTCACGACAAACTCGTAGCCGCAGGACTCAATCCCGACAGCGTTCTTCAGGGTACGCTGCGCAAGATGATGCGGCAGTTTCAGGAGCGATTTCATCCCGGAGATTCGATTGGATACGCCTACGGCATCCATCACGACACGGATCATCTCCATGTTCATGTGGCGCTCTGTCCGAGGACGAAAAAGGGGGCCTATGTCGGATGCAGCACCTCACGCACACGGACCTCGGGGAACCGCAATCAGATCGAGTATTTGATGAACTGTTTTGAGAGCGAAAACCGCATCTGGGAGAAGCGTCTCTCCGATCCCCTGAAGCTTCATCAGAAACTCGCAAAGCGACTCGATTCCGACAGGCAAACCATTGTTCCCAGGATCACCGCACAGCAACAGACGGCTCTCAAACGCGATCAATCCCTCTATGCAACCCGGTTGCGTTACGGCTATCAGGCGATCCTCGATCTCGAGACAGCATTGCAGAAAAAGCGTCAGGCCCAGCGTGCAGTTCGACTCCTGCGGCGCGTGCCGAAACTCTTTGGCCGCAGAAGGCCGGCTCCTATCCGAACGATCCAAAAAGTGGCTGGAGCCATTGAGAAAATGTCCATCAGGGAGATGCAGGCGCAGCTCTGTCGGATGAAGCAATCCTACCGCGCAGATCACCACATTTATTGCCAGCACTACGGCGATCCGACCCTTCAAACCCATGCCCATCAAAACACCCATATCCAAGTCCAGCGCACGCGCCAGAGCCTTTGATTTTGTCTCCTGCCTGAAGTTCGTTTTCCGCCCCCGGCGTGTGGATGCCTACTTTCATCAGGTGATCGGGGAGCAGGCCATCACGACAGTGCATTTTCAGGGATACACGCAGGAGATTCCTGATCCGGAGCAGGTGCTTTACGGCTATCTATCGCGAAGGCTTCAGCCGGAACCCTCCGATGAGGATTGCTGACCTCATCATCTTTTTCGGCAGTATCGCAGGAGCGATTGCCGGGCACTTTCTGCTCGTTCCTCCCTATTCATGGGGAGTTGTTTCCCTATGCGCACTCTTTGGTGCCTGGAGCCTCTTTGGGGAGGTCCATGCGGGCAATGTTGTGGTACGCCTCGGAGGGCTTGCTTGGTCGATGGAGGATTTTGTCCGGGGATGGCTCATCACCGGACGGACCGGCTCAGGGAAAACCCAGTCCGGGATCAATACGATCACCTACCAGATCTTTCAGAATGTGAAGGATTGGGGAGGCATCTGCCTCGATCAGAAAGGGCTCTACTGGGAGATCTTGGTCCGGATGGCAGCCCACTTCGGCAGGAGCAATGACCTGGTGCTTCTGCAGACCCGTCCTTCGGGGGCAAGCGTCCTCTGGAGACCACCCCATACGATCAACATTACCGGCAATCCCGAGGTGCCTTCTTCCACCTATGCCAAGGTGATCGTTGATACAGCTCTTTCACTGACAGGGGGGAGGGGAGGGAACCCCTTCTTTCCCATCCGTGCTCAGCTGGCGATCCAGATGGCCTTCGACATCCTCCGGCACCTGGAGTCCTACGTCACCATCCCGAACATCCATTCCATGCTCCTCAATCAAGAGGATGGCGAGGGTGTCATGAAGCAGTTGCACAGGTTAGGCGATGAGCGCTCCTTGGAGCTACTCTCCTCACTGAGGATCTACCTGGAACAACCCCCCGAGCAGCTTGGGGGTGTTCAGGGGACTCTGAGTACGTACCTGGAGTTCTTTTTGAACCGCGAGATCGCCGAGGTCTTCTGTG
>Ga0316217_10002829_pt1 | contig 20504 bp, 16 predicted proteins | sample 1anoAmetaG_FD_203633 | JGI IMG/M metagenome (GOLD analysis project Ga0316217, IMG submission 203633) | Freshwater microbial communities from Trout Bog Lake, Wisconsin, USA - 1anoA | ecosystem: Environmental > Aquatic > Freshwater > Lake > Hypolimnion/Profundal zone | place: USA: Wisconsin...
TGCCGGCGCCGCCAAAGGTGAAAAGCTGTTCGAACAGTTTGGGGCGGACGGCATGAAAACGAGTTAAAATATCGCCGAAACCGTCGTACAGATAATAGGTGACGAAGATGCCCACACCGAGCAGACTGACCAGTTTTACCACCGATTCGAACGCCACGGCGGCGATCAAACCCTCGTGACGTTCATTCGATGCCAGCCTGCGGGCTCCGAAGATGATACTGAAGATCGACAGGATCAGTGCCAGCAACAGGCCGGTCGGCACAGTAAGTTCCGAGCTGCTGCTGGGTATGTGGATACGGTTGTCGTGGAATCCGCTGATCAGGTAGAAACTGGTGGAAACGGCCCGTATCTGCAAAGCTATATAGGGCATGACGCCCAGGATGGAGATCAGGGTCACAAGGGCGCCAAGCCAGAATGATTTGCCGTAGCGCAAACTGATGAAGTCGGCGATCGAGGTGATATTGTTCTCCTTGCTGATCCGGACGATGCGGCGCAGGAGGAAAAACCAGGAAAAGGCGGTTAAAGACGGCCCTACATAGATCATCAGGAAGTCGAGGCCGGTGGTGGCAGCCTTGCCGACACTGCCGTAAAAGGTCCACGACGTGCAGTAAACCGCGATGGACAGGGAGTAGACATAAGGGTTGCCGACGATGCTCCGGCCGCTTTCCTTGCGGCGATGGGCATGCCACGCGATCAGGAAGATCAGCGCGGTGTAGAGGAGTGATATGATGGCCGCGTGGGCAAAACCGGAGTTCACGGTTGCATGTTCTCCGGGGATTTATCGGAAGTGTGGTTGACGGCCAGGGTGAAGATGTAGATGACAAAGATGGAAAAAGCCCACCCCAGGTAAAAGTAGAGGAACATGAGCGGATAGCCGAAGATGGTGCCAGGCTTGTTGAAGATATGCAGAAAGGGAAAATTCATCATGATAAAGCCCACAACGAAGAAGATGATCCATGATTCCCGGAATCGGAGCCGTCGCAGGATATGGTGACGCAGCCGGGTCATTTTGCAAGCCTCGCGTAGATGGGGCTGGTGAGGGTTTCCGGAGAAGCGGCGGTGGAAACGTTCAGCACGGCCCCCTCCGACGCATCCGGCGGTTGAAAGTTGTTTCGCTGCAATTCCAGTATTTCCGGCCGGCCGTCGGAGACGCTTTTACCTGCACTCGCCCGTTCAGCCAGGCGGCGGCGCTGCTCAGGGTCAGGACAGGAGCAGTGCAAAAAGACGCAAGGTACTTCGAGACTTGCTGCCAACCGGCTGAAGGGGCGGCGTCTTTCACGGCTGATGAAACAGGCATCGATGATAACGGAACGACCCGCAACGAGCTCGATTTCCGCCAGGCGCAGCAGTTCGGCATATGTGGCCTCGCTTGCCGCGGCGGAGTAGAGTCCGGTTTCGAAGGGGATAGGCAGGGGAGTATCCTGCGGCAGACATGCCATCTGCTTGCGGATCCTGTCCGAATTGTAGGTTTTAATGCCGAGTTCAAACGAGAGCTGCGTCGCCAGCGTACTTTTACCGCTCCCTGTCAGGCCGCAGGTGATGAAAAGAGTGGTTTTCAAGCGCTGCCGCTCAAGGTAACCGCGCGCCAGCCGAAAATATGCGGCGGCTCTCGCCCCGGCTCGTTCGCGCTCCTTTTGTTCGATGCCGGTGTCGCTCTGGCGTAAGCTTTCCACCTTGCCCCGCACAAAGGCCCGGTAAAGTTTGTAGAAATAGATCACTTCGCAAAAGCCGGCATCGCCAGAAGCGGCCATGTATTCATTTAGTACGGCTTCAGCAAGGTCGTTGCGACGGTGGTAATCCAGATCCATGAGTAGAAAGGCGACATCGGCGGCAGTGTCGCAGTAACGGAAGCGCTCGTTGAACTCGATGCAGTCGAAGATGTAAATTCTGCTGTCAGCCAGGCAGATGTTTTCCAAATGGATGTCCCCGTCGCACTCCCGGATGAACCCGCCTGCCATACGCCCTTCGAAGATCTCAGCCCTGCTTTCGGTAAAAGATGACACCCAATCGCGGATCACCTCCAACTCATGTGAAGAGATCGGCGCATGAGAAAGGTTCGCACACTGGACAAAACTTTCCTGCCAATTAGCCATGATCCGTTCCAGTTGACCGTATTCGCTTATGGCTGGCGAGGTTGCGGCTTTTTGGTGGAACGCTGCAATCACTCGGGCCACCCCCCGCATGTCGTCAGTAGTTACCTCTCCGTTTTCCACCAGGCGGTCAAGCATCCGTTCAGCCGGTAAACGTCTTATCTTGACCGCATAGTCGATAACCGGGCCGTCGCCGAAGAAGGCGGCGCCGACCGGGGTCTCCCGCACCTCGACAACCCCCAGATATATATCCGGACAGAGACGGCTGTTGAGCCGTACCTCCTCATGGCAGTAAAAACGGCGGCGGTCAATTGTGGAGAAGTTGAGAAAACCGAAATCAACGGGCTTTTTAATCTTGTATACGGTGTCGCCAGCCAGGAATATCCAGGAGACATGCGTCTGGATCAGCTCTACTGAACCGACCGCCTCAGGGTAGGCGTCTGTTTTCAATAATGATTTTATCTCATTACGATGCATGTATACGTCTCTCTCAGGTAAAAATACTACCATTAAAACAGCACTTCCGCAAGCAACAGCGTTCTGATATTCATTTGACGGTCAATAGGTTTCATGTTAGGTTTTATCATACTTTTGATCAATGAGGAATGTCGCTGTGAAGCTCTGTTTACTAATGATAGCACTCTCCGCCGTCCTGCTCTCTTCCTGTGCGACTACAGGTTCTCCGACGCCCGACGATTCCAAGCCATCCATTTCTGCATACACGAGCCATTCCCGAGCGCTTTATCTGTATTCCAGGGCTCGTCTGGCGGCCTATGACGGCGATTTTCCCACGGCCCTGTCCATTCTTCGCGATGCCCTCGAATTGGACCCGTCATCGGCCTTTCTCAACAACGCCGTTGCGGAGATCAAGCTGAAAATCGGACAAGCGCCGGAGGCCATGGAATATTTGGACAAGGCCATCAAGCTCGATCCATCCTACCGCGAACCCTATGTACTCGCCGGCACGACCCTGTCATCCATCGGCAAGGACCGCGAAGCGCTCGACTACCTGCGTAAAGCGGTCCGCCTCGATCCTTCGCGGGAAGACGCCTATCTGCATCTGGCTCTGGCACTGTCAAGGATCAACGAGTACGAGGAGACCGTCAGCACGCTGAAGTCGCTGGTCAAGATCAATCCTGATTCCCTTTTGGGTTACTACTATCTCGGACGGGCCTACAGCCAGATGAAGCTTTACCGCGAAGCAGTTGGCTACTTCCAAAAGGCCTTTGAGCTGCACCCGGAATTCGAACAGGCCGCCCTCGACATGGCCGCCACCTATGAGGCCATGGGAGACTATACGAAGGCAATAGAGACATACAAGAGTCTTGTGGAAGATGATGACAGCAAGGTGGCGGTCATGCAGCGCCTGATACAGCTTCTTATCCAGCAGCAACGCTTCGAGGAGGCACTCGAACTCCTGGAGCATGCAGCGGATTCAGGGCTTTCCGGCTCGGAAACGATGCGCAAGATCGGGTTGCTCCACCTTGAACTGGAACAGTATGATGATGCCATCAGGGTCTTCAACGGCATGCTTGAGAAGGACCCGACCGCTGACCAGGTACGTTTCTATCTGGGAATGGCTTATGAGGAAAAAGAGGATATCGACCGCGCTTACACCGAATTCGTCAAGATACCTCACGGCTCGCCGGCCTACCTGGATGCCGTAGGGCACATCGCCTTTATACTCAAGGAAAAGGGCAAGACCGATCAGGCCGTGGGTATGCTCAAGGAGGCGATTTCCGGCAATCCGAGCCAGCTCGATCTGTATCTCAATCTGTCCACGCTCTACGAGTCGCTCGACAAGACCGACGAGGCACTGACCCTGTTGCTGGGCAGTGAAAAGGAGTTCCCAAAAGAATCCAGACTGTATTTTCGGATCGGCGTTCTTTACGATAAGCAGGGTAAGAGGAACGAATCCATCGAAGAAATGAAGAAGGTCCTGGCCATTGATCCCCAGGATGCCCAGGCGCTGAATTTCCTGGGTTACACCTACGCCGAAATGGGCATTAATCTTGACAAGGCCCTGGAGTTCGTCAAAAAGGCCGTCGCTGTCCGTCCCAATGACGGATTCTTCCTGGACAGCCTCGGCTGGGTCTACTTTAAGATGAAAAGGTTTGACGAGGCCGTGAAATACCTGGAGGAGGCCAACCATTTCGTTGAGGATGATTCCACCATTGCCGAGCACTTGGGAGACGTCTATTATGCCAAACGTGATTACCATAAGGCGCTGCAGCAGTACAAGCGGGCGCTGAAAATCGAACCTGAACGCAAGGAGTTGGCGGAGAAGCTGCATAAGCTTAAAGGGGAGCCGGGAGATCGATGAGCACGGTGAGCCGTCTCAGGCTGCTCTTGCCGGCCATTTTTCTCGTTATTAACGCATGTACCCAATCACCGTCGCAGCCCCGGATCGTCGGCCATGACGATAAACCCGCCTATGGCGATACCCTGGTGGAAGGGACCATCGGCGACGCCTCCACCCTGATCCCGCTCCTGGCGACCGACAGTTCTTCCCATGCAGTGGCAGGGCTGGTGTATAACGGACTGGTCAAATACGACAAAGACCTGAAGATCGTAGGCGATTTGGCGGAATCCTTCGATATAGCACCGGACGGGCTCACCATCACCTTTCACCTGCGCAAGGGGGTGAAGTGGCACGACGGCGCCCCCTTCACCGCCCGCGACGTGCTCTATACCTATCAGGTCACCATCGACCCCAAGACCCCCACCGCCTATGCGGAGGATTTCAAACAGGTCAAAAGCATTGCCGCGCCCGACGATCATACCGTCCGTGTGATCTACGGCGCCCCCTTCGCACCGGCCCTGGCCTCGTGGGGAAACGGAATCCTGCCCGCGCACCTGCTGGAGGGCAAGGATATCACCAAGAGCCCCCTGGCGCGAGCCCCGGTCGGCACCGGCCCTTATCGCTTCAAGGAGTGGGTCGCCGGCCAGAAGATCGTGCTGGAATCCAACCACGACTATTTCGAGGGACGCCCCTGGATCGAACGCTACATCTACCGCATCATCCCCGATACCTCCACCATGTACATGGAACTCAAGGCGGGCGCCGTGGACATGATGGGGCTGACGCCGGTGCAGTATGCCCGCCAGACCACCGGAACCGACTTCACGTCGCTATTCAACAAGTACCGCTACCCATCATCAAGCTATGTCTATTTGGGCTACAATCTGCGCCATCCGCTCTTTCGGGACAAGCGCATCCGCCAGGCGCTGACCGCGGCAATCGACAAGGACGAACTGATCCACGGCGTGCTGTTCGGCATGGGCCAGAAAGCGGTGGGACCGATTGCTCCCGGACGCTGGGCCTATAACCCCAACGTCAGAGACATTGCCTATGATCCCAAACATGCGGCCGAGCTTCTGGCCCAGGCCGGATGGAAGGAGAAAAACAGCGACGGCATCCTGGTAAAGGACGGCAAACCGTTCAGTTTCACCATCCTGACCAACCAGGGGAACCAGCAACGACTGTTGACGGCCCAGATCATTCAGCAACGGCTGAAGTTCGTGGGGATCGACGTGAAGATCCGCATCGTGGAATGGGCTACCTTCCTCAAGGAGTTCGTGGATAAGGGTAATTTCGAGACGGTCATGCTGGGGTGGACCACCTCGCCCGACCCGGACATGTTCGATGTGTGGCACTCCAGCAAGACCAATCCGGGAGAGTTGAACTTTATCGGCTACAAAAATGCCGAGGTGGACCGCCTGCTGGTGGAGGGGCGCAGCACCTTTGACATGGAAAAACGCAAAAAGGCCTATTTCCGTATCCAGGACATCATGGCCGAGGAGCAACCCTACACCTTCCTCTACGTGCCGGATGCCCTCCCTGCGGTCAGCGCCCGCATACGCGGCGTGAAACCGGCCGCTGCCGGCATCGGCTACAACCAGATCAAGTGGTACGTGCCCAAGGCCGAGCAGGTTTATTGATATGACTCGTTATCTATTAAAACGCATCCTGATGCTGATCCCCCTCATGGTCGGCATAACCTTGATCACCTTTTCAGTGGTCCATCTGGCTCCGGGCGAGCCGGTGGAGATGCAGATGGCCATGAACCCCAAGGTAGGCAAGGAGGCCCGCGAGCGGCTGCGCAAGTTCTACGGCCTGGACAAGCCGCTGCACGAACAGTATTTCACCTGGGTCGGCAAGCTGGCGCGGCTGGACCTGGGGCGCTCCTTTTCCAGCGACAACCGGCCGGTCAAGGACAAGATCACGGAACGCCTGCCCATTACCCTCTCCCTCAACATCATCGCCCTGGTGCTGGAATTCGGCCTGGCAATCCCCATCGGCATCCTGGCCGCCACCCACCGTGATACCTGGCTGGACAAGGGAATCACCATCTTTGTCTTTGTCGGTTTTGCGGTGCCGACATTCTGGCTGGCGCTGCTCTTGATGTACCTGTTCGGCGTCAAGCTGAACTGGCTTCCCATCTCGGGGCTGCATACCCTGGGGAGCGACGGTTACGGCATGATGCGTTATATAGGAGACATGGCCAGACATCTCTGCATGCCGATCCTGGTGGCCTCCTTCGGAAGCCTGGCCGGGTTGTCGCGCTACATGCGCTCGTCCATGCTGAACGTGATCCGTCAGGATTACATCACAACCGCCAGGGCCAAGGGGCTTTCCGAGCGCGTCGTGATCTACAAGCACGCCCTCCGCAACGCCCTGTTGCCGCTGATAACCCAGGCGGGCCTGGCCATTCCCGGCCTGATCGGCGGAAGCGTCATCTTCGAAACCATCTACGCAATCCCCGGCATGGGGCAGCTCTTCTACCAGGCGGTCATGTCCCGCGACTATCCCGTAGTCATGGGCATCGTGATCATAGGCGCACTCTTGACCCTGATCGGCAACCTGGTCGCGGATGTCTGCTATGCCTTGGCGGATCCGCGCATCAGGGAGGGGAGGGGGGCGCAGTGATCGGACGCCATTCCTATTTTCGCGCCGTATTCTTGCCGCGTATGGCCCATAACAGGTTTGCCGTGGCCGGAGCAATCGTTGTCTTGCTGATGCTGGCGGTCGCCCTTTTGGCTCCTCTGATCGTACGCTTCGGCCCCAATGAGATCAACGCGTGGGCGGTCCTGGAACCCCCATCACTTAAACACTGGTTCGGCACCGACGATCTGGGGCGCGACGTGTTCAGCCGGATCATCTACGGGGCGCGGATATCCCTTCTGGTCGGGTTTGCCGCGGCGGGGATCGCCGTCTTGATAGGTACGATCCTGGGTTTGACGGCCGGGTTCTACGGCGGCTGGATCGACAATATCCTCATGCGGATCGTTGACATCATGTTCTGTTTTCCAACCTTTTTTCTGATCCTGGCGGTGATTACCTTTCTCAGGCCTTCAATCTGGTACATCATGATCGTCATCGGCCTCACCGGCTGGATGGGGGTGGCCAGGCTGGTGCGGGCCGAGACCCTTTCCATCCGTGAAATGGACTATATCATGGCAGCCCGTTGCATCGGCTGTTCAGACAGGCGCATCATCTTCCGCCATATCCTGCCCAACGCCGCCTCTCCGGCCCTGGTGGCGGCCTCCCTGGGTATCGCCGGCGCCATATTGACCGAGTCCGCCCTCTCATTCCTCGGCATCGGCGTCCAGCCGCCGACCCCAAGTTGGGGCAACATCCTCACCTCCGGCAAGGATTACATCGAATTCGCATGGTGGTTGTCGCTCTTCCCCGGCCTGGCCATCCTGGTGACTGTTTTGGCCTACAACCTGCTGGGAGAGGGGATCAGGGACGCCCTGGACCCCCGCGTCAAACGCTGATCCCAGGATAATCGTAAAATGATTGTCTCTTTGAAAATTACTTGGAAAGAGGTTCTAGGATCATGAAATTCGCAGGTGTCCGGGTAATATCCCTTTTGCTCCCGTTGTTGGCCTCAGTACCTGCCCTGGCGGGAGTTCAGCTATACCGTGGGTCGATGGAGGCCGTAACCCCGTCAGGCATGACCTGCGAAGGGGTGTTGGGATTACATCCCGCAACCATCGTTATCATGGAGGATAAGGATAGCGCCCAAACAGGTCTGAAAGGCTATTTTGAAAGCGACATGCTTGATGTCGGCAAGCTTGCCGGTACGGATCCGGCACATCTGAGGGTCGCCTATCCCTGGAAGGACGACGGAGGCAACTCGATAACCCTCACCCGCTCCGGCGCAACGAGGCTCACGGGAGAGTTTAACGGAGCCGTCACCGCCAAAGACTGCACATTCGACAGCGGCCGCCTGACGCTTGACCTTGTCGATGACGAAAAAGCAGCTGGCGCCGCTCTCCAGCGGCTGGACAGCCGGTTTGAAGCCAATGCCGCGCTTTATCAGGCCTTTTACCTCACACAGAACGGCAATTATAAGGGTGCCTTGCCACTTTTCGAGAAATCCCTCAAGCTGGCCGATGCGGTTTTCGGTCAGGGTTCTATTCAACTTAACCATTTTATCATGGGCTTGGCGAACTGCTACAGCAAACTCGGTCGCACTAAAGAGTTCAACGCCCTCTATGATCAACGCGTCAGCACCACCTCCGACGAATCCTTGAAAAAAGTGTTTACCGGTTTTCGCGTCAACGCCCTGACCCAGGAGGGGCGCGCGCTGCTTGCCCAGGCAGAGTATGAAGCGGCGCTGAAGGCCATGATGCAAGCCTACCGGCTCAACCCCCAGGACAAGAACAGCATACATACCGTCATGGCCGTGTATTTCCGCAGCGGCCGTTACGACGAGGCAGCGGATTTTCTCGAACAGGCGGGCGCAAAGCTTGAAAAGGGGGGCGACCGCAAGGAGATCAACAACATCATTGCCCTGGTATATTTCAACAAGGCTCTGAAGGATGCAAAAAGCGGCAAAGATGCAGAGGCCGAGACTTTATTGCGCAAGGCGGCGGCCCTTGACCCGCAGAGCGTCCGGTACCTTGAGGCGCTGGCGCGGATACGCCACAAGGCCGGCCACTTCGACGAGGCGGAGAAACTGCTAAGCCAGGGGTTGGAGCAGATAACGGAAGAGTCGTCACGCCTGGAGATCATGGCTGTACAGGAAAAGCTGCGCCAGACCGAAATGATTATTAAAAAGCTTCAGGGACTCTGAATTAACCGATATATCAGGTTTTACGCTCGGATTTAGGCCGGATTTGTCGTTCTTGATTGAGCAAAACCGCAGGCGTAGCTGGGCTACGCCGAGGATTTTGTTATAGAAGGGGCGGCAATGAGGGCCTGAAGATGAGATGTAAAACGGTATACTGGTTAGTTCCGAGTCCCTCAGTAAGGCGGATAACCAATGGGATACCGTAATCTTCAGGAATGTGTCGGCGATCTGGAGCGCCGCGGCATGCTGCTGCGCATCAGTACGCCGCTCGATCCGCGTCTCGAAATAGGGGCCGTCCAGCGGCGCGTCTACCGGTCCGGCGGTCCGGCGCTGCTCTTCACCAATCCGGTCAACTGCAACTTTCCCCTGCTTGGCAACCTGTTCGGCACCCTGGAGCGGACCCGCTTCATCTTCCGCGACAGTCTGGACGACATCCGTTGCCTTGTCGATGCCAAGATCAATCCTTTCTCCCTGGTCAAACACCCGCTGGACGCCCTTAAGGTCCCCTTGGCCGCTTGCCGCCTTCTGCCCAAGACCGTCTCCCAGGCACCGGTGCTGGAATGCCGCACCACCTTGTCCCGCCTGCCACAGGTCGTGTCCTGGCCAAATGACGGCGGGGCCTTCATCACCCTGCCGCAGGTCTACAGCGAAAGCCCGGCCAAACCGGGTTTCGGTGCGTCCAACCTGGGGATGTACCGGGTGCAGATCTCAGGCAACAGCTATGTAACGGACAAACAGGCCGGCCTGCACTACCAGATCCAGCGCGGTATCGGGGCACACCATGCCGAGGCCATTGAACGGGGCGACCTGCTGCGGGTGAACGTCTTTGTGGGTGGAGCCCCCTCCATGACCGTGGCGGCGGTCATGCCTCTGCCGGAAGGGATGCCGGAACTATCCTTTGCCGGGCTCCTTGGGGGGCAGCGCATCCCCATGGCGCGCGTGCCTGGACACCTGCCGGTCTCGGCCGAGGCCGATTTCTGCATCTGCGGCGTGGTCGATCCTGGAAAAACACTGCCGGAAGGCCCTTTCGGCGACCATCTGGGCTACTACAGCCTGGCCCACGATTTTCCCTTTATCCAGGTGGAGGCGGTATACCACCGCCGTGACGCCATCTGGCCCTTTACCACTGTCGGGCGCCCCCCGCAGGAGGACACCAGCTTCGGCGCCTTTATCCATGAATTGACCGGTCCCCTGATCCCGACCGTGGTCAATGGCGTCAGGGAGGTGCATGCCGTGGACGCAGCAGGCGTGCATCCGCTTTTGTTGGCAGTGGCCAGCGAGCGCTATGTCCCCTATGCGCCAGAGCGCCTTCCCCAGGAACTTCTGACCATCGCCAACGCCATCCTCGGCCAGGGGCAGCTCTCCCTGGCCAAGTACCTGTTCATCGCTGCCCATGAGGATGCCCCAGGCCTGCATACCCACGACATAGGCGCCTTTTTCCGCCACGTGTTGGAGCGTGCCGACTGGCGGGCCGACCTGCACTTCCAGACCGCCACCACCATCGACACCCTCGATTACAGCGGCACCGGGCTCAACGAGGGGTCCAAGGTGGTCATCGCAGCCGCCGGTCCGCAAAGGCGCAAACTTGCAACCGAGGCCCCGGCCGGACTTGAGCTGCCGGCAGGTTTCGGTCCGGCCATGATCTGCCTGCCCGGCATCCTGGCGATCCAGGGGCCCAGGTCCAGGCAGGGGAGGGGCGAAAGCGACCCGGCCATAGAGGAGTTCTGCCGTTTCCATGGCGAGAGGGCCGGTTTCGACGGTTTCCCGCTGATCGTCATCTGCGATGACAGCCCCTTCATTTCCGCGACCCTCAATAATTTCCTCTGGGTGGCCTTCACCCGCTCCAATCCGGCCACGGACATCTACGGTATCGGATCCTCTCAGCATGCAAAGCACTGGGGCTGCAGCGGGCCGCTGGTGATCGACGCGAGGGTGAAACCCTTCCATGCCCCGGTGTTGGAGGATGACCCGGAAGTTGAACGAAAGGTTGAAGCATTGGGAGCTAAAGGCGGACCGCTTGAGGGTTTGATCTGAACATGCCGGCGGCCATAACCACACATGGGCTTACCAAGAGATACGGCGATCTGACGGCCCTGGACGGCTTTGACCTGGAAGTGGCCCAAGGGTCGATCTTCGGCCTGCTTGGCCCGAACGGCGCCGGCAAGACCACCCTGATCCGCGTCCTGACAACGTTGATGCGCCAGACTTCGGGGGAGGCCTTCATAGAGGGGCTGGATACCAGAAGCTTCGGCCGCGAGATCCGCAGGCTGATCGGGGTGGTGCCTCAGGAAAACAGCCTGGACCGTTACCTGACTGCGCGGGAAAACCTGGAACTGCATGCCCGGCTGCAAGGCATGGAGCCCAGGCGCTACCGGAAACGGATCGACGAACTTCTGGAACTGATGGGACTGGCGGCCAGGCAGAAGGATTTCCCGGATACCTATTCCGGCGGCATGCAGCGCAGGCTGGTGGTTACCCGGGCTCTTTTGCACGAGCCGCAGGTGCTGTTTCTCGACGAGCCGACCACGGGGCTCGACCCCCAGTCGCGGCGGGCTGTTTGGGATTATATCAAATCCATTGCCGGCAGCATGACCATCTTTCTGACAACCCACTATCTGGAAGAGGCCGAACAGCTCTGCGGCCAAATCGCCATCATGGATCATGGCAGACTGATCGCCCTGGGCAGCACCCAGGAGCTGAAGGACCGCCTGGGGGGCGGGACTTGTTATCTGATAGAATTCGAAGGGGACGCCGAGCGTTATGCTGCCTTACTCAGGGGCATGGCCTGTGTGAGCGAGATCCGGGTGGAGGGAAGCTCGGTCTGCGTGGGTCTTGATAATTGGGAATGTCTTTCCGAGGTGGTTACCGCCTTGAACGGTGCGCAGGTCAGACGCATCGCCCTGCGGGAACAGACGCTGGAAGACGTTTTTTTCAGTCTGACCGGCGAGAAGGTGAGGGGGTAGTGTTCAAAGGGGCCTTTGCCATCTGGCGGCGCGACATGCTGGTCCTGCGGCGCAGCATCCTTTCCGAGATGGCGGCGGTGGTGGCCTATCCACTGACCATCTACCTGGCGTTCGGCATCGGCATGAAGGGGTACATCGGCATGGTGGAAGGCGTGCCCTACAGCCTGTTCATCGCACCGGGGCTGATCACCATGACCGCGGTCAACGCGGCCTACAGCGAGAGCACCTGGAGCCTCTGGTTCCACCGGAAGGTGCAGTTTACCATCGAATCCTACCGGGTGACCCCCATCTCGGTCTCGGAGATCGTGATCGCCAAGATACTTTCCGGCTTCTCCCACGGCCTGATCAAAGGGCTGGCAGTGGGGCTTCTGATCTTCCTGATCACCCCGTTCCGCTTCTCACCGGCGCATCTTTTGGCGTACCTGGCCTTCCTGATACCCGGCTCGGCCCTGTTCTCCTGCGCCGGCGTGATCTGCGGCACGGTCATGGACAAGCCCGAGACCATCGGCAGGGTCGAGGCGATCTTCATCATGCCGCTGATATTCATGTCAGGCCTCTTCTTCCCGCTCTCCTCCTACCCCGCCAACGTCGTCCCCTGGGTCATGGCGTTGCCTACCACGGCCCTGTTCGAAGGGGCTCGCCACGCCCTGGTCAGCGGCGTCTTTTCCGTGGCCTCTGCCGTCCAGGTAGCGCTCGTTGCCGTTCTTGCCTTTGCGGCGGCGGTATGGATATTCCGGCTGAAGATGTCGGAATAAAAACCGGATTTTTCGGGTTTACTGGTTTTGAACTACCACCATCTGTGCCGGCATTGGCGAGGGAAAGCCTGCAGCCGATAAAGCCTCACGGATGATACGATTACCGTCGAAGTAGACTTGCCAATAGTTGTCGTTATGGCAGAAGGGCCGCACGGCAAGCACCGGGCCGACCAAGTTGAAATCCAGAATTTCCACCTCAACAGCCGGTTGTACCAGTACGTTGGGTATGCTCGCAAGTTTCTCGCGTAATAACCGCATAGCAGCAACATGGTCGGCGCTGCCTGCAATTTGACATTTCAGCTCGACCCTGCGGTAATCATTCGCGCTGTAGTTCTGAATGGTGTCGCTGAAAATCTTGCCGTTGCCGATCATGGTCTTGACGTTGTCCGGGGTGTTGAACGTGGTTACAAATAACCCGATCTCTGTGATGGTTCCCGTTACCCCGGCGGCTGTTATAAAATCGCCGACCTTGAAAGGATGCAGCACAACCAGGAAAATACCCGCTGCCAGGTTTGACAGAAGACCGCCCCAGGCGGCACCGATGGCAATACCGACACCTGCCACCAAGGCAGCAAACGTTGTGGTCTGTATCCCGCAATAACCAAGGATGGCCACCACCAACACGATGTTCAACGTTACGGCAACAAAATTGCCGAGATAGCGCATGAGAGTCGGATCAACCTTCTGCTTGCCCAACACCTGTTGCAGCATCTTCCCAACCAATCCTATCAACCATCGACCGACCAGCCAAAACAGGATGACGGCGATCAGCTTGGTTCCCAACACTGTGACGTAGCTTACTGCAAACTGCTGATATTGATTAATGTTCTCCATCTCTTTGCTCCTTTCTGAATTGTAAAAGGCATGCACAATTGCAGTGGCAGGATTGCATCCATAGGAGTATTGAAGGATTTCATCTTAGATTATCAGAGTTCTGCACATCCACAAGGTGAGTGGAGACATCGCCGCGCGCGTCCGGTTTGACAACATGATGGTTAGTTGTAAAATTTAAGGTAGTTTGCCAAAAAGAGACCGTCATATTGCAAATCAAACGCGAAAGGGGGGTTCAACATGTCTTGCAAGTCAATCGTTTACACTGTGCGCATCGGTATCGTTACAGCTGTTTTTTCGGCAGGCTACCTCTGCGGGTCGCTGCCCCATCACAACGCTAATGCTCAAACGGGTGATTTTGGCGGGGATTTGCTCAATAAAGCATCTGAAAGCGGCGGTGCACTTGGAAGCATTGCCCAGCTCGGTACGGCTATCTCGGACATGGAGAAACATGTAAACGGTCTGCAAAAAAATCTTGATACGCTGAAGAAGGTCAAATCCACACTGGGCGGGCATTAGAGGTTATCATCTGCCGCAGCGGCCGCGCTGCAGCATTTCGATCCTTTTCTGCACGATGTAATCGGGCCGTTTCCGCGGCTCTATTTCCTTCAGCCGGGTATTGTCGATCCCAAGCTCCTGTGTGCTCATTGCGGCAACCAGGACAGCCCGCTCCCACTCCCCTTGTTTAAACGAGCCGTCGGGCTTGTCCGCCCGAGACACCTGCGCCAGGATCTCCGCGATCCTGGCCTTTTTTGCTTGCTGAGCACACTTCAGCCGGGTGGAGTCCCTCAGTTCGTCCCATCGGTTGAGCATGCCGTGCAGCCTGCTTGTCCAGGCCAGGGCCGTGCGGTATTCGCAGGAGAGACGCAAACGTTCGCACAACACGCGGGCCATGTCGAAACCTGCTTCATCATGGCCGTGATGCCTGGGGTAGAGCGCCGGGTCGGTGGCAATTTTGCCGATATCGTGAAAAAAGGCGCAGAACCGGCCCAAGGGGCTGGCGGTACGCTTGGCCACCCTTTGCAGCACCTGGACCGCGTGGCTTAAAAGATCCCCCTCGGGATGGTGCTGCAACGGGCCGGCCGGGACAGCGGTCATGGCAAAGAGTTCCGGCAGATACCCTCGTCCTACGTCATATTGTAGCATCCGGGAAAAAAAACGCTCCGGCTCAGCTGCCTCAAGGGCTTTTACCATCTCGCGGGAAAAACGCTCCACCGGCACAAGCAAGAGCGGCTGAAGCCACACCTGATCCCGGATGAGGGCCTCGCTTTCAGGCGTCATGCGCCAGCCGTCGGCCTCAAACCTGAAGGCGCGGAATATGCGCAGCGGATCATCCCTGAACGAGCAGGGTGAACAGACCTTAAGCCGCCGCTCTTCCAGGTCGCGTCTTCCGCGCAATGGATCGATAATCCCGCCGTACAGGGTCATGGCAATGGCATTGACGGTAAAATCCCGCCTGGCCAGGTCAACGCTTAGGGCTTCCTCCAGGTCGGCCAAAAGCGTTGCCTCGATCGAGCCGAACGCCTGGTCATGCCGGAACCAGATGCCGGTCGTGCTCCTGGGTTCCACGCGGCGGAAGCCGCAGGCAACCAGTTCAGCCTCATCCAGGCATGTTGCCAGGTCGATATCGCTCCCCTCGCGCCCCAGCAGATGATCCCGCACGCTGCCCCCCACCAGAAGGATGCGTTCATGGCATGAGGGAGGAAACAGCTCTTTGAGAAAGGCTATGGTCGTGTTCATGGCTTGTTATTTTGAATGGGAATTCAGCATCGGTAATTAGGCAGCCCCTCGTGTAGGGCGCATTGCCTGCGCCCTGTTTGTGTGATCGGCGTTTGTCCGACGCTTTTCCATCTCCTGCTCCCTGACGCCGTACAGACCGGTCAGCAGGTTTTCTCCCGGCGGCACGCCCAGAGCGTCCTTCAAGCCCCCATTGGCGCCAATCCGCCCGAACAGCTCCACGGTGCGCCGCACTGCCTCTTTTGCCAGATCATCGGGTGTCTCGGTCCTCTCTTCGCCGGTAACGGGATGGCGCCAGATAGAGGACATTTCAACGGGATCCTTACCGGACCGGACCAGGGGATAAAACAGGTGGCGCGCATGCCTGAACAGCGTGACCGGCAGGCATGCCAGCAGGCGCGCAACCAGTTTCCAGAAAGTATTGTCGCACATGGACTGGATGCGGCAGTGTAGTTGCAAAGCCTGTTTCAGCGCCTGGCGCGGCAGGCTCCCACCGGGATCGAACACATGGGAACAGGCCGTGATCAGTTCTGTCCGGACAGCGGGCGTCATCAAGGCATCCAGACGCTTTGCCGGGAGAACGGCTCCCAGTCGGGAGAAATGGCAATCGATGGCGGTCTCCACCTGATAGTGGCGGCTTATGTCCTTTAAGCCGCTCTTGGCAAATACGTAGGGGTGGAAGACGATGTCGGACTGCATGTGTGAAAGGATCCCCAGCAGGCAGGCCTGCAACCCCGCCGGAAGTCCCTCCGCCCCATGGGCCTCCTCGGCCCTGATGAGCGGCGCATAGCTGTTGCCTCCGGCATCGTGGAAGCGACGGGCAAGCGCCAGTGCTGTAGATGCGTGCGGGCCACGTATGAGGTGCAGAAGGGTATCGGGCAGGACTGCCCCGGCAAGGTAGAGTGCCCGGTTTTCACGGATGAGGACAGAGATGCGGCTCGTAGCTTCAAGTCCGGCCAATGATCGTTCGGCCAAAAGCCAGTGGGTCAGTTCCTTGGGCATGTATGGCATTCTCCGGGATTTGTTCGCGTCGGCGTTCGAAGTGCATATCCCGCATGGGGCATTGCATGAGCACTTGAACGGTGAGGCCTGGGCAAGGATCAATTTTAGATCATAACAGGTTACGGCGCAAGGACAGTCACGATCATGTTTTTGCGCCGCTGGCATGGTATCCGCCGTAGGTTCCTGGAAATAAAAGTATTTTATAACTAACTGCCAAGGAGTATAATATTTATTGGAAATGTGTGGTGCGGTATTTATGCAGCAGAAAGGAGACCGGCATGAAAAAGCTTGTTCGGACAACACTTGCTATCGTTGCCATCCTCATGTTATGCACGGCGCCCGGTCATGCCCGAGGCGGCTATGGCTGGCATGGAGGGGGCTGGGGTTGGGGCTGGGGCCCCATATTCGGGGCTGAAGTTCTAGGGCTGGGATTGATGGAGATGTCTTATCCGTATGCTTATCCTTATGCATACCCTTATCCTGCCCCTGTTGTTCAGCAACCTGTAACTGAAATGTATGTTCAGCCGAGTCCGCAGCCGGCTCAGACAGGGTACTGGTATTACTGTAGCGAATCGCAGGCATACTATCCATATGCCAAGCAATGCCCCGGCGGATGGATGAAAGTAGTGCCGTCGCCACCGCCCAGGTAATATTGAATGAACCAGTGGAAGTGATGGCAATGATCAATACAAGATACGAAACAAGAGCCATATCCAGCGAAGAATGCGAAATAGAAAAAGGCGGGTCGGTGTATGAATGCAGGCTCGTGGACATCTCGTCCTCTGGTGCAAAGGTGACTTGTTTTGGTTTTTTGCAGGAGACTTGGCCGGGAGACAGATGTGTTTTGCATTTATACGATGAAAGCAAAATACTATGTGAAGTCAAGCATATTGCTGCATCTCTTATTGGTCTTAGTTTTACTGGCGTCAAAAACGATCAGTAATACGATTAGTGACCTTGGTTGATAACATTCTGGATCGTTTGTATATCATGAGGCGATTGGGTCAGGGGCTGCCAGAGGTAAGGCGCACGCGATTGTGTGCGGCGCTGAAGCGATTTCGGCGTAAGGAGGGTAGGCCGGGCTACAACTCATCGGAAATATTGGATGCCTTGAAATCTCTGTACAGGATAAGATCATAAACTATTTTCAGAACTCCAGCGATTATGAACGGCCCACCTAGAAACACCGACATCAATGTTCCTGCGGCGACCGGTGAGATCGATGCGCCGATCGAGCGGGCGATGCCTGTGATGCCTGCCGCGGCTGAACGTTCATCCGGAGCAACAACGGCCATGGTATAGGCTTGGCGCGTGGGAACATCCATTTGGGAAATGCTGAAACGCAACAAGAGCATCGTTATCGCCAGCCGGAAATCTGGCATGAGCGGTACAAGTATAAGAAGAATATTAGAGGGCAAATGGGTAAACACCATTGTCCGGATAAGCCCGATTTTTTTTGCAAGCGGCACAGCCAGCAACGCCGAAACACCGGCCAACAGGTTTGCTCCGAAAAAAATGCTCCCTAACGCAACCTCGTCAGCGCCAAAACGGACATGGAACCAGTACGCCATGAAGCTCTGCAGAACAAAACCTCCTGCAAGGGCATCCAGCGAAAACAGCATCGAGAGCTTGAAAACGACGCCACGAGATTTGTGCAACCCTAAACGGGTCTGCGAGGTAATGGATTGTTCCGATGGGGGTGTTTCGCCTTCATGGGATAATCCGCAATAAAAAAGCGCCAGAACTCCACCGATAAGTGCGTAGCCGAGCAATATCAAACGATGGGAGCCGATTGCGCTGATACCCCCATTTTGAAACAGCTTGGCAAGAAATCCGCCTACCAATGCCCCGAACGCAGTAGCCAGTGACCCGATCAAGCCATACCAGGCAAAGACTCCGGTACGCTGTTCTTTTGATACGAACTGGGAGAGCATTGCCTGTTCAATCGGAAGAAATGGGCCGATCTCATTGCCGCTTGGGCTGATTACGCCGATAATTGCGGCCATTATCAGCAATAACGGATTGCTCGTCAGAATAAAAACAACGCCCGCAACCATCATGAGAAGAGCGCCTATTATAAGTGTTTTCTTGCGACCGAAACGGTCTGCCGTGGTCGTAAGAAGTAACGATATGCCCGCATCGCCTACCAGCGTCAAGGAGAACAGCAACCCCATCAGAAAATCATCAAAACCTGTCTCCACCAGGTAAAGAGCAAGCACAACGGACAAAAAACCATACCCGAATAACCTGAGCGCGCGGGTAGTGAAAAGCAGGAGGATATTGCGATCCTTGGTTAACACGGGTTGTCCTTGATGAAAAAATCAATTACGCAAACATAAATCGGAACCAAAACTGCAATTGGACACGATTCAGACTTACACCTCTATCCTGAATTCCGCACCGTTGTCACGGTTGCGCACTGAAAGTCTCCCCCCCATGTTCTTCTCAATGATGGTTTTCGACATGAACAGTCCGACACCGGTCCCTGCCTGTGGTCCCTTGGTGGTGAAGTAAGGGTCGAAAATCTTGCCCATGATCTCCTCCGGGATGCCGCCGGCGTTGTCGGAGATGATTACAACCGCTTTGTCGTTTTCGCTGTCTAAGGTGATTGTCACCATGGGATCTTTGATTTTTCTTTCCACTAACACGTCCCTGGCATTGTTCAGGATATTGAGGACGACCTGCGCGAATTCATTTCTAAAGCCATGGATTACCAAATCTGCCTTGGAATCCAATAAAACTGCGATTTGCTGACTTTTAAAACTGTCTTCTATGAGCGACAGAGTACTGTTGATCGCCTCCTGTATTCTGAATTTGGTTTTTTCCTTGTCCGGTTTGAAGTAGTTCCTGAAATCGTCTATGGTTTGGGACATGTGCTGGATAAGTTCCATGGATTTACTGACGCTGTTACCAAGAAACTCCTTGGTGAGTTCGCCTAGATCCTGATACAGCGACAGTTGCTGTATCGTGAGCCCTAACGCGTTGAGCGGCTGGCGCCACTGGTGGGCGATATTGCCGATCATCTCCCCCATGGCCGCCTGGCGGTTTTGCTGCATAAGCTGGGCTTCAAGTTTGACCTTCTCTTCCTCGGCATTTTTTATCTCCGTAATGTCGGCATTGATGCCAATCATGCGTTCTGCCGTGCCGTCTTCTCCCCTTAATACCAAGGCGTTTGCCTTGATATGTTTCACAGTGCCGTCCGGGCGGCAAACACGGAAGGTTATGTCGAACTTTTTATCCTCATTAAGCGCTGCCTGAGAGGCCGCTATTGCCCGATCCCTGTCCTCCGGATGCAATCTGCTCACCCATGCATCGACATTGCCTGAGAATGTTTCGCATGTGGTTCCATACAGTTCGAACATCCGGTCATTCCAAACCATCTGATTGTCATGTATCGACCAGTCCCAAACACCTAAATTTACCGAAGAGACCGCCAACTGGAGACGCTGCGAAAGATTTTTGACCTGTTCGTGGGATTGTTTTGATTCGGTAATGTCGCGGATGGTTTCTATTGCCCCTATAATATTGCCTGACTGATCGTACAAGGGCGAAGCCTTGGTAAAAGCCCATGCGCCTGCATTGTTATATAGGGCATTGCAATATACTTCTCCCATGAGAGTGTCCCCCGTACGGACAACGTGAGGGAACAGAGCCGAGATCTCCGCATGATCATCAATGACCATGTCCATCAATCCGGGCCGGGATTCTCCATAAAATGGAATGGTATATGCGTTGCTACTTTTGCCGATCATTTCCTGGGACATTACACCTGTCATTTTCTCAATAGCGCGATTCCAAATTATGATACGTTTATCCTTATCTATGGCAAGAGTGGCGTCCGGCCAGAATTCTATAATGTCGGACAGTTGCTTTCGATTATCATGCAGTTCAACTTCAATCTCCTGTTCGCGCTTCCACCGGACAAACAGTAATCTTGAAAAGAAGAGTGTTGCGAAAGTGATGAATGCAACCAGACAAAGTTGGGTCACGGCTTCTTTTTGCCAGGCTTTAAGATAATCGTCCTTTGCCAGGCCCACTATAATG